>Ga0068856_100004973_pt1 | contig 13157 bp, 7 predicted proteins | sample KBSCornC62_FD_66595 | JGI IMG/M metagenome (GOLD analysis project Ga0068856, IMG submission 66595) | Corn rhizosphere microbial communities from Kellogg Biological Station, Michigan, USA - KBS Corn C6-2 | ecosystem: Host-associated > Plants > Roots > Rhizosphere > Soil ...
CCGCCAACAACGGCAACCCAGGGGGTGACCGCCTCCAATGGCAATGCGCTGGTCAACTTTGGATTCGCGGCTTTTGAGTTGAACAATATTTCAGGTCCTTGTGGCGGCAGCATCAGCGTTAGCTTGCTAAGCCCTGAAGGCATTGAGAAGTTGATCGCACTGACCGGTACTCCGGCAGGCGCGCTGGATCCCGCAGTGAACCTCGGACTCGACGGTTTCGAAGCCGTATTCAGCACCTTGAACATGACTGGATGCACCGCAGCCGACGGCGCTACCAATAATTTCCAGGTTGCAGACCTGGTTTCCGCTTCGGTCACTGACCCGGCAATCGTGGTTTGCGATGATCCCAATTCCAACTGCCAGCCCGCGCTCACCAACCTCGCTCAGATTGGGGTCTGGCCCATCGGCGGTTATCTCCCCCAGGACATCACTACTGGTGGAAGGAAATCGCTCAAGTGCAATGTTTTCCTGGTGAACTCCCATCCAACGAATCTCGCCGGGCAGGAAGCAGGCACATTCTGCGGCTTCGAGTCGCCCGTCAACAACACATTTAATTTTGCGGCCAACGCGCAGGATTCGAGCGCGGCTTCCAGCTTTAAGCCTGGAAAATCTGTACCGGTAAAGTTCAAGCTTTCCGCTAGCAGCAACTGCAAGCAGCCGTTGATAACAGACGCAATTGCAATCCTCTCAGTAGCGTTGATCGCCGACGCTCATGGAAACGCTACGTTCATGCCGATTGGGTTGGTCTCGAACGGAAGTTCAGGCTTGGCACAGCCGCTGTTTAAAGCTGACAACAATCAGCAGTATCTGTTCAATTGGGATACGAGCAGCTGCATTATGCCTTCGGGCGCAATTCAAACTTGCCCCTCCGGCTTGTACAGCTTGACAGTCTCGTTCCTGACCGATAACACAGCGGGCAATCAGAACAATCAGAGCATCTACACTTCGCAGACAACGGAAGTCACTTTGAAATAAGTTGTGTTGCGAATTTCGGGGCGGGTTAAACCCCGTCCCCTTTTCTTTCGGGGCTAACTGGTCTTCCCGCTCAGTTCCTGGGCAATCGGCTTCAGGTCTTGCCGCTTCAGGATGTCGTCACTGTGCGATTCACTCTTGAGGTCCTGCAGGAGTTTTTGCGCTTGCTGCATGTGAATATCGGCTTCTGCCTTGGCTCCGGTTGCTCGCAGAGTTTGCGCCAGCCAGTAATGTGCCTCCGGTAGCAGCGATTTCATGCCCTGATCTTGCGCTCTGCGAAAAACCGTCTCCAACGTCTGCTGAGATTGAGGATAATTCTTCGACTGAAACAGCGCGCGTCCGAGATAAAGCGAACACTGAAGAGAAAAATATGTCATACCTTCGGCATCGGCGCTCTTGATGAGGGTCTTCAGGTTATTTGCCGCTGTCGCCCCGCGATTTTGGTAAACATCGACCCGCGCCTGATTGAGCTTGATCTGCATGGTTAGAGCGGGGCCCTTCTGTTTTGAAGCAGACTGGAGGGCCTGATCGAATGCGGAGCGCGCCGCCGAAAGATCTCCTTCGTAGAACAATCTTTCACCCTGCAAATTCAGAACCGTGCTGATGAGCGCATCGTTTTTCAGCGAGCGGGCCACGGTTACTGCTGCATCAAGATTTTTCTGTGCGTCCTCGAAACGCCCCGCCAGAGCTAATGCGATTCCGTAGTGGGCTTGGATCTGCGCCGAGTCGCCGGTCTGCTGCTGCAAATCCTGAATATTCTTGACTGCATCCTGGTCGGCGCTCAGGGCAGCGCCGATGCGCCCTTGCAGCTCGAAGAGACGTGCCATCCCATCGGAAGTCAGAGCAACCAGCGATTTGTCGCCTGCGCCCCGCGCCACTTCGAGGGCCTTCAGATAATTGTCGAGAGCGCTGTCGAATTTGCCCAGTTTGAGATAGGTCTCACCCAGATTGTTCAGCGAACGCGCGATGTCGCTGGGTACTTTCAACTTCTGCTGTAAGTCCAGGCTGCGCTGGAAGTAGGTAAGCGCGTCGCCGTAGTTCCCTTCTTGAACATAAAGACTGCCGATATTGTTCAGGCATATTCCCTGCGTGTCTTCGTCGCCGAGCTGCACTTCGATCTGCAATGCCCGCTTGGTGATTTCGAGAGCTTTGTCGTACTTGCCTTGCGAGTTGAGCAGGTCGCCGTAGTTGAGGAGCACGCCGCCCAGCCCGGTGTTATCGCCCAGTTCGGTTTCGAGCTTCAGCGCGGTTTCATAATTCTTGGCGGCGTCATCGGGCTTGCCCATCTGGCTGTATGCATCAGCAATCTGCCGAACACTGAATGCCATGCCGCCTTTGTCGCCGATCTGTTTCTCTATATCGACGGCCTGCTGCAAGTTCTGCAATGCATCTGCGGGCTTGTCGGTCAGTCGATAAGCGGCCCCGAGGGTTTGCAGGACATTCGCTTTACCCTGCTGATTTCCCAGTTGCACCGCCAAACTCAGAGCCTGGTTCAGATAATCGAACGATCCCGCGGCGTTGCCGCGCTCTATTTGCACGCCGCCAGTGGCAAGTAATGCGTCGAGGTTCTTCGGATCGCTCTGCAATACTTTCGAGTAATACTCGAACGATTTGTCGTAATTGCCCTTCGACTCGTAGAGTTCAGCTAGCTCCGTCCAGACCTGCGGGTCCTGAGGCAGGAGCTTGCCGAGATTGTCATAAGCTGCAAGCGCTTTATCAAAATTGTTTTGAATGCGCGCGCTCGCTGCCTCAATCATGTATTTTTCGGCGGGAGGCAGACCGGAGTCGAGATCAACCGCCTTGCTTGAGAACTGCTCGGCTTCCGGCCCATGGCCAAGACGCGAATCCGCCTGCGCCAGTCTGGCATAGGCTAAAGCGAAACTTGGATCTTCAGCGACCGCCGATTGATATCGCTTTACGGCTTCAAGGTCATTGTTCTGCCGCGCAAGCTCGAGCCCTTCACTGTAATCACGCAACGCCTCAACCGACTTCGACGATGGCGTGAACGCCGCGGCCTTCATCTGGTCCATAGCCTTCGGCGAAAGTGTCAGGTTTTCCTGCACCGACTTGGCCAGGCTGTCTACCGCTTTGAGCAGCGCTTTCTCAGTCGGGGCTTCTGCTTTTATGGCAACGATGTGCTGGGTCTTCAGGTTCTCTAGTTGTGCGTCGATACGGATCTGATCACCTAGCTTCACGTATTCGCCCCAGACGATCTGGTCGGCATTGGTGAACTCGGCGATTCGACGTATCGCGCCGGCATCGAGTTCTGTGTCAGGCGAAACCCGCAAGTCGGTCAGGATCTGGTGCAGACGCTCGGGCGCAACAGTGTGAAAGTTTTCAGATTGCCCGACGTCGGTACGCAGCATTTCCGCCAGACTCTTGCCCATCCAGTCAAGCGACGCATCACCGGAGGCATTCCGCAACGGCAAGACAGCCAGCGAAACCTGTGGGCCGGCAGGACCTTTATCTGAGCTGAAAAGTTTGTTACGAAGCAGGTAGCCAGCCACTGCCAGCACGAGAACTGCGACTACCGTTCCGATGATCGGCCAGTGCAGGGTTCGCGCCCACGGGCCTACCGAGGCATGGAAGCCCAGCGTCGCCCCTGCCTTCTTCCCCTGCCACGCCTCCAGATCGTTAATCAGTTCTGACGCGCTCTGGTAGCGCTGTTTCGGATCACGCTCCATGCACTTGCTGACGATATGGGTGAGAGCGGCGGGAATGGTCTTATCGTGCTGCGAAACCGGGGCCGCGCGCTCCTGCGTGCGTTTGATCAAACTCGCAAGCGCGCTGTCGGCGGCAAACGGCATTTTGCCGCTAAGCAGCTCGTAGAAAATGAGACCGAGAGTGAACAGGTCGGAGCGCTGATCGAGCGAACTGCCGAGCGCCTGCTCCGGCGACATGTATTCCATGGTGCCGACCAGGGCGCCGGTCTGCGTCATTCCGTTCGATTCAATCAGTCTCGCCAGGCCGAAATCCATCACGACTACGCGGCCGGTAGCGTCACGCATGATGTTCTGCGGTTTCAGGTCGCGATGGATGACGTCCGCGCTATGGGCGGCTTCGAGCGCGCGGCACACTTGCAGCATCACGTCCACAGCTTCTTCCGGCGTGAACTTTCGCTTTTCTTGGACAATGCTGCGGAGATCGCTGCCCTCGATGTACTCCATGGTGATGAACTTCATGCCATCGGCATCACCGAGGTCGTAGATGCGAACCACGTTCTTGTGCGTGACCTTTTGCGAGAGCACCAGCTCTTGCTTAAAGCGTTCAAGGATGGAAGAATTTCCCGCCAGATCGGGCCGAATCACTTTTAAGGCAACCATGCGGTCCACTTCGCGATCGCGTGCTTTGTAAACTGCGCCCATACCGCCACGGCCGAGCACCTGCAAAATCTCGTAGCGTTGCGCGAGCACCGACCCGACTGGAAGCAGGTCTGGGCCATCTAGTCCGGGCGGCGGCGAACCGGTCCGAGGCGCGGGACTGATTAATGTAGGCGAATCCGGGCCGATTTCGAGGGTCATCATTTCATTCGAAATCGGAGGATTAGGCGTCTGCCCTGCAGATGATGAGGGATGAGAGTCTGAAGCCTCCCGAACGGCTGCTCCGCCGTCGGCTACGGTTTCAAAATCATCAGGCCGGAGTGGATCTTGCCTTCCCAAAACTATCCCCCAAACCACATAGTGAAGACAATGGTCAGAACGCTACAGTTCCGGCTGGGCACCGGACCCTCGTCGGCAAAGTATAGCACTCAGGGCAGGTGCAAATTACAGACAGGACAAGGCATTTGTCGGCCCGAAGCAGGCTAGGCAACAGGCAATCTGGGTTACATACATCACGTTGCGGAGTGGATTCCAAGCCGATGCTTGGCGAAATACCGCGTTATCAATCATTGATCTTACGTAGGGTTTTGAGGAGGGCGGACACGTAGCGCAGAGTTGTGCTTACGTGGAGGCCCGACATTCGGTATTGTCGGACTTCGTGTAGGAACATCGGCAACTTCATTCGTAACGCACTGCCACCAGTGGGTCCACACCTGTCGCCCATCGCGCTGGAAGGAAGCAGGCGAATAACGCGACGGCGCAAAGTAAAACAGCTACGCTCGAAAATGTCATCGCATCGGTAGTGGTCACGCCCAGTAGCAATCCTTTAAGGAAGCGCGTCAGAACAAACGACAGCACCAGTCCCAGACCGACTCCGAACAGCATCAACTTCAATCCATGCCCGAGCACTAAACGCATCACATCTTGTTTTGTGGCCCCTAAGGTCAAGCGGATGCCAATTTCATGAGTGCGCTGCCGGGTAGTGTAGGACGTCACGCCGTAAATCCCTACTGCGGCAAGAGCCAGAGCGAGCAGACCAAATGCGCCGACGAAAGTCCCGGCAACACGCAGGCCGAAGTTCGAAAACTGGGAGCGCACTTCGAGCGTGGTGACGTCATACACAACCACTTCGGAATTGAGTTCATGGACCGTTTTCTCGATTGTCTTTGCAAAGTTCAAGGGATCTCCTGCCACCCTCGCGCTGATAATCAGGTTGGGCCGGTAAACCTGGTACTGCGGCAAATAAACGAAAGGCATTGGCTTTTCATTCAGACCGGTCTCCTTCGCGTCCCGCGCAACCCCCACCACTTTGAACCATTCGTGGGTAAAATCCGAATTGAGCTGCTTACCCAAAGCTTCTTGCCCTGGCCAGTAGCGATTCGCAAAGGCTTCGCTGACGATGGCAACACGTTGCGAACTCTTTGTGTCCTGCAGCGTAAAATCGCGCCCTTTGAGTAGTGGAATCTGCATGGTTTGAAAAAAATTAGGCGTGATGATTGCCGCCTGCGTTTCCATTGACTCATTCGCTGGCGAGACATAGCCTTCGGGTTTGACGCTGGTAGAGCCTCCGCCAAATGTGAGCGGCACGCGGTTCGAGAGAGTCACCGCTTGCACGCCGGGAAGGTTTTCCAGCTTCGCCACCAGCTGCCGATCGAATTCCATTCCGGTTGACTCCGAATATCCTGAAGTAAAGAGATCGTACGAGGCGATCAGTACATTGCGAGGATTGAAGCCGGGATTGATTTGTTGGGCGCTCCGGAAACTGCGAATGAACAATCCCGCACAAATGAGCAGGAGCAGAGACAGCGATATTTGGGCTACGACCAGTCCGCTCGCAAGTCGCGCCTTCCTGAGCGTGCCCGATGCGCTTCCGGTCTCCTCTTTCAGCGCCGAAGCCGGCGCTACGCCTGAGGACCTCACTGCAGGCAGAATTCCGAAGATCACGCCGGTAAGTATCGAAATTACGAAGGTCGCCAGCAGTACGGTGCGGTCCGCAGTGATGGTGAGTGAAAGCGGAATGTCCTCCGTCACCGGCATAAATTTCATCAGCGTCCCCTGTGTCCATAGAGTGATCAGCAGGGCGACGGAACCTCCCGCCAGGGCCAGCATCAGACTTTCCACCAATAATTGCCGCACCAGCCGCCATCGACTCACACCGAGCGCCATCCGGATGGCGATTTCCCGCCGGCGCCCCACCGCCCTGACCAGCATCAGATTGGCCACGTTCACGCATGCCAGTAAAAGCACTAAGCCCGCGATGCACATCAACGCCGGCAATAGCGTCGCCAGAAACATGTTCAGCCCGAATGGATTTCGCCACAGCGGAAAAACTGTGACGAAATCATGGCCTTTGTGCTCTTCGGGATAAGCCTTCGCTTCAGGCGAAAGGCGCAAAGTCATTTCCTGTTGTGCCTGCTGCAGCGTTACTCCCGGCTTCAAACGTCCAAAACCGAGCAGCCAAAACTGGTGATGGTCATGTAACAAATCGCCCAGCGGGTTCAGCTGCGCTTGCATCATGATCGGGACCCAAATATCGGTTCGCACGCCGGTCTGGCTCCCTTGGAATGCCGGGGGCGTCACCCCCACGATGGAGTAGGGGTGCTCGTTAATTTCAATTGTCTGGCCCACGATTTCTGGGTTCGCGGCAAAATGTGTTTGCCAGAATCGGTAGCTGATCACAGCTACGGGAGCGCCTCCGGGTTTCGTGTCCTCCTCAGGGAGAAAACCGCGCCCTCGAATAGGCTGCACCCCCAGGACATCGAAATAATTCGCGGAAGCTACCATGCCAAAGACACGCAGCGGCTTGCCCTTGCCCTTCACACTCATTTGGACAAAGTTGCACGCCGCGATTCCGGTAAAGCTCTGCTGTCCATCGCGCATCGCTTCGAGGTCGGGATAAGTGAATGGGAAGGGGTTGTCGCCAGGCTTGCTCAGCGTAAGGGAAACGACCTCACTAGGATGTGAAAGCCCCGGGACTGGATTTAATAATGTCGAATTAATCCAGCTGAAAATGGTGGTGTTCGCGCCGATGCCCAACGCGAGGGTTAGGATCGCAATAGCGGTAAAGCCCGGGCTCTTCCGCAATACCCGAAGCCCGAACTTGCAGTCCTGCAGCAGGTTTGACATTGGCCTCCCCCTTCGTCAACGGATCTGATCTGATCGCCAGGAGCGTGTGCGCTCACATCGTGTGCCAAGCCGCGCGATCGTCGAGTATCTCCTCTTGGATAGCAGGTTTACGGCCACGCTAAACAGAGACGAACGCTGAAAACATTGAACGTAACTGATTAGGTCAGACCTGACCATGCTACCGGGTGTCCGATTCCGGGCAAGAGCGTTCGAAAGCGAACGAGGTCGAGCCGCGTTTGCATAACTAGTACCTCGCTGGCTTGCAATTGAGGATTGGGGTTCAGAAGCCCTTTGGCCGCTCCTCGGCCACATTGAAAGCGCGTTCCAAGACGATCCCCGCCTGGCCTATTGTGCCCTCGTCGAACAAGCGCCCGATCAGCGTGATGCCATGCGGAACACGCCGTGGCGGGTTGAATTTCGGCAATGGATGTTTCGGATCGGGCGCCCAGTCGCTGCGCGCCTCGGAAACCTCGATGAATCCCGCACGGAACGTGAGCGAGGGGTGTCCCGTGAAGTTAGTGATGGTGAGCATTTCATCACGTAGTGACGGCACCAGCAGTAGATCGACTTGTGAAAATACGCGCGCCATTTCTTGCGCGACTTTTCGTCGAAAGCGGTCGCACTGGACAAAATCCACAGCTGAGAGAAAGCGCGACTGCCGGAAAATATTCGGCCACGCATCCGGCACCTGCACCTTCAGCTGATTCAGATCACCGCTCAGCGTGAGTTCCTCGAAGGCAGCGGCGCCTTCGGCAAAGAGAATGAGATCAAGCGAATCATAAGGCCAGTCGGGAATCGAAACTTCCACCGGGGTCATGCCGACCTTCTTTACGGTTTCGATTGCGGCGCGATCGACATCCGTAGCTGGATTTTCTTTCATCCAGGCAGGAAAATAGCCGACGCGTAATCCTTTAACGCTTGCATCCGCGTCGAAGTCAAGTTTGCTGGGAACGCTGGCGAGATCTCCGGCGTCGGGCCCGGAAATAGCATGCAGCACCAGCATTGCGTCTTCAACGTGGCGCGCCATCGGGCCAAGCTTGTCCAGCGACCAGCACAAGGTCATGGCACCGGTGCGCGGTACGCGGCCATAGGTGGGACGCAGGCCGGTCAGGCCACAGCGCATGCTGGGACCAATAATGCTGCCACCAGTTTCGCTTCCCATGGCGAACGCGACCAACCCGGCAGCGGTCGCCGCGCCCGGCCCGGCGCTGGAACCGGACGATCCTTCCTCAAGCAGCCACGGATTCATCGTCTGTCCGCCGAACCATATGTCATTCAAAGCCAGCGCGCCCAGGCTAAGTTTCGCAACCAGCACTGCGCCGGCATCATTCAGGCGCTTGATGACTGCGGCATCTTCTTTCGGAATACGGTTTCTATAAGGCTCGGCGCCGTAAGTGGTCGGGATGTTGGCGGTATCGAGGAGGTCTTTTGCGCCGTACGGAATGCCGTGCAGCGGGCCGCGGTATTTACCGGCTGCGATTTCGAGATCAGCCTGTTTGGCCTGCTTCAGCGCGAGTTCGCGGGTGAGGGTAATAACGCAGCGCAGTGTGGGATTGAATTTTTCTAGACGTTGTAAATAGATATCGGTCAATCGCTCTGACGTCAGCTTGCGCTGCTGGATCCAATGCGAAAGCTGAGATACCGACGCAAAAGCGATGTCTTCGTCCTTTGAAGGAGGCGGCGCTGGCTCAGACTTGCTGCGAATGAATCGATCGCGCTCCGGAACCATTTTCAGTCCCGGCAACATGGGGTCCCACTTCGTCGCTGGAGCAAGAGACGATTCCAATGCAATTTTGCGGGGGCCGGTACGACGTTCGTAAAGCGACGCCATGTCCGCGCGCCAGCTCGATGCGGCAACTTCGCGTTCGCTGTCAGTCAATTCTATTTGGACTAACTTCTGCGCTTCCGCGAATGTGTTCGGCGAAACTTCCGGCCCGACCAGCGGTCCAGTGCCAAATGCCGGAGGAGAACCCGGCGGCGCCTGCTGGCTGGAGTTTGCCGGCAGATTCTGGGTTTGGGCGTAGCTGCGCATTGCTGCTGCGCCCAGCAAACTCAACGATGCTGCCTTAAAAAAACTTCGACGCGAACCTGCCGTCTGATCGCTCATGTTTTGGCCGTCCTCTCCCACTCACATGGACACTCGATATACGACCTATTTAGTTCGCCCACCGATCCACAACCCAGCAGCCGCATCGTGCGCTCAACGTCGTTGCGCAATATTTGGATGGCCCGAGCAACCCCCGCCTCTCCCCCGGCCGCCAACCCGTAGGCATAGGCGCGGCCAATCAAGACTGCATGCGCCCCAAGGCAAAGCGCCTTTACGATATCAGAGCCCCGGCGAATTCCTCCGTCCATCAGGATTTCAATCTGTTGGCCGACAGCAGCAACGATTTCAGGTAGAGCACGGACTGTTGGCAAAACATGGTCCAGTTGTCGCGCACCATGGTTCGAGACCACAATCGCTGCCGCGCCCTCATCAGCTGCGCGGCGTGCGTCCTCTGCGATCAGCACGCCCTTGATAACAATCGGGCCATTCCAGCTTTCGCGGATCCAGCCCAAATCAGCCCATGTAACCGCTGATTTTCCTAGTGATGCAGTCACATCAATCAGGGGCATCGGGCCCTGTCCAGGTACAACAATGTTTTCGAGGTCAGGCACGCCACCATCGATTAAAAACGACGCCAGCCATGCGGGACGCGAAAGAATCTGAGGCACGAAGGGAATTTTTGAAAACAGGCTGCCAGATAGCAGTTCCTTCATTCCGTTGCGCGGATCACGCTCTCGCATTCCGGCTACTGCGGTGTCCACGGTAATGACTAGAGCTGAAAATCCAGCATTGCGGGCGCGCTCGATCGCGCCTTCCGCCGCTTCCCTCCCCCCTACCAGGTAAAGCTGGTACCACGCAGGACCTGAAGTGGCGGCTTTGACGTTTTCAAGCTTGTGGCCTGAAATGGTGGAAAGAATGTATCCCGTGCCGGCTGCGCCCGCGGCGCGCGCTGCCACCACTTCGCCGCCGGGATGCATCAACCGGCTGTACCCGACCGGCGCGAGCATGAAAGGCAGGGACAGCTCGTTCCTCAGCACTCGGGCTCGTAAATCAATTTTCGGAAATGCCACCGCCTGCCGCGGACGAAAGATGATGTCCTCGAAGGCGCGGCAATTTTCACGCAGCGTGACTTCGCCGTCAGCGCCTCCGTCTAGATAATCGAAAACGACTCTTGGCACGCGTCGCTCGGCTATGCTCCGCAGGTCCGAGATGTTCACTACGCGCGAAGAAGATAGATCCATTACGTTTAGCCGCTCCCCGCGACAACTTATTTCGTCGCCGGACGCTTCAGCTCCACATCCAGAATTATTTGAACTTCGTCTCCGGCAACCATGGGCGCGCCGTTCACGCCGAAATCTCGTCGATTGATTGTGGTCGTGGCGTCGGCTCCCATAAATTGTCTTCTGATGTATGGCATTGGCCCAAACACTTACCTGCATTTGGATTATGAGGAACTGCTGGCCCTTCCGTCAAAAGACATGCAGGATTTTACAAGTCGAAACGAGTTCCGACTTAGGACGCGATCGGCGAGATGAGGAAGTATCAAGCGATATTGCGGCGCCTGTGTGCTGAGCTGTGACAAACCTCGAAGAGTCGAAATTTGTGGTCACTAATGTTTTCGAATCGATGGAGGCCATACTGCGCTCCTCGGGAACTGCCTATGCCGTCCCTGTGTTTGAACCGGAAGCCCGGCATCTGCTTTCAAATAGAGTCCGTAGCGAATCACTACGAAGTGAAGATGGACACAGCCGAATCATTGACTGAGTTACATCAGCGAGTAGCGCCCTCTTTCGATTATTTTCTCCGCAATCTGCCGGCGCATTTCAATGGTGTTGTATGGATCGCGCTTTCCCAACCGCCTTAAAATCGCCAGCTGCGTGCGCAGCATGTCGCCTTCAGCCACAGCGCTAATGATCTTGCGCGCCAACCCTTCTATCTTTTCCATCGCCTGCGATAAATAAACGCGGGCCATGGCAATGGGTAACGCTGCGGCTGATTCACCTTGAGCCGCTAAGATCTTTGCAGTTCGCAGCAACACCGTCTCCATCGCGTAAATCTCGATGACCATGTCGGCGATCGCGCCCATGATCTCCTGCTGATCTTCAATCGCCTGCATGTATTTCTGCGTGGCCGCTCCGGCGGCAAACAAGCCTAACTTCTTGGCGGAAGCCACCAGTTTCTGCTCCTCAGCGAGCGGGCCGTCCGTGTCTTCGCTCGAAGAGGGACCGGAAAGAACTTCATCCATCAACTGTTTGATCGCAGGCATTAACGCAAGTTGGCCGCTCATGGCGCGCTTCAGCAGAAAACCCGTAATAATCAAACGGTTGATTTCGTTGGTGCCTTCGAAAATACGATTGATGCGGGCATCGCGATAGGCGCGTTCTGCGGGATACTCTTCTACGAATCCGTAGCCCCCGTAAATCTGAACCGTTTCATCTACGACGTAGGCCAGCATCTCCGACGCCCACACTTTAATGATCGAACACTCAACCGCATATTCCTCGATAGCCTTAAGCTTCTTCTTCGCAGCATCGCTCGCGGATTTGTCCACCGCTGCCAGCGCTGCATCCATAAGTCCCACCGTTCGATATACCAGTGCTTCGCCCACATAGATTTGCGCCGCCATGTTGGCGATCTTTTCACGAACCAGCCCAAAGTCTGCGATTACTTTGCCGAATGCTTTGCGCTGCTTGGCGTACGGAACCGCGTGATCAAGCGAACTTCGCGCGCCGCCCACACACATGGCGCCCAGCTTAAAGCGCCCGACGTTTAGGATGTTGAAGGCGATGACGTGTCCGCGACCTATGTCACCCAGAACATTTTCGGCGGGCACCTGACAATCATTCAAAATCACGGGACACGTGGACGATCCCCGAATACCCATCTTGTGCTCTTCCGCGCCAATGGAAAATCCGGGAAAAGTCCGTTCGACCAAAAATGCTGTGAACTTCTCCCCATCGACCTTTGCAAAGACCGTGAATAAGTCAGCGAAACCGGCGTTGGTGATCCACATTTTTTCGCCGTTCATCACATAATGCTTTCCATCCGCCGAGAGAGCCGCACGGGCACGGCAATTGAGCGCGTCCGATCCTGAGGAAGCCTCCGACAACGCATACGCGCCCACGATTTCTCCAGACGCGAGTCGCGGCAAGTATTTCTTTTTCTGCTCATCCGTGCCGAAATAAACAATGGGCAATGTGCCGATACCCGTATGGCCGCCCCACGTCGTCGCGAAGCCTGCATACTTGGCGATGTGGTCCGCGATCACTGCGGCGGTGACCTTGTCCATCTCCAGGCCACCGTAAGCTTCTGGGATTTCGACAGCGCTTAGACCGAGCTCGCCAGCTTTCTTCAGCAGATCGCGCGAGACGGAAAAATCCTTGTGCTCCATCTTCTCGATGTTGGGAACGATTTCATTATTCGCGTACTCTTCGGCCGTCTGGGCAATCAGCTTATGCTGCTCTGTGAAATCTTCGGGGGTAAAGATTTCTTCGGGAGAACGAGTCTCGAGGAGAAAACTTCCGCCAGCTGGTGTTGCTTGCGAAGCTGTAGTCGTAGCCATGAAATCTTGAAACCTTTCACCTCAGGAGGCACAGAGACACAGAGAATCTCTCATTGTAATACTCGGAGATAGTCAACTTAAGAACCTTGCCCGTTCGCGGGAGGCGGTTCCAAGGACCTGGGGTAGGTTT
>Ga0068856_100004978_pt1 | contig 13151 bp, 11 predicted proteins | sample KBSCornC62_FD_66595 | JGI IMG/M metagenome (GOLD analysis project Ga0068856, IMG submission 66595) | Corn rhizosphere microbial communities from Kellogg Biological Station, Michigan, USA - KBS Corn C6-2 | ecosystem: Host-associated > Plants > Roots > Rhizosphere > Soil ...
CACCACCCAACTCCCGGGATCGAGACGGCGAAGCTCGCCGGCGAACTGCGCGGGGTCGGCCAAGAGGCTCTGGTAGAGGGCCTCATCGAGCAGGTCGAATCGGTGCGCCTGGGGGAACTGCTCCCTGACCCAGGTGCTCTTCCCGACACCACGCAGCCCGAAAAGGAAGAAGCTGCTCTGCGGGGGCCGGTACATTCGCTGCAGATTGCGTAATGACATCTAGTCGTCATTTTACCATGCAAAATGACGACATCCGGCTATAAAGCACGGGCTCGACAGCGGACGCGAGGCTACGGGGAAACGCTAGGCCGCGTTCGAGAGCTTCTGCCGGTGCGGCAGCTGGATCACCTGCGCCTGCTGTGCATAGACCGGCTCGAACTCGCTGACGGCGAGGACGACGTAGCTGTACCCGCAGGGGCAGACCTCGCGATCGACGGCCTCGAGATCCTCGACCAGGACCTCGGTCTCCTCTTCACAGCTCGAGCAGGCAACGAGAACTTGGAACATGTCTCGATGGTGCCGCCGCCTTCGGACGGATAGGCGCACCTGCAACGGAAATCCCATCCCGGCGCATGGCCCTGCTGGGGTCAGCCTGCGGGGGACGCTGGCGGCCGCAGCATCTCGCGGATCGGCGGGCCCCCCATCGGCAAGGTGAAGGTGCCCGTCAGCTCGAAGCCATGTCGTTCGTAGAGCATGCGATTGCGCTCGCTGCTCGACTCCAGGTACGCGTGCACTCCACGTCGATCGCATTCCTCGAGCACCGGCGCGAGCAGGGCCGCTCCCTGACCGCGTCCCTGCTGCCGCGGTTCAACGCCGACGTAGTGCAGGTACCAGTGCTCCGGCTGTCCGGGATGGAGGCGCTCGAACCGCAGCTGGGTCCAGATCGCGAGCCCGAGCCGCAACCCGAAAACCCCGACCATGCTCCACAACGGCCGCGCGGTCCTCGCGAACGGAACCCGCCAGGCCCCCGGCCGGCCCCAGATCGCCGCTCCACTCACGTCCTCGGTCAGCCACAGCTCGCGGTACTTCGGGACGACGTTCTCGATCTCAACCGTGAAGAACCTCAGGAGCCGCTCGCCCCGCGTCTCCGCATCCGGAAGAAGGTGGGCCCAGCCGGGATCGTCGACGAACGCCAGGGCCAGAGCCTCGGCCGCTGCCTCGTGGTCCGCGGGCGTTGCCCGCCGCACCCCCCTCCCTCCGTCACCCTGTGGATCCCCGGGAGCGGGAATTGCTCATGGCGCTGGGGGCCTAGCCGGTCCTGCACGAGCCATCTCGTAGATCCAGCGAAGCGTCGACCGGCCGATCATTGACATGCCAGTTCTTAGAGGACGAACGAGGGAATCGATTGCACATCCGGAAGGCTCGCGCTCGGTACGTCCGCTGGCTGCTGACGAGGGACCTCTCGCCCCACACGATCCGCGCTTATGACGGGGACCTGGCCTGCTTTGAGCGGTACATCGGAACCAGGGCTCAAATCGCGGCGATCGACCGCGAGAGTCTGATTTCTTTTCTCGAGGGTCAGAAGGAAGCCGGCCTCTCCCCGGCCTCGCGAAAACGTCGAGCCTCTGCCCTCCGCGGCTTCTGTCGCTGGATGGTTTCGGAGGGTTTCCTGGAGGCCGATCCCTGGGAGGGGGCAAGCATCGTCTTCGGCCGCTCCCGCACGCTCCCGCGCTTCCTCGCTGCCCATGAGCTCGATCGGTTGCTCACCTTTCTGAGAGCTACGGCGGAGATGGACCCAGGCGACAGGGACTACGCCTCGATCCCGAGTCGACCACATGAAACCACCACCCTCCTCGCCGTCGCACTCATGGTCGCGACCGGAGTGCGCGTTCACGAGGTGGTCGGGATCAAGTGCCAGGACATCGACCTCCCCAGCCGGGCGATCCGCCTGCTCGGAAAGGGAGGCCGGGAACGCCATGTCTACTTGACCAACGACTGGATAACCGACCTGACGGGTGCCTACCTGGAGACGCGATCCACGCTGGACCTATCGCACCCATACCTCCTCTTCAACCTTCGCTACCAACCACTGACTACATCCGCGATGAGAGCCAGGCTTGCCAAAGCCGCCTCCGCAGCCGGACTCGCCGGGCACGTCACACCCCACATGCTGCGCCACACAGCAGCCACACAGCTGATCGAGGCCGGCGTGGACATCCGCTACATCCAGCGCCTCCTCGGTCACGCCAGCCTCAGTACCACCGAGATCTACACCCACGTTTCCGACGGCGCCCTGAAACGGGTCGTCTCCAACGCCGACGTTCTCGGGAGGTTCGCCTAGGCGCGATAACTAGGAATTATCGATCGTGGTCCGCCTCAAGAGCGACGCGCAGCGTGGCCTGGGGGCGGGGAGCGTTTTTCAGAGCTCGGGCGAATTTCTCGACCGAGATAAAGAGCTCGCAAGCCTGAATGCCGAGCTGAGCCGCCAGTGTCAGACTCCGAAGCTCCTCAGAGTCTGTGAGATCAACGGCTTCGGAGGCATGGGCAAGTCCCGCCTCATGGACGAGCTGATCGCACATGCGAAAAAGCGCCCGCTGAAGATCGACCACGTCGTCTTCGTCTCGCTCGAAGGCGAGTTGTCGAGCACGGAGGTGGGTGTCCTCAATCATCTCCGGCGGGAAGTCGGAATCGAATGCCATCTGTTCGACGCGGCCGTGCAGCGTTACTGGTGGGCGGAGGGGCAGCCGGTGCCGCTCTCCAGTTCCAACCGCATCGAACGCTCGGTCCTCGGGCGGGGAGTCGAAGTCGGTGGGGTAGTCGCCGGCATACCGCTGCCGATCAACTTCGCGGCGTTGGTCTGGGGCAAGCTAAGTGAGAGCGCTGAAAAACGGCAGCGCTACAAGAAGTCAGAGTTCACGGAGATCGATGAGATCCGTGCAGAGCCACGGGAGCTGAGAGCGATTCTCCCGCACTGCCTCGGCCTCGACCTAAAGCGGGGGCTCGAAGCCAAGGCCCAATCGCTGGCGATCTTCTACGACTCCTACGAGAGACAGAAATCGTGGCGAGACGGGGTGCCCTGGTTGCAGGAGATGATCTCGACCTTGGGACGGGGCGTCCATGTGATCGCGAGCCGCGAGTCGCTGAAATGGCCGAAGTCGAAGTGGAAAGAGCACACCCTCTCGGTGAGGCTGGAGAAACTCCCTGAGAAGGAGGCGCGGAAAATGCTGCGGCAGCGCCTGGGCAAGTTGGAGGAGCCGATCGAACAGCGCCTCCTCGAGATCTCCGACCGCACGCCCTTCTACATCGAGTCGGCGGCCCGCCTCTACTTCGACCTGGCCGAGGAAAAAGAGGTGGAGGTAGAGGACCTCCCTTCCACCCCCGAAGGAACGGTGACCAAGCTGCTCGACCATCGCCGGGCGCCGCAGCGGGCTCTGGCGACTGCGCTCGCGACGGGTGGTACCTTCGACCGGCACCTGTACCTACACATGGCTGATGTGCTCAACGTCGAGCTCGCCGTCCTGCAATACCAGGATTTCATCGACTCGTTCCTGACCGAGCGCGTATCCGGTCAGCTCTACAAGTTCCACGACCTCCTCACCACGGCGGCACGCGAGTCCCCGGCCGAGAAGGCTCTGCGTCGTGTCGCCCTGGAGGCAGCCACCGATCATCTCTGGGCTCGCTGTCAGGAGAGAGGGAGAACGGAACCGGACACCGTCTTCGCGCTCCTGCGTGGGCTACTCGAAGGCTGGGTGTGGGTGACCGACGTTCCCCGGCGATCCCTCGAGGCGCTGGTCGACATCGGCTACGTCCTCTACGACGCGGGCTTCTCCAACGAGCTGATGGAGTTGGTGTCAAAACAGGAGCGGAAGCAGCGGCACTCGATCGCGCTCGTCTTGGACTTCCTGGAAGCGGTATCGACGCGGCGCAGCGCTGATGCCGAGGCGGGGATCAAGCAGTTCGAACGCTTAAGGAAGCGGAGAAAGCGGCTCGGGCGCCATCTTCTCTCACTCGAGCTTGAACTCGCCTACCTGCGGGAGCTTCGCGGGAACTACAGCCGGGCGCGAAATGATTTCCTGCGCTTGGCGCGTCAGGCGGAGCCTTTCGACCCCGCCGACCGCACGCAGTTGCGGGCCCGGCTCTACCACGGGGATGTGCTGACCATGGATGGGAGGTTCCGCGAGGGGTCCAGAGTCCTGCTCGAGACCTACGAAGCAGTTGGATACCGGGACATCGTCAACTGGGGCGAGTTGGTCCGCCACCGAGCTCACAACTACCGCTTTTCCTTCCTTCTCGAGGAAGCGGAGTCGCTGTACCTGCTTGCCCTGCGCAAGACGCTTGACGCTCCTGTGATGACGGCGAAGCTCTACACGAATCTGGTCGAGACCTACTGTTGGCACCAGCCCGACAAAGCGCTCGAGGAGGCGGTCAGGTCAATCGAGCTGAATGAGCGAATCGGGCACCAGATCGAGCTCGCGAAGTGCGCGGCGGCGAAGGGCATCGCGTTCGCCAGGCTCGGTAGAGCTCCCGAGGCGGAGGCGGCGATCAAGGAGGCCAAGGTGCTCGCGAGAGCCTCGCGGTATCCGGCAGGAGTCGCCTTTGCCCTCCAAGCTGAGGCCATCGCTATGGCACAAGCCGAGGACACTCGCGCCCGGAACGCGGCAATTAGCCGACTGAAGCGCAAAACGGAGGAACTTGGCACTTACAGTCATTTGACGGTCGCCCCCCTGATCGCTGCCGGCGAAGACGGGCCCGCGCTGGCGACGGTAAGGGCGGCGGAATGGTTCGAACCAGACACCGTGGGGACCCGGATCCGCGGCTACCTCGGCGCTTGATCGAACCCGCCTGCGACGTCGAAGACGGTCTTGCAGCGGGTCGAACTGCCGTGTGCTCGGTGCGCTCGCTCCAAGTCCTTCAACGGCAGCATCTCGATCAGTTCGTCCCAGGCAGGACTCCACTCAGATGACAGCAGCCGGGCAGCCTGTCGGAGGACTGATGGCTCGCCGTTCAGGTAGCTGGTTGCGAAGGTCACGTCCTTTGGCAGGACGTTCGAGAGGAACACGGGGTCGATCTCCTCCCCCAGCGGGTGACCCATCGAGAGGATTCTGCCGCCATCTCTGACCCGCGCGCAGGCGGCGCGCAGCCCATTTTCATTCCCCGTCAGGTCGAAGACGACGTCGTACTCGCCGTTGGGATCCGGCAGCGCGGTTCCGATCGGAGAGATCCGGTCGGCGAGGCCGGCCAGGCGCTCGGCGGAAAGGTCGGTCACGTCAAAGGCGAGTGCCGGGGACTGCTCGCAGAGGGCGAACGCGAGACAGAGGCCGAGGCCACCCGCACCGACGAGGAGGATCCGCTCGCCGGGAACGGGAGCCACCAGCTCTTTGGCATGAAGCACGCAGGAGAGCGGCTCACACAGCGCAAGGTGGGGTGCGGGCGCGCTGTCGAGACGAAGGAGATAACTGGCGTCGATGTCGCCGAATTCCGCAAACGCCCGGTTGGTGAACCGACTCTCCTGACCGCGACGGCATAAGTGCGATCGACCGGCACGGCAGTGATCGCACTCGCCGCAGCGGAAATTCAGGTCGCTGGTGACCAGGTCTCCTACCCTCACGCTCTTCACCGCTTCCCCGGTCTCCACGACTTCGGCAACAAACTCATGACCTAACGAGATCGGATAGTCGGCATCGGGGCGCCCTTCAAACTGAGAGATGTCAGAACCGCACAGCCCGCAGTACAGGAAGCGAAGACGTGCCCAGCTGCTAGGCAGGTCCGGCAGGGTGTAGCGGTCGATCTCGATCCTGCCCGGGGCGGTTAGAACGTAGCCGCGAGTCGTCGCTCGATCTACGATTGGCGTCCCCACGCCGAGCGATCCTACCCCCGTTAGGGCGAGCTGTCATGTGCCGACGCACGCGACCAGATCATCTGGTTGAAGGCGATCGCCTCGGCTCGCAAAGCGGGCGTCGCGCCCTGGTCCCGAATGAGTGCGATGAGTTCGGCCAGCCGGGGAACGTCACCCACGTTCATCCCCAGTCGAACCGCCGAATTGACCCCGATGCGGATGCCTTGCCCGAGCGAGTACGGAAGGGTCCTGAAGTTGGTCATGATGGAACACCGCTCGAGTCGCTCGTAGGTGGTGAAGGCCTGGTCCCGATCTCCCTCCCGGATCCAGACATGATGGGTCGGCGGCAGATCCCGGCGACGCTGCACCACCGGCACCCCATGCTCATGCAGCGCGTCCTCGAGCTGAACTGCCACCTGCAGCATCTGCTGCGAGTAGTTCTGCAGCCAAGTTCGACGGGAGAGAGTCAGTCCTGCCGCGTAGGTACTGGCTACATGCATGTTGGAGACGAAGGTGGAGACCCCCTTCAACAGCGATTTCCACCTCTCGTCGTGTCGCTTGGTCGCGAGAAGGGCCTTCTGAGGACCAGGGAAATTCTTGTGCACGCTGGCGACCATCAGGTCATATCCCCAGCCGAAGGGGTTCGGATGGTCGTCGCAAATTATGTTCGTCAGGTATTGGGAAGCGTCAAAGATCTTGGTGGGCCCTTCCACTGCCGCAAGCGAACTGAAGTCCTCGTATACGAGGCCCTCGCTGCGGTCGACGAAGACGTAATCCGGTCGCTCCCTTTCACACAGCTCGAGCGCGGCAGGCATGTCGATCGACATCGCCTCGTCGTCGGTAGGTATCTCGATCACGCGCAGACCCAAACGTTCGACGATCGCCTGCCCCGAAAGGTGCCCGCCGGCCCGAATCGGAAGCAACATGACCGTTTCCCCCGGACGGGCCATCGCCATAAAGAGAACGGTGTGCGCATGCAGGCCCGAGAGAACGCGCATGGTCGTATCGGCTGCTCCCAGAGCGCTGGCCCAAGCGTCGTAGACGAGCCGCGAGTCCCGCTCAAGGGCTACGCGCCCTGCGAACTGCATCGGAGTCTCTAACCGCTGCTCTCTGGTCCTCACCTTGTCGGTGTTGTAGAGGCCGTGCAGTGGACCGGACGTCACTTCCAAGTCAGCAGGAAAAGGGAAATTCTCGACCGGGTTGAGAACCAGCGACGAGTGGAGCAGCTCTTCCTGTTCGACCAGCGACGCGCGCAGCGTCGCGAAAAGGCTGTCGACCACGATCGATAATTCCTAGTTATCCGGGGTCCGGCGGGCGCAGTCGATCACTTGAAGGGCTTCTACCATAAATCGCGACTCGCCGGGTACTCAAAGCGCACCGAGATCGTGCTGGTGTCAGATCTTTTGCAGCACCACGAGACGGTCGGCACATTCGACGAAGCGGGCCCCCCTCTCGCGCGTCAGCTCGGCGATCAGCTCGAGGATGCCGGGGTAATGCTCGAAATAATCGTGAAAGGCAAGCAGTGCCCCGGGGATCAACAGGGGCGAGATGTGTTCGTAGTCGGCGCGGACCGAATCCGCGTCGTGCAGGCCGTCGATCAAGGCAAAAGAGAGGGGGCAGCTGACAGTGGCCTCGTCGCCGCGCGCGCACAGGATGGTGACCAGGGCGTCGGTTCCACTCCGGGCAAGGTTGGAACGCAGCTCTGAGTAGGTATCCGACCCGTCGCCGTACCGATATCCCTCATGGGGGTCGATTGCGATCAAGCGCCGTGGAAGGTGCAAGGCCGAGATGGTGCAGGCGATGGCCAGCGTGGAGCGGCCTTTGTAACTGCCGATCTCGACCATGTCCGGGGCCTGATCGCCAGGAGCCGCGACGACACAGCGAGCCAAGGCCTCCGCCTCGGGCCGCGACAGCCACCCGTCGACCGCTTCCACCGCCGGCCACCACTCATCGATCTCGACACGCGGAAGAACCGGCTCGGCTTCCCGGGCCGTTGCGACCACCTTCCGGAGCGCGGGGTTGTCAGGGTCCAGGCGCAGCGCAGGGTAGGCTCGATCCAGTGCCGGCCCGAAGTCGCCCTCGCGACACCTGCGCACTGCCTCGCGCTCCCCGATTTCGATTTCGGTGCGAAAGAGCTCCTTTCGCAGTGCCAGCACGTGGCGGGCGCGAAAGTGTGCATCGCCCTCGTTGAGGAGGCCCGGGCTCAACCTCGTGAGATCCGCGACCAGATCGGTGCCTCTGGCGGTGAGGAATGCGAAAAAGGCCGCGAGTCCCTCCTCGCCGGAAGCTGAGATCCATCCCTCGTAGTCGAAATTCGCGATTTCCTCGTCCAGCAGGAACTGTCCGTAGGAGTGGATGTACGGCAGCTCGGGCTCGTCGAAACCGGTCGGGTCGTCCCACCTCGCGAGCACGGCATTGGCCGCGGCCACGCTCCGGGCAAGCGCGGGGTCGAAACGGAGCCCAGCCTCTCCATCCAAGCCCTGAACAAAGAGGTCGAAAAAGGAGACGTTGAAGTGCGCGTCGGGGTAACGCCACTCCAACATCCGCCTGGCGAGCGTTTGAAAACCGTCCCCTACGGTTTGAGCATAGGCCGGCATGCGACCGTGACCGTATCTGATTGAGTAGCAGCCGATTCCCAGCTATGAACGCGCTTCGCTCGAAAAGATCCTCGGTCGGCCGCCATTGGACTGAGCTTGAGACGCCGGCCTTACTGCTGGACATCGACCTTGCGCGCCGCAACGTCATGTACATGGCGGCGCGGGCCGCTGAGATGCCGGTCGCGGTAAGACCGCACTTCAAGGCGCACAAGTGCCTGGAGATTGCCCGTCTCCAGGTCGAGGCCGGAGGGATCGGGCTCACTGTCGCGACCCTCTCGGAGGCAGAGGCCCTCCTCGAGGCCGGTCTGGACAACGTGCTGGTTGCAAACCAGCTCGTTCAACCCTCCCAGCTAGAGAGGCTCGCGGAGCTATCGCAGGGGGCCCGGATCACCGTCCTGATCGACCATCCCACCAACCTCGAGGCGATCTCGAACGCCGCCCGCGCCCGAAGCGGGGAGGTCGGAGTGATGGTCGACGTCGACACCGGCATGGGCCGTTGCGGCGTTCGCAATCGCGAGCATGCACGAGAGCTGGCGGTCCTCGCTGATCGGCTGCCCGCCGTCCGCTTCGACGGTGTCAGCGCCTACGAGGGACACTGCACCCCGATCGCAGATCCCGGCGAGCGGACCGTCTGCAGCCGCGCGGCGACGGAGTCCATGTCCGCCTTCGTCAACGCAATTCGCGAGGCGGGGATCGAGGTTGGGGCGGTCTCTGCCGGCGGCAGCACCACCTATGCGATGACCGGCGCCGACCCTCGGGTGACGGAGATCCAGCCTGGCGCCTACGCGCTGATGGACGTCGTGCGCCGTGATTACCTGTCCGAGTTCGAGTTCGCGCTGACGGTAGCGGGCAGTGTGATCAGCCGCCACGGTTCGCGGGTGGTGCTCGACTGTGGGCACAAGGCCGTCAACTCCAGGTTGAGCTCACCGCAACTGGCCGATGGCTTCGGCGAGATCGTCTCGGTAGACGAAGAGCACCTTCGCTTCGACGCCACGGGACGCGATCCTCGGGTCGGCGATCGGGTCCGGATAGTGCCCGGATTCGGGCCGCTGACGATCAACCTCTACGAAAAGTTCCACGTCGTCTCCGAAGACGTCGTCGTCGACGAATGGTGCGTAGTCGCGCGGCGCTAGCGCGCCGGCGAGATCAGCTCAGAGAACTGGTCGATGACCCGGTCCGCCTCGACGGCGTCGGAAGTGTCGTCGAAGATCCCGCGGTAGCGGATCGGAACGAGCCCGGCTTGACGGGCGCCCGCGACATCCGTTCTTTTCAGGTCGCCTACGTGCCATACCGTGTCTCCGTCCGTCAGCTCGAACTGGTCCAGCATGTGGCGAAAGATCTCCGGCGAGGGCTTGTAATGACCGACTTCGTCGGAGAAGGCCCAGCCCTTGAAGTGATGCAGGATCCCGGCACGCTCGAGCACGGCCCGCAGATGGCGGGAGCCGGTGAGACCGACATCGCAGACGATCCCCAGCTGCACACCCTCCGCTGCCAAGGTGGCCACGGTCTCAGACGCCCCAGGGCTCAGCTTCAGGTCCACAGCTTCACCAGCGTCGAGATAGGCGGAGAGGACACGCTCACGATCCACACCTTCCAAGCCTTTGATCGCATCCGCGAACTGAATCGCCGCCCGCGGTGGATCGAAGTGCTCACCGCGTCTCCAGTGCTCGGCCTGCAGCGCCTGCGCCTGCGCCAGGTGGGTGTCGAGCACCTCTTCCTCGACTGCGATGCCCCCCGCCACCAGAGCCTCCATGACCGCCTCTCGCCGCAGGGCCGCCAAGAGACCCTCCGGCTCCGCGACGAGGGTATGCCAGAAGTCGAAGCTGATCGCTGCGGGAGTGGCTGAAATCACATCCGATGAGGTCCGATGCTGCAGCCCACGATGGCGAGGGCCGGATTCGAACCGGCGACACCACGATTTTCAGTCGTGTGCTCTACCAACTGAGCTACCTCGCCTGGGAGCGCGCGGGGCGCCGGAGGGAAGGCTACCGGGAGCGCAGGGGCCGGGGCTGATTGCATGGGGCGATGGGCGGGACTCGGGCTGTGTTGGCGCTGGTCGCCGTGGCGGCGGCGGGGGCGCTGCTGCTCTCGGGCGGGTCGGGGGCGGATCCGCGGACGCCTGCGGCGCTGCCGGGGGAGCCGGCGCCGTTCCTGGGGACGGCGATCGTTGGCGACGGCGGACTGACGGCGGCGATCGACGGCTACGGTGACGTCGTCGAACTGCGGGTGCCGGGGCCGGCGGGGCGAGCGTTGATCGACAGCCCGGCGGCGCGGCAGGCGGCGGGGACGGTGCCGGCGGATACGGGGATCGTGCCTTGGGTCTCGGTCGGCGGGCGTCGGGCGCGGCCGCTGTGGACCGCGGACTCGGTCGAGCAGCGGTACCGGTCTCGGACGAACGTGGTGGTCACCACGGCGCGTTTCGGCGGCACGCGTGCTCGCGTGGTCTACGCGGCCGATGGATCCCGCCTCGCTTGTCTCACCGAAGACGATCCAGGCGCCCGTATCGAGCTGCGCTCGGGTGAGCCGATGGCAGAGCACCGGCTGCGCTGCGACGACAGCGCGGCGCGAGCGACCATCGCAACCGCAGAACGCGAAGCCCGTCGCTGGCTGCTGGAAGCCCGGCCACTGGCGGCGACGGCGCCACCGTGGGCGGAGCAGATGTACGAGCGCTCGCTGCTCGTTCTGCATGCGCTCGCCGACCGCCGCACCGGCGCCGTCGCGGCCGGCGCTCGCGACGGCTGGGCATATGTTTGGCCGCGGGACGCGGCGGCCGTCTCTCTCGCGTTCTCCGCGGCCGGCTACCACCGGGAGGCCGAGAAGACGACCCGCTTTCTACTCGGCCTGGGCCTGGAAGACGCAGCCCGCTTCCACGGCGACGGCAGCCCGGTTGCGGGGCGGCCGGCCCAGGGCGACGCGATCGGCTGGGTCGCCGCCGCCGCGCACGCCACCGGCATGATCGGCGGCGCCCGCGAGGCTGCGCACATCCTCTCGGGCGGTCAGCAGATCCCCTGGCGTGATCGGCCCGACTACTGGGAGCAGGGGCCCGGCGACTACCTCGGCAACGCCATCGCCGCCAACGCAGACCTGTCTGACTTCACGCCCCCCAGCTGGGGGGTTAGCTCAGACACCCCCTTGGGGAAGGGGCTGGTTCGGGAGGCGGGAGATCCGAGGTCGGGGCTCGACTCGTCCGTCGCATGGGCAGTCCGGCCGTTCCCGACGCCACGCCTCTATCGCGCAGTGCGCGCAACGCTGCATCAGCTCGTGGGCCAGGCGACTCGCTACGGGATCACGCCGGGGGAAGGGTGGACCGGCGGCGAAGATCCCTGGTCCGCCCCGACGGCCTGGACCGCCTGGTCGCTCGCCGCACTCGCCCGGGAAGAGACCGGCCGACGAAGAGCCGTTGACCGTCGCCTCGCCCTGCGCCTCATCACCGACCTCCGCCGCGCCGCGACCCCGGCCGGGACCTTCCCCGAGCGGGTCGACCGCCGCACCGGCGTCCCCACCTCAACCACGCCGCTCGCCTGGTCGCACGCCTTCGCGATCCTTACCCTCCGCGAGCTCTGGCCAGCGCGAACTGCATCAACTTAACCACCCAGCAGATAGTCAAGTTGATGCAGTTCGGGAGTTAGAGGGCAGCCAACGCCGCGGCGACCGCCTGGTCGGCGGTCTCGGCGGCGACGATGCCGGGGGCGCCAGCCATGCGCTCGCGGCCGTTCAGCTCCCAGCTGCGCAGGGCGACTACCTCGTGGCCGACGACGCGGGCGAAGCCGATCTCCGAGAGCGTCCCCCACTCGCCGCCGATCGCGATCACCGCCTCGCCCGAGGAGACGACGGCGAGGTTGCGGGCGTGGCCGATGCCGGTGGCGACGACGAGGCTGCAGTACTCGTTGGCGTCCTCGGGGGAGGTGCCGGGGACGATGCCGATCACCTCGCCTCCGGCCTCGGCCGCCGCCCGCGAGGCGACCTCCATGACGCCGCCCCCTCCGCCGCAGACGAGGGTGACGCCCGCCTCCGCCAACCCGCGCCCGACTTCTTCGGCCAGCACCCAGATCTCCGAGCCCTCCTCGATCCCGCTGCCGCCGATCACCGCGACCTGTCGCCTGTTCCTTTTGGTCGTCATACCGCCATAAGGAACAGATGAATGGGGCGCTTCACAGCTCGCCCCGCATCAGGCCCATCAGCTCCAGCGCGCCCGCCTTGTGCAGCGGTTCGTTGAGGTTGCCGCACTTCGGGCTCTGGACGCAGGAGGGGCAGCCGGACTCGCAGGGGCACTCGGCGATCAGGCGCTCGGCGTCGCCCAGCAGGCGCTCGAACTCCTCGTAGCCGCGGCGGGTGATCCCGACCCCGCCCGGGTGGCCGTCGTAGATGAAAATCGTCGAGCGGCCGGTCTGGAAGTGGACGTTGGTCGAGAGGCCGCCGATGTCCCAGCGGTCGCACATCGCGATCAGCGGCAGGACGGCGATCTGGCTGTGCTCGGTGGCGTGCAGGGAGCCGAGGAGCGCCTCGGTCGGCAGCTTGCCGCTCAAGCGGTCCGGCAGCACGTACCAGAGCGCCTGGGTAACGAAGTTCTGCTCGGGCAGCTCGAGGGCGACGATGTCAATCGGTTCCTGGTCGGCGACCGAGACCCGCTGGAAGGCGATCACCTGCTCGGTCACCGAGACCTCGCCGAAGTTGAGCTGGACCCCCGCGACCTCGCGCTGCTCGTGCACGCGCTCGATGTAGATCTCGGTCTCCTTTTTCGGCCGCGTGTACCAGTCGCCGTCGAAGCTGGAGACGAG
>Ga0068856_100004979_pt1 | contig 13150 bp, 10 predicted proteins | sample KBSCornC62_FD_66595 | JGI IMG/M metagenome (GOLD analysis project Ga0068856, IMG submission 66595) | Corn rhizosphere microbial communities from Kellogg Biological Station, Michigan, USA - KBS Corn C6-2 | ecosystem: Host-associated > Plants > Roots > Rhizosphere > Soil ...
AGCCAGCAGAGCAACATCGACATCAACAACCCGCTGGTGGTGTTCAACATCCGCGACCTGGAAGACGAACTGCGCCCAGTGGCCATGTACATCGTCCTGAACTACATCTGGAACAAAACCAAGAGCGACATGAAACGACGCATACTGGTCGTGGACGAGGCCTGGCAACTTATGAAATACGAAGACAGTGCCAACTTCCTGTTTTCACTGGCCAAGCGGGCCCGTAAGTACAACCTGGGCATTACAACCATCACCCAAGACGTCGAAGACTTTATGGGCAGCCGCATGGGCCGCGCCATTGTAGCGAACGCCAGCATGCAGTTCCTGCTTAAACAGTCTCCGTCTGCCGTTGACGTATTAAGCGACGTGTTTAAACTGACGAGCGAGGAAAAGAAGCGCCTGAGCCAGTTCCCGGTAGGACAGGGCCTGTTCTTTGCCGGCCAAAACCACGTACATATACAGGTCGTCGCCAGCCCGACCGAAACCGGGCTCATAACCACCAACCCGCAGCAGGTGCAGTCCATGCAGCAGGGCGGTGATTTTAACCAGCCGCAAGGCACCATAGATTTACAGAACCAGCTTTACCCAGGCAGTACCAATAACCTCGCGAACCGCTAGCTTATGGCCCAAAGCATGTACAAACAGCCCAGGAGACGCCGACGAGACGACGGCTCGGGCGATGGCGGCTGGCTGGGCAGGGAAAGCAGGAGCTCTGCACGGGCAGGCAACAAGGCTTCGCAGTCTGCCGCCGAAACACTGGGGAATATTGACGACGCGCTAGCGGGCCAGCAGGCTATGCCAAAGCCAGCAGCACAATCAAGTGTGCCAAGCAGTCTGGGCGACATTGCGCAGCAGGAACGTGAACCGGGAGGCGTTTACGACTCACGCCCGGACCTGCGCTCCGACGCAGGGCTGCGGGGAAGCGGCGCGAGTGACCTAGCCGACCAGCAAAAATCCGCCGACAAGGCGCAGCGAAAAGCCGCCAATGCCACACCAAGCACTGACCTACGTGAGTCCGAAAAAGCTCCGGACCGTTCGCAGTTTAGTGCCGCCGACGATATAAACGAAAAGCTGGGCAGGGGCTACACCGGCAAAGGTTCCAAAAAATCAAAGCCGCTTTCCAAACTCTACAGCAGTAATTCGAGCTTTAAAAAGAAGATTGCCATCGCCGGTGCAGCCGCAGGTGGCAGTGTTATTGGCGGTACGCTGGTGTTCCTGGCGCTTTTGCCGCTCAAAATTGAACACATCGTACAAAATCTGGAGCAGCACTTCGGCGCCAGCGGCACTAGCGCCGTCGAAAAAGAAGAGCAGAATATGATGAGCAGTTATTTGAAGAAGTACGTGCTGCCCAGTTTGCGCCAGCCCGGCTGTAAATCTACCGCCGCCAGTAAAGACTGCGTGAAGCTTACCGGCTGCGGCACCACCAACCCGGTCTGTAAGATGTACCAGGCATGGCACCAGGCGCGGCTAGAAAAGCAGCTTTCGGATAAGTACGGGATTGAGTTCGGCAACAGCCGCGGACGAATCTATATGAGAGCGCCAGGACTATCGAGTACCAAGGGACTACCCAATAACAGTGTGGATGTAACTGATTTTGCAGATGGCAAAACCGGCAATACGAGCATTTTTGACCAGCCGAGCATAAAGCGAACCGCGGCCCGGGCTGCCATGAACGATGCGCTCGAAGGCACGACGTTATGGCAGAAGGTGATGTTTCGCTTTAAATACGGTAAGCTCCTCGAGGCAAAGTACGGCGTAAAACGCTGTATTATCGCGTGTAAAATACGCGATAACTTTGCGGATGCGGTTGCCAATAAAAAGAACGCTTTGGCGCTTCGGGTAATTCAACGCGTGATCGAGCCGCGCAGCGCCGCTTTGGCGTCAGCTATTACTTGCCTAATGGACGCAGCCTGCCAGCCCGACCAGAAGACCGGCGACGGTGTGCCCGACCCGAGCGACCCGGCAAACGGAGAGGTCCAGACAGAAGGGGAGGCCGCAGTTAAGAATGCCGTGGATGAAGCGGCAACGAAATTCGGAACCAAAACGCTCGACAGCCTGGCCGGGGAGATAGATGCCCTAAACAAAGCTGGCAGCGTATCGAATTATCTGGTACAGAAACTACTGTCTGCCTTGGGGGTCAGTGAGTTTACAAAAGAGGCGCTCACCAAGGCGATTCCGATTATTGGATGGATAAATACCGCGGCGGAAATGGTCGGCAACATTGCCGGCTGGGGCAAGAAAGTCATGATTTTGGCGGTCGCCATAAAGTCAACGGAAATGGTACAGCAGTTTGCTATGTACCAAACCACCGCGGCTGAGCTCAAGAGTGGAAATAACGATCTGACAGAGGAGGGTTCGTTCGCAAGCGGGCTTGATAATGTTACCGAAGCCACCTCTACAAACGAGTATCAGAATGCGGTCAACGGCGCCAATCTGCCGCCGCATGTCCCGGCAAAATATAGCCTGAACGGCTTTACGAGCGTGCAATCAGCCATCCAGGCCGTCAGCGGCAGCATTCCAGGTCCGGTGGTTGCCATCGCAAACCTGTGGAACAGCAGCATTGGTAAAGTACTGGGCGGTATCTCGGGGCTGGTGTGTGACATACCGCTCGTTTCGAACGTCTGTAATGCCTTTGGCAGTCTAATTGGCGATGCCTTTAAACCAATTATTACCTGGCTAGCAAACTGGCTCTTCCCATCGGTAGTACAGCCGATTATGGAAGGAGCTGACCGCATATTCCCGATCATTGGCGGCGCCGACATTGCCTACAACGCATTCGCGCATAACGGGCTGGGAGGTAAGGTGCTGACGCCGGCGCAGGTCAGCGCCATACAGAACGAACAGATTAACGAGCAGAAGGCGTCGTTTGATAACATGTCTACTTTTGCCCGCATTTTCGACACCGACAGCCAGTACTCACTCGTTTCCAGACTGGCGGTGAATATGCCCACCAGTCTGCTGACCGCCACCAACGACGGTGTCTCAGCCGTGTTGACCAATCCGTTCTCACGCATTGGCGGGGCATTCTCGAGCCTGTTCATTAAAAAGGACGTATTTGCGGCCGCAACGGCGCAAACAGACCCGTTCTCGGTCACGCAATACGGTTATCCGCTGGACGACCCGATCTTTAAAGAAGACCCGCAAACCGCCTGGGACCAGTTAAACTGTGGCGACACCAGCGCCAACGGACCAACCGCACAGTGGAACAATAACACCGTCGAAAACGCCACCAACGGTCAGCTCGAAAACACTACCTCCAACCCCTGTCTGCTCATACAAGCTGCCCTGCAAAGCGGAGGCGGTGCATTCGACACCAGCCTGCTGCCGCCCGGCTCGCAGAACAACGGTGACTCCGGCGCCAATTCGAACGGCACCGGCCTGCCAAGCGGCACTGCTCAGCAGCTTGCTCAGCAGATCATTTCGAGCCCGAACATCACGTTCCAAACACCCCAGGAAAAGACCTGGTTCCAGGAAATCGTCAAGACCGGCAAGCAGACCAACTGTGGCGGTGTGTCAATATCACCAACGCTGCTCGGTGTCATCCTGGTTCTTTCGCAAAACTACAAGCTTGTGCTGGGTGTGGTGGACGACGGCCACAGCTGCGGTGATGGCCCGCACGACCACGGCTACGCGGTCGACATAAACGGCATAGACCCGACGGATGGATCATATCCGGGTACCGGAAACTTCATTACCTGGGCCGCAAACGAGCAGCCACTGCTCAAGAAGTTTTACGGCGACGCCTCTGGCATACTTTCCGCGAACGGCGGCGGGGGAATGGGGCAGATCCAATGCTTTACCTCTACCAGTCCGCCAACGGCTCCTTCCGGTGTCACCTTCTTTAGCGATACTTGTAACCACGTACATCTGGATGTAATGAAACGATGATAAAACTCATACGGCTGCACCGACACCAAAAAACACGCTCACACCTGTTTGCGCGAGCGCTCTCTATGACACTCCTGTGTCTGGTCGTTACAGCATTCGGCACCGGCATCTCGCGCGTCGCGTTCGCCGCCGCTCCGGACGAATGCCCGAAGGGGATGTCGCAGCTGGACTGCGACTCACTCCACGGCGACTGGGTCAACTGGGTGCCGGACAACGGTTGCGGTGATGGATCCGGCGGCACCACGACGCTGGTCGGCAGCGACCCGCTACAGCAGGCATACAACTACTTCGTCAGCAAGGGCCTCAGCAACGTTCAGGCAGCGGCAGTTGTGGGCAATTTGGACGACGAATCGAGCCTCGACCCGACAGTCATGGAGATAGGTGGCCACAGCAACAACCCTGCGGACGCCGGCTCGAAGGGATGGGGTATCGCGCAATGGTCACCGGGAATCAAAGTGATCGGCGAGGCGCAAAAGTACAACGTAACCGGTGACATAACCAAGCTTGCCACACAACTCGACATCGTTTGGGCAGAGATGAACAACACGTCGCCAGTCGGCTACCAGCACCTCACAAACGGCCTCAAGCAAATCAACGATCTCTCAACTGCAGTATCATTCTTCCAGCACAATTTCGAAGGTGGCATAGACGGCGTACGGCAGCAGGATGCACAGCAAGTCTTAAAGCTGTACGGCGGTGGTGGTAGCAGTAGCGGAGGAAACACCAGTGTGTCCGGCCAAGACTGTTCGTTCGTGGCCAGCGGCAATTGTAGTGTGACGCAGCCAGTCTATTCAGGTCAGTATTCGCAATCACAGCTGGCAGCAATTTTCGGTAACCCCGGCACCGCTGCTTCACACCCCGACCTCCATCTGGTAACCGTAAAATTCCTAGGGTTCAACGCCCAGGTAAACCCCAAAGTAGCCCCGTGTCTGGAGGCCGTATCGCAGCAACTGACACAGGAAAACGAAACCTATAAAGTCACCCAGTTCGGCTGCTACCGCTTTGACTCGAATAACGGCAGTTCAAACATCGGACTCAGCAGCTACCACACCTACGGTGCAGCCTGCGACATCAACTGGGACACTAACCCGTTTGAAGCCAGCGGCGCTAATGTGCCCCACGACATGCCGCAGCAGTTCGTTGACGCCTTCCACGCCCACGGCTTCACCTGGGGTGGCAGCTGGACACAACCAAAAGACTTCATGCACTTTGAGTGGCACGGGGTAATGCCACCATCCTGATAACCGGAGGAGCTTACAAACACATGGAACCAAACTACACATACGCAACCGTAGATCAGGACCCGGCAGCAGCGAACCGCAGACGGGTTAAACTGGCGCTGTTTGCACTGGTTGGTGCCCTGATAATTTTTGGTCTGTACCAAGTATATTTGTCTGTGCAGTTCCGAGTGGTAAGCACTAACCCGAAAACAAGTTCGGTCGCCGGCATATCGCCGTTTCTTAACGTCAATTTTAATAAGCAGCTTTCAAACCAGAGCGTCGTTGTAAGCATGGACCCGGACGCCCTCGGCTCGTACACCACAAAAGGCAAAACGCTGTACATAAACCTGAACGATCCACTCACTGTAGGGAAGAAGTACACCATAACCATTAAGAGCATCACCAGCACCGGCGGCGCGCAGATTCTCAATAAAAAAATATCGTTTGTCCCCAAAGATATACCGTACGACAACCTGCCTGATGACCAGCAGGCGGCCATCCAACACCAGCAGCCACCAAAAAACGATCAAAACACCACCCCTACGTTTACCGGCACCCCCTCACTTATAAACGATGGCCTGACGACAGCTCAGATAAACGACCTCGTACAAGCATTCAATGACTTCGCACCGAAAGCCAAGCAAGTAACCATCGATACCGGCAGCATAACCACCGGCCCGCTAAATCCAGCGGCGACCACTCCCGTGTTCACGCTCATGTTTGACGTAAACGTCGACAATACAACGTACAAAGCCACAGTCAGCCATAGTGACGCACTAAGCCTGACCCTACAGCTCGTTAACCCGCAGACAGGCCAGCAGGCGTTTAACTCCGGCGTCATTACTTCCACCCCTTAAACGCGCCATATGCTACAGCTCATACCAAATATAAAGACACGTACGAGTCCTTGTATCCGGCATGAACTGGTACAGTGGGGGCGAAATTCATGGCGGGTAGCCATAGACTCCGCCCCCGCGGACAATAGAACGTGCTGTTTGTACGAACAATGTCCATACACCGCTAATGGTTTTATGCTCCGCATAGGTGGTTCGGGTCGCAGACATTGAATACGCCGTTGCCGTACGGCACCCCGGTCATGTCGACTTGGATCTTGCCGCCGATAACAGGCCCCAGTTTGAACGTCGTGCCGTTGGGAATCTTGGAGGATCCGTGCACGATACTGCTGCTGTCGTTACTGATGGTAGAGAAGCTGCTCGTAACCGTGGCAGTCGCGCCTTGCGACGTTTGGCTCAACCGGAAGTTGAGGTAGGTGTTGCACATGGTGTAGCCATCAGTCATGGGAATCGGGCAGGCATTATAGTCCCGGTAAAACAGATTTCCCATTCCGCCGGATTTGAACGTCAACGCCGTCGAGTGTGCATACCATGTACCCGAGTAAGCAGGTGCGGCAGCAGGTGGCGGAGTAGTTATCGAAGCGACGTAGCGCCTGATCTCCTGCCATGTCAGTTGCATGACCTGAGGGTTATGGGTCTGCGCACTATGCCAACAGTTCGCGTTGTTCAGGTTTGCCACCGTAGACACCAGCGCGTCGACAGTACTCGGGCCTGTGTCGATCGCGGCGCTGCAGTACGTCGTGAACGTCCCGCCGAAGCGATTGAGGTTGTTGCCCCAAAGCGATGATTTCTCGCTGACGATCAGGTCGGTGTGCAGCTCCTTGATCTTGACGTTGAAGAACTGTGTCGTAAGCGTCACGTCGCCCGCGTACGCCATAACCGGTACGCTGCTCGGCAGTCGCGGCAGCTTGTCGATCTCACTCGACTTGTTTTCAAGGCCGCCGACCGCACTCAGGAATGAGCACGGGGTACCGTTCAGACTGGGGTTAGCCATCGTCTTCGCAGCATTACAGACGCTATACAGCACAGGGTATGCGACGTTGGCTACGCCACTACCGGTGTTCGGCGTGTCGATAGTGAACACCAGTCCGAGGGCTCTCGTGACTGCCGACGCTTGTGGCGTCATAGTCGCAGCATACCTCGTAGCCAGGCCACCCATCGAGTGGTCAACCATGACCACTTTGCCTGGGCCCCCGGCCTGCGTAGAAGCATTAGCCACACAGACAATGACCTTGGCAAGCCTCGGGCCAATCCCGGGGTTACTTACCCACTGGCGACTCAGGTTGCCGTAGTCAAAGGTCATCGGATAGGCGTTCGGCACATTATCCTTTATGACCTTGGTCATAGGGGCCCAGACTTTCGCACTGGAATTCAGCCCATGGACCTCGATCACCGGGACCTTCTTGCCGATGCCAGCGTAGTTAGAGCCGGAAGGGCAGTTGCTGCTGGCACGGCCGGGCATTACACCGACAAACGCGCTGAGGGTTGCGGCCACAAGCAAGCATGACACCAAGGCACTGAGCCTCGCAGTAAGCTTCATGTTCATACTCCTTCCATCGTCGTAGTGATGTACCACTTGCCGTTTTCCCAGTAGAGCAGCAGTGTCCACTTCGTCCCATGGGATGTAGTAGCGGTAACCATGGCCGACAACGAGCCAGTCTGGTTGAAGCTGGACTGGTTGATGACGAACTTGTCTCCCGAGGGAAGCGACTCGCCGGTTGCGAGAAATGCCTCGCGTTCCTCCGGAACAAGCGCTGCGGCCTGAGCGGTCCTCGATGGACTGTTCAGTGCGCGCTCGAGGCGCCTCATGTCGGTGGTCGGCAGCCCCGTGGGGCTTGCAGATGCGAATCTCGCAGCCGCCGGCAGACGGTGACTCTCACCATGCCGCCAGCTTAGAATTGTAATCACGATGATGAGCGTAATTACCAGCACACCACCAACGATGAGCGCAAGCCTCGGTACGCTCCTAGTTCCTGTACGACGACTCCTGTCGCCGCGTCTCGGATGCGACATTACAGAGTACTCCTTTTTTCTAGAAGCCTAAAACCATTGGGTGCAAGCATTGGAAAAAGCAAGAATCTGCCTCCGTTGCTATAATATTTACTATAACATTTTTATGTATAATTAGCTATTATGTTACACCGTAAAAAACACATGGGTAGTTATCAGTAAGCCTTGCATATAGGGATCTATGGGCAGTCCCGTTGGCCGAGGCAATAAATTCACTAGGTGAGGCTGATTAACTTCGCGGAGCGGTTGAACTCTTTTGAGAGTACATCGGCATCCGTGGTTGTCAGGAAGGTCTGGTAACGATCCAGGAAGTTCGTAAGTGCCTGGCGGCGCTTGCCGTCCAGCTCGCTAAACACGTCGTCGAGCAGGAGCAGGGGAGTCTGGTCGTGAGCTTCTTCGAGTAGTTGTAGCTCGATGATTTTCAGCGCCAGTATGGCGGTGCGCGTTTCACCACGGGAAGCAGTTTCGTCAGCCGGGCGGCCATCAAGTGAAACGGTGAAGTCTTCGCGGTGCGGCCCATACGCTGTAAATCCGCGGATCGCATCCTCGTGGGCATGGCTCTCCAGCTTTTGCAGAAGAAGCGTTTCGTACTGGTCTACTGGGAATTTTGGGTGGTAGGTGACAGATACCGCCGTTTTTGCATCCGAAATATTTCCATATGTTGCACCCAACTGTTCGTCCAGCTTTTCAGTTAATCCGACCCGAGACCGCGCAATCGTCGCACCCAGTTCGCTCAGGCGCAGGTTCCAGGGGAACAATTCCTGGGTTGACGGTGGGTTCGGACGCTTAAGCAGCGCATTCCGCTGCGCCAGCAGCCGCCGGTAGTTGCGCCGAAAGCTTGTGTAACCCGGACTGGTTTGCTCAAGAATGTCATCTAGGTAGTTTCGCCTGAGTTCGGGCGCTCCGTGCAGCAGCTGTAGATGGTTTGGCTCAAACAGTACAATCGGCAGCAAGTGATGCATGGTAAGGCGCTGATACTTCTTGCCATCCAACTCGTATGTCTTCATTTGCCGCGGCTCGGTCGCAAGTTTTACTGTTCTAGGCGTGCCATGCGGGCTCACATGCGCGTCCAGACGGAACCAGGGTGATTCAAACTCCAGCAGCTCGGCATCACTCGCCCTGTACGAGCCACCGCGGGCCATTACCAACACTGCCTCCAGTAGGTTTGTCTTGCCGCTGCCGTTCGGCCCGACGACAATGTTCACCCCATCACCAAACTCGAACGTCGCGTCCGCATACGACCGGAAGTGCTGCAGCCGCAAATCATTAATCATAGAAGTTATTATAGGTTACGAGCATGAACTTATTTCCACCACACTTAAGACACTTCAATTTGAGCGTAGCTTGGGATGGAATGAGAGCACTGGAACGCACGCATACTATACGTACCGTGGTGAGGAGCGGAGTTTTTTCGACTAAGATGCGCCAAATATGAGGTACCGCTCAGCTCTTCAAAGGCATGATGATGTGCAGGTAATCATCGGTATCCACATCTGTAAGCATCACCGCCTCAAGCTTGCCGTTAAACCCAAGTCTGACCGTCTTCGCATCCATAGTCTGCAGCGCATCGAGCAGGTAACGGGAGTTCAGCGTAATCGAACCCGAGCCCTTGGCATCAACTTTAAGTGTGGCATTGTTTTCGCCCAGCTGCGACGCCACCGCGTGAATCCATATGCTTTCACTTGGCTCATCCACACTCACCACGATACTGCCGGCGCTCTCGCGGGCGAACAGGCTTGAAACCTTCGTAATATTCGTAAGGTCTGCGCGGGGCATGGTTGCAGTCGTAGAGAAGCTGGCTGGCACCAGCTTGCGGTAGTCAGGGTAATTACCCTCGATCAGCCGCGCCACTAGCTCGACATCGCCAGCCCGGAACTGTACCTGTTGGTCGTCGTGCACCACCGTAATGTCGTCGTCAAAGTCATTTATTATACGGAGCACGTCGTGCAGGGCGGTAGCAGGAATCAGCAGGTCCACCTTTTCTTTAAGTGGTATCAAGCGCTTTTCCGCCAGGCGGTAGCTGTCGGTTGCCGCCATGAATAATACGCCGTCTACAGCGTGAAAATACACACCTGTGAGCACCGGTCGGCTTTCGTCGTTGCTGGCCGCAATCAGAACCTGCTGCAGCGCTTTCTTTAGCAGTGGGCCGCTGACTTTCCACGAAGTTCCTTCCTCTATCGCTGGCATAACAGGGAAGTCCTCTGCCGAAACGCCGTTGATGGTGGATTTATAGCTCTCGGTCGTTACTTTGAGCCGCTGTTCCTCCTGTTCCAGTTCAATCACACCCGCCGGCAAACTGCTGACAAAATCCTGCAGCAGGCGAGCAGGGACGGTCAGCGAACCTTCGCTCTGTACCTGGGCGCCAAGTTCGCAGGAGATGGCAATATCCAGGTTTGTGGCGGAAACATTGAGACGATTACCGTCTATTTTCAGCAAAACATTACTCAGTATGGGCAGCGTACCGCGGGTGCTGGCAACACGGGCGACAAGTCCGAGCGCCTTGTTCAGGTTTTCCTGTGTGACTTTAAGTTTCATCTCGACTTATCCCCCACTTCCTATTAATAGATTCTCATTCTTTTTCCATTTTGTGTTCATTATTAGGGCTGTGGAGAATGGGGATATGTTGCTTGCTACCGCTGTTAATTCGGGCAACTTTGGTGTGCAAACTTGCATACAAAAATTGTGTACGAAACGTGGGGAAAAGGAGTGCTTTGTCCACCGGGGTATACGACTGGTCTGCGCATATGTAGATAACTTCGCGCCAGTTTTAGTTGTTTTCCTAGTCCCGCCCACAGCTTGTGCACAGGTTTTAGGCATAGAGTCGTTCCTTGATTTCCGCCAAGGCGTTACGGATGTCGGCGTCGAGGCGTTGCTCTTTTTCGATCTTTTCGACCGAGTGTATGGCTGTGGTGTGGTCTTTGCGGCCAAGCTCACGGGCAATTTTAGGAAAACTGAGGTGTAGTTCGCTTCGCAGCATATACATGGCAATCTGGCGGGGGACCACAATGTCTTTGTCCCGCTTGGGACCAACAATGTCTTCGACGCTAACCTGGTAGTGTTTGGCACAGCGCTCGATAATCTGCCGGGCGCTCAGGTGCTTTGGTCGAGCCTGGCTGGCGCCGAGTAAGCCGGTGGCAATGGCCAGGTTTGGTTCAAGCTGGCGCATTTCGCAAAAGGCGAGCAGTTGGTTGAGCGCGCCTTCGAGTTCGCGAATGTTGGTGTTCACGTTGGTAGCCAGGTAGTCGACCAGGTCGTTCGGTAGCATAACGTGCTGCATCTCGGCCTTGATTTGTAGAATGGCGCAGCGGGTTTCGAAGTCGGGCGTCTGCATGTCTATACTCATACCCCAAGCAAAGCGGCTGCGGAGGCGCTCTTCTATGGTGGGGATGTCGCGCGGGGGCTTGTCACTGCTAATAATGATCTGTTTGCTCGCCTGATGGAGGGCGTTGAACGTATGGAAGAATTCCTCCTGTACCTTTTCCTTGCCGGCGATGAACTGGATGTCGTCCACTATTAATACATCTGCGCTGCGGTAGTGGTCGGCGAAGTCGGTGTTTTTCTTGTAGCGCAGGGCGTCTACGAACTCCTGTAGGAACTGTTCGCTGGATACATACACCACCCGGGCGTCAGGTTTACTAAAGAGTACGGCGTTGCCAACAGCTTGGATAAGGTGTGTTTTGCCAATGCCAACGCCGCCGTACAAAAAGAGCGGATTATATTTGGTGCCCGGGTTGACGGCAATGGCTTGGCAGGCGGCGTAGGCGAGTTCGTTACCAGAGCCGACTACAAAGCTGTCGAAGGTGTAGCGCTCGTTCAGGCCCTGACGATAGTTACGGGTCAGGCTGCTGGTATTGGTTTGCGTGGCAGCGGGCTGCAGGGCTGGCCGGGCAGGGGCGGCAGTGGAAGCGGGAAGGGTAATGGACTCGTCAGGGTCGCTGCGGCGCACGACGCTCTGGATCTTGTATTCGACTACCGGAGCATCGACACCGTTCTTACGGAGTGTCTGGGTGACAAGCTCGTTATATTTCTTTTCGAGCTGTTGCTTTATAAATACATTTGGCACGCCCACGACCACTTTGTCGTTGTCATGCTTAAGCAACTGGGTATTCTTGAACCACGTCAGGTAGTTGCCTCGAGAGAGGCCAATTTCGATGTCTCCTAATACTGCCTGCCAGAGCTTGTCTTGTTCCACGCGCCTTAACCCCATCTAACTAACGAAAACTGTGTATAACTATACGCCACCCGCGAGTCGGTTTTCCACAATAATTTCTACAACCATTTCGCAGAATGTACAGGGCCGGGTAGGGGAGAGTTTATCCACAGCTTCAAACCGTATCTGTTAATCTGTGGAAAAACCTTGGATAATAGGGGAAAACATGCTAAGCTTGGTGTAGCTTAAGGACAGGGAAGGGGCGTCGTGGCCGGAACATCGGTCTGTGTGCTACACTCTGTCTGTAAATGAAAGTGTATATAGGTTAACGAATGCCAAAGCGAACATATCAGCCAAAGAAGCGGCATCGTGCGCACGAACATGGTTTCATGAAGCGCATGGCTAGCCGTGCGGGCCGCGCCGTATTGAAGCGCCGTCGCACTAAGGGCCGCGCCCGCCTCACCCACTAGATCTGGGAATACGCAATTAACAGGGGTCACCCCTGTTAATTTTTACTACGACCAATTTCCCTGGTCTGTCTTTGGTAATTCCAGTACTCTACCCTTATTATTTTATTATGGTTAGCCGCAACAACCGGTTTCATGGACGTGCAAGCATACAGCGACTGTATAAGACCGGCAAATTGGTTCGGTGCGCTTCAATAAGCTTGCGCTATGCGCCGAACCCGCGTCGTACCGAGTATCGACTGGCTGTGGTTGTGAGCCGTAAAGTTAGCAAGTCCGCGGTAGTTCGGAACCGTATCCGGCGCCGATTGTATGAGAATGTTCGTATTTTGTACGAACCTGTCGCTGTTCCCTATGACCTGATGCTGGCGGTATACGATGAAAGTGTTGCGGGTATGCCGGCTGCCGATCTCGAGCGTGAGGTGGCAAAACTGTTTAAGAAAGCCAAACTCATCGGTGCTACTCCCCCACCCGTTTCGCACCAAAGCTTATCATCCAAGGTTCGGAGCTCAGAGAAGTAAACTACCGTAGATCCTCCGTGTGTCTGGTGTATTGAGGGGTGCA
>Ga0068856_100004980_pt1 | contig 13150 bp, 15 predicted proteins | sample KBSCornC62_FD_66595 | JGI IMG/M metagenome (GOLD analysis project Ga0068856, IMG submission 66595) | Corn rhizosphere microbial communities from Kellogg Biological Station, Michigan, USA - KBS Corn C6-2 | ecosystem: Host-associated > Plants > Roots > Rhizosphere > Soil ...
CCAATGGTTGGGAGCGCAATCGGGAAATCGCTTGGTCGTCATGGCTGGACCCGCCACGCTCGCGGACGACTACGCCGGCCTCGACAAGTACTACCTGAGCGCCCTCTCGCCGAGCCAGCAGCAGCAAGTTCGGATCTGCGCCACTACGTCCCCTGGTCATGACTCTTTTCTAGACGCCCATAAGGGAGGGTTTGGCTGGATGGTTGGCGCACCTGTGCCTACTTCTTGCCCTCCCCACACGGGGGAACGGAAGAATTGGCGAAAGCCCGCGGGAAAGGCACCGGCACCCTCGACGCCTCCCACTTCCGCTACCCCTGGCCCGAGCCTGCCCCCTGGGGAGTTTGCCGTGATGAACGCTGACGGAGGCGTGTACTGGCGGTCGTCGCCAGATTGGAACACTCCCGTGGCCGTGTCTGGCAATGGCTTCTATCCAGGCACCGTCATCAAGGTGAGCTGCTACCAGGCTGGTGCTGCTGACGTACCCGATTCAGCAGATGGAATGTGGGAGCGAGCAAGCTGGGTCAGTGGCCCGGGCAGTGGTAGCGGGTGGATAAATGAGCATTTCATCGCTGACGGCGCCCCAATCAACCAGCCTTCCCCCGGCGCGCCACCTTGTCCCTCTTCCCCGGCACCTACTCCATCCCTACCTCCTCCACCGCCCCAAACGTGGTCGGAGCAGGAGACGCCGAACCATCCGGTCAACACCTTCACCAACTACCACAATGCCTCTGGCATGGGGCCGGCGATTGCGGCAGGGCAGTGGATACAGGTCTCATGCAAGGTCTACGACCCGACGATCCAAAGCGTCAATCCAGACGGTTACTGGTATCGGATCGCTAGCGCGCCGTGGAGCAACTCCTACTACTCCCCGGCCAACACCTTCATGAACGGGGATCCCTACGGCGGTCCCTACACGCATAACACCGATTTTGCAGTTCCCAATTGCTAATCGGCAAGTTGCTGGCGCGCCTCTTCCGGAAGATCGGTCGACACTGAGGTCTCCTCGAAGCCCAGCGCCTCGTTGCGCTCGATCACCGTGCCGCGCCAGCCGCGCAGGGGGTGGGCCTCGCGGGCGCGGAGCTCTTCGCAGACTCGCTTGGTGACGAAGTAGACGAGGAAGGGGACGAGGAGGGCGAAGGCGCGGAAGAACCAGACCTGACCTTCGTAGGAGATGAAGGAGCGGAAATAGAAGCGATCGGTGGCGCCGGCGGCGAAGATCGCGAAGACCCAGACCAGGAAGGCAATGATTACTGCGGTGCGCTTGGGGTTGTCGCGGGGGCGGTCGAGGAGGTTGTGCTCGCGGCGGTCGTCGAGGCGGAGGCGGCGGGCCAGCGGCGGCCATGCGTAGAGGAGGCCGAAGACAATCGCCGGGAAGAGGGCGCCGCCCCAGAACGGGTTGGGGACAACGGTGTAGTCGCCGATCACCACCTCCAGCGGCGGCATCAGCCGCAGCGCCCCGATTAGCCAGCCGACGTACCAGTCGGGCTGGGCGCCGTTGGTCGAGAGGTAGGGCTCATACGGTCCCCACTCCCAGATCGGGTTGATCTGGACGAGGCCGCCGAGCAGGAACAGGACCCCGGCGACGATCAAGAAGAGGCCGAGCGAGCGCAGGCCGTAGCCGGGCCAGGCGGGGGTGCCGCGGACGACCCGCTCGGAGCCTTCCTCGGGGAACTGGGTGTGGTGCTGGCGGACGATCTGGGCGAGGTGCAGCGCCAGCAGGGTCGCGATCGCCATCGGGATCAGGAAGACATGGAGGATCTCCAACCGCGGCCAGAAGGCGTCGGTCCCGGGGTACTCGCCGTTCCAGACGAGGAAGGCGAGCGGCCCGCCGACGAAGGGCACACTCATCGCCACCGAGTAGGCGATCGCCAACCCCATCCCGGAGAGCAAGTCGTCGACCAGCGAGTAGCCGAGGAAGCCCTCGAGGATCGCCAGCCCGAGCATCGTCACCCCGATCCAGTAGTTGAGCTCGCGCGGTTTGCGGTAGGCGCCGGTGAGGAGGATGCGGACGAGGTGGAGGACGATCGCGACGACGAAGACGTCGGCCGCCCAGTGGTGGGTCTGGCGGACCAGGAGGCCGGCGGGCACGTCGAAGGAGATGTGCATGACCGAGGCGAAGCTCTCGCTCATCGAGGTCCCCTGCAGCGGCACGTAGGAGCCGGCGTAATGAAGTTTCGCGTCGCTGGGGACGTACCAGAAGGTGAGGAAGATCCCGGTCGCGACGAGGACCACGAAGCAGTACATCGCGATCTCTCCGAGCATGAAGGTCCAGTGGTCGGGGAAGACGTAGCGCAGCGCCCGCTTCAGCGGGTGGGCGGCCCCGAGGCGCTCGTCGAGGGCGGCGACGGTGCGGCGGATCACAGTGGCGCCTTCTCCGGGCCTTCGCGGATGCCGCCGTAGGAGGGGCCGATCGGTTCGTAGAAGCCGCCGGCCGCTTCGAGGCTGCCGTCGGCGCCGGCGCGAAGCGGCAGCTGGGGGAGGGGGCGGCCGGCCGGGCCAAAGAGGACCTTGCCGCCGTCGGCGGGGTTGAAGGTCGAGTAGTGGCAGGGACAGACGAGGGCCGGCCCGGGCTGGGTTTCGTCGAAGGTGGGGTAGCGGAAGAGGGAGACGGCGCAGCCGGCGTGGGTGCAGATCTTCGAGTAGGCGACGTAGCCGCCGGGGGCGGAGTCGGCGCGGTCTGCGGGCAGCTCGAGCTCGTCGGTCTCGAGGCGGACGATCATCAGCGCCGAGCCGATCTCCTCTTTGCTCGCACCCTCCGGGAAGCCGGTGATGAACTCGCCGGGGGAGAGGGTGTCCAGTGCGATCGGCTCGCCGCGCTCGTCGACGACCTTCTTGCCGGCGCTCCAAGGGGTCTCGTAGACCTTCTCGCCGACTCGGGGTCCGAGCGAGGCGACGGGAACGACCGTGGCGGCCCCCAGGGCGGCGCCGACCGCCGCCAGCGAGGAGAAGAGCAGCTTGCGCCGCGTCACCCCGACTTTGCCCTCGACCAGGTGGTTCGCGACTTCCCGTCGCTCTTCCCGGTCCCCGTAGTCCGTGTACTCGTCGGTGGTTTTCTCCTGGATGACCACGCGCTTCCCCGCAAGCGCCGCCGCGACCCCCGCGAGCACCAGCCCGAGCCCGAGCGAGAGACCAAGCAGATGCGTGTCTTCGCTGACCACGTAGAAGACGACAAAGCCAGCGAACGCGATAGCCGCAGCGATCAGCAGCAGCGCCACCCACAGCTCCGCCCGCGGATCGGGCGTTTCATCCAACTCCGGCGGGGGCACCTCTTCAGCGAGCCGCGCCCGCTCGTTCCCGCGCACCGCCACCTCCCCCGAGCGAACTGCATCAAATTTCCGGTTTGCTGGCCCGGAAATTTGATGCAGTTCGGCTTGGGCGTTCTCTCGGTGGCGTCGCAGGCCGCCGAGGCCGCCCAAGGTGGCGACGACGCGGGCGATTAGACCGCCTCGGGTCATCGGGTCGTCCTCTCGCCGATTAGGCGGATCGTGAAGAGGAGGGCGACGCCGGCGAGGAGCCAGGCAACCATGCCCTCGGGGATCGGGCCGATGTGGCCGATGCCCCAGCCGCCCTTGTCTTCGGGGTGGTGGATGTATCCGACGTAGGCAGCGATGTCGTCGATTTCGCTCTGGTCGAGCTGGTCGAAGCTCGGCATCACGTAGGGGCCCACCTTGACTGCCTCGGCGACGTCGAGCGCATTGGCGGCGGCGAGGTCGGGTACGACCGCGCCCGGCATGATGCCCCCGCGGCCGACGACCTGGTGGCAGCCGGCGCAGTTCTCCGTGAACAGTTTCTGCCCTTCGGCGAGGTCGCCGTCCTCGGGGTTGACTTCCGGGATCGGCGGCCCGCCAAGGTCGCCGACGTAGGCGACGAGGGCGCGGATCTGAGCCGGCGTGTAGGGGGAGGGCGTGCGGATCGGCTCTTCGCCCGGCCGGTCCAGCGGCATCCGCCCGGTGCGGAGGTAGAAGTCAGCGGCCTCTTCGCCGACTCCGACCAGAGAGGGACCGGCGCCTTTGACGCCTTCGGCGTCGTAGCCGTGGCAGGAGGAGCAGCCCTGGACGAAGAGGCGGCGGCCTGCGGATTCGGGTGCGCGGCCGGGAGCTGAGAGTTTGCTGGGTGAGGAGGCGGCAGCTCCTTTGCCTGCGGTCTCCGCGCTCGCTTCGAGCGCCATCAGCGATATCGACGCCGCCAGAAGCACCACCGGAATCAGCACGCGCAGGCGCCTCACGCTCGACCCCCTTCGCGAGACCGCGAAAAACCGCCTATAGGGCGGTCGTTCGCGGTCTCGCGATCTGCCGCTTGCTCTCGCAGGTGCTGGAGGCGCTCTTCGCGCTTGAGGGCGGCCCAGCCGGCAAGGACGAGGGCGGCGATGAAGGGGAGGTCGCCCGCCCACATCGCGGTCGCGGCCGCGGCTTGTTCGGCGAAGGCTGCCGGCGATCCCTGCGTCTCGGCGTAGGGGGCGTAGGCGACGCCGGAGGCGGTGGCGAGGGCGACGCCGACAGCGAGCATCGGGACCATTGCCGCCGTGAGCATGCCGGTAAGGCCGATGATCGAAAGTGGCTTGCGGGCCGGGTCGGCGCCGATCGCGGTTGACCAGAGCAGCAGACCGGCGAGCAGGTAGGAGAAGTGCTCGAGCGCGTGGAGCGGGTCGCTTTCGATCGCGGTGTCGAAGACGACAGGCACGTGGGTGCCGAGGACGATGAGGAAGAAGAGTGCGAGGGCGACGGCGGGGTTGAGGAGGGTGGAGAGGGGCGGCCGGCGCAGCGTCGCCGCCAGCTGCCGGGCTCGTCGGGGCGGCAGGAGGTCGAAGGCGACCCGCACCGGCTCACCGAGGACGAGCAAGGGCGGCGCCACCGCCAACAGCAGCATGTGTTGGAGCATGTGCCAGGGGAGGCTGTCGTCAGCCGCCGCGTCCAGCGGCGGCGAGAGCGCCACGCCGACCACGAGCCACCCCGCGCCCAAGAACGCGCCGCGCCGCCACGTCACCGCTCCTCACCTCCAGTCTGCGGGGCCGCATCCACCTCTACCTGCCGAAGTGGAGGTGGATGCGGCCCCGCGGCGCCCGGCGCTTTTCCTACTCCGGGGTGCCGAAAAGCGACACGCCCCGCCGCGCGCTGCGCGCGCAGCTCGCGGACCACGCCGACGAGGCCGATCAGGGTCATGCCCGCACCGATGAGGACGAGCCACAGGCCCAGCGCCACCCCGGTCATCGTCAGTGCCAGCGAGAGCGCTAGCCAGACGGTTGCCGGGCTGCCCTCGGGGTCGGCGCCGCCGCCCTCCACCTGCTCCGAGCGCCGCGTCACCCGCAGCGCCAGGGCCAGCACCAGCGCAAAAGCCGCCGCCCCGCCCAGCAGCGCCGGCGTGGAGACACTCGTCCCGAAGAAGATCACCCCAACTCCCGTGAGCACGCTGAGGAACACGCCCCAGAGCGCCAACGGAGGCCAGGCCGGCTTGCGTTCCCCGCTCACCCCACAACCTCCTTCGTCGCCTCGTTTTCGCTCTTCTCCTCACTAGAGGAGGGAGAAGAGCGATAACGAGGCAATCCCACCTCGCGCAGCGGATCCTCGCCTTCCTCCCGCAGATCGAACAACGGCGTGTGCGACCTCACCGGCGGCAGCGCCGCGAAGTTGTGGCGCGGGGGCGGCGAGGTAGTGGCCCACTCGAGCGTCTGCCCTTCCCACGGGTCCGGTCCGACCCGCTCGCCGAGCCGCAGCGACCGCATCAGGTTGACGAGGAAGACGAGGACCCCGAGGGCGATCGTGAAGGCGCCGATCGTCGAGATCGTGTTCAGCGACGTCCAGTTGTGCAGCGGCAGGTAGTCGGCGACCCGCCGCGTCATCCCCTCGCTGCCGAGGATGAACATCGGGATGAAGGTGACCAGGGCGCCGACGAACAGCAGCCCGAAGGTCGCCTTCGCCAGCCGCTCGTCGAGCAGCCGTCCCGTCACCTTCGGGAACCAGTAGTGGATCGCCGCGAAGAGGCCGAAGACGGTCCCGCCGAAGAGGGTGTAGTGGAAGTGGGCGACGACGAAGTAGGTGTCGTGCACGTGGTAGTCGAGCGGCGGCGAGGCGACCATGATCCCGGTCAGGCCGCCGATCAGGAACAGCAGCACGAAGCCGATCGCGAACAGCATCGGCGAGGCGAAGCGGATCCGCCCGCCGGCCATCGTCGCCAGGAAGCCGAAGTACTCGATCCCGGCCGGGACCAGGAGGATCGTCGAGGTCAGCGAGAAGTAGCGGTTGGAGACCTGGTTCGTCGCGAACATGTGGTGGCCCCAGACCGCCATCGAGATCGCCGAGAAGGCGATCAGCGAGAGGATCGTCACCCGGAAGCCGAAGAAGCGACGGCGCGCGAAGGTGGCGATGATCTCGCCGACCACCCCGACCAGCGGGAAGAAGACGACGTAGACGACCGGGTGGCCGTAAAACCAGAAGAGGTGCTGGTAGGTGACCGAGCCCTCCGGCGAGGAGGAGAAGATCCCGACCCCCTCGCGGTCCATCTGCAGCAGCGCCATCGTCACGATCAGGACCGGGAAGCCGGTGATCACCATGAACACCGTCACCAGCTCGCTCCAGGTGAAGAGCGGCATCCGCAGCATCGTCATCCCCGGCGCCCGCAGGCGCACGATCGTCCCCAGCAGCGAGACCGACTGCAGCAGCACCCCGGTCGTCGCCATGATCACCGCCAGGACCCAGAAGTCGGCCCCGACCCCGGGCGTAGCGTTGGCGTCCGAAAGCGGGAAGTAGGCGGTCCAGCCGAAGCTGGCGGCGCCCTGCTGCGTGAGGAAGCCCGAGTACATCAGCACCCCGCCGGCGGCGAAGAGCCAGTAGCCGAGAAGCGCCGTCCGTGGCCAGAGCAGGCGCGCGGCGCCGATCTGCAGCGGCACGAAGTAGAGCCCGACGCCGAGCACCACCGGCGCCGCGAAGAGGTAGAACATCGTCGAGCCGTGCATCGTGAAGAGCTCGTTGTAGGTGTGCTCGGTGAGGAACTGCATCCCCGGCTTCTGCAGCTCGGCCCGCATCGTCAGCGCCAGGGCGCCGCCGACCAGGAAGAAGCAGAAGGCGGTGACGGTGGTCAGCAGCCCGATCCGCTTGTGATCGGTGCTGGAGAGCAGCGCGGTCATCGCGCCCCCCGCGCCCAGCGTGCGAACTCAGGCCTAGGCATCGCCAGGACGTCGAAGTTCATGTTGCTGTGTTCGAGCCCACAGAACTCGGCGCACTCGCCGCCGCCGACGTGGTTGCCCGGAGCGTCGAAGACCATCTCCCAGCGCGTGTGCTGGGAGGGGAACACATCGCGCTTGAACCGCTCTTCGGGGACGAAGAAGGAGTGGATGACGTCGAGCGAGGAGCCGGTGAATTCAATCTCCGTGTCGACCGGGACGCGCAGCACCGGGATGTGCTGCCGGGTCCCCTGTTCGACGAAGCCGAGCCCGGGATATTCGAAGCGCCAGTTCCAGCGCGCCGCCGTCACCCGGATATCGACCGGCTTGCCGGTCGCGTTCGCGTCCTCGCTACCGGGCATGCGGCTGAAGGTGAGGAAGACGAGGAAGGCCGCGATGCAGGCGAGGACGAGCGCGTAGCCGATCTCGACCGGCGTGCTCTCGTCTTTGCCGCGGGGAATCTCGCGCGAGCGCGAGCGGTAGCGGAGGCCGAGGAAGACGACGGCGCCGAGGACGACGAGGAACACCGCCAACGCGATCGGCCAGTAGACGTTCCACACATCGAAGAACTGGTTGCGGGTGTCTATGGGCTTCATTGGTCAAGGGCGGTCGGGTGGGGCTCGGCGGGCAACGGCGGGGAGGGCCCGGGGAGCCCCACCCGACCGCCCTTGACAGCTACGGATACGCCGAGGGTCGCGCCCCAGGCGATCCACGCCGGGAACCAGGCCCAGCTCGGGAAGCTCGTGTAGATCCCGTTGTCCGACTGCAGCCAGTTGGCGAGGAGGTTGATCAGGAGGATCTCGGCGGCTAGGCCGAGGGTGGCGCCGAGGAGGGCAGCTGCCGCTGGATGCGGATTCCAGCCGAGGCAGTAGACGAGGAAGGCGGTCGCCAGGGAGCCGAATAGCACCGAGACGAGGACAATGACCGCGAGGCCGAAGAGGACCGAGGGGAGGTCGAAGCTGCCGTGGAGAGATTCGACGCCGAAGAAGAGCGCGGTGACCGAGGTGATCGGGGTCCAGGTGCTGGAGGTGACGCCGGGGGCGGCGGTCGGCTCGGCGGCGATCTCGGCGATCAACGAGACGGTTACGACCAAGGCGGCAGCAGCCCAGAGCGAGGGGACGAGCCTGGCGGCCACCGTGCTTTTCGACACGTTTCAGCTGTACCCGCGAGGGGTAGCGCGAAACCGCAGGTGTCGGCTCAGGGACACCCGGCGGACGGGTCGGGACGGATCGAGGGCTCGCGGCTCTACCGCGAGATCGAGCGCGACGGCACCCGCGATCTCGTCGCCGTCGAGGAGCCGCTGGAGATCCGGGTCGACGGCGAGCCGCTGAGCGTGACGATGCGAACGCCGGGCGACGACGAGGAGCTGGCGCTCGGCTTCCTTTACGGCGAGGGCCTGATCGACGAGTCGCGTGCGGCGGGGCCGACCGCGGACCTCGCCGCCAACGTCGTCGAGGTCACCGGCCCGCTTGCCCGCGATCCGGGTGCCCGCCGCTTCTATACGACCTCTTCCTGCGGGGTCTGCGGCAAGGGGGCGCTGGAGGAGGTGGCGGTTGCTTCCGCGCCGCTGCCGCCGGGGCCGCGGGTGCCGCGCGCGCTCCTCGCCGACTTGCCCGACCGCCTCGCCCAGCCGGGTTTCGAGCGCACCGGCGGCCTCCACGCGACCGGCCTCTTCGACGCCGCCGGTGAGCTGCTGCTCGCCCGCGAGGACGTCGGCCGCCACAACGCCATGGACAAGGTCGTCGGCGCCGCCCTGCGCGCTGGCCGCCTGCCGCTGCACGAGCACCTCCTCTGCGTCAGCGGCCGCCTCTCCTTCGAGCTGGTCCAGAAGGCCGCCATCGCCGGCTGCCCGATCCTGGTCGGGGTCGGCGCCCCAAGCTCGCTGGCGATCGAGCTCGCCGCCGACCGCGGCCTCACCCTCGCCGGCTTCGCCCGCCGCGGCTCGGTCAACGTCTATGCCGGAGCCGAGCGGGTCGAATAGGTTCTCCAGCGTGACCGCAGCCTGGCAGGGAGGGGACGCGAGCAAGCAGGCCTACGAAGTCCTGGCGCCGTCGTACGACGCCTTCACGCTCGGCTTCGGCTACCGGTACGAGACCTGGACCGCAACCCTCCTCGCCAAGGCCGAAGAGGAAGGGCTGCGGGGGAACCGCCTCCTCGACGTCGCCTGCGGCACTGGCTTCAGCTTCATCCCCCTGCTCGACCGCGGCTGGCAGGTCACCGGCTGCGACATCTCGGCGGCGATGATCGAGGCCGCCCGGGCCAAGATCGGCGACCGAGCGGAGCTGTTGGTGGCGGACATGCGTGAGCTCCCCGTCCTGGGAGAGTTCGACCTGATCTGGGCGATCAACACGCCCTTCGTCTACTTGCTCTCCGCGGAGGAACTCGAGGCGACGCTGATGGGCATGCGCCGGAACCTCGCGCCCGGCGGCCTGGTGATCTTCGACGCGATGTCGATGAAGACCACGCGCTCGTTCTTCTCCGAGCGCTTCGAGGTCGAGCGGGACGGAAAGCGCTTTACCTGGACCGGCAAGCTCACCCCCGATGAGGTGAGGCCGGGCATGGTCGGCGGCGGTCGCCTGGAGGAGGAGGGGAACCCGGAGCTCACCCAGGATCACGTGATGCGCCACTTCTCCGAGGCCGAAACCCGAGCCGCGATCGCCGCGGCGGGGCTGCGCTGCGAGCGCGTCTTCGGCGAGCAGGACGGTGAGCTCCAGCCGGACCTCGACGAAGACGAGCACTCGGTCGCCGTCTACTTCTGCCGCGCCTGAGTTAGCGCTCCTCGTCGGCCGGCGGCGCGACTTCCTTGGCGATCTCGCTGAGCTCGGCGAGCGAGCGGTCGCTGCGGCCGGCGACCCAGCAGGCGAGCGGGGCGGCGGTGCGCTCGGAGGAGTGGGCGGCGGTGGCGGCGAGGTCGAGCAGGGCGCCGACCTCCTCTTTGCTCGGCGGCTCCAGGTCGAGGCGCTCGCAGAAGTCGGCCAGCCACTCGTCCCGCCTCATCTCAGCCTCCGATCGCGCTCATCGTTCGCGCCGGCGGCCGAAACCCCGGCTCGTTGATCCGGTGCTTCAGCTCCTTGCGCCAGACCGCGTCGCGGACGACCTGTTCCAGCTCGGCGTCGCTGGCGCCGGCGCGCAGTGGCCCGCGCAGGTCGGTCTCGTGCTCGGAGAAGAGGCAGGTGCGGAGCTTGCCGTCGGCGGTGAGCCGGATCCGGTTGCAGTCGGCGCAGAACGGTTCGGTCACCGGGTTGACGAAGCCGATCTCGCCGGCGCCATCGGCGAAGGCGTAGACGCGGGCGGTCGAGTGGGGCTCACGCGGCAGCTCGTGCAGCGGGTGCGCGGCTTCGACCAGCGCCCGCACCTCGGCGCCGCTGAGGACGTCATCGGGTCGCCAGGAGCGGTCGCCGTCGAGCGGCATGAACTCGATGAAGCGGACCTGGAAGCGGCGGCTGCGGGCGAGCTCGCAGAAGCGGGCGACCTCATCGGCGCCGAAGCCCGGCATCGGCACCGCGTTGACCTTGATCGGGCGCACCTGGGGGAACGCGGCGATCGCCACCAATCCCTCCAGCACCTGCGCCAGCGCGTCGCGGCGGGTGACCTCGAAGAAGCGGCCGCGAGCGAGCGAGTCGATCGAGACGTTGACCCGGCCGATCCCGGCGGCGACCAGCGCCTCGGCGTCGCGGGCGAGCAGGTAGCCGTTGGTGGTCAGCGAGAGGTCGCGCAGCTCCTCGATCGCCGCCAGCCGCGCCACCAGAGCCGGGAATTCCCGCCGCACCAGCGGCTCGCCGCCGGTCAGCCGCAGGTCCTCGACCCCGAGGCCGACGAAGAGCCGGACCAGCCGCTCGATCTCCTCGAAGGTGAGGATCTCCTCGCGGTCGATCCACGGCATCCCCTCGGCCGGCATGCAGTACTGGCAGCGGAAGTTGCAGCGGTCGGTGACGGAGACCCGCAGGTCACCGAGCAACCGGCCATGGGCGTCTTCCAGCGCCATGAGCCGAGGGTACCCGGCGCCGCCGCTGGCACACTTGCGGCGTATGGAGACCGAGGCATCGGGGCCTACGGAGACCAAGGCGTTAGGAGTAGTCCTGGCGGGCGGCCGCGGCAGCCGCCTCGGCGGCGCCAAGGCGATGGTGGAGCTGGCCGGCCGCCCCCTGATCTCCTATCCGCTGACGGCGATCGAAGCCGCCGGCCTCGACGCGGTCGTCTGCACCAAGCCCGGGGAGGCGCCAACGCCATCGCGTGGTTCCTTTGTCGTGTCAGGGCCGACAAAGGAACCACGCGATTCGGTGCGGGTGCTGGAGGAGCCGGCGGAGCCGCGGCATCCGCTCTGCGGGATCGTGGCGGCGCTGCGGCTTGGGCGGCCGGTCGTCGCGGTGGCCTGCGACCTGCCGTTCGTTGCGCCGGGGTTGATCGAGCTGCTGGCTGAGGCCCGTGAGCCGCTGGTCGTCCCGACGCTTGACGGGCGCCCGCAGCCGCTGCTCGCGCGTTACGAGCCGAGCTTGCTGCCGCGGCTGGAGACGGCCTTGGAGCGGGAGGAGGCGCTGACGCGGACGGTCGAAGCGCTCGCTCCGCGCCTGCTCGGCGAGGAGGAGCTGGCCCGCTTCGGCGACCCCCGGCGGTTGCTCTTCAACGTCAACGACCCGGACGATCTGCGGCGGGCCGGAGCGCTTCTAGCCTGACGAGGCGGCCGCGGTCGATCGCCGCGATCCGGTCGGCGAGCAGCGAGGCCTCCTCTTCGGAGTGGGTGACTAGGAGGACCGGGATCCGCAGCTCGGCGAGCAGGGCGTGCAGCTCGCGCTGAGCCTCGCGGCGGTTCTCGGGGTCGAGCGCCGCGAGCGGCTCGTCGAGCAGCAGCGCCCGTGGTTCGGCCGCCAGCGCTCGCGCCAACGCCAGCCGCTGGCGCTCGCCGCCGGAGAGCGAGCCGGGATGGGCATCCGCGAGGGCCGCGATTCCGAAGCGCTTGAGCAACTCCTCGGCTCGCCCGCGCCGCTCCCGCCGTGGCCCTCGCATCCCGAAGGCGACGTTGCGCCAGGCGCTGAGGTTGGGGAAGAGGGCGTAGTCCTGGAAGACGAGGCCGCAGCGCCGTCGCTCCGCCGGCAGCTCGCGGCCGGCGGCGGTGTCGAGCCAGACCTCGTCGCCGATCGAGATCCGGCCGGCAGGGGGTCGCAGCAGCCCGGCGCCGATCCGCAGCAGCGTCGTCTTGCCGGCGCCCGAGGGTCCGGCGATCGCCAGGCATTCGCCCGCCTGGACCTCGAGCGCAACCGCCAGGTCGAATTCGCGCAGCGGCATCGCCGCCTCGATCCGCAGCGGCCCAGCGCTCACCGTAATTCCTCCCCCGGCCCGGCTTCGATCGCGCGGTCGACGCCCAGCAGCTTCACCCCGACGAGGATCAGAGTGGCAACGATGATCAGCACCGCCGAGAGCGCCAGCGCCGAGACGAAGCCGCCGGGGCGGCTGAACTCGGAGAAGATCTCCAGCGGCGCCGTCTGCGTCACTCCTTCGAGCGAGCCGGCGAAGAGCAGCGTCGCCCCGAACTCCCCGAGCGCCCGGCCCCAAGCGAGCGCCAGCCCCGCTGCCAACCCCGGCCGCGCGCTCGGCACCGCGATCGTCGCGAAGGTGCGGAACGGCCCGGCGCCGAGCGTCCGCGCCGCCTCCAGCGGGCGCGGGTCCAGGGCAGCGAAGGCGGCGATTGCCTGGCGCAGGAAGAACGGGGCCGAGACGAAGACGAGGGCGACGACGACGCCGGCGGTCTGGAAAACGAGTTCAAGCCCGCTGTCTTCGACCAGGCCGCCGAGGATCCCGTGTGGCCCCAGCGCCGCCAACAGGGCGATCCCAGCGACCGCCGGCGGCATCACCAGCGGCAGCTCGATCGCGGTCAGCACCAGCGACCGGCCGCGGAAGCGGCGCAGTCCCAGCAGGTAGGCAGCCGGGGTGCCGACGACGATGAGGATCGCGATCGCGATCAGGGTCGTCCGCAGGCTCAGCCAGAGCGCTTCCCGC
>Ga0068856_100004981_pt1 | contig 13148 bp, 10 predicted proteins | sample KBSCornC62_FD_66595 | JGI IMG/M metagenome (GOLD analysis project Ga0068856, IMG submission 66595) | Corn rhizosphere microbial communities from Kellogg Biological Station, Michigan, USA - KBS Corn C6-2 | ecosystem: Host-associated > Plants > Roots > Rhizosphere > Soil ...
GAAGGCTCCGGCGGCGGCGGCTCGGTCAAGACCATTGAGACAAAGGGAGCCGCCAATCTGCCGGGCGGCATAGGCGGCACACGCTGGTATTCATACACGACTGCTAACATGGCTCGCGTGCCGGTGGTGGCCTTGGGTCTGGGCTCCGTCGCCGGACTTGGCGCGGCGAGGCTTGCCGCCAGCCATTATTCGGTGATGACCAGGAATTCGGCGATGTTCGTGGCAGGTCCGCCGGTTGTGAAGCGGCTCGGGCAAGACCTTACCAAGCAGGAGCTCGGCGGAGCCGAGATCCAGACCCGTGCCGGTGGTGTCGATGACGCTGTCGATACCGAGGAGGAGGCGTTCGCGCGCGCAAAGCGTTTTCTCTCTTATCTGCCCTCGTCAGTCTACGAATTACCGCCCACGCTTCCCTGCACTGATGATCCGGAGCGGGCTGAGGAATCCTTGATGAAGGCGGTGCCGCGCAGCCGCCGTCAGGTCTACAAAATGCGCCCGATCATCGAGGCGGTCGTCGACAAGGGCTCGTTTTTTGAAATGACGGCAAATTTCGGCCGTCCCGTGATTAGCGGCCTCGCGCGACTGGAAGGTCGCGCCGTGCTGGTGCTCGCCAGCGATCCCTTTCATTACGGCGGGTCGTGGACGGCCGAGGCCTGTCAGAAGGTGGTACGCTTCGTCGATCTCGCCGAGACCTTCCACCTGCCGGTAGTCTACCTGATGGACTGTCCGGGGTTCATGATCGGACTGGAGGCCGAAAAAGCAGCGACCATCCGCCACGGTGTTCGCGCTATGGCCGCGGTCAATCAGACCACTGTGCCCTGGTGCACCATCATCGTGCGCAATTCATTCGGTGTTGCCGGCGTGGTGCATCAGCCCGCGGACCGGTTTTCCTTCCGATACGCCTGGCCATCGGCCTATTGGGGGTCGCTACCCTTGGAAGGCGGTATCGAGGCGGCCTACCGCGCCGACATCGATGCCGCTGAAGATCCGAAAGCGAAGCTGCAGGAAATCGAGGATCGCCTTAACAAACTGCGCTCGCCGTTCCGGTCGGCCGAGAAGTTCTGGGTCGAAGAAATCATCGATCCCCGCAAAACCCGGTCGCTGTTGTGCGAGTTCGCGCGGCTGGCGGAGCCTCTCCGAACGCCGGGGCCGGCGACGAACATGACGATCCGGCCGTGATTGCCTGTCCTCAGGTTCAAGTCGCGACGAGCGGCTTTGGGTGCCGCGATATCGTCAGCACGATCAGCGCGGCAATGACGCAGAGCGCACCCGCAGCGAAAAACGCCGGCAGATAAGTCTCTAGCACGGTCCGTGACACGCCAGCCGCGAACGCCGATGCACCCGCGCCCAACTGATGGCCAGCGAAGATCCAGCCGAACACGAGATTGGCGCGCTCCGGTCCGAACCGCTGTGCCGTGAGCCGCACGGTCGGGGGCACCGTCGCGATCCAGTCGAGGCCATAGAACATCGCAAACAGCGATAAACCATAGAAGGAGAAATCCGTGAACGGCAACAGCAGCAGCGACAGGCCGCGCAGGCCGTAATACCAGAACAACAGCCAGCGATTGTCATAGCGATCTGACAGCCAACCCGAGAAAATGGTGCCGAAGAAATCAAACACGCCCATAGCGGCAAGCAGGCTCGCGGCCTGGACCTGCGGAATGCCGTAGTCGATGCACATGGGAATGAGGTGCACCTGAATTAACCCGTTGGTGCTGGCACCGCAGATAAAGAACGTCATGAAAAGGATCCAGAACACCCGGTTTCTGGATGCATCGCGTAAGGTGCCGAGCGCCGCCGCCACGATCGATCCCTTGCTTACAAGTGGCGGCGTTAGCGGCTGCGTGTCGTCATCACCGAACGGTCGCAGGCCGACATCGCTGGGACGGTCGCGCATCAACAGCAGTACCGCCGAGGCGGCGACGCCGAGCATCACGCACATCAGCGCCAGCGCGATCCGCCACCCCATGCGTTCAGTGATAGCAGCCAGCAGCGGTAGAAATAACAGTTGTCCCGTGGCGACGCTCGCCGTGAGTATGCCGACCACCAGCCCTCGTCGCGCCGCGAACCATCGCGCGGCAATGGTGGCGCCGAGCACCAGCGCCGTCATGCCAGTACCGATTCCGATCACGACGCCCCAGAGCAAGATCAATTGCCATAGTTGCGTCATTGCAAGCGAGGCGACGAGTGCCGAGGAGACAATTAGCAACGCCGATAACGTCACATTCCGCAGTCCGTAGCGGTTGAGCAAGGCGGCGGCGAATGGGGCCATTAGGCCGAACAGGATAAAACGGATCGACAGCGCCGATGAAACCTCAGCGGTAGTCCAGCCGAATTCCTGCTGCAGCGGTACGATGAAGACGCCGGGCGCGCCAACGGTGCCTGCACTGACCAGCGCAGTGAAGAAGGTGACGGCGACCATGACCCAGGCATAGTGGATGTTGCGACGGGCGAGGGCGGCCGACAGCCGATCCGAGATCATAGTGTGCTTCCTGTTGGGAAAGGCGAACTGCAATTTAAGTTGGATGGCTTTTATCGATGTGTGCGCCATCCCCGAGTACTGGTGATATTATATGATAAGCAACATATCAAGTAAGCTGTACATACAATATGGCGCACCCAGGCAAATGCAACGGCCGCTCGGCAAAACTTGCCGTGAAGTGGATAGCGTGTGTGATCGGTGGCAGGAGAACGCAAGCGTTTTCAGGGACTCGGGACTCTCCCGGCGCGAGCTACCGGGTTTTTGAGGCTATCTTTTCCGGTCGATAAAGCCCTGCATCAATCGCTGCGGCTCGCCCGTCAAATAGGATTTCCCGAATACGCCGATGCTGAGGTTGATGGATTGCTTTAGCGGCAATTCCTCCCATTGTCGCAGCAGCTCTTTCTGCGCGCGCAGCGCCTCCGGCGCGCATTCCAGCAATGCCTTTACCGTTCGCTCCACCGCCGCGTCCAAACCGCCTTGGGGCGCAACGACGTCGACCAGACCCCAGGCTAGCGCCGTGGGAGCATCGATATTCTCCGCCGTCATGACCAGCCACCGGGCCCGGCCCCAGCCGATCAGCCGCGGCAACAAGGCCGCATGGATCACAGATGGAATTCCGACCCTGACCTCGGGCATGCCGAATTTCGCATCGTGCGCAGCAATGCGGAAATCGCATGCAGCGGCAACTTCGAGGCCGCCGCCGAGACACCATCCGGGCATCCTCGCGATCACGGGATCGGGAAATGCCCGCACCGACTCGCAGAGATCGCGCAGGCCGGTTATGAACTTCTCAGCCGAAGCCTGGTCGAGTCCGGCCATCTCCTTGATGTCGGCACCCCCGATCATGCTCTTTTCGCTTTGGCCGCAAATGATCAGCGCGCGAATTTGCCGGTCAGCCGCAAGCATCTCGAGACCTTCGCGAACGCCCTTGATAACAGCCGACCCAAGGATATTGAGCGAGCCGGCGTTGCAGATGGTCAGACGAACGACGCCGCGGGCATCGCGATCGACACCGCAATAATCATTGAGCATTTCCATGGACGATCTCGGGCGTCACGAGGGAGCGGGGCTGGTGAGCTATTCCCCGTCAATTCGTAGAACTTGTCAAACCGCCTGGAGCAAGCCCCTGTACAGGGGTTGATTGGCTCGAAGCAGGCCAGCAAATAGCTACAGCTTTTTTCCGCTGCAACTGCTATTAACTGCTATTATATGACCAGAAACATCTTATGGGACTGCCGATGCGTTATTCCAGGGAACACAAACTCGAAACCCATGCTCGGATCATCAAACGGGCCTCGGTGCGCCTTCGCGAAAAAGGCGCGCACGGCATCGGGGTGGCCGACCTGATGAAAGACGCCGGGTTAACCCATGGTGGTTTCTACGCCCACTTCGATTCCCGGGAAGCGCTGGTGATCGAGGCTTTTGCCTATGCAATGGATCGCTCTACTGCGCGCTGGCGCGAACTGGTCCAGCAGATTCCACCGGAGGAGCGACTGCCCACGATCGTGAATTCATACCTGACCAAGGTCCATCGCGATGATCCCGGGCACGGCTGCGCCGTTCCGAGCCTCGGTGCCGAAATCGCCCGCGAGAGCCCGAGAACCCGCAAGGCCTTTCTGGCCAAGCTGGAGCAGATGATGGATATGCTTGCCGATCAAATTCCGGACGTTCCACGCAAGGTGGCTCGCAAGCAGGCGATGGCGACGGTTGCGAGCATGATGGGTACCCTGGTGCTGGCCCGCATCGCAGGGAGCGGCGAATTGTCCGACGAAATCCTCGCCGCCGGGCGCGACGCGGTGCTGGAGCGCGCGAGCGCCCCGAAGCGGCCGGTCAAGAAGGCCGTCGCGAGGAAGACCGGCACGCGACCTCGTTCTAACGCGGCCTGAAAAACCGCGTTCGACGTTGGTCGTATGCGCCGCGAAAGGCGGCGTATCACGCAATTTCGCAAATCCGCCGCGCATCCAGACCCTTTCCAAACGCTGCAAAGACTGCAAGATGCCGAAAAACCGGCCCTGGCGTCCTAAATTGGCGTGTGAGCCTGAGGCGAGAGGATGCCAGAAATCTGCGATTCCTTCGTGGTCGATTCAGAGATTCTCTGAGAAGCCCGTAGCCGAACCGCGGCGAGTTTCCAACACAGGGAGTAACGCATGCGCACAATCGGACATTTTATCGGAGGCCGCGAGGTCAAGGGCACTTCCGGCAGGTTCGCGGACGTGTTCGAACCGATGACGGGGAGCGTCCAGGCCCAAGTGGCGCTCGCTTCCAAAGCCGAGCTGCGCGCCGCGGTCGAAAATGCCAGAGCAGCTCAACCGGAATGGGGCGCGACCAATCCGCAGCGACGGGTTCGTGTCCTGATGAAATTCCTGGAACTAGTCGCGCGCGACAATGACGCGTTGGCCGACTTGCTCGCCCGCGAACATGGCAAGACCATTCCCGACGCCAAAGGTGATATTCTGCGCGGTGTCGAGGTCGTGGAGTTCGCTCTCGGCATTCCACAAATGATGAAAGGTGAATACACCGAAGGCGCCGGACCGGGCATCGACATCTATTCGATGCGCCAGCCGCTCGGGGTTGTGGCGGGCATCACACCGTTCAATTTCCCCGCCATGATCCCGATGTGGAAATTCGCCCCCGCGATTGCCTGCGGCAACGCATTTATCCTCAAGCCATCGGAACGTGACCCTGGTGTTCCGATGCGACTTGCCGAGTTGATGCTGGAAGCGGGTTTGCCACCGGGCGTCCTCAATGTCGTCAATGGTGACAAGGAAGCGGTCGACGCCATTCTCGACGATCCCGACATCACTGCGGTCGGATTTGTCGGCTCGTCTTCGATCGCACAATATATCTACGAGAGGGCGGCAGCGGCCGGAAAGCGTGCGCAGTGTTTCGGGGGCGCCAAGAACCATGCCATCGTCATGCCCGATGCTGACATGGACCAGACGGTCGACGCGTTGGTGGGAGCCGGATACGGCGCGGCGGGCGAACGCTGCATGGCGGTGTCCGTCGCCGTCCCGGTCGGCAAGACTACGGCCGACCGGCTGATGGAAAAGCTCATTCCGCGCGTCGAGAACCTGAAAATCGGCCCTTCGATCGATCCGACCGCCGATTTCGGTCCGCTGGTGACGAAGGCGGCGCTGGAGCGGGTCAAGAACTATGTCGAGATCGGCATTAAGGAGGGGGCCAGGCTCGCGGTTGACGGCCGCGGTTTCAAGATGCAGGGCTACGAGAATGGATTCTATATGGGCGGTTGTCTGTTCGACAACGTCACCAAGGACATGCGGATCTACAAGGAAGAAATTTTCGGCCCTGTGCTATCGGTGGTGCGGGCCCACGACTACAATGAGGCCCTGAGCCTGCCCTCCGATCACGACTACGGCAATGGCGTTGCGATCTTCACTCGCGATGGCGACGCCGCGCGCGATTTCGCAGCCAAGGTCAATGTCGGCATGGTCGGCATTAATGTGCCGATCCCGGTGCCGGTGGCGTATTACACTTTCGGCGGTTGGAAACGTTCGGGGTTCGGAGATCTCAATCAATATGGACCGGACTCGATCCGCTTCTACACCAAGACCAAGACGGTGACGGCTCGCTGGCCATCCGGGGTCAAGGAAGGCGCGGAGTTCTCGATCCCGACCATGAATTGATCAGCGCGTGATCGCGTAGACAGGCGCTGACATCGATGCAGTTTTCTCTTGATGAGGACCAGCTTGCGGTTCGCGATATGGCGCGGGATTTTGCCGCGGAAAAGATCGCGCCTTATGCGATCCGCTGGGACGAGGAGAAGCACTTTCCCGTCGACGTGATGCGCGAGGCGGCGAAGCTCGGCATTGGTGGAGTCTATATCCGCGATGACGTGGGCGGTTCGGGACTGACGCGGTTTGACGCGGCTTTGATCTTCGAAGCGCTTGCGCAGGGTTGTCCGACCGTGTCGGCCTTCATTTCGATCCACAATATGGCAGCGTGGATGATCGATGCGTACGGCAACGATGCGCAACGGAAAAAGTGGCTGCCGAAGCTTTGCACCATGGAGTTGCTGGCGAGTTACTGCCTGACCGAACCCGGCTCCGGATCGGACGCGGCGGCGCTCCGCACCCGCGCCGTGCGTGAGGGGGATCACTATTTGCTCAATGGCCAGAAGCAGTTCATCTCCGGTGCGGGCAGGGGCGACGTTTATGTGGTGATGGTGCGGACCGGCGCCGATGGCCCGGGCGGCATTTCGACCCTGGTAGTCGAGGGCGACACGCCCGGACTTTCGCTAGGCGCCAATGAGCGCAAGATGGGCTGGAACGCGCAGCCTACCCGGGCGGTGATTTTCGAAAATGCGCGCGTACCGGTGGCAAACCGGCTGGGCGACGAGGGCATCGGGTTCAAGATCGCCATGGCCGGGCTTGATGGGGGCCGCATCAACATTGCGGCATGCTCATTGGGCGGGGCGCAATCCGCGCTCGAAAAGTCACTCGCCTATATGAAAGAGCGCAAAGCCTTCGGAAAGCGTCTCGATGAGTTTCAGGCGCTGCAATTCCGGCTCGCCGACATGGCGACGGAACTGGAGGCGGCGCGAACATTCGTGTGGCGCGCCGCCGCGGCGCTCGACCGCAGGGATCCCGACGCAACGATGCTTTGTGCGATGGCAAAACGCTTTGGCACAGATGTCGGGTTCGAAGTCGCCAATCAGGCGCTGCAACTGCATGGCGGCTACGGCTATCTCAGCGAATACGGCATCGAAAAAATCGTCCGCGATCTACGCGTGCATCAGATTCTCGAAGGTACCAACGAAATCATGCGGCTGATCGTGGCTCGCAAGCTGATCGAGGGCGCGCGATGACGGCCCGAGGCGCCGCTGTCGAAAGTTCCGAGCCCGACCTGATTGCGAGACGCGAGGGCGCTGTCGGCGTGATCCGCCTTAACCGGCCGAAGGCGATCAATGCGGTCACGCTGGAAATGTTTCGGGACGTCGACAAGGCGCTCGATGAATTCGAAGTCGATCCGGAGGTTGGCCTGATTTTGCTAGAAGGCGCGGGCGAGCGCGGGCTTTGCGCGGGCGGCGACATTCGTGCGCTCTATGAAAGCTCTCAAGTTGGGGGTGATCTCGGCAAGATTCTTTGGCGCGAGGAATACGTTCTCAACGCCCGGATCGCGGAGTTTCCGAAGCCTTACGTCGCTTTCATGGATGGCATCGTGATGGGCGGGGGAGTCGGCCTATCGGCGCACGGCCGACACCGAATCGTGACCGAGCGGACGCGGCTTGCGATGCCGGAAGTCGGCCTCGGTTTTTTTCCGGATGTCGGGGGCACTTGGCTGCTCGCGCGCTCGCCGGGTGAAATCGGCACCTACTTCGGGCTAACTGGCCACACCATGAATGGTCCGGACGCAATCTTTTCCCGTTTCGCCGATGCGGTCGTGCCCTCCGGCAAACTTGGTGCTCTGCGTGAGAGGCTGGTGAGCCTTCAGGCCCGCGTGAGCAACGCCGACGTGAAAAATACAATTGATGGCTTCGCAACCGGCGAAACCGCTGGACCCGTGGCGGCAATGCGGCCGCAAATCGATCGATGGTTCGCGCATGACCGGATGCAGGACATTATCGCCGCGCTTGGCGCAGACAGGTCGGAGCTGGCACGATCGACGCTTAAGACGCTAAACGAGAAGTCGCCGCGCGGACTGGTGGTCGCGCTTAAACTGCTGCGGCTGGCGCGGGCATCGTCCTCACTGCAAGAATGTCTGGTGCGTGAATATCGTGCCGCGCTGCAGGTATTTGGCAGTGACGACTTCCGCGAAGGGGTGCGCGCGGCCGTGATCGATAAGGACCGGAATCCGCGATGGTCGCCGCCGCGGATCGAGGATTTGACGCCTCAGATGATCGCGCCTTACTTCGCCGAAATTGGCGCCGACGAACTGGTTTTCGATCAAACAAAATAGAAGCTCCTTAACGGACGGAACTTGTATCATGACAAGCATTGCATTCATTGGCCTCGGCAACATGGGCGGCCCAATGGCGGCCAATCTGGTCAAGGCGAGTCATAAAGTGACTGGCTTCGATCTGGTGGAAAGCTTGCGCAGTCAGGCCAAGTCCGATGGTGCGGCGCTGGCAGACACCGCCGCGAGCGCGGCACAGGGCGCCGACGTCGTCATCACGATGCTGCCGGCAGGCAAGCATGTGCTTTCAGTCTGGACCGAGGTCTTGCCCACGATGCGCAAGGGGGCGTTGATCATCGACTGCTCGACCATTGATGTCGAGAGCGCGAAACAGGCGCATGCGCTCGCGGCAAAGGACGGCATCGCGTCCATCGATGCGCCGGTATCTGGCGGCACCGGCGGAGCCAAAGGTGCGACCTTGACGTTCATGTGCGGCGGCGAAGACAAAGCATTCGCCGCGGCGAAGCCGATCCTGGAAAACATGGGCAAAAAGATCGTACATTGCGGTGGCGCCGGCGCTGGTCAGGCGGCGAAAATCTGTAACAATATGATCCTCGGAGTTTCCATGATCGCGGTCAGCGAAGCGTTTGCCTTGGCCGAGAAGCTCGGGCTCTCGCATCAGGCGCTGTTCGATGTTGCCTCCACCTCGTCGGGACAATGCTGGTCGCTGACATCCTATTGTCCGGTGCCGGGCCCGGTGCCGACCTCACCTGCAAATAACGATTACAAGCCGGGCTTTGCTTCGGCCCTGATGGTAAAGGACCTCACGTTGGCGCAGGATGCGGCCAAAACTGCGGGTGCAGCGACGCCTCTCGGCAAGCACGCGCAGGAAATCTACAAGGCATTTGATGCGGCCGGCAATGGCGGCGTGGATTTCTCGGGCATCGTCAAGCATGTCCGTAGCCTGGCGGCAAAGTGATGGCGAGCCGATGACGACGTTCCAGCAAGCCCGCTCGTTTCTTCTCCAGCATCGGATGAGTTACGACAAGGCAGTCGCGGATTTCCGCTGGCCCGATCCAGTGCCGTTCAACTGGGCGCTGGACTGGTTTGACGCGGAGCTCGCCCGCAATCCGGATAGCAAAGACCGCGCGGCGCTGTGGATCGTCGAGGCCGCAAGCAATCGCGAAATCAAGCCATCCTTTGAAATGATGTCGCGCCGATCCAATCAGGTCGCAAATTTTTTGCGCGCTCAAGGGCTGCAACGTGGTGATCACCTGCTGTTGTTGCTGGGCAATGTCGTTCCGCTTTGGGAGACTATGCTTGCGGCGATGAAGCTCGGGGTTGTCGTGATCCCCGCCACGACGCTGTTGACGCCAGATGAACTGCGCGATCGCCTCGATCGCGGCCGCGCCAGGGTGGTAGTGGCATCTCAGGATCAGGTGGCTAAATTTTCCGGTCTTGGCGGAGGGCAACTCATTCGGATCGTCGTCAATGCGTCCGAAAAGCAGGATGGCTGGTTGGCCTACGAGCAAGCCGGCGAATTTCCCGTTGCGTTCACGCCGGATGGGCCGACCAACGCCGACGATCCGATGCTGCTGTATTTCACCTCCGGCACCACGGCAAAACCGAAGCTGGTGCTGCATAGCCAGCGTAGTTATCCCGTGGGCGGACTATCGACGATGTATTGGCTTGGGCTGCAGCCGGGCGATGTTCATCTGAACATCTCCTCGCCGGGCTGGGCCAAGCATGCCTGGAGCTGCTTTTTTGCGCCATGGAATGCGGGCGCTACGGTGTTTGTGGTCAATCAGCCGCGGTTCGATGCAAAGGGATTGCTCGCGACCATCGCCCGATGCGGCGTGACGACGCTTTGTGCCCCACCAACGGTGTGGCGGCTGTTCATTCAAGAGAAGCTGTCGAGTTTCGACGTGTCCTTGCGCGAAGTCTGTGGCGCCGGCGAGCCGCTCAATCCCGAGGTGATCGATCAGGTGCGAACCGCCTGGGGCCTGACGATCAGGGATGGCTATGGCCAGACTGAAACGACCGCGCTGGCGGGCAATTCGCCAGGCCAGAAAGTAAAGGTCGGATCGATGGGGCGTCCCATGCCCGGATACCGCGTGCAGATCACAGATGCCGATGGTCAGGTCACCAACGAAGGCGAAGTCACGCTTGTGCTAGGCGCTGACCGGCCGGCAGGCCTGATGCAGGGATATCAGGGCGACGACGGTAAGCTGAGCGGCGCCGACGGCAAGCTCTATCGCAGCGGCGATGTGGTGTCTGTAGATGACGAGGGATATCTGACCTTTGTTGGCCGTTCGGACGACGTCTTCAAATCGTCGGACTACCGCATCAGTCCGTTCGAACTTGAGAGCATTTTGCTCGAGCATGAGCTGGTCGCGGAAGCCGCGGTGGTACCGAGCCCCGACCCGATACGACTTGCTATCCCGAAGGCATACGTACTGCTGGTATCGAGCGCGGAGAGTTCATCGCAAACCGCGCTTTCGATTTTTCAGCACCTGCACACCCGCTTGGCGCCCTTCAAGCGCATCCGGCGGATAGAACTGGTGACTGAGCTGCCGAAGACGATCTCCGGCAAGATTCGGCGCGTGCAGTTGCGTCGGCTGGAGCACGAGAACGATCGCGGCGATCTTCTGCGGGGCAATGAATTTCGTGAAGAGGATTTCCCGGAATTACAGAAGCTGCGGCCAGCCGGCTCGGCGGAGAACTGATTGATGAATGAAGTTTGGAAAAAACCGCCGATTTCACTCAAGGCTTACCGGGAGATGGTTGGCCGCGAGGTCGGCGTGTCTTCATGGCATCTCGTCGATCAGAGCCGCATAAACCTCTACGCCGATGTGATTGAGGATCACCAGTTCATTCATGTCGATCCCGAACGGGCCAAGCGCGAGACTTCGTTCGGCACCACGGTCGCCCACGGATTTCTGACGATGTCGCTGATGAGTATCATGTCTTACGAAGTGATGCCGGTGATCGAGGGCACCACCATGGGCGTCAACTACGGCTTCGATAAACTGCGGTTCATCTCGCCGGTGCGCGCGGGCTCACGTGTCCGTGGCCGCTTTACTCTGGCCGAAGCCAAATTGCGTAAGCCCACAGAGCTGCAATCTCGTACCAATGTCACCGTGGAAATCGAAGGCGAGGACAAGCCGGCCATTGTGGCTGACTGGATCGGCTTGATCTATTTTGCCTGAACCCAATCTCCCGTATAACGCGCGTTCTGACCACACCATCACTCCTCATGCTCCGCGCAGGCGGGGTTACGCCACGGCCCACTGTCCATCACCACTGCTATCTGAGACTGGATCGCCGTGAAACACGGCGGTGATGGTCTGAGTGAGCGAGCGAGACCGGCAATCTGTCGACAAACGACAACCAAACATCAGGAATGCTAATCCATGACAATCAGGTTTGACGGACGCGTCGCCATCGTAACCGGCGCCGGTAACGGTCTCGGACGTGCACACGCGCTCGGGTTGGCGAGCCGTGGCGCAAAGGTCGTCGTCAACGATTTCGGTGGCGCCCGCGATGGTACCGGGGGCTCGCTGACGCCGGCTGAAAGCGTGGTCGAGGAAATCCGGAGAAGCGGTGGTGTCGCCATGGCCGATGGCGCCGACGTCTCGAATTTCGAGCAGGTCAAAGCCATGGTGGCACGTTCGACCAGGGAATGGGGAAGCGTCGATTTGCTCTGCGCCAACGCCGGCATCTTGCGCGACAAATCGTTTGCGAAGATGGAAATCACCGATTTCGCCAAGGTTCTCGATGTGCATCTGACCGGCACGTTCTATTGCTGCAAGGCAGTTTGGGACGGAATGCGGGAGCGCAATTACGGCCGCATTGTCGTCACCACATCATCGTCGGGCCTGTTCGGCAATTTCGGCCAGGCGAATTACGGTGCAGCGAAAACGGGCATGGTCGGTTTGATGAACGTGCTGGCCGAGGAGGGTCGCAAGAACAACATCCGCGTCAATACGATCTCACCGACCGCGGCGACCCGGATGACCGAGGAGCTGCTGCCGCCACAGGCGTTGGCGCTGATGAAGCCGGAAGCGATCACCCCCGCAGTACTTTATCTCCTTGGCGAGGACGCGCCGACCCGTACCATCATGGGTGCCGGCGCGGGCTCGTTCGCTGTGATCAGGATCGTGGAAACCGAAGGCATCAACCTGCCGCAATCCGACTGGACGCCCGAGGCGGTGTCCGCTCATTTCGCCGAAATCAGCGATATGTCGACGGCGAAGGCGCTGGAAGGCGCGTTCCAGCAGACCCAGAAATATGTCGGACACGCGGCGGCGAGGGCGGGGATAAAGCTCTAGGGTTCATGCGCGTTCACGGCTCGCATCGCCAGTCGCGCGTTCCCGTGCGTTCCGAACGAGGAGGCCGTGCTCTCGTTCGTTCGAGGTACCATGGAGGATGCGTATGGGCGCTCAGCACTAGGGGCCCTATGCTGACTGGGAGTTCGTCTTGACCGACACGCCGACGAATTCGCAGATCCCGGTCGCCGTGGTTGGCGCAGGTCCCGCCGGCCTGATGGCGGCAGAGGTGCTGGCGCAGGGCGGCGCAGCCGTTACCGTCTACGATGCGATGCCATCCGCGGGCCGCAAGTTCCTGATGGCTGGACGGGGCGGACTCAATCTGACTCACGGTGAGCCGTTGCCGGATTTTCTGGCACGATACCGCGAGGCCAGTTCACATCTTGCTCCGGCGATCACCGCGTTCTCGCCGGAAGCCCTGCGCGCATGGAGCGAGGGGTTGGGGCAGCCGACATTCATTGGGTCCAGCGGCCGGGTTTTCCCCGAAG
>Ga0068856_100004983_pt1 | contig 13146 bp, 14 predicted proteins | sample KBSCornC62_FD_66595 | JGI IMG/M metagenome (GOLD analysis project Ga0068856, IMG submission 66595) | Corn rhizosphere microbial communities from Kellogg Biological Station, Michigan, USA - KBS Corn C6-2 | ecosystem: Host-associated > Plants > Roots > Rhizosphere > Soil ...
GCAGATTACAAGCCGACCGCACAGCGCGTTGTGCTGCGCAGCAGCACTTGCTTGCAACCTTGGCGCCTGTTGCGCACGCTCAGAAGCCGCGTATCCAGAAGCAACAGCAGGAGAACCCCGCAAATGGGTTCGTTTTTTCAACTCCCGAAATCGAACACGCGATGCTGCCCCGCGATCGTTACCATGAGCCCGCGCCCCTGCCTACGGCATTCTGACTCCTGTCTCCTGCCTCCTGTTTCCTCTCTCCGTTACCATGAAATATTCGTTAAATGCTGCGCTTCGAAACCGCGGGGGAATCTCATGGCGAATGTCTGGTAGCGACGGTAACCGGGTTACCGGCAGGTGTCCCCGTTTCCATCGAGTTTCTGAACCGGCAGCTTTGGCGTCGCCAGCAGGGCTACGGGCGCGGCGGGCGCATGAAGATCGAGACCGATCAGGTGCGCATCGTCTCGGGCGTCCGGCACTCCCAGACAATCGGCTCGCCCATCGCGATCCTAATCGAAAATAAGGACTGGAAGAACTGGACCGGCACTTTACCCGTCGAGGCGAAAGATGCCGTCGACGGCAAGGAAAAGCCGCTGCATCGGCCTCGGCCGGGCCATGCCGATTTAGCCGGCGTCCTGAAATACAATTTCAGCGAAGCGCGCCATATCCTGGAACGCGCGAGCGCGCGCGAAACCGCCGCCCGGGTAGCTGTCGGAGCGCTGGCGAAGACGTTTCTCCAACAGTTCGGCGTTGAAATTTTGAGTCACGTGGTCGGCGTCGGTCCGGTACGGCTCGCCCGGCGCGCGGCCTGGGAAGAAATCGTCGCTCTGAATGCGCGGGACGAAATCTTGCTCGCCTGCGTCGATCAGGAAACCGAGCAAAAAATGAAAGAAGCCGTGGATCACGCTTATCGCACCGGAGATACCGTGGGCGGCATCTTTGAAGTAGTGGCACACGGGTTGCCGCCCGGACTCGGATCGCACATCGCCTGGGACACCCGGCTGGATGGCCGCCTCGCGCAGGCGATCGTTTCCATTCAGGCTGTCAAAGGCGTCGAAATCGGTTTGGCGGAAGAAGGCGCGGCGGCGTATGGCTCGGCGGTGCAGGACACCATCCATTACGAGAGGCCCAAGCGCGAATTCCACCGCGGGTCCAACCGCGCGGGCGGGCTCGAGGGCGGCATCACCAACGGCGAAGACGTCGTTGTCCGGGGAATGTTGAAGCCGATTTCCACTCTGCGGAGGCCGCTCGAATCGGTGGATCTCGAAACTCGCGAGCCGGCTCTGGCGGCATACGAACGGAGCGATGTCGCGGTCATTCCCGCCGCGGGAGTCATCGGCGAGGCCATGACGGCGCTCGTTGTGGCCGAAGCGTTCCTCGCAAAATTCGGCGGCGATTCGCTTGGGGAAACCCGGCGCAACTACGAAGGATACGTCGCGCAGGTAAGCAATTATTAATGGTTCGAAAAATTTTGAAATACGGCGAGCCCATTTTGGAGCAGGCCGCCGACCCGGTCACGGAATTCGATACACCGGAGCTTCACGAATTAATCGCCGATATGTGGGAGACGATGTACGCGTCGAAAGGCGTGGGCTTGGCCGCGCCGCAGATCGGCATCGCCAAACGCGTCTCCGTAATCGACACCAGCGTAGGCGAGGACGAAAGCAAGAAGGTCGTCATCATCAATCCCGAGATTCTGTCCAAAGACGGCAACCAGACGGGCGAAGAAGGCTGCCTGAGTATTCCGGGCTTTCGCGAGCCTTTGACCCGCGCCAACAAAGTCACCGTGCGCGCGCAGAACGAAAAAGGCGAGACCGTCGAGCTGGACGGTGAAGAGCTGCTGGCGCGCGCCTTCCAGCACGAGATTGATCACTTGAACGGCATACTGTTCATCGCGCATCTCAGTGCCCTGAAGCGCGATATCATCCGCCGCAAAATCAAAAAGCTGCAAAAAACCGGCGAGTGGGATTAGCGCCGTGCGAGTGGTGTTTCTGGGCACGCCGGAATTCGCCGTGCCGTCGCTCGAATCGTTGGCCGCACGCCATGACGTAGTCGCGGTATTTACGCAGCCCGACCGGCCCAAAGGCCGTGGAAACCAGCTTGCCGAATCGCCCGTGAAAACTGCCGCGCGCCAGCTCGGCATTCCCATCCATCAGCCGGAACGCGTGCGGCGGCCCGAAAGTGTGGAACTGCTGCAAGAACTGGCGGCGGACCTCATGATCGTGGTGGGCTATGGGCAGATCATCCCGCAAAGTATCATCGACTTGCCGCGCCATGGCATTCTCAACGTGCATGCTTCGCTGCTGCCGAAATATCGCGGCGCCGCGCCCATCCAGTGGGCCATCGCCAACGGAGAATCGGAAACCGGCGTGACCATCATGCAGATCGACGCAGGCCTCGATACCGGCGACATGCTGTCCAAACGCCGCACATCTATTGGGCCGGAGGAAACCGCGCCCGAGTTGAGCGCGCGGCTCGCGCCGCTGGGCGCGGAACTGCTGTGCGACACGATCGCGCGGATTGACGCCGGCACGGTGCAGCGAGAGAAGCAGGATCCCGTCGAAGCCACGCTCGCGCCGATTCTCAAGAAAGAAGACGGGCTGGTCGATTGGCATTTGCCGGCCGCGCGCATCGATAGCCGTCTGCGCGGGTTCACGCCTTGGCCCGGCGCCTACACGAGCTTCCGCGGGCAGCAGCTTTCTATCCTGCGCGCGTGGTCGGCCGCCTCCGCTGCCGATCTGCCGCCCGGACGGCTTCACGCCGAAAAACGCCGCCTGTTTGCCGGCTGCGGAGCAGGCACCGTGCTGGAAGTTCTGGAATTGCAGCCCGCCGGCAAAAAACGCATGACCGCCGAAGCGTTCCTCAACGGCTACAAAATAACGGATAGCGATTCTTTTGGAGAGCTGACTTGAAACTTCCGACAGGTTACACCTATGCGGCAATTTACGCCGGCATTCGAAAACAGGAAAAAGACGATCTGGCGCTGATCGTATCGACTCCGCCGGCCGTGGCCGCCGCGGTGTTCACGCGCAATATGGTGCAGGCCGCTCCTGTTCGGCTCGCGCGCCAAAATTTTGCATCTTCGAAAGGCCGTGTCGCGGCGGTGTTGATCAATGCGGGAAATGCCAACTGCGCTACGCGCACCGGTGCTCGCGCGGCCTTGCTCAGTACGCGAGCCGCGGCCAAGGCGCTTGGCTGCCGTGCCGATCATGTGCTTCCGTGCTCTACCGGAGTCATAGGAGTGGAACTCGATCCGAATTTGCTGACCAATTCTTTGACGCCGCTGGTCGCGAAGCTTTCTCCCGATGCATTCGAAGATGTCGCCAACGCAATCATGACCACCGATACGCGCCAAAAGATTGCGTGGGAGGAAGTGCCTTGCGAAGGTGGCGTCGTACAAGTCGTCGGTATGACCAAAGGCAGCGGCATGATCCAGCCCAACATGGCGACCATGCTGGCCTTTGTTATGACGGATGCCGTGGTAAAAACCGACGATTTAGACGGCATGCTCGAGCGCGCGGTCGAACGCTCGTTTCACTCGCTGACCGTGGATGGCGAAACGTCTACTAACGACACCACGCTGCTGCTGGCGAACGGCGCTTCCGGCGTGAAGCCGCGGGGCAGGGAACGCGATGCGCTCTCCGATGCCGTGGCCCGTGTCATGGAGAGCCTGGCGCGGCAGATCGCCGCCGATGGCGAAGGCGCGCGCAAACTGATCGTCATCCGTGCGGCCGGCTTCCGCAACCGGAAAGAAGCGGCGCGCATTGCACGCGCAGTCGCGAATTCACCGCTGGTGAAAACAGCCATCGCGGGCAGCGACGCGAACTGGGGCCGTATTCTGGCGGCCGCCGGATACTCGGGCGCGGTATTCGATCCCGCCGACATCGATATCCGCTTCCAGCAAACCTTGGTCTGCCGCAAGGGTCAGGCGGCGGATTACGATGAGCCCGCGCTTAAGGCGAAACTAGATGCCTCCGAAGTGGAGATCGAAATCCTGCACAGGCGTGAAGGAAAAGGCGAAGCGCGATTCTTTACCTGCGATCTTACGGAAGGCTACATTCAAATAAATGGTAGCTATCGCACGTAGCGCGTTCCTCTGCTTGCTGCTGGCCGCGCTCGCCTTGGGAGCGGACACGCCGCGCCAGCAGGTCGGCCATGTTGCTTCGGCGCTGACCGCGCGCGAGCCGGCGGGTGCCATGACTCCGTTTGATAAATCCTTCTCCGAGTACGACAAATTGCGCGGTTACTTCGGCGGACTGACCGCCGCCTTCGATGTGACGAATCAGTTGGAAGTAACCGAGGAACAGGATTCAACCGACGAAGCCACGCTGACGGTCGAATGGGCTCTCACGCTTGTGAATGCGCAGAACGGATATTCGCAGAATCGCAACGCCAGTGTCCGCATACGGCTGGTGCGAAAGAGCGGTCAGTGGAAGATTGTGGAATTTTCGCCTGTGGAGCTATTCAATCCGCAAGGCTATACTGCGCGCTAAAGCAGCTTTCGTAGTTCTTCGTAGTTGCGCTGCGTAACCAGCTGAAATTCGATCGGCAGCGAGGTAAAGCTCTGCAGCTCTTCTAGCGCGTCCGCGTGTAGCACATTGCGTCCGGCCACCAGCAGTTTGCCGTCATGCACGCGCACCGGCACTACGCCGTGGCGTTTCTCCAGATGTGCCGGCAGGCTGCGCGCCACCGGCGCCTTTACTTTGCGCGCATCGACTTTCAGAGACGGGATCCCGGTGTGCAGGCTGAGAGCTTTGCATACGTTGTCGTCGGACACAATGCCGCTGGCGCGGAGATATTCAGCCAGGTTCTCACCGGACGGCAAACCTGCGAGCGCTAGCGATAGCTGTTGCTGGGAAACGAATCCGCAGCTAACCAGAACATCGGTCAGCTCGCCGCGATGCTGCGCCAGCGCATCGTGAGCCGGGTATGCATGGTCCGTCTTCAGCCAGACGTGCGCGTGGCCGTGCCAGCGAGTGTACGCATATCTGCAGAGTGCGCGCAGCGTGGCGGAACAATTAATCAGATTGCCGTGAAAAGCGCGCAGCGGCACGGCGAGCGCAAAACTCATCCCGAAGATCCGAGCCACGCAGATCATGCGAAGACCGGTCCGGAGACATTGCATCGTAAGAGTAAGCCAGCATAGAAACACCAGCGTGGGATCTTGCACCGCGAGCGGCCAGGGTTGGTGTTGGGCCATCGCCACGCACCAGCTTGTAATGCCGGCGAGGAATAACACGTTCGTAAGCAGGCTGATGGGATTCGCGATCAGGCCTTTTCGATCGCGCCAGAACCAATAGCGCGTTCGCCAGTTGCCCTGCCAGCCGCGTCGCTCCCAGCACTGCAACGCGATGCCGGTGATCCAGCGCGTACGCTGCCGGATGGCTGACCGCGCAGTCCGCGGAAAATATTCGCGCGTAGCGATGAACTCGCCACTCTTCCGGCGCAGCGGAGCAAAGAGCTGCCGGTAGCCGGCGGCGTGAATATATACCCCGATCTCGTAATCTTCTGTTAGACTTTCCGCATCGAAAACGTCGCCTCGGTCGGCCGCCAGACGGTCGAGAATTTCACGCGCGAAACCCGTTCCAACGCCGTTCGAGGGAACGAACGAGCCGCTGAACTGCCGCGCATGCATGTCGATGGTCTGGAATTCGGCGAACTCGTCGCAATACACACCATGCGTCACTTCCTGCGGCTTGGTCGCAAGCGGTAGGACCGGCACTTGCACCATGGCATAGGTCGTGCGCTCCCGATCGATGAGCCCCAACGCTTCGGGATGAATCATGTCTTCGGCATCGTGCAAAACGATCGTGTCGAAATACGCTCCATGATCGTTTTCAAAACGCAGCATGCGGCGATAGACCCAGTTAAGGCAATCGGCCTTCGACGTGGGTCCTGGCTTAGCGCATTCGGCCACATGGACGTTGTGGAAGACTTCCGCCAGTTGCGTGGTGGCTGCGAGCGTCGCTTCATCATTTGGATACACGCCGAGGAAAAAATCGAAATTGCGGTAGCGGATTGCCGCCAGATTGTGCCGTACCATGTTTCCGATCACGTCGGATTCCTTCCAACACGGCACAAAAATGGCGATCCGCCGTTCCGCCGATGGGCCGGCTTCCCGCTCGCCGGCTTTCCCATACCGGATGCGATGCGCCAGGCAGATCAGGACGGGAATAAAATCGTCGATCCCGCTGATGAGCAAAGCGACAGCCAACGTGCCGAGCAGCCACGGCCAAAGTGAAGAAAAAACGAAGGATGCCACGATCTTGCGAGCGACTTATTCCTTTTAAAAAGGTGGTACTTACCTTCCGGGAATCGCAGAAATCTGTAGACTTTTCTAGAAAAGCAGCCACCTTAGTTTTGGTGAAACGGTCGTATTCGGAATGGTTGTCGTTCAGCCAACTCATTCAGGAACTTATTGGCGGCGTTGTCCGGCGTCATATGTTTTCGCAGCGGGAATTGGATTTGCTGCTCGATCTGCAGCTATCGGCAATGAGCAAAACCGAGCGCAGCGTTCTGCTTCGCCGTTATTTGAAATTCGTGCTGCAGGAGCAGGCTGCTGGCGCGTTGGAGCCTCCGCGGCTGGGCCCATTCCTGACGTCGCAAAACCAAGCCCGGCTAGCCGATGCCAAAGCGGCCTGATCCGCGAGTGGGCTATCCTCAAGGTTAGAAAAAGAGGAGAATAGCCATGGCTAGCAATTCCGCGCCGGGCCCGAAGACTGAGCGAAAAGTCTTCTGCGTGAAACTGCAGAAAGAGTTACCGGGGCTTGCCGAGGTGCCCTTCGATGGACATCCGTTGGGCCAGCGCATCTACGACAACGTTTCGAGAGACGCTTGGGCCATGTGGGTCGAGCAGATGAAGATGATCATGAATGAGTACCGTCTAAATCTAGGCACTCCGGAAGCTCAGGAATTTATTTTGAAGCAGATGGAAGAGTATTTCTTCGGCGAAGGCGCCGCCCATCCGCCCGGTTACGTCGCTCCGGGTCACTAGACGCGAAACCTTGGTGCGCCGCCGCTCTCCACGCCCGCTTCGGCGTACACGTCAAACTTCTTTGATCCTTCGTATATTGGTTTGCCTTGCAACGGCTGCCCTCTGTTGGGCGGTTACCGGCGGGGACGTAGCTCGCGAGCTATACCTGCGCGCGGTCAAGGCGCAGGTATCCGGCCAAACATTGCGCGCTTATCTGCTTTTCGCGGAAGCCGTGAAACGCGATCGGCGGAACCCGACTTATCGTGCCAATCGCGATTCGCTCGAGACGGCCGCAAAGCTGCTGCGGGACAACGGCATTGAATCGGCGGATATCACCGCCGATGTGCAGGAAGCCGAAGAGGCTGCCGATCATCCTCCGGCATCGCCGCTGGAAGCCACCACCGAATCCGCTTGGAAACAAAAGCTCGAACCCATTCCGCATCTCGAGGCGGACTCGTCCAAACACACTTTCGCTTTGCGGGCGAATGAGACGGTTTTGCTTCAAAACGTCGCGTTGAGTTATGGATTACGGGCGGTTTGGGACCCGCAGTTAACCAGCCAGCCTGATATCCGGTTCGACTTGGCCGACGCCGATTGGAAGACCGCGCTCGAAGCTCTTACCGCGGTGACGCACACCTTTGTGTTTCCGGTTTCGGCGCGCACCGTTTACTTCGCCCGCAACAGCGAAGATAAGCGCAACGAACTGGAACCGTTGATTCTGCTGACCACAACTGTTCCGGAAGCGCTCACCGAGAAAGACGTGGTGGATGCGGCGAACGCGGTGCGTGGCGTGCTCGGTCTGCGGTCTTTCGGATGGGATTCGGTGAACCGGACCATCCTTATAAGAGATCGCGCAACCCGTGCGCGTGTAGCGCGGTCGTTGCTCGAAGCGCTGCTGCTGCCCAAGGCGCAAGTCTCCCTCGAAGTGCAATTCTTGACGCTCGATTCCAGTACCAACTATCACTACGGCCTCGCGCTACCGACCTCCCTTCAACTATTGAATTTCGGGCGCGTGGGTGGCTTCAAAACGATTTTGCCGACCTTGACGCAGGCCATGAACATCGCCTTTTTTGGCGGCGGATCGACGATATTCGGCCTGGCCATTGGTGATGCCACGCTCTGGGCCACCTACTCGAAAAACGTGGCGCACGCAACCTACGACGCCGTGATGGTCGCAGGCGACGGGCAAACCGCCAATTTACATGTGGGACAAAAGTATCCTATTCCGCAGACGCTCTATACAGGGTTTCAACAGTCCCAGTCCTCGATTTATACTCCCGCGGCGCAAATCACACTGGAAGATTTGGGCTTGGTCCTCAAAATGATTCCGCATGTGAATGGCGATGGCGATATTGCCCTCGACGTGAACGCCGAATTTAAAACGCTATCCGGCCAAACCTTCAATACGGTGCCTGCAATTGCGCAGCGCAAATTCAGTGGTAGCGTATTGTTGCGCGAAGGCGAGTGGGCGGTTCTTGCAGGCATGGATGAAAGCTCGACCAACCTGACGCGCAACGGCATTGCGGGAATCGCGAATATTCCCGGCGTAAATCAGGTGCTTAGCGAGAACACCCGCATGCGGACGTCGAGCAGTACTTTGGTGGTGATCAAGCCCACCATCACCCGGCTGCCGATGTCCGATACAGTTACGCCGCAGTATCTGCTCGGACCGGTGCGCGGCGAACGCGTCATACTCTAACGTCATCCCGCCGTTTGTTATGTTCACAGCATGTCAACCATGCGGGATGAGATCCGCCAGCAGCCGGCGGCCATCGAACGCACACTGAAAAGCGAATGGCGGCAAGCCGAGAAGTTGCGCGATTACTTCCAGCGCCACCCAGTGCGGCTGATCGTCCTGGCAGCGCGCGGCACTTCCGATAACGCGGCCCAATTTGGCCGCTACCTGCTCGAAATCGCGACCGGCATTCCGGTTTCTCTCGCCGCGCCGTCCGTATTCACGCTCTACCGCGCCCGGCTGGACCTGAAAGATACGGCTGTTGTCGCTATCTCGCAATCCGGTGAATCGACCGATACCAACGTGGTCCTCGAACAGGCCAAAGAGGCGGGCGCCCTTACTGTGGGCATAACCAACGAGAGCGAGAGCGCGCTGGCCCGGCTGGCTGCGCACACGCTGCTGGTTCGTGCCGGCAAGGAGAAGAGCGTCGCCGCCACAAAAACGTATACCGGCCAGCTTACTTGTTTCTACCTGTTGGCGCGGGCATTCGGCGCTCCGATCGAACTGACCCATCTGGAGCGGCTGCCCGAGTGGTGCGGCGCGGCGCTGCAACTCGAGAACGAGATTTGCGAGCGCGCCGAGCGGTATTGCTTCATGCGCCACGCTGTGTGCATCGGTCGTGGTTTGAATTATTCGAATTCGTTCGAGTTTGCTTTAAAGCTGATGGAGACCTGCTACGTTGTCGCCGAGCGTTTCTCGTCGGCCGACCTGATGCACGGCCCGATCGCGATGCTCGAAACGGCTTTTCCTGCATTCCTGTTCTGCCCGCCGGGCAAAACCTGGAAATCGATGCGCGAGACGCTTGTCAAGCTCGAATCGCTGCGGGCCGACACGTTGACTATTACGGATCGCAGTAACCGGGAAGCAGCCGCCGAAAAGCGAGCCGCGAAAATGCAGCTCACCATACCAGCGGATTTATCGAATAAGGGGCCGCTACCGGAAGAGCTGTACACGCCGATTCCTTACATCATTCCCGCGCAACTGCTGGCCGCGAGCCTGGCGAAGGTGAAAGGACTCAACCCGGATCAACCGAGAACGCTGAGCAAAGTGACGCAGACTTTATGAAAACTATTTGCGAGCGCCGCGCGTCGTACCCTTCAGGGCGGATTGGCGCCGCTTGGCATTCTTGCGCTTCGGCTTCACAATGCGGAACGTGCCGCTGCCGAAATACTCGGCTTCGTAGATATTTTCTTTTTGCTTGATATTGGGCGAATTGGCGTGCGCCGCCTTCGTCCTTGTTTGTTTCTGTTCGGCCATGAAACTCCAGTCTAGCGAATTAGCATTAACCCGCCGGCTGTTCCTCGCACAGGGATTGGCTATGGCAACGCTGCTGGGCCGCCAGAAACCACCCGCTTCGTCCGAGTCCCCTAAGGATTGGATTTGCCCGATGGACCCCGATGTTCACGCCTCGCAGCCCGGAAAATGCCCGCGCTGCGGTATGACGCTGGTATTGCACGTGCCGGATCGGGTAGAGTATCCGCTCGAAGTCGCCACCTCGCCGGCGGCGCTGCGGCCCGGCGAAACCGCCACCCTTACCTTACGCGTGCTCGATCCGGCCACGAACCGGCCCGTCCGGCGCTTTGAGATCGTTCACGAGAAATTGATGCATTTTTTTCTCGTGAACGAGAATCTTGACTATTTCCTCCACGACCATCCGGTTCCGCAGGACGATGGCAGCTTTCGATTGAACGTCAAGCTGCCCTACGGAGGCATGTATCGCCTGCTTGCCGATTTCTATCCCGCCGGTTCGGTACCGCAACTTGCCGTCGGCACTTTGTTTGTAGCCGGTCATGGAGAGCCGGCGCGTCTCTCTCCCGCGCTCGCGCCATCGCGATCCGAGAATTTGACTGCCGCACTCCGCCTCGACCCGGAACAGCCGCTGGCCGGCCTGGAAACGAAGCTTTTCTTTACTCTCAACCCTTCCGAAGGGCTCGAAAAATATCTCGGCGCATGGGGCCACATGCTGGTCGCAAGCGCCGACCTAATCGATCTACTGCACACCCATCCATTCCTGGTGACGGGCGGTGTGATCCAGTTCAACGTGATCTTTCCGCGCGACGGGCTGTATCGCGTATGGACACAATTCCAGCGGAGCGGAGTCGTGAATACGGTTGTTTTCACGATTCCTGTGAAGGCGCTCTAGGTGGATGGCGCGCGCGTCGCGGTAACAGTAGAAGAAGTTCGCGGTTCGCGCTTGGAACTGCTCCCGCTGTTCGCGCAGGCCGACGATTCCCCGGCAGAAATCAATCGCTACATAAAACAGGGCGAAGTGCTGCTGGCGCGCCGTGCGCAACAAATCGTGGGTCACGTGCAGCTCATTCCTGCCGGCGACGATTGGGAGATCAAATCCATTGCCGTGATCGAAGCGCTGCGGGGACAAGGTATCGGCTCGTTTCTCATACGTGCCGCCTTAGAGCGAGCGTTCTCTGCTGGAGCGGCTCGCGTTCTGGTGGCAACCGCCACCGCTGATATGAACAATCTGCGTTTTTATCAGCGCCTGGGGTTCCGTATGGAGCGCATCGAGCGTGATGTCTTCGGCGCCGATCGTGGCTACCCAGCTCGCCTGGAAGCTGACGGCATCCCCGTTCGCGATCGGGTCTGGCTCTCGATTCATGCCAGCGAGCACCACTAACGTTGTCATTCACGTCGGTTTTAAAGTAGCATGCTACATAGTGGCTGGCGGTCTCGAATTACGAAACGTTTCCAAAGTGTATTCCGGTACTACGGCTGTCGAGAATGTCAGTTTCGCGGCCGGCGCCGGTGAAGTAATCGGCTACCTGGGCGCGAACGGCTCGGGTAAGTCGACCACCTTCAAGATGATCGCCGGGCTCATCGAGCCGACCTACGGCGAGATCCTCTTTCAGGGCCAGCCCATCGAGCGCGACCGCATTGCGCACCGGCAGCGGCTCGGCTACATGCCGGAGGAGCCGCAGCTCTATCCGCATTTGACCGGGTTTGAGTACCTGGAGATGGTCGGCCAGTTACGCGGCCTTCCGGAACGGCGGCTTGCGGAAAAGATAAACGGCTTTCTACGCCTGCTCTCGCTTTACCAGGACCGCTTCGTTGCCATTTTTTCCTACTCGAAAGGGATGCGCCAGAAAGTGCTGCTGGCTGCCGCGCTGCTGCACAATCCCGATATTCTTCTGCTGGATGAGCCGTTTTCCGGTCTGGACGTGAATTCCGCGCTGGTGCTGCGGCGGCTGGTCCAGGAACTGGCGGCGCGCGGCAAAGTCGTCTTATTCAGCTCGCACGAACTCGAAATCGTGGAGCGCGTTTCCTCGCGAGTTGTCATTCTGCACAAGGGGCGGGTGGCCGCCAACGATTCCATTGAGAATCTACGGGCACTCATGTCGCTCGCCACGCTGGAAGATATCTTTTCTCAACTGGCGGTCGAGCAGAACACCGAAAATGTCACAAACCAGATGATGCAACTGATGGAGTTGTAGGAATGCCAGATGAGCGCCGGCAATTTGCCATACTCTACCGCGGCTTTTTACTCAGAATAATTGATCCGGAGCTGCTTTCCGCGCGGGGCGATGTCCGGAATCTGTTGGGACAGCTTGGGGCGCTGCTGGCGGCATTCAGTTTCGTGCTGGCGATCGTACTTGTTCCTCGATACACATCTTCCGGTCTTCCCAAAGAACGGCTCTTGCGGGCCGCCTGGAGTCATGAGGAGTTTCTGATCGCGACCAGCATCGCCACAGCTGGCCTGTTTGCGGTGCTCGCCTGGAATTCGATGCTGCTCGACCGGCGCGACCGATTTGTGCTGGGCACGCTACCGGTGCACACCTGTACTATCTTCGCCGCCAAAATTGCGGCGATGGGCACTGCGCTCGCGGTGGGCGTGATTGCGGTAAATACGTTTACCGGACTAACGTTTCCGTTTGCGGCGAGCGTTCCGGATAGCGGCCCGTTGGGCGTCATTCGCTCGTTTGCGGCGTATTGGATCACGATGTTTGCGGCAGGACTTTTCATGTTCTGCGCATTGCTGGCGCTACAGGGGCTTGCCGCACAATTATTTCCCTATAGATTATTTCTGCGCGTTTCGGGATTTTTGCAATTGGCCGCATTTTTTTCCGTGCTCGGTATCTATTTCTTAACCCCGGCTCCCACCAAGCAGAACTTATTGGCCTGGCTGCCGTCCTTCTGGTTTCTGGGTCTTTTCCAAGAACTCAACGGACCTCTCGATTCGATCTTTGGGCGGCTTGCAATCCGCGCGGCCACGAGCCTGCTAGTTGCCGGAGCGCTGGGCTTCGGACTGTACACCCTCGCTTATTACCGCCACGTGCAGCAGGCGCTGGAACAGCCGGATATTGCACCTGGAGATCGATCGCAGCCGCTCGGCAGGCTAGGACGTTTTCTGGTGATGAAAGGAATTTCGCGACCGCTCGAAAGAGCGATATTTCTATTCGTGGCGCGCACAATTGCGCGCAGCCGCCAACACCGGCTGCTG
>Ga0068856_100004986_pt1 | contig 13145 bp, 9 predicted proteins | sample KBSCornC62_FD_66595 | JGI IMG/M metagenome (GOLD analysis project Ga0068856, IMG submission 66595) | Corn rhizosphere microbial communities from Kellogg Biological Station, Michigan, USA - KBS Corn C6-2 | ecosystem: Host-associated > Plants > Roots > Rhizosphere > Soil ...
GTGGAAGGCGCGATTCTGGGCAATTACGAGCCCACCATGAACAAGCCGTCGAGCGACGCCAAGCCGCTCGAATCGTTTGCGCTGGTGGCGCCGGCGCACCTGGCCGAACTCGAAGCCGGATTGAAGCGCGGCGTTATCCTGGCCGAAGCGCAAAACTTCGCGCGCGATCTCGGCAACCAGCCCGCCAACCTGATGACGCCGACCATCATCGCACAGCAGGCGCAGCAAATGGCCCGCGATTTCAAGCTCGAGGTCGAAGTGCTCGACCGCGAGCTTATGAAGCAGCTCGGCATGGGCTCCTTGCTGGGTGTCGCCCAAGGCAGCGATGAGCCGCCGGTCATGATCATCCTGAAGTATCGGCCCGTCGGCGCGAAAAGTAACGGGAAGGCCGGCGACCACTTGGCGCTGATAGGCAAGGGTGTCACTTTCGACAGCGGCGGCATCTCCATCAAACCCGCCCAGGACATGGAAAAGATGAAGTACGACATGTGCGGGGCCGCGGCCGTGCTGGGAGCGATGCGTGCTATCGCGCAGTTGACGCCCAACGTCCCCGTCACTGGCATCGTGCCGTCGGTCGAGAACATGCTCAGCGGCCGTGCCCAGCGCCCCGGCGACATCGTCAAATCGCTTTCCGGCAAGACGATTGAGGTGTTGAACACCGACGCCGAGGGACGCCTGATCCTGAACGATGCCATCACCTACGCAAAGCGGCTCGGCTGCACTCATCTGGTCGACGCCGCCACTCTCACCGGAGCGATCGTCGTCGCGCTGGGCCACGTCCACACCGGAGCCTTCACCAACAACCAGGAAATGCTAGCCCGTGTCCTCGCCGCCGCCAAAGAGGAAGGCGAAAACATGTGGCCGATGCCGTTGGATGACGACTACCGCGAATTGCTCAAGAGCGCCTTCGCCGACCTCGCCAACATCGGGCCGCGCTGGGGCGGCGCCATCACCGCCGCGTGGTTCCTGCGCGAATTCGCCGAAGACACGCCCTGGGTGCACCTGGATATCGCCGGCACGGGATGGCTGGATGAAGCCGCGCCAAACCTCGCTAAGGGACCCACCGGCGTTTGCGTCCGCACTTTTGCGCAGCTCGCCGCCAGGTGGGCGTGAGTCATGAATATACTCGCAGTCGGCGCGCACCCCGATGACATCGAATTTGGCTGCGCGCACGTCCTGATCCGGGAAGTGCGCAAGGGCAACCACGTCAAGCTCCTGGTCCTCTCGCGCGGCGAGGCCGGTTCTAACGGCACTCCCGAGGCGCGCGAAGCCGAAGCTCGGGCCGCCGCGAAGCTCATTGGCGCCGACATCGACTTTCTCGATTTCGGAGGCGATTGCCATCTGCTCCGCTCCCCTGAAAACGCCTTTAAGCTGGCCGTCGAGATCCGCAAGACGCAACCCGCCATCGTGCTCGCGCCACACACCGGCGAGAATCAGCATCCGGACCACGCCATTGTCGGCCAACTGGTCCGCGACGCCTGCCGCTTTGCGCGCTACGGAGGCCTGGAATTCCTCAAAGGTTTTTCGCTGAAAGGCACGGCCGCGCACACCATTTCCGCGCTGTATTTCTACACCATCACCAAGGAATTCGGTCCGCCGGACATCGTTATCGATGTTAGTGACATCGTTAAAGACTGGGAAGCGGCCATGCTGTGCCATGCCGGACAGATGCAAACTCGCGGCTACGTCGATCTGCGGCTATCGGCCGCGCGCCACCTGGGATTGTCCATTGGCGTCGAATACGCCGCTGGTTTCTATGTGAATGATCCGGTGCGCATCGGCGCGTTGTCGGACCTGACATTATCCTCGCGGCATTTCTAACCGGCACAACCCGAAACTCGCGATTGGCAGTATTCTGTACATATGAAACTTTGGCCTGCACTGTTCATCGCATTGCCCCTCCTGGCGCAGGAGACCATTTCGCTGCCTCTGAAGAACCCTGTCGACTCATCCGCTCCCGCGGAGAAAATCGAGGAGCGCGGCAAAGGCGGTGTCATCGACCGTGCGATTACCAATGTTGTGCAGCCCACCATCACGGTGTATTTGCCCCCGAAGGCTCAAGCCAACGGAACCGGCATCGTGATCTGTCCCGGTGGCGGATATCAGCACTTGGCCATCGACAAAGAAGGTCACGATATCGCGCACTGGCTCAATAGCATCGGCATCGCGGCAGTGGTGCTGAAATACCGCTTGCCGGGCAGTATGCGCGGCAGCTCGCAGGGCGATATTCATGAGGTCGCGGACCGGATTCATGTTGCGCTGGAGGACGCCGAAGCGGCCATGCGCCTCATGCGCGAAAATGCATCCAAGTGGAACCTGAAGCCCGGCGCCATCGGGATGATGGGTTTCTCGGCCGGCGGCCACTTGGCGGCCATGATGGGAATCATCGCCCCTCCCGATAGCCGTCCGGATTTCCTGGTGCTCGGTTATCCGGCGATCCCGGCCGCGCTCAACGTCACCTCCGCCATGCCGCGAACCTTCCTGGTGGCGGCCGACGACGATACTACCGTCAACCCCGCTGAAAACGCCGGGCGTTTTTTCGCCGCGCTGCGCGCCGCCAAAGTCCCCGCGGAACTGCACATCTATTCTTCGGGCGGACATGGATTCGGAATTCAGAAGAGCGGGAAAACCTCGGCAGCCTGGACCGGCGCTTTGGTCGCATGGCTCAAGGAAGCGCAACTCGAGTAACGGCCGCTAAGACCAGCCGGCTCGCCCTCTTTCGCCGGAACCTGCGGTTCTTCGACCGCGTCCAGTCTAGTAGTGGCAACCGTCCGAAAGATCACGCCATTTGAGGAAGAAACTGCAGCCTCGGACCTGCAGTATCAGGAGCATGTAAATCCGCAGTGGGTGCGGCTGCTCGATGCGCTACAGATGAACGTGCGCTACCGGCGCTGCTCGGGCGTTGAATTGCACGCCGAGGATGGGCGGCGCTTCCTCGATTTTCTCTCCGGTTATTGCGTCCATAACACAGGGCACAACCATCCTGCGATTGTGTCCGCCCTGCAGCGGGAATTAGGCCGCGAAGGTCCGGCCATGCTGCAGAGCCACGTTTCCGACCTGGCCGGCGAACTGGCACAGCGGCTTTGCAGCCTGGCGGGCGGCCGCCTCGATAAAGTGTTTTTCTGCAGTTCCGGAAGCGAAGGCGTGGAAGCGGCGATTAAGTTCGCTCGCGCGAATACAGGACGAACCGGATTGATTTACGCGAGCGGCGCCTTTCATGGGTTGACTTGCGGCGCGCTCTCCTTGATGGATGACGCCTTCTGGCGGGATGGATTTGGACCGCTGTTGCCGGACACCGAGGCCGTCCCCTTTGGCGATCTGCCGGCGCTTGAAACCAAACTCCAAAGGGGCGACGTAGCCGCGTTTATCGTGGAGCCAGTGCAGTCGGAGGCCGGAATTCGTCTGCCTCCGCAGGGATATCTGCAAGCCGCGCAAGCCGCCTGCCGCCGCTACGGAACGTTGTTCGTTCTGGACGAAGTGCAGACCGGAATGTTTCGTACGGGACGTTTTCTGGGCGCGCATCAGTATGGGTTGGAGCCGGACATGGTGGTGCTCGCCAAGGCTCTCAGCGGCGGACTGATTCCTTGCGGCGCGGTGCTGATGTCGAACTCGATTTACGATTCCGTGTACAGCTCCTTGAAGCGGGCCATCGTCCATACCTCGACTTTTAGCGAGAACAATCTGGCGATGCGCGCGGGGATCGCCACGCTGGACATCCTGGAGCGGGAGCATTTGGGCAAACGCGCGGCCTCGCTGGGCGATTACTTGCGCAAAGGGCTGCGTGAGGCGCTCGCGGGCTATGAAATGGTGGATGAGATTCGTGGAATGGGATTGCTGAACGGTATTGCATTTAAGGCTCCACGCAAGCTCCGCCTGCGCGTGCCCTTCGAGGGTTTCCGCAACATCCATCCCGCGATGTTCGGTCAGTTGGTGGTGATGCGGCTATTCCGCGACCACGGCATCCTCACGCAGATCTGCGGCAATCATTTTATGGTGCTCAAGTCGGCTCCGCCGCTGGTGGTGGCTGAGGAGCAGGCCGATGAGTTCGTACGCGCAATGACGGCGGTGGTGGATCTGATGCACACTTCCGCAACCTTTTGGACCGAGGCTATAGGCCTGGCGCGCAGAGTTGGGAACATCTAGCGCCACGCCGGCTTTCTTTCACTCGATATTTTCGATGACATCTATTCCCAAACATACCGACGCATTTATTGTGGGTGGAGGCCCCATCGGGCTGGCGAGCGCCATCGCTCTCCGCGCACGGGGTTTCAGCGTGACGTTGGCGGACCCGGCACTTCCACCGATCGACAAGGCCTGTGGCGAGGGACTGATGCCGGATGCTCTTGCGTCGCTGGCGCGGCTGGGTATCACGCTCCGTCCCGAAACGTGTTTCCCTTTTCGAGGAATTCGTTTCCTGGGCTCCGGCACTGCAGTCGCCGCCAGTTTTCCCGAGGGAATGGGCGTCGGCATACGGCGGACGCACTTGCACCAGGCGCTGATCGAACGGGCTGAACACGTTGGAGTTTCCTTGCTGTGGAGGACTCCCGTGAGAGGCCTGAGCGAAACCGGCGTGGTGTTGGACAGCGGCCCGGTCGAATGCAAGTGGGTGGTCGGCGCCGACGGCGAGAATTCGCGCGTCCGTGAATGGGCGGGGCTGGACGGCACGCGGCACACTTCGCTCCGCTTCGGATTCCGCCGCCACTATCGAATTGCGCCGTGGGCCGATTGCGTCGAAATCTATTGGGGCGCGGGCTCGCAGATTTATGTCACGCCGATCGGTCCCCAGGAAATCTGCGTGGCGGTGATTTCGCGCGACTCGCACCTCCGCTTGGAGCACGCATTGCCCCAGCACCCACAGCTTTTCGAGAGATTGAAGACGGCACCGGTGACCACGGCGGAACGCGGCGCGGTGTCAGCTACCCGGCGGCTGGCGCGAGTCTATCGCAATCGTGTAGTGCTGGTGGGTGACGCCTCGGGATCGGTGGACGCGATCACGGGTGAAGGGCTGCGGCTGGGCTTTGAACAGGGCATGGCGCTGGCCAGAGCCTTGGAAGACGGCGATCTGAGCGAGTATGCGGCGGCTCACCGCCGGTTGGCGCGGCGTCCCGCTTTCATGGCCGCGCTGATGTTGTCGTTGGATCGTTCCGCGTGGCTCCGGCGACGCGTGCTGCATGCGCTTTCCGACGATCCGGGGATCTTCGCCACGCAACTGGCGATGCACGTGGGGGGCGCGAGCAGGGCCGACTTTATCCGCGATTCGATGCTCCCGCTGGGCCGCCGCCTGCTAGCGGCCTGAGCGCGTGTTTATGAAGCGACGCCTCCTATTTTTCCTGCTCTGCACTCTTCCGCTGGCTGCGGCGGAGAGCACCGTCGAACTCGACGCGGCGCGTACCACCATCAGCTTCACACTGGCGGATGTTTTGCACACCGTGCATGGCACGTTCAAACTGAAGCGCGGGTCGATCACGTTCGACTCCTCCACCGGCAAGGCTTCGGGAGAGATTGTAGTGGATGTCGCGAGCGGGAGCTCGGGCAGCGGGACGCGCGACAAGCGCATGCATAAAGAAATTCTGGAGACCGCGCGCTACCCGGAAGCGGTCTTTACCGCGGACCGTGTCAGCGGCGAACTGGCGCCGCGCGGCGCATCAGAACTCGATGTCCACGGCGCGTTCCAGATCCATGGCGCGAGTCACGAGATGACGTTTCATTTTCGTGCCGATGTCAACGGCAGCGAGGTTGCTTCTTCCACCGGCTTCACGATTCCCTACGTCCAGTGGGGCATGAAGAACCCCAGCAATTTCCTGCTCCGGGTAAGCGACAAGGTGGAAATGCACATCCAGGCGGTGGGCCGGCTGCACTAAGTTTCAGCGCCTCTTCTTCCGGGAGCAGGCGATCCGCGCTACCGTGAAACCTCGTGCCTACTTCCCGAATACCGGAATCGTCGTGAAGCCGTTTTCCGTGAACCGCAAGCCGAGCGCGCTGATCTGTCCGCCCGAAGGGGTGTCGAATTCAATCGTGCCGCGCCGGTTCGCCGCAACGGCAAATCGGTCGGTGAGCACAAATGACGTGTGTCCGTTAGCGGGCAACGCTACCGCGCCCGTTCCTATTTGTGCCCCGTTGTCATCGCGAATTACCACCGGAATATTGACCGCTTGAGCCGACGTATTTGCCACTGCCACGCCGGCGACCAGTCCACTCGTGTTGTCGAAAGGAAGAACGTAAGCGCTTGCCTTGCGCACTTCCAGCGGCACCACTGCCTCTTGCCCATCCATTGTCCGATGAAAGACGATAAAGCCGCTAATACTGCCGTCGCTGCTTACTTGCATTGAGCCCACCTTTACCGGCGTACTCTCGGGTCCGGTAGTTTCCAGAAGCAGCGTCTGATACGGTTCCAGCGTCCTGTCCAGAGATGACGTGTTGATGTTCGCGGACGGGGTCTGAGGAAAGGTAATGGGCAGGGAAAGCGCTTTTCCACTATCGTCGAAGAAGTGAACCTGCGCCCGAGCGGAAGCCGGACCAACGTTGACTAAAGTGATTGTGGAATCCCAGCCTCCGCCCGACGCCAGATGAGCCATCGAACCTGTGCCCGGACCCACGTTGGCAAACACCGGAATGGTCGTGAACAAGCTCGTCGACGTAAAGCGCAGACCGAGCACACTGAGTTGCATTCCCGGCGACAAATCGAATTCGACTGTGCCGCGTTTACCAAACGTCTCTGAGCCGAACGAAAACGAGTAATGGCTCATGGGACTCAGCCCCGCGCTGGTGGCTCCGATTTGGTTCCCCGCGTCGTCCCGAATGATCATCGGAGCGTATACGCTAACGGAGGACGAAGGATTCGCAAGCGCCACGCCGGTGACGACGCCCCCAGTATTGTCAAAGGCTAAGACGTACGTTGAGGCGTTACGGGTTTCCAGCGGCACTACCGCCTCACCTTTCGTCGCGGAGTCGCTAAAGATGCCAAACCCGCTCAGTTTGCCGTTGCCAACAAGCTGGGCCCAGCCTATCTCGGTCGTTTTATTCGCCGGGCCCGTGGTTTCCGCGATGAACTGGGCGCCTGGTGGAAGGCTCCGTTCAAGAGTCAATGCCATTAGCGGGTTGGCGGGTGGCGATAGTTGCGGGAACGTGAAGGGCAGCGGCAAGAGCGGATAGGAATCGGTATAAAAATTTGCCTGCAATTGTGCGGTCGTGGTTCCCAGATTGAGGAAATCAAACGTCATTTTCCAGTTGCCGGCCGAGACCACTTGGGCCAGCGAGCCGACACTCACAGCGCCGGGAACATCGAACGCGTTCTGCTCAACCGTGAACACCTGATCCGCGACTGTGATGGTGCCCCAGCGTGCCGCACCTGAATTGGCGCTCACTTGGTACGTAATCGTCCCATTTCCCATGCCGGAGTTCGATGAAGCGCTGTTAAAAATAATCCACGGATCACTCGCGGAAACGGACCACAAGCAAATTGCCGGCGCAGATACTGTGATCGATCCCGTGCCGGACGCAGACGAATACGCGTCACCCGCCGAACTGACCCAATAGCTACACTGCTTGGGCGCTTGCGCGATTGCGCGCGGCGCCATGACAATCCCCGCTCCCGAATCGGAGCCTGCAGCGATTGCCGAAGCGCTAAGCGCGGCCCGCATCCCGGCGACCGTAACGGACGGGTTCGATTGCAGCATCAGCGCCGCAATGGCCGCCGCGTGGGGAACGGCTGCGGAAGTTCCAAAAAATGGATTGAAAGACGAAAGGCCTGTCGTGACTCCGTCCGCTGCGGCAAAGTCGGGCTTGCTGAGCAGCAGACCACCCGACGTGTTGAAGAGAACATTACCTGGGGTGATCGCCGTTCCATCCGGCTGGAAGAACAGGCGCCGCGGTCCGGCACTGCTGTAGGAGTCCACAAGATTCGAATAACCCGTGAACGCACCGCCAAGCGCCTGCAGCACATTTGCAGCCGCTACCGCGAAGCCCCCGGCAGCCGCGTTGTGGCCAACAATGTTTCCGTTGGTCGAGCTCGCAATCCGCCCAAACCACGTAGCGAGATGCAGGGCGCGTGTCGCCGCTCCTGAATTGCGGAGGATCACAATCCAGTCACCGGCCACCACCCTATGGCCGGGATCGTAAATAGACTCCTGCGGATTCTCTGTGCCGTTCTGAACGTCGGTCGAGGATGCCACGACGGCGCTCAGGTCTGCGTTCAAGATAAAGAGGTCATAATCGTCGGTGGATTTCCCCAAGGGATCGGACCAAGCGAGACTATAGTGACCAATCGGACTGGGAGCGGTGATCCGATTCCCAGCGAACCCGGCAAAGCTTTGCATTCTGGCCGCCGGATCAATAAAGCCAAGTGTAAAACCGCTATCGAGAAAATCGCCCTCCCAAGTGTCGCTCGTGTTAGCTGACGTGCGGCCGTCATTGCCCGCCGCCGAAAAATAAAAAACTCCCGCCGCGGCAACCGCATTCACTCTTTGAGCAATGATTCCTTCTTGGAAAACCGGTTCTGCCAGATAGATAATGTCGTCCAGAATGATCTGGCAGCCGGCATCCGCCAAGGCCTGGATATTGTTGGCCATGCTCGGCTGGCCGCCGTTTGCCGTCGCAAAGTAAAGTGTCGCGCCGGGAGCCATTGTATACAAGACTTCCAGAATTGCAGTACCTTCGTCTCCGGTGCCTCTTTGTCCAGGGAGGACGTTTACCGCCGGAAGTCTGCCCGCCGCCTGCTCCGTTATAAGGCTATCGACTCCGCTGGAAAGCACCCCCACTTTCACTCCGGTTCCATCCACGCTGTATGTTGCGCGAGCCACGTTAGCTTGATGCGCCACATCCCCGGAAAGATCGGGACCCACAAAAAAAGCGCCCCCAGGCATCCGCGAACTGCGCCACAAGCCGTGAAATCGGCGGGGCTCTCGTCCGAAATATCGGCGTAGTTCCGCTGCGACACTTTGTACCTGCGGCGTGGCTCCAGCTCTTGTGCGCAGCAGAGGCTCAGTTTCTTGCTGACTTGCTGTCGCCTCGGCCGCCCGGATGTGCGTCACGCCTGGATCTGCGGCGAGTTCCTTCACGGATGCTAACGGAAGATTGGCTCGGATCGCGCGATAACCGGGAAATGAATTTACGACCGTACCCCCCAGCGCTCCGATATGAGCCAGCAATTCCGGAGTCACTTCGCCCCGAATATCCACTTCAACTCGTTGCCGCGTATCCAGACGAACAGCCGCCAGGGCGTCCGTTGGATTCGGGAACTCTGGGTGAATCTTTTCCCCGCGCAGGATCTTGGCCGCATGCACCAGAATCGCGCTCATTTTGCGTTCCGCCGGGCTTCGAGAGGCTTTTTCGCTCAGGAGCGCCGCAATCTGTCTCTGCGCGCTCGGAGCAATCCGCTGGCCCTGCATGCACATGGGTCCAATGAGGGCAACGATTGCAAGTCGTACAGATTTCGAAAACAATTAAAATATTACCAAAACAAATAGGGAATAACTCAACGGTATCACGGGCTAAGCCAAAGCGGAACGATTAAATCGTTTTAATACGGGTGATTCCACTTCAGCAGGTAAACGAATGGCCTGCTACGCGCGAACTCACTATGCCAGGTCTGCCAGTGAATTCATCCAAGGTAATGTGGTCATTTCTTCCCTGAATCCTGCGGCGGCTCGATCAGCCCATGCTTCTCGCCTTCGTGACAGGCATCTTCCCACACCTCGTAATCCGGGTCTTTGGTGTGGATACGAATCATGCGCGCCTGAATGGTCCAGGGCCGCGTGTACACGGTGGGATCTTCGATGGTAGCGCGGTACTCCATGGTTTTCGCGTCCAGGAAAGTGTACCGCTCCACCATATGCAGCTTGTCGCTCGCGAAATCGCCCTCGGTGGAGAAACGCGACTTCGAATTGTGATTCATCACGTCCACGACCAGCGTATTGCCCTCCCAGTGGCCCCGCGAATCGCCCATCCATAGTTTGACGTTCTGGCTGGGATGCGGCCGGCCATCCAGCGGGACGATGCGGTACATGTGCGTCGTCTCGTAGGAGAACACCAGGTATCCGGGGGATTGCATGATCTCGTAGGCCGACCACAGCGGCGACCGCAGCGGCCCGTTCGGCAGGCAGCGCGCCTGCGGATCGATATGCCTCTGCGCCGTTGGATTATCGATGTTGGCCTGAATCTCCTGCTGCCTTGCGCGCGCCCACGGCTGATAAGGCACCTGCCCGTCCGGCGGATCGACGATCCGCGTGGGCTTCGTCGGCGGCTTCTTGCCGGCCTTCTCGAGCAACTGCTCTTGCAGGCGGACACCGCCTTTCCTCGGATTTAACAGCGAATAAGTTCCGCTCACTTCCGCCGACCAGAAGCCTTGCACGTCCGGCTGTCCGTCGGGCAATCGCGACGGAACCCACGGGGCCGCCGCCTCGGCCGCGGGACTCTTGGTCGCGATGGCCTTATCTACGGCCGCACTCTGTGCCCGCGCCGCCGCCACTACCGCCACCACCGCAAATGCGCCGGCCAACCCGGTTGCGAGTAGAGATCGTGTATTCACGTTGGCCCCCATCACGGATAATACGGCTCATATTCGAAACCGTAGCATTCGTGCTCCAGCAATTGAAAATTCTTTTCCTTGTGACGGTAGAGGATCATGCTCATTTTCCACGGCCGCGTGAAAACCTTCGGGTCCTCAACGCTAACTTCATAATTCATGTGATCGGCGTCCGCCGGCGTATACCGCTCCACCACGTGCAACTCATCGCTATGGAAGTTCCCTGCCCGGTCGAACCACGTCTGATCGTTGAAATCGATGACGTCCACCACCAGGGTGTCTCCCTGCCACTGCCCGCGCGAATCCCCCAGCCACCAGTCGATATGCCCGTCCGGATGCTTGCTGCCATTCGCGAAGATATGGCGGACCGCGTGCGCATATTGATAAAAGATAGTGATCTGCTTCGGCGTTTGAAAAATCTGAAACGGCAGCGGCGTATAGGTGACCCGCGGCACACCCGGCAAGTAGCACTTGGCTAGCGGATCGGCAGTCGCGCGCTTTTCGAAATTCTCTTTCTTCTTTGCCGCCGCCCAAGGCTGATACGGGATCTGATCGCCTTCGACCACGCCCAGCCCCGCCGGCGCATCCGGTCTCGCCTGGTGATCCTGGATATCCCACTCCGCCGTGTTCATTACCTGCCAGATCCCCGACAGATCCGGCCGCCCCTCCGCCGTTCGCGGAATCGCCGATTGCCCAGACGCGATCCCGCACGTAAACCCCGTGGCAACCAACGCCAGCGCGAAATGAGACGGCAACTTTCTCACTGCCGCTCTACTCGGTCGGCTGGCCGTTCGCCGACGACCCCGTGTACAGATTCCGCCCATCCGGCAGAGTGACGCTGGTTCCGGTTACGTTTCGCCCTCCGTCCTTGGCGCGATATCCCTTCACCGTCACCTCAACGCCCACCGGGAAATCCGTCTTGCGCAATCCCCGCCGGAGCAAGGTGTTTGGCGCGCCGAATTCCACCGCCCAGTTGACTACCTTGCCGTCATCGCCCTTCGCATCGACGTAAATCCAGCCGTGCGGATTCACCCATTCGAGCTTGGTGAGCGTTCCCTTAATTGTGATCGGTTTGTCGATATCGAATTCGGCGGAGAATGCATGATGGCCGAAGGCCGGCAGTGCGCAAAGCACCAAGCCCATTCCGAACAGGCGCTTCATATCACCGCACCACCTGCGCGGTAACCGGATGTGTTTCAGGCGAAGCCAGCGCCAGGGCCATGGTCGCCCAACTGGTGCCGCAGGCCGAGATCCACTGATCCTCGCCGTGCGGGAAGCCGACGTCGAAATACGGCTGCACCGCCTGCGAATGCGTCTTGATGTACCACGAGCCATCTTCAAGCTGCGTGGACAGCAGATATTTAACACCGCGCTGATAGGCGGCATCCGTCACCGGCAAACCGGCTTCGTGCAGCGCCACCATGGCCTCGCCGGTCGCGTAAGCCGTGCTGTTCATGCTGGCAATGTCGGACCACCCGCCATCGGCGCGCTGCGTGGCCAGGAGTTCCTTCATCGCCTGCTGAAGAGCGCGTTTGTCCGCCTTGGCCCAAGCCAGGCCAAACACCTTATAGGTGCGATCTTCGTTGGTTTTAGCCGGCGCCCCGACCAGCCATGCTCCCGCCATTTGAATCGCTTTGTCATACTTGGCGTGGCTAGTGACGGGCGCGTAAAATTGCAACGCGCGCATCGAAAGCGCCGTATTCGAAATTTCCGCCCCGCAAAGCGGAGCCCGCGACCCGCCGCAACCGTATCCCCAGTGGCCGTCCGGAAACTGCTTCATTTCGATGTAGCGAGCGACTGCGTCCGTGACCAGATCCGCCGGGTAGTGCTCAGCGTGCAGCCCAACCAGCGAGTAGGCAACCCCGCCCGGTGCATTGCCCTGATACAACCGGTCGCGCCATAGCTCGAAGAATTGCGCCACGCCGCTCACTTCTTTAGCCGCCATCTGCTCGTCCACTTTGAATCCGGCTTTGCGCACGGTGGAAAGCGTCATGTCGGTTAACGCTTCGTTATGGCAGGACACACAGCCCGACTGCTGCAAGAAACTAATGTCCGCCCGCTGCAGGCGGGGGATGGCGCGCTCCACAGCGCTCTGAATCGTATTCGCCTTTTGAAACTTCAGAGCCGGGTCGGCGATCACTTCCGGCTTGGCGCCGGATTTGAGCAACAGATCCACAATCGGCGTATTGCCGTGCAGCTTGGCCAAATACAGCGGCGTATTGCCGTACATGTTTTTGGCGTTGACGTCGGCGCCATGATCGATCAGCAATTTGACGGTGTTCAAGGGAAGCAAGTCGGAATTTGCGGCAAATAGCAGCGGCGTTCGGCCCTCGACATCAACTGCTTTCACGTCCGCGCCATGGTCGATCGCCAGCTTGATGCCGTCGTAATGCTCACTGTGGATGGAGAGATCTACCAGCGCCTTGCTGTAGGCCTTGGCATCGAAGCTCTTCTCGATCAATTGAATGCACTTCTTGCAATCCGTTTCGATGGCGGCCGATAACGTGTCCTCACCTGCGGCTTTGGCGTGCGCGCCGTGGTCGAGAAGGAGTTGCATAACTTCTGCGTCCCCGGCGGCGGCGGCCTGATGAAGCGCGGCGGTATCCGTCGGACCAGCCGGGTC
>Ga0068856_100004989_pt1 | contig 13144 bp, 11 predicted proteins | sample KBSCornC62_FD_66595 | JGI IMG/M metagenome (GOLD analysis project Ga0068856, IMG submission 66595) | Corn rhizosphere microbial communities from Kellogg Biological Station, Michigan, USA - KBS Corn C6-2 | ecosystem: Host-associated > Plants > Roots > Rhizosphere > Soil ...
TTTCCGAAGGGCGTCAATAACCGGATTTTCTTTTGAAACGATTTCCTTAGCCATAAAATGTAGATTGTTTTTTATTGAAAAGTCTTCTTCCCAGTCCTAAATGTAAAAGCCTTGTTTTTGAAAAACAGGTCGCTAAAATACATTCAAAAAAGTGATTCTTGCAATACCCCAGCCCCGGGAATTGATGAATTTTGACACACAACATGTGCACATTTTTTTAACTAAATGGTAGCCAAATGATAATTAATACTTTACAAATTAACCGCCGGAACATTTTTGCAGATATTTTAATTCGCCAATGCTGAAATGGCCGGTTAAACTTCAATTCTTAGGAATTTGTAACTCTTGCTATAATCCTTGTACGTTCAGGGGGTGGTTCATAAGCCAACTTCGTGTTGTCAACAAAAACAAAAAAATATAAAAACAAAGTTTTATGAACTCACTAAAGAACAAAGTCGCAATAATTACAGGCTCAGCCAGAGGTTTAGGTAAAGCCATTGCTGAACGTTATGCAGCATTGGGGGCAGATATAGTTATCAACTATTCCCGTGACAAAGCATCTGCCGATGAAGTAGAAAGTAATATCAGGGCCATGGGAGCAAGAGTAATTTCAATACAAGCCGATGTAAGTAAAGTGGCCGAGATCAAACGGCTGTTTGCAGAAGCCAAAAAAGCATTTGGAAAAATCGACATCGTTGTAGCCAACGCCGGTATTGAAATGGTAGAAACCCCCGCAACTCAATTTACCGAAGAACAATTTGACAGGCTGTTTTCCATCAACACCAAAGGGGCTTACTTTACCATGCAACAGGCTGCCCTGAATGTTGAAGATAATGGCCGCATCATTTATATAGCCAGCAGCACAACTGCATTTCCCGTTCGTGGAATGGCAGTTTATGGCGGCAGCAAAACCACTCCGCGATACATGGTAAATGTTCTTGCACAGGAGATCGGCTGTCGCGGTGTAACAGTTAATTCCATTATTCCTTTTGCGGTAGACCATTCAGGAATTTTTGCAGAACCAGGCAGTTATCCCGAACTGAGAAAATCATTATTAGACAGCTGCCCCATGGGACGACTGGCTGAAGTAGAGGACGTAGCCAATATTGCAGAATTTTTTGCCAGTGATCTTTCTTCCTTTGTCAACGGCCAGCACTTACTGGTTAATGGCGGCGCAAATCAGTAGGTTTTGAGTAATAAGTTATGAGTAATAGGTCGAGATATGGTTACAGGTTGCAGGTTACAGTGGGCAAGCCATGTATCATGTAACCTGAACCAATGTCTTTTCTGCCTTATAACTTACAACTTACTACTTATTACTACTTTTGGGAATGCCATCGAAAAATCAAGTTATTGAAACCCTGAACGAACTGTATGAGCAGATGGGGCTTTTGCACAGCCCGATCGATTCCAGCTCAGGTTTCACCATTGTTTATCTGCAGGACCACTTTAAAGAATTTCCCGTTTCTTCCATCCCCTACCGGCCGAATTTTTTCAGCTTTCTTTTTATAAAAGACGCCTTTGGTAACTACACCATCGATGACCTAAATTTTACCATGGGGCCGCGAACAGTATACTTTACCAATCCCGGTAACTTCCGCAAATTTGAATGGCATAAAATTGCCGATGCCTGTCTGATCGTTTTCAATGAATCTTATTTGAAAGAACAGGTGCATCCCGATATATACCGCGATTTTTCTTTCCTGCTCACCGAAACAGTTGAACCGAGGGTACTAAAACCCGAACAATTTGAGGTGATAGAAGAACTGTACCGTTTTATTTACCGGGAACACCATGGCATTTCTCCCTATAAAAATAAACTGATCGGCAGCCTCGTAGTGTCGCTTCTGCTAAAAATAAAAGAGTATTTCTTTCAGGGTTACAACCCGATATATGAGGGTAACCGGAGCTCGCAAATAGTAAAAACATTCAAACAGAATCTGGAGCAGCATTTCAGGGACCTTACCAAAGGCAAAACAGATACCCAGTTGCGCGTGCACGATTATGCCGATAAACAGTTTCTTCATGTAAACTACCTTTCCAGCGTAATCAGCAGTAAAACGGGTAAATCTATCAGTACGTGGATTGCAGATAAAACCATTGCCGAGGCCAAGGCAATGTTACAGGATAAAGATCTGAATATTAAAGAAATTGCCGGCAGGCTCGGCTTTCTTGAAGCCTCGCATTTCAGTAATTATTTCAAAAAACATACTTCTCAAAGTCCGGCAGAATACCGGAAACAACTGGTTCAATAGCGAATCTTAGAAATTTGTAACTCTTGCTATAATCTTTGTACGTATTAAGGCCTGTTCATAAGCCAACTTTGTGTTGTCAACAAAAGCAAAAAATAATAAAAACAAAGTTGTATGAGCGCATTAAATAACAAAGTAGTACTGGTAACAGGCGCTTCAAGAGGTATCGGCGCAGCTGTAGCAAAAAAATTAGCCGGCCAGGCAGCCAAAGTAATTATTAACTATGCAGGCTCACAGGCAGAAGCCGATCAAACTGTTCAGGAAATTAAAGCCAATGGCGGCGATGCCATTGCTCTGAAGGCCGATGTAAGCAAGGCTGGTGAAGTAGCCACCCTGTTCAATGAAGCCATTGCACACTATGGCCGCATAGATGTATTGGTCAATAATGCGGGCATCATGATCACCAAATTATTGAAAGATACTACCGATGATGATTTTACCCGTCAGTTTGAAGTGAATGTACGCGGCACGTTCAACACCCTTCGTGAAGCAGCTACCAAACTGGCAAACGGTGGTACGGTCATTAATTTTTCTACCACACTCACGCGCGCTATGATCCCAACCTATGCAACTTATGTGGCTACAAAAGGAGCAGTAGAACAATTAACCCGCGTATTTGCCAAAGAAATGGGCGGAAGAGGTATTACGGTTAATGCTGTATTGCCCGGCCCCACAAACACCGACCTGTTTATAAAAGGTAAAACACAAGAGACGATTGATCGCCTGGCGGCATTAAACGCCTTTAACCGCTTAGGAGAACCAGAAGATATTGCCAAAGTAGTTGCCTTTCTGGCGAGCGACGATGCCAAATGGATCAGCGGACAAACAATTGGCGTAAATGGCGCTATGGCATAAAACAAACTATAGATCAGGCGGATTATTAATGCCTCCAATTCGAAAATGCATTGCGGCCGTCCGCCGGCCGCTGAAGCTTTAGTTGAGACGCAAAAGCATTAGGTGCAGGACGGTGCTAATAAAGTTTTGTCTTATATTCGGCGATACTTCTTTAGCACATATGAAAAAACTTCTATTCCTCTTTGTAGCCATTTCCTCAGGTATGTCAATGGCTATAGCACAGGTTCAGGTACAAAATCTGCTGACCGAAAATGAAAACAATCCCATCGGGGTCGATGTAACACAACCGCGTTTTAGCTGGCAACTGATTTCCGGTAAGCGAAACGTGATGCAAACGGCATATGAAATAAGAGTAGCACCCGATGGTAACATGAATAATAACCGCAGTACTGGTAAGATTAATTCTGATCAGTCTGTTCTGGTACCCTATAAAGGTGAAGCACTTGTTTCGGGTAAACGTTACTACTGGCAGGTGCGGGTATGGGACAACTTCGGCAAGGTTTCTGCCTGGAGTTCTCCTGCTTTCTGGCAAGAGGCTTTTTTAAGTCCGTCAGACTGGAAAGCACATTGGATCACGCCGGGCTTTGAAGAAGATAGTCTGAGAGCCTCTCCATTATTCCGTAAAGAATTTTCCAACAATAAAAAGATCAAATCTGCTACAGCCTACATTACAGCACATGGTTTGTACGAAGCGCATCTCAACGGAAAAAGAGTTGGCGATGCCTATCTTACTCCGGGTTGGACAAGCTACAACAAGCGTCTGCAATATCAGGTATATGATGTAACCAATCTTTTAAAAGAAGGAAACAATGCCATAGGTGTAACATTAGGCAATGGCTGGTATCGCGGCTATCTGGCATGGGAAAGTCAAAGAAATATCTGGGGAAAAGATATCGCGCTTCTTTTTCAGCTGGATATCACCTATACAGATGGAACTACGCAAAGCATTATATCTGATGAAAGCTGGAAATCCTCCACCGGATCCATCCGTTATGCTGAGATCTATAATGGCGAAACCATCGATAATCGCCTTGAGAAAAAAGGATGGACAACTGCCGGCTATAACGACAAAGATTGGAGCGGCGCAAAACAGGCCGATTTTTCAAAAGAAATTTTATTGGCTACCTGTAATCAGCCCGTTAGAAAACACGAAACCTTTAAGCCGGTACGAATATTCAAAACACCCAATGGCGAACAGGTGCTTGATTTCGGACAGAACCTTGTAGGTTGGGTAATGCTTAAAGCAAAAGGAAAAGCAGGTGACAAGATCACTGTTTCACATACTGAAGTGTTGGATAAATACGGAAACTTTTATATTGAAAACCTTCGCGCGGCAAAATCGCAGGATAATTATATTTTAAATGGAAGTGACTCAGAAGCATTTGAGCCTCATTTCACATGGCACGGCTTCAGGTATATTAAGATAGAAGGCTATCCCGGAGAATTAAAACCCGAAAATTTTACAGCTGTCGCTTTGTATTCTGATATGAAACCTACGGGTAGTTTCACGTGCTCTGACTCACTGATCAATCAACTGCAGCATAATATTGAATGGGGACTAAGAGGCAATTTTCTGGATGTGCCTACTGATTGTCCGCAAAGAGATGAACGCCTCGGCTGGACCGGTGATGCACAGGTGTTTTCACGTACAGCAAGTTTTTTACGGGATGCTGAGAATTTCTTTACCAAATGGGCGAAAGACATAAAAGCCGATCAGCTGGCAGATGGCAGAGTTCCCCATGTGATTCCCAATGTACTTGGCAATGATGGAGGCAGTGCCGGATGGGCCGATGTATCCACTGTTATTCCGTGGAATATGTATCTGGCTTATGGTGACAAAAGAATCCTGGAAGACCAATATTCCAGCATGAAGGCATGGGTAGATTTCATGAAAAACAAAAGCGTAAACGATTTATGGAATACGGGTTTTCATTTTGGCGACTGGTTGTTTTATAGTATAAATAATGATCTGGATGGGAGATCAGCCGTTACCAATAAATACCTGATTGCGCAATGTTTTTATGCGCATTCAACACAACTGCTGATCAATGCAGCCAGCGTTTTGGGCAAAAAGGAAGACTCAGCAACATACGCTGATCTGTTGCGCAAAATAAAAGAGGCTTTTGTAAAAGAGTACACTACTCCCAACGGCGCTACCATGTCTAACACACAAACTTCGTATGTGCTAGCCCTGCAGTTTGATATGTTACCCGAGGGGCAAAGACAACAGGCTGCAGACAGACTCGCTGCGAATATCAGGCAGTACTCAAACCATTTAACAACAGGTTTTCTGGGTACGCCGTACTTATGTCATGTACTTAGTCGTTTTGGCCATACTGATGTTGCGTATAAATTATTATTGCAGCAAACCTACCCTTCGTGGTTATATCCTGTAAAGATGGGCGCTACTACTATCTGGGAGCGCTGGGATGGTATTAAACCCGACAGCACTTTTGAAACGCCTACCATGAATTCATTCAATCACTATGCGTACGGCGCCATCGGCGACTGGATGTACAGAGTGATCGCCGGTATGGATACAGAAACAGACGGTGCAGGTTATAAAAAAATACGCATTCAACCACACATCGGCGAAGGGCTTACGCATGCCACAGCAAGTTATCTTACCCGTTATGGCAAACTGGCCAGCGGATGGAAGGTTGAAAATGGCAAGCTGCTGATGAATGTTGAAATTCCCGCCAATACGACTGCTACTATTTTTATACCGGCAGCCAATGCAAGTGATATTATGGAAAGCGATAAGGCTTTGTCTGCATCAAAAGATATTACAGTAGCCGGTAATGAAAAGGAATATGTGGTATTAAAATTGGGTTCCGGCAGTTATAAATTTACTACTTCATGGAAGGGTGAAAATAGTAAGTAAATACGTTTAAAGTTATAAATGAAAGGGCTGGTGAAACATTTTTCACCAGCCCTTTTTTACTACATATTTATTACTTAGAACTTATTACTTACAACCTGGTACTTATTAAACTTCAGGTACTGCGGGCCAGTCGATAGGAATTTCAGTTACGGCATATAGATAATTGGTGATTATTTTGTCGCCTATACCTATCACTACACCTATTCAAAGTTCCCTGCCCGCTGATATTGCACCGGCCAGTCAATTGTCTTTTCCAGTGTTGCTGAGGCACGAAGGGGAAAATAGGGATTACGCAGGCTTTCGCGGGCAATGAAAATCATGTCGGCCTGTTGTTGTTCTAAAATAGATTCAGCCTGTTGGGATTTGGTAATTAAACCAACGGCGCCACAGTATATACCGGTTTCTTTTTTGATTCTCTCTGCAAACTGGACCTGATAGCCAGGTTCGGCAGGAATTTTCACCAACGCATTACCGCCTGACGACACATCAATAAAATCAACGCCTTTGGCTTTTAGTAAAGCACTTAAACGTATGCTGTCTTCGACCGTCCAACCCCCTTCTTTCCAGTCGGTTGCGGAAATGCGTACAAACAGCGGCCGCTCTTTTCCCCAAACCGATTGTATGGCATCCGTTACCTCCATTAACAGCCGGATCCTGTTTTCAAAACTTCCCCCATATTTATCTGTTCTGAAATTGGAAAGCGGAGAATAAAACTGATGGATTAAATATCCATGAGCTGCATGAATTTCTACTACATCATACCCAATCTGCAAAGCCCTTTTTGTAGCTGCAACAAAATCATCAATCACTTTATTTATGCCTTGCTGATCCAGTTCAATCGGGGGATGTTGTTCTTCTTTAAAAGCAACCGGTGAAGCGCCAACGGTTTGCCAGCCATTAGGGTGATCGGGTGGAAACTGATGCCCGCCCAGCCAGGGTACTTCGCAGCTGGCCTTTCTTCCCGCATGAGCTAGTTGAATACCAACTTTAGCGTTGTTATTGTGTAAAAACGAAACGATCTCCTGTAATTTTTGCATTTGATCGTCTTGCCAAAGACCAAGGTCGCGATAGGTTATGCGTCCTTCAGCATTTACAGCTGTTGCTTCCTGCATTATTAATGCCGCTCCGCCTATTGCCCTGCTGCCAAGGTGAACCAGGTGCCAGTTATTGGCAAAACCGTTTTCGGATGAATATTGACACATCGATGAGATTACAATTCTGTTTTTAAAAACAGTATCTTTTATCTGAAGCGATGAAAACAGCAGGCTTTTACTCATACCTTAATGATTTAAACAGTCCATACCGGCATGCAAAAATCGGAAATAATTATTCATTTGTACGGAGCAAATGCTGGCATGGAACCGCTTGAACATTTTAATATATATAGGTAAGGTACCTTCTATAGACTTTCCCTGAAACTGAAAGCGTTTGTTGCCCGCTAAACACCCTGCCATACTTATCGGTTGCCCAGGTGTAACTGTCAGTTTCGGGAAAACGATCATTTACAACCTGGTTCGACAGGTATTTGGAAAGATAATCTCTGCGACCGGTAATTTCTAATAGAACCAGACCAATGTCTGTTGCGGAAAAGCTTAAAGGATTAGCAAGCGAAGAAGAGGTATAGGTGAAATTTGTATGTTCAATTGTTGAATAAGGCCCAAAGTACCAATAGCTTCTGGATGCAATATTGCCATTGCTCACTTTCATTGTATCAATATAATGGCCTACATTAGATGGCAAGTCCTGATAAAGAATTGTTCCGGATGATGTATACGAAAAATAAAAGGTATTATGAATCTGCATTGAAGAATCCATTATAATTCTCCGTTGACTGTCATACCGTAATTTATGATTGTCTGTTGATGAAACAGTATAGGATGATGGCAAACTATCATTACCGGTATAGTTAAAAACATATTCCATTGTATAAGTTTGAGCAGGAACAATAGTGCTGTCAACACCAATAGAGATAAATTTTAAGAGTCGTTTATTGTCGTCTCTTACAATTGAATCTATCTTTAACTGATGTTCATCCGGTTCTGCGGTATGTATCGAAACAGCAACTGTTGAAACAGGTTCGTTATTATCAGATGTACTTTTCTTACAGGAACTTATAAGAACAATTAATAAAAGGGCTACAGTAATAAATTTCATGGGGTTTTTAATTAGAGGTTAACGCGCTAATATACAAAAAAAGGAGCCGTCAAAACAGTGCTCGTCGTTGGCTCTTCAGTAGTGTACTCATGAGTGTACGTAATCAAATGGGAAAAATCGCATTTTCTGATTTACTATGATCATAACTAAACAGAAAACAGCCATCTCCTATTCTATTTTTGAACGAAGCAGAGAATGTTTGCAAACGTTTGCAACTGATACTAATCTTATTCTTAGTATTCTGTACAAACAGCGAAGAATCCCGCACAACATAGTAAAGAAATCTTCATATGCAACCTCTCTTATCTACAACGCATCTTTAGACTGATTTAACAGTCATGTCGCGATTCCTTTCCCAAAAGTGGGACTTAGGGCCGCGACATGGCCGTTCGTGGGTGTAGAATGGTCGTTTGTCTAAGAAACAAGTACTTTTCATTGATTATAAGGTAATTTACACCTGAATTGAGGGGGTATGAACTACAACAAAAGCAATGTCCGTCTAACTGTAAGATTCTGGCTGCTTTACTTTTTATATGAATGGATAGGGCAGGCATCAATCGCAAATGAATACCACCGGTATCTGGTAAATGCATGCGTTATTGTTCCTATCACCGGCCTTGCAACCTGGTTCACGACAGAAGTACTGATAAAACGCTATTTCCTTAAAAAAAGAAACACCGCCTTCTGGATCGGCTTTATTATAAGCGCGGCCATATTTACCCTTCTGCGACGGGCGTTCAACTATTACTATACCTATCCATTGTATTATCCGCAGGGCTGGTCAACCATGCCCTATTTGTTTCTACCCAAGCTGATCATTGAAGCGGTAAATATCTATCTCATTGTTGCCCTTTACACCATGTTTTATTTTCTGCGCGCCTGGTACGAACAACAAAGGATTGCGCAGGAATTGCAGCGCGACAAAGCAGAAGCTCAACTGGAACTATTAAAAAGCCAGGTGCAACCTCATTTTATTTTCAATACGCTGAATAATATTTATTCGTTCTCACTGAAAAGTCATCCAAAAACATCTGATCTTATTTATCGTCTGTCGTCGTTACTGAGCTATATGTTGTACGATAGCCGCAAAGAGTTTATTCCGGTACGAAAAGAAATGGAATACATTCACAATTATATCGAACTGGAAAAGATCAGGTATGGCGAACGACTCGATGTCGCAGTGAATTGTTTCGATGCTGTAGACACCTTTAATATTCCGCCATTTTTGTTATTACCTCTCGTAGAGAACAGCTTTAAACACGGCGTTAATAATGATGTTGGCAACAGCTGGATCCGCATTGATCTGACGGTTAAGGAAGACTGGCTAACGGTAAAGATCGAAAACAGCCGCGTAGGTGATTCATGCAACGGCCACGCCGTTTACAAAGGCATCGGACTACAAAATGTAAAAAAGCGACTGGAGATCTTATACCCCGACCGGCACGAATTTAAATACATGGGCGAAGGGCAATCGTTTTTAACCGTTATAAAACTCAAAAAAAACTAACGTGAAAATACAATGTCTTATAGTTGATGACGAGCCGCCTGCCCGGGAACTGCTGGTTTCGTACATTGAAAAAATGGACGATCTGGAAATATGCGGACAATGCAGTAATGCCCTTGAAGCCTTTGCCTTTCTGCAACGCAACCCGGTTAATATCCTGTTCCTTGATATACAAATGCCGCGCATGAACGGGCTTGAATTAATTAAATCACTGCAACAACGGCCGCGTATTATTCTTACCACTGCCTACCGCGAATTTGCCGTTGAAGGCTTTGAGCTGGATGTACTCGATTACCTGGTTAAACCCATCTCCTTTGAACGCTTTTTGAAATCCATCTCAAAATATCATCAGTATAATATTCTCAATCAGCCCGCAGGCACTGAAACCAGCGAGGAGCCTTTTGAAAAGGCATATATGTATTTCAAGGTGAATAAAGACCTGGTAAAGATCTTTTTGAAAGAAATTATTTATATCGAAAGCATTAAAGACTACGTAAAAATTGTAACACCGGGCCGGTCTGTTATTACCTATCAGCGCATTGGTTATATGGAAGAAAAATTACCGGAGAATAAATTCGTACGCATTCATAAATCATACATCATAGCCGTTGACAAAATCGTAAGCTATAATAACGAAGAAGTAAACGTTCAGTCTTTTTCATTGCCCATCGGAAGGAATTATAAACAACAGTTTTTGAAACAGGTAGCGGTTGTGTAATAAGTCGGAAAGTCTGTAAGACCGAAAGTCCGAAAGAAGACTGCAACTAAAGCATCTCTTTCGGACTTTCTGACTTTTCCGACTTCCGGTCTATTCACAAAGTTGCAGGCTCTCTGTTCCATTCGTACTAAACTGTATCAGCCGGCATTTATTAGCTTTATTAAAGTGCAATACCAGGCAACCATAGTTTGTTTGGTATGCATCCCAGGTATCATCTTTCATTTTAGGATTTCCCAGTACTTTAAACAAACTGCCGCGGGGCGCACCAAGTAAAGGAATGCTGAGTTTGCCTTTAAAACCCTCAGTAATTTCAACATAATCGCGGCGGGTATAAAATGTAATGCCTTTATCTTTATAATAAACAGCTTCGCCGCATTTGGCGCTGTCGTTGGTAACGCTGGTAAAACAAGGGAATTTGTTTTTGATTTCACCGGCAATTACATTGGGTTTTAAACCATTCACTTTGCCGTCAAGGATATCTACTTCAAAAGCCGGGCAAACTACTTTGGCCTTTAACTGCGCCATAGATACAGAAGCAAGGCATAGAAAGCCAAGAACAAAACTGATTTTTTTCATGTAAAATGTTTTAATAAAGGATTTCAAGGAAGTACCGCCTGTACATTACAGGTCGGCGTTTGTTTATATACAAAATCCTTGCTAAAAAATAAAAAAACGATCCTACACAATAAAAATTATCCGGCTCATTCTCAGCAAATTTGCTTCGTCCAGCTAATATTTAGAACTAAGCACAATAAAGAGTAGAAGGAAAAAAACACTTAGCTGATCTTCTTTCTCACCCATAAGAGCCACAGCACTCCCGGCAGTGCAAATCCACTGATCACCAGCACGGTAAAATGATCCACTTTTCCTGTAGCTGAATTGATCAGTTGCATACCCAATGCCAGCAACGAAAGACCAAGACCTGCACCCATGAAATAGGAAGTGGTACAAATGCCCGCTGCAACACCCTGCTGCGTTACAGGTATATCCTGTACCGCCAATGCGGTTAAGCTGGGATAACAAACCGACATGCCACTGCCCGTAACACAGGCGATCGACAATAAGATCAGCAACATGCTATGGTTGCATAAAATAGCTGCCATCAGCAATATGGCCCCGCTAAACATTAAACACATGCCCAGTATGCCAACCTGCAACACCGTCATTTTTTTGAACAGTGAAGGCACCACATACCGCGATACTAAAAATGAACACATGCTAAATGGGAAAAGGACTAGTCCGGCCCGTGCTGCACTGAAATGCATATTCTGTTGCAGGATCAGCGACAATAAAAACAGATAACTCAAAAAGAAAGCGCCCAGTAAAACAGTTATTCCATTACCGGTAATGGTGCCCGTACTGCGAAACAGCGAGAAGTCGATCAATGGCTCCTGTTGTCTGCGTTCCCTGCGTATGAAGAAGTACCAGCCGGCTATAATAATAATTACTGCAGTGATCAGTAATTTATAATGCTGTGAAAAACCGGGCAGGTTATGTACCACATACGAGATCAATACAATGATCAGCGTTAACAAAAAACCTGAAATAATATCGGGAAAACGGCGCTCAGCGGCAATTACATCTTTATCAATATACCGGTAAGCCAAGATCAATGCCACGGTAATCACAGGCACGTTAATAAAAAAGATCCAGCGCCATCCGAGATATGTAGCCACAATACCGCCTAATGCCAGTCCGCACCCCGAACCAATCGCCGCAAAGGAACTGAAAATACTCAGCGCCCGGTTACGCTCTCTGGATTCTGTAAATGTATTGGTAATTACAGACAGCGCCGAAGGCATTACCATGGCGGCCGCCAGTCCCTGTAATGCACGAAAAACAGTTAATACAATAAAGTTTGGTGATAGTCCGGCCCCCAACGATGTAAACAGAAACAGTCCAGCGCCCAACATAAATATTTTCTTCCGGCCAATAGTATCGCATAGTTTACCGCCAATTACCAGAAAGCCACCATAGAACAGCACATATACTGTTTGCACCCATTGTATGCTTTCGGGTTCCAGGCGAAATTGCTGTTGCATTAATGGAATCGCCAGGTTCAGAATAGCAATATCAAGCGCTTCAAAAAATATAGCCGTGGAAGCTACTATAAGTATTATTTGTTTTCTTCGCATCATCATCATTCGTTCCACGCAAAAGTATTTATATGTTTTTTTGTACGGATATTAATTAATAATTTAGAACAAATCACCTGTTTTGATCAGTTTTAAAGAACATAATCATCGTTTACCATGCGCGTAAAATCAAAAACAGAACAACCGGCCACCGGTCCCATTACACTTGACGAAAAAGATTATGCTATTCTGGTGTTACTGCAGCAAAATGCACGGCTTTCAGTGAGGGAAATTGCCGCCCAGATCCACCTGAGTGCAACACCTGTTCACGAGCGAATCAAACGAATGGAAGCGAGCGGAGTTATAAAACAATATGCAACGCTTATTGACCATCGCAAAGTAAAAAAGAGCATTATGGTAATTTGCTATGTATCGCTGAAAGAACATAGCCACAAAACAGGAACCGTTTTTATTGATACAATAACCAGTTTTAAAGAAGTACTGGAATGTTATAATATTTCAGGACAATTTGACTTTATGCTGAAGATCGTTGCTGAGAGCATGGAAAGCTATCATGATTTCTATGTTAATAAGCTAAGCGAGGTAAAAGGCATCAGCCAGATGCAAAGCATATTCGTAATGGGAATTGTAAAAGATACCCATCAGATATTATAATGAATAATTGATATTTAAGAGATAAAA
>Ga0068856_100004990_pt1 | contig 13143 bp, 14 predicted proteins | sample KBSCornC62_FD_66595 | JGI IMG/M metagenome (GOLD analysis project Ga0068856, IMG submission 66595) | Corn rhizosphere microbial communities from Kellogg Biological Station, Michigan, USA - KBS Corn C6-2 | ecosystem: Host-associated > Plants > Roots > Rhizosphere > Soil ...
CCGCCATCGAAACCGGGCCCTGCCACACTGGCTAAAGCACTACAACGAGACCAGACCCCACAGCTCACTTGGGGGCCAGCCGCCGATCAGCCGCGTTCACAACGTCCGTGGGCAGGACAGTTAGTTAGGGGCCGCTACGGTTCGGCTGAAGAGAGGAGGCCGATGCAGCGCCCATTTGTTCAAGTCGACGTCTTCGGCAGCAGGTTCTGCTCGGGCAATCCCGTGGCTGTCGTCCTCAACGGAGTAGGGCTGGCGGAGGAGATGCAGCAGTTCGCGCGCTGGACGAACCTCTCCGAGACCACCTTTGTCTTACCGCCGGACGATCCTGCAGCCGACTATCGGGTACGGATCTTCACCCCGGAGCTGGAGGCTCCCTTCGCCGGCCACCCGACTCTCGGCACCTGCCATGCGTGGCTTAAGGCCGGTGGAGAAGCTCAGAATCCGGACGAGATCGTGCAGGAGTGCGAGGTGGGGTTGGTGCGGATTCGGCGGGACGGGGGACGGCTTGCTTTTGCGGCGCCGCCGTTGTGGCGATCGGGACCGGCTTCAGCGGAGGACGCGGAGCGGGTGGCGGCGGCGCTTGGGCTCGAGGCGGAGGAGATGCTCGCTGTCGAGTGGGTCGACAACGGGTTCAGCTGGATTGCGGTCTTGATCGAGAGCGCGGAGCGGGTGCTGGAGCTGCAGCCGGGAGCGCTTGACTTCGACGTCGGGGCGGTCGGCTTTCATCCGTCTTGGTCCGGGCCGGCGATCGAGGTGCGGGCGTTCTTCCCGATCAACGGGGTGGCGGCGGAGGACCCGGTCACCGGCAGCCTCAATGCCGGCGTCGCTCAGTGGTTGCTCGGCAGCGGCCGGCTGCAGGCCCCCTACGTGGCCACCCAGGGCAGCGCGATCGGGCGCGACGGCCGGATCTACGTCGACCAGGACGAGGACGGGACGGTTTGGGTCGGCGGGCGCTGCCAGACCGTGATCTCAGGCTCGGTCGAGCTCTGATTCCGCCTGGGGGCCTGCCCCGGGTTGACACGTGATCAAGACGACGCCGGAGCGCCTCTGGGAGGCGATTATCAGCGAGGAGATGCGGGCGCGCTACAGCTTCGGCGTCGGCACCGCCTCCGAGTGGACCGAGGGGTCGGAGTACCGCTCCGCGGTGCCGGGCGTGATCGACATCGCAAGCGGCGAGAACCTCGAGGTCGACCCGCCCCGGCGCCTGGTCCAGAGCTTCAACGCCCTCTGGAGCGACCAGGTCAAGAGCGAAGGCACCTCCCGGGTGACCTGGGAGATCGAGCCGGTCGGCACCTCGTGCCGGCTGCGGGTCACCCTCGACCAGCTCTCAGCCGACGCCAACAGCGAGCTGTTCGGCGGCTGGCCGATGATCCTCTCCGGCCTGAAGACGCTGCTGGAGACCGGGGACGATCTCGATACCCCCGGCTCGCTCCGCTACGCGGGAGCGGCCGGGGGATGATCAATAAGCTTCTCAGCATTCTTCTTCTTCGCCGAGTTCGTTCTTGGGGCACCGTGCCGTGACGGCCCAAGTGCCAAATCCTCTGGCATTCAAGCCTTCTTCATTGGTAATGAACTGGAAGACGACACCGCTTGGAGTCGGACTACCGTCGCCTTCGAGGAAGGAGGAGAAACCTTCCGGTTCGTGAGTAGCGCCAGCTCCCGCATTTGCCACTTCTGCTGCATAGAGGCAAAACTCACCAGGGGCCGCTTCGGGTTCTTTGTAGGTTCCGGGGCACTCATTCGTAGCGGGTTGGCTTTCCCCGATCCAGTTGACCCCTTCGAATCCATCCGGCTTGGGAATGACTCGGAGAGGAAAGCTCACATCGACAAATACCCTGGGGACCCCAACCACGTATGAGTTCGTCGCACCCCCGACTTCAGTCTGGATTTCTTGGACGCCCCTGTTGAAAAAGCTCCAGGTGCCGGTGAGGGTCGCCCCTGGCGGAAGAACGCACTCTGGGTCGGTGTCGCTGCAGGCGCCAGCTTCGCCCGTGGCCCCCTGGAGACCGTTAACACCGTTGGTCCCGTTGCTACCAGCGGCACCGGCAGCGCCCTGATCCCCGGCCGGGCCGGTTGGACCGGTCGCCCCCTGCGGACCCGCCTTGACCAGCTTCTTGGCGATCTTCTTGACTTCCTTTTTCTGCTTCGCGTTCAGGCCGGGCAGCGCCGCGAAGGCGGTGCCGGCGAGCGCCGCGACAAGTGCGACTATCGCGATTACGAGCCCAGCGGTCCCGAGCTTGTTGTGGATGCGAGAGAACATCTCCCCTCCCTCTTCTTTCTCGATTTGTGGTCCCTATGAGGTGATCTCTGCCGGCTCCACATAGGGCATCGGCTCGCGCGGACGCGCTGACCTGAGTAACCCGAGGTTCCCTGCTGGACCCAGCGTAATTTCCCTATCGCGAAATTAGGTGAGGCTGAGACCTAGTTCAAGCTGGAACGAGTGACAACATCTAATCGTCAGGAGGGGGCGCTTATTCAGTAGTCGCGCTGTTAAACCCAGCAACTTGGGGTCTAAGCGACCGCCGCGATCTCCGGCGCCGACGGCGCCGGCTCGGGCGGGTCGATCGGCGGTTGCGGCTCCGGCGGTCCTGGATCCGGCCGCGGCGGCGCCGGGTCCGGCGAGGGCGGCGCCGGGGGTCCGGGGTCGGGAGTGGGCGAGGGCGGCGTCGGGTCCGGCTGCGGCGGCCCCGGGAATGGAGTCTCCAGTCTTGGCTTCATGGGGCAAGAGCTACCCAGTACGTCCCCCGTCCGAACCGCATCAAATTTCCGGGCCAGCAGGCAGGAAATTTGATGCAGTTCGGGAGGGGGGCTAGTTTCTTGACGCGGCTCGCTGGGGTAGCCGGAGCGCACCCGATCAAGGAGGAGTGAGGAATGAGCGAACCGACCTGGGAGGAAGCCCGCGAGATCAGCGAATGGCGCCCGGAGCTGGGTGTCCTCTCGGTCTACCTCGGGTTCGACCCCGCCGACCGCACTGGCGCTTGGCGAACCGAGCTGCGCAACGCCCTCGACGCGATCCTCGAGAGCCACAGGGACGACGAGCACGCCACCCGGGTGGCCCTGCGGGCGACGGCGAAACGGCTGATCGAGCGCTTCGAAGACGGCGACCTGCGGCCGCCGCCGCGCGGTGAAGTCGGCTTCGTAGCCGTGGGCGAGAAGGAGGGGACCGAGCACTGGTGGGGGACGGGAGCACCCCCGGTCGCCGACGCCTGCGCCGAGTACGCAACCGAGCCGGTCGTCGCGCCGCTGCTCGCCCTGGTCGGCCGCGGCGGCGCCCGCGGGGTCGTCCTCGTTTCCGCCGAGCGGGTGCGGCTGCTGAGCTGCGCCGGCGGCGCCCTCGAGGAGCTCGAGGACTGGGAACTGAGCCTCTTCAGCCTCGACTGGCGCGAGCGCAAATCGCAGAGCACCAACAACCCGGCGCGGGCCCAGGGCGTCAGCGCCTCCGGCCACGACCAGTACGACGAGCGGCTCGAGCACAATCGCCACCGCTTCCTCGGCGAGTGCGGCGGACTCGCCGCTCGGGCTCTGGAGGAGCGGGGGATCGAAGAGGCGATCGTCTTCGGCCCGGTGAAGGACGCCGAGGCCTTCGAGCATGGCTTCAACGCCGCCAAGGCGAAGGTCGTCCGCGGCGGCGACGCCGACCTGATCTCGGTTCCCACCGGCAAGCTCGGCGACGTCGTCGGGCAGGCGATCGATCGGCTCGACGCCGAGCGCGATCGCGCCGTGGTCGAGCGCGCCCTTGGTGAGGCCAAGGGCGGCAGCCGCGGTTCCGCCGGGATCCAGGAGACCCGCGAGGCGCTCGGCGAAGGACGGGTCGACCACCTCGTCCTCGATCGCGCCCTCGATGGCGACGTCGAGCAGCTCCTCCGCGCCGCCTTCGCCGGCAGCGCCCAGGTGACGATCGTCGGCGACGAGCTCGCCGAGCCGCTGGTCGAGGCCGAAGGAGTCGCCGCGATTCTCCGCTACTGACCTGATTCTGTTGGTGGTCTATGTGACCCGCTTCACGGTTCGGCCTGCCCCTCGCTTGGGTAGACCCATAGCGATGGGATTCGAGAGGACGAACTTGAAAGGAGAACGCGCGTGAGCGAGCAAGAGCGCGTCGCCGGCGGCCCCCTGGGCAAGGTGGTCGGCAAGGCCAAGCAGATGGCCGGAGCGGCGCTGGGCAACGAAGACCTGCATCGCGAGGGCCAGCTGCAGGAGGTCCAGGCCGACGCCCAGTCTGAGGCGGCCGAGCAGGCCGCGGAGGCCGAGCGCAAAGAGGAGGAGGCGCGGATCGAGGCAGAGCGCGCCGAGACCGTGGCGGAGCGGCACGAGGTCGAACTGGAGGCCCAGGAGATCGCCGCCGAAGAGGAGGCCGAGCGCAAGCGGGCCGAGGAGGAGCGCCTCGCCGCCCAGCAGGCGCAGGCCGAGAAGGCTCAGGCCGAGCGCGAGCACCTCGCCGGCGAACAGCGCGCCCAGGCCAAACGTCAGCAGGCCGCCGCCGAGAAGGGCGAGGCGAAACGCGAGGCGGCCGAGCTGCAGCGCGAAGCCGCGCGTGCCGAAGAGGCCGCCGCGGTCATCGATCCGAAGGAGGAGAACTAGATGTCGATGCCGACGATCCCGAAAACGATCTTCAACTCGTCGATCAAGCTGGCGCGGACGCCGGTCGATCTCGCCCTCGGCGCTCTTGGCGGCTCCGATTCGCACGCCAAGCACCTGGTCGATCGGGCCGAGGCCGGGGCGCGCAGCGCCACCGGCGTCCTCTTCCGCGACGAGGATCTGCGCGAAGAAGGCCGCGCCGCCCTGCTGGCGACGAAAGAGCGCGAGCGCGCGGTCGTGCTGCGCGAGAAAGCCGAGGTCGAGGAGCGCGAGGCCGAGCAGCGGCAGGCCGAGCTGAGCAAAGCCGCCGAGAAGGCCGCCGCCGAAGCCCGCCGTCAGGCCGAGCAGGAGCGGCGCAAAGCCGAGAAACGCCGCCGCGAGCGCGAGGCCAAAGCCGCCGAGAAAGAGAAAGAGAAAAAGCAGAAAGCCAAAAAAGCCGCGGCGAAAGTTAAACGGTCGAACGCCAAAGCCGAGAAGACCGCGCAGCTGGAGAAGCTGGAGGCAAAAGAAGAGAGCATCGAGGCGAAAGAGCGGGCGGCGGCGACCGAGCGCGAGGCCGAGACGATGGCGGAAGCGGCGGCGGCGGCCAAGGAGGAGCGCAAGAAAGAGGAGCGGAAAAACGGCGACGGCAGCTAACCGTCGCCGCGGGCGCTGATGGCCTCGGGCTCCCGCACCTTCTTCCACTGCCACCCCGAGGGGGAGGACCCGGGCGTTCTGCTCGACCCCGACAACCAGGTCTCCGAGCCCTGGGGTGAGCCCGACCACGGCCGCTGCGACAAGTGCGGCGGCGCAGGTACGACCGTCTACGAGTGCTTCTCCTGCATGGAGGCAGGCGCCGACTCCGACTGCCCCGCCTGTCAGGGGCGGGTCCGCTTCGAGCAGACCTGCCCCACCTGCGAGGGCAGCGGCGAGATCGACCGCCACCAGCGGCACGGTCTCGCCGTCTTCCCCAGCCGTGAGGGCCTCTACCGCTACCTCGCCTGGAAAACCGACGCCAGCGTCGAGGGCAAGGTCGTGGTCGAGCTGGCGGGGGAGCTGAGCGACGATCTCGACCTCGACGCCGACCACGGGGCGCTGCTGGTCTTCCCCGAGCGCCTGGTCTCGGTCGAGCGGCTCGATCCCGAAGTCGTCGCCTCGATCCGCGACCGGGTCGGCGAAGAGGACGGCGGGGAGGAGGAGGGATGATCGTGCCGGGCCTCGGCCTGATCCAGGGCGCCGGGGAGATGGCGCTGCGCCCGGCCGAAGGCCCCGAGCTGCCGGTCCGCGAGGGCTCACTCGAGCGCTGGCTGACCGAGCGCTACTGCCTCTACACGCTCGACGACGAGGGCCGGGTCCTCCGCGGCGACATCCACCACCCGCCCTGGCCGCTGCGCCGCGGCTGGGCCGAGGTCGAGACCAACACGATGGCGATGCCGTTCGGGATCGACCTGCCGGGAGAGCCGCTGCTTCACTTCACCGCCCGCCAGGACGTCGCAATCTGGACGATCCGCCCGGTCTGAGACGCGAGTCTGTCTCAGACCCCGCGAACTGCCTCGCGAATCACTCCTCGGCGCGGGGACCGCCCTCGAGGTAGAAGACCTCCGAGCAGACGTCGACGTCGGCGTCGAGCCCGCTGATGAAGGCCCTCACCTTGCGGCCAGTCAGGCGTTCGATGATCTCGCGGAATTTGTCCGCGGTCGCCGCCTGGAAGTAGAGGCGGGTGTCGCGCAGGCGCTGGTGCTCGCCCATCTCGGCGAGGCTGCGCTCGGCCGGGGTGAAGGTGTTCTCCAGCGAGCAGATGATGATGTCGGGACCGGCGAACTCGGTCCGGGCTTTGGTCGGGCCGCGGCCGAACAGCTCCTTGTAGAGACGTACCATTTCGCGGGAGATCTCGGCTCGAACGGAGTCGAAGCCGTTACTCCCGTTTGACTCCTCGGGGGTGATGGCTGGTTGCTCGTTCATGCAGTTCTTCTACCCCCGAGAACCGGGGATTTATCAGTGTCAGCTCCGGGTAAGCCGAACAGGTGGACCCCAACCACGAGCAGCCTTCCCCAGTCACGATTACGCCGTACCCCGATGGTCCATACCTGGTCCGCGGCGACTTCGTCGTCACCGACCAGGAGGGCAACGAGCTGCCGACCGAGCGGCGGACGATCGCCCTCTGCCGCTGCGGCAAATCGCGGATGCGGCCGTTTTGCGACGGCACCCACAAGCTGATCGGATTCGAAGCGCCGAGCGGACCAGAACCATGGCCCGGCGGCTGATCGACCTGCCGGCGCCGCGCGGGCCGCTGAGCGAGCGGCTCTTCGAGGCGTTGGAAGGGGGCCCGGGGTCGGGGCTGGAGGCACCGGGCGAGGTCGACTCGATCGATCCGATCGCCGACGAGGACCTGCAGCTGGCGCTCTACGTCGCCTACGAGATCCACTACACCGGGATCCGCGGCGTCGATGAAGGCTGGGAGTGGGAGCCGGCGCTGATCGGCTTCCGCGGCGCGCTGGAGCGGCCGTTCGAGGCGGCCGTGGCCGAGCTGGTCGAGCCGGCGGACGAGGCGGAGTTGGCCTCGGTCGGAGCGGCGCTGCAGGCGATCGTCGTCGAGGACCCCGGGCCGCCGCTCTCCCGCTACATGGAGACGCAGGGGACGCAGGAGCAGATGCTCGAGCACGTCATTCACCGCTCCGCCTACCAGCTGAAGGAGGCCGATCCCCACTCCTGGGCGATCCCGCGTCTCTCGCCGCGCCCGAAGGCGGCGCTGCTCGAGGTGCAGGCGGACGAGTACGGCGGCGGCAACGCTGAGCGGATGCACGCCGTCCTCTTCGCGAACACGATGGAGGCGCTCGGGCTCGACCCGACCTACGGCGCATACCTGGATCGGCTGCCGGCGGTGACGCTGGCAGACGTCAACCTGATGAGCCTATTCGGTCTCCATCGGCGGCGGCGCGGCGCGATCGTCGGCCACCTCGCCGGCTTCGAGATGACCTCCTCGATTCCCAACCGCCGCTACGGCAACGCCCTGCGCCGACTCGGCTTCGGCCGCGAGGCGACCCACTTCTACGACGAGCACGTCGAGGCCGACTCCGTGCACGAGAACATCGCCGCCTGGGACCTCGCCGGCGGCCTCGCCGCCGACGAGCCCGAGGTCGCCCCCGACATCCTCTTCGGCGCCCGCGCCCTCCTGCAGCTAGAGGCCCGCTGGGCGACCCACCTGATGGACAGCTGGGAGCGCGGCGAGAGCTCGCTGCGCCAGCCCGCCGCCGTCCCGGCCTAAACGAGGCGTGGTCAGCCGAACTGCATCAAATTTCATGCCTGGCAGCCCGGAAATTTGATGCAGTTCGAGCGGCTCGACCTCTCCTACGTCGTTCCGGTGCGTTGGCGGGACGGGGCGCAGCGGGGGGAGGTGGCGGCGTACCTGGCGCGGATCGCGCCGTTGGTCGTTGAAGTGATCGTCGTCGACGGGTCCGATCCGGAGGTCTTCGCTGCCAACGCGGCCGCTTGGGGGGATCGCGTGCGGCACGTTCCGCCGGCCGCGGGGGAGGTCTGGCTGATGGGGAAAGTCGCGGGGGTGCGGACCGGGGTGGAGCTGGCCTCGTGCGAGCGGGTGGTGATCGCCGACGACGATGTCCGCTACGAGCCGGAGGCGCTGCGGCGGGTGGCCGAGCTGCTCGACCGCTACGACCTCGTCAGCCCGCAGAACTACTTCATCCGCCTGCCCTGGCACGCACGCTGGGACACCGCCCGGACTCTCCTCAACCGCAGCCTCGGCCGCGACTTCCCGGGAACGCTGGCGGTGCGGCGCTCGCGGATGCTGGCGATGGGGATGTACGACGGCGATGTCCTTTTCGAGAATCTGGAGCTGATGCGGACGGTTCGCGCCCACGGCGGCACCGTCGCCTCACCGCTTGACCTCTACGTCGCCCGCGTCCCGCCCTCGGCCGCCCACTTCTGGGGCCAACGCACCCGCCAGGCCTACGACGACTTCGCGATGCCGCTGCGAATGGCACTCTGGCTGTCGGCCCTACCGTTGCTTCTCCTCAGTGTTCTGAGGCGGCGGCCCGTGCCGGTGCTGGGAGCAACGACGGCTGCGGTCGCTGTGGCGGAGTTAGGACGACGGCGCGCCGGGGGCCGCGGCTACTTTTCGGCGACCTCTTCGCTGCTCGCTCCCGTCTGGATCCTCGAGCGCGGGGTCTGCGCCTGGCTGGCGGTGGCGCAGCGGCTGCGGTTCGGAGGCGTCCGCTACGGCGACTCGGTCATCCCCGTCGCCGCCCACTCCGAGCGCCAGCTGCGGCGGCGGTTCGCCGTATCTGGCGTCGGAGGGGAATAAGCCAGCCTGGAACCTACGCCACCGGTAGTAGGGACGCCGCGCCGGCGCCCTCGGCGCTGGTTGCGCTGAGGTTCGCTGACGAGGCAAAGGTCATCCGCTCGTCGAGACCGGTGAGGCTGAGGAGACCGAGTGACCGCAGCATGCTCGCTGGGCAGGAAGCCGCTCCCCGCCGTTCCTCACTGCACTACCGAATTCTTGCCAAGGGGCCGCGCGGAGTTTGCGGCAGGCGCTTGCGTGCGGCGCGCACTCGTTGCACCAGCCTGTCGCGTCTCGAAGCGGGTCCGAGCTCGGGGACGCGAATCTCCTGGTGGGCTCGGGTGACGTCTTTGCTGAGTGCTGCGGGCGGGGGGTTCATGCTCTCCTTCGGCTTTGGGCATGGGCTTCGACGGGGCCTCTCCCAATCTCCGTGCGCTGCCGTGAGAAGTGAGCGGTTCTACATACGACACAAAAGGCGCTGTGACCGTTGTGCCACTCGTCTGAATACCCAGCGCTTAAGTGAGCAAACCCACCGTTTGAAGTCGATTGATCGGGGAAAGTGTCGGGCGAGAAAACGCATGGAACACGCCGGTTTTCAACATCAGGCGCTGATCTACGAGGGCGCCGACGAGTATCTGGCAGGGACGATTCCCTTCCTGCGCACTGCCCTGGAGACCGACCAACCCGCGCTTGTCGCGGTGCGGAGGGGTCAGGCGCGGCTGCTGCAGGGCGAGCTGGGCGGCGAAGGGGAGCGGATCCGCTTCCTGTCGATCGAGGAGGTCGGTCGTAATCCCGCGCTGATCATCCCCTTCTGGCGCGACTACGTCGAGGAGAACCGCGGCCGCGCGGTGCGCGGGATCAGCGAACCGGTCTGGCCGGAGCGGAGCGCGGCCGCGATCGCGGAGACCCACCGGCACGAGGCGCTGCTCAACCTCGCTTTTGCGTCCGGGCCCGGCTGGTCGCTTCTCTGCCCCTACGACGCCTGCGGCTTGCCCGACGACGAGCTGGAGACGGCCGCGGCGACCCACGAGCTGATCTCGCGGGAGGGCCGGACGGAGCGGAGCGCCGCCTTTGCCGCGGACTTCGACGTCCTGGGCGGGGATCTGCCATCGCCGGGCGGGCGGGCCGATGTCCTCGCGTTCGGGCTGTCGGAGCTCTCCGAGGTGCGGCGGCGGGTTGCTGCGGCTGGCGAGCGGACGGGGATGGACCCGCGCGGCGTCGCCGACCTTGTGACCGCGACCAGCGAGCTGGCCGCCAACAGCGTCATGCACGGCGGCGGCGCCGGCACCCTGCGCGTCTGGCGGGACAACGGCAGCCTGCTGGTCGAGGTAGAGGACGAAGGGCGGATCGAGGAGCCGCTGGTCGGGCGCCTGCGGCCGGGGCTCACGCAAGAGGGCGGCCGCGGCCTCTGGCTCGCGAACCAGCTCTGCGAGCTTGTCCAGATCCGCTCGGAGGGCGGTCCGGGAGGCGGTCGAACCGTCGTCCGGCTACACATGCCGGTCGAGGTGCAAAGCGGCGGCGACGAGGACGGCGCCACCCCCGGCGACTCGCTCGTCAGCGCGTAGACACCCCGTCCCGTACTCGCCCGCCCACTTTCCCGATTCGCGCTTAAAGATCGCGAGCGGAGGCGTTGCCCCCGCGCTGGCCGGGTAGTTGACGATCATGCCAGACAACGATCCGCAGACCCAGCTCGTCAAGTACCTCACCGACGCCCACTCGATCGAGGAACAGGCGCTCGTGCAGATGAAGCGGGCGCCCGATCTCGTTGAGGGGCCGCTTTCGGAGAGCTTCCAGCGCCACCTGGGGGAGACCGAATCCCAGGAGCAGCGGGTGCGCGAGCGGCTCGAGGCGCACGACGCCTCGCCCTCGAAGCTGAAGGACGCGGCCGGGCAGGCGGGCGGCTTCGGGATGGTGCTCTTCGCCAAATCACAGCCCGACACGCCGACGAAGCTGGCGATGCACGCCTTCTCCTACGAGCACATGGAGGTGGCCGCCTACGAGCTGCTGGCGCGGGCGGCGCGCGAAGCCGGCGACGCGGCGACGGCCGAGATGGCGCTGGCGATCGCCGACGAGGAGCGCGAGATGGCGGGACGGGTCGCCGCCGGGTTCGACGAAGCGGTCGAGCAGGCGCTGCGCGAAGTCGATCCCGACGACCTCGGCGAGCAGCTCAACTCCTACCTCTCCGACATCCACGCGCTGGAGGGGCAGTCGAAGCAGCTGCTCGAGAAAAGCAAGGAGATGGACGTGCCGGCGCCGCTAGCCGAGGCCTTCGCCCATCACCTCGAGGAGACCGAAGGGCACCTGGAGAAAGTCGAGCACCGGCTCGACGACCGGGGGGCGAGCCCCTCGGCGATCAAGGACGCGATGCTGAAACTGGGTGCCCTCAACTGGGGCGCCTTCTTCGCCGCCCAGCCCGACACCCCCGCCAAGCTGGCCGGCTTCTCCTACGCCGTCGAGAACCTAGAGATCGCCGCCTACGAGCTGCTGAAGCGAGTAGCCGAGCGCGCCGGCGACCAAGAGACCGTCGCCCTAGCCGAGTCGATCCTCACCGAGGAGCGCAACGCCGCCCAGCAAGTAGCCGACCAATGGTCGGTCTCGATGTCAGCGGCTTAAGCGGCGCCAATAGCCCTCGAGAACGCCGAAGTCACAGATCCGCGCGACTCTCGGGGTTGAAACGTCACGTTGTGCGCGCCACCCGCGCGCCCTAGCCCGCAAGGGTTCCGGCCATGCCGAGAACCCAAACCGCCCATCCCGAACTGCATCAAATTTCCGGGCTGGCAGGTAGGAAATTTGATGCAGTTCGGGTGGAGAGGGCGTCCGCATGAGGGATCGGGAGGCGACGGCGGTTATTCGATCGCTGGCGGAGCGGCAGCATGGTGTCTTCTCCACCTGGCAGATGCTCGAAGCAGGGATATCCCCGGACATCATTCGGAGTCGGCGCAACGGCGGGTTGCTGGTCCCGGTCTTCCAGGGGGTTTACACCCTCGGACACCGGGTTGTTGCTCGCGACGCTAGATCGATGGCAGCAGTCCTTGCTTGTGGCCCGGGAGCCGTTCTTTCTCACTTCAGCGCCGGGCGTGTTTGGGGCCTATGTGGATCGCGCGGGCCGATAGAGACCCTGCGGCAGTCAGGTGGATTTCACCCAAAGGGTCACCCTGGCGTGAAGCTCCACCAGACGCGCAGACTGGAGTCCTACGAAGTGACCGTCGAACGTGGCATACCTGTCGCTGCGATGGAGAGGGTGCTGCTCGATCTGGCGGCACGGACCGACTCGGTTCGGCTGGAGCGCGTATTCGTCCAGGCGTATAAGAGGGACGACTTCTCGTGGCCGCGCCTCGGGCGCATCATCACCCGTCGGCGTGGCTGCAAGGGTGTCGGCAAGTTGCGCCGGATTGCCCAGGAAGTCGATCCCGAAGCCCTTGACACGAAATCCCCTCCCGAGGTGGACTTCCTCGCTTTGTGGCGCGAAGTGGATCTATCGGTGCCGGCGGTGAACGTTCTCGTCGAGGGCCACCTTGTCGATTTCCTCTGGCCGGCGCAGAAAGTCATCGTCGAAACCGATAGCTGGAGCTTCCACGGCGACCCTCTCGCATTCGAGAAGGATCACCAGCGAGACGTTGAACTGACCGCAGCCGGCTATGACGTCCACAGGACGACCGCGAAGATGCTCACCCGCGACCCCGGTCCGTTCCTCAAAAACGTCCACCGCGCCCTCCTCACCCGAACTGCATCAAATTTCATGCCTGCCAGCCCGGAAATTTGATGCAGTTCGGGGCGGGCGCTGCGTCCTTAAGGGGTCGCGGGAGGGGTCGCGCGGGCTATGGGATGCCTTGGGTGCTGCTGGTGGCTGCGGGGAGGGTGCGTTGGGTGGCGGCTAGGTGGAGGTCTTCTAGACGCTGGCCTTGGGTGTCGGCTCTGGCGGCCAGGTAGTGGAAGTCGAAGCCGTCCTGGGACTCGCCGAAAGACTGCTCCAGAGCGTTCCAGAGCTGCATCTTGCCGCCGACCATGCCGGAGAGGAACTCGAGCTCGAGGACGCGGCTGAGGGGGGAGTAGCCGCGGATGCGGCCGTTCGGCTTCAGGCGGCCGAGCTTCTCGGCGACCTTGGCGAGCACCGGTTTGACCGGGTCGCGGCCGACGCCCAGATGCTCCATCAGGCGGGTCAGGGTCCGGTAGTCCTCTTCGATCTCCGCGCAGAGCTGCGCCAGGGGCTCGCCGAACTCGGCATCGCCCTGGTTTGAGGACCGCAGGCGGCGGGCCAGCTCGACGCCGAGCGTGGCCCCCGCCAGGTGGTCGTT
>Ga0068856_100004997_pt1 | contig 13128 bp, 11 predicted proteins | sample KBSCornC62_FD_66595 | JGI IMG/M metagenome (GOLD analysis project Ga0068856, IMG submission 66595) | Corn rhizosphere microbial communities from Kellogg Biological Station, Michigan, USA - KBS Corn C6-2 | ecosystem: Host-associated > Plants > Roots > Rhizosphere > Soil ...
CCGGCAATAAGAACGGTCGCGAGCGCGACGACGAAACGATTCTGCTGTGGCACCGCGGCCTGTCGCTGTCCGATATTGCGCTCGGTGCCGCGATGCTCGAAAAAGCGGCGCGACTGGGCGTCGGCCGGACGCTGCCCTATCTCTAGGCTCGCCGGTGATCGCCAACGCGCGCATGTACGCCATCAACGACGTCGTTTCAGCGGCATGGCGGCGGCTGTTCGAATGGATTGCACATCAGGCGGACGTGCCGCTCGACGTGGTCGCGCATGCGGCGCCGCTTCCGCTCGGCGATCTGTGGCTGCGCGCGGATCTCGGCTGCGCGCTGATGTGCGGCTTTCCGTGGGTAACGTGGCCGCGATCCATTGAGCGTCCCGCCGCGCTCGTCGTGCCGGTTCCGTCGCCGCCGGCGTTCGGCGGTCAGCCGTTCTATTGGACGGACATCGTCGTGCGTGCCGATAGTGGCGTTCAATCGGTCGCCGATCTGCAGGGTGTGCGTTTTGCGTTCACCGTCGAGAATTCGCAAAGCGGCTATCAGGCGCCGCGGCATTTTTTCGCGGAGCGCGCGCCTGGGAACGGCGGACCGGTGTTTGCGGCCACCGTCGGACCGCTCCATACGCCGCGACGCATCGTGGATGCCGTGATGGCGAAGCAGGCCGATGCCGGTCCGCTGGACGCGTGGTGGCACGCGCTGCTGCGCCGACACGAGCCTGCGCTCGCGGCGCAGCTTCGGACCGTTGCGACGACGCCACCCGCGCCGATACCGCTGGTCGTGTGCGGCGCCGGCGTGGATCACGCCGTACGCGAACGATTGGCGGCGGCGTTCGAGCGCGTCGAAGGGATTGCGGAACTCGCCGACGTCCGCGATTCCTTGCTGCTCGCGCGTTTTGTTCGTCCCAAAACAACGGATTACGAATCGCTGGTCGAACGCGCCCGCGCCGCCGACGCTGTCGGCTATCATCGGCTGCAATGACCTCGAGACGAGCCTTCATGCCGACATCTTCGCCAGCCTTGCGGGCCTCGCTGGTCGCGAGCGTCTTGTTCCTCGGTAGCGGCGTTGCTGGCATCGCCGCCGCCCAATCGGCGTATCCGACGAAGCCGGTTCGCATCGTCGTCCCGTTCCCGCCCGGGGGTCCGGCCGATTCGCTCGCCCGCATCGTCGGTGACAAGCTCAGCCAGTCGCTGGGCCAGCCGTTCGTCATCGAGAACAAGCCCGGCGCGGGCGGGAATATCGGGATGGAGCAAGGCGCGAAAGCGGCGCCCGACGGCTATACGCTCACCCTCGCGCCGGCCGGCAACCTGACGATCGCACCGTCGCTGTATTCGAAGCTTCCCTACGATCCGGCGAAGGACTACGTTCCGATCAGCGTGCTCGCGACGGTGCCGAACATTCTGATCACCGCGCCCACCGTGCCCGCAAGAACCCTGCGCGACCTGATCACGCTGGCAAAAGCCCGGCCCGGGACGCTCAATTTCGCATCGCCCGGCAATGGCAGCGGCGCGCATTTGGCAGGGGAGCTTTTCAAGCGCATGGCAGGAATCGACATCGTGCACGTGCCCTTCAGCGGCGTCGGCCCCGCGATGAGCGCAATCCTGTCCGGCAACGTGCAGATCTTCTTCGCCCAGAGCTCCGCCGCGCTGCCGTACATCAAGACGGGCAAGGTCACCGCACTCGGCGTCGCCAGCGCCAAACGCATCGCGTCCGCGCCCGAATTGCCGACGATGGCCGAAGCCGGACTTCCCGACTTCGAAGTGACATCGTGGTACGCGCTGGTCGCGCCGGCCGGCACGCCGGCGGCGATCATCGATCGACTGAACGCCGAGACGGTGAAAGCGCTCGCCAGCGCGGAAGTCCGTGAGCGGCTGGCGACGCTCGGTGTCGAACCGGTGGGCAATTCGCCGTCCGAATTCGCCACGATGCAGAAGAACGAGGCGACGCGCTGGGCGAAGCTCGCCAAGGAAGCGAACCTGCACGTCGATTGAGCGCGCAGCGCCATCCCGCCGCGCTTGTCACCCCTATTCCATTGGCATAGACTGCCGCAACGGTTCCAGGATTCGCGCGCTTGCAGCGCATGAGCGATCGAGTGAATTCCAGAATGCGCTGAAGCATTGTCGACGGGCGTTCGTGCTCCGTACCCAAAAGAATATCGCTCGAAGAGGCAGCTCATGAAACGGACGTTCCAAGGTGACGATCTGGAAAGTCGCGTGGAATTGTGGTCGCACAACGACGGTCAGGGCCACAATGGCGGCATCATCGGTTACATGGCAAAAGGCAGGCAGTACGTCGCAATTGCGACGGGGTGGGGAGGGCTCGCCGGCGACGATTACAAAACTCTGTATGGCGAGCCATTCGTCAGCATGCCGTCCGATCAGGGAGCGCTCGCTGTGTTTGGTCTCTGAACAAGGCCGCGTTCGATCGGCTCGGCAGAGGGCGGAGACGCGTCTCCGCCCATTTTTTTGCGATGTCGAACTCGATCGAACGGTGACGATGCCCGGTACGCGGCGACGAGCGAAGCCCCGACCGGGCAATTTGACGCTTCGATTCCCGCCGGTCAAAATCGAGCGACGCTTTCAATCCATCATCAGACTCTTGGGGAGCTCACAATGAAATTCCGCCGCATGCTGGCGGCCACGGCGCTCATCATCGGCGCTCTCGCCGCGTCCGCTGCGTCCGCCCAGGTGGTGCGCGTCGGATCGAAGAACTTCACCGAGCAATTCGTCCTCGCGGAGATCTACGCGCAGGCGCTCGAGGCGGCCGGCATCAAGGTCGAGAAAAAACTGAACCTCGGCGGCACGCTGATCGCACATAAGGCACTCGAAGAAAAGGAGATCGACCTGTATCCGGAGTACACGGGCACGATCCTTCTCGCCGTGCTGAAGCAGGAAACGATGACGGATCAGAAGGCGGTGTACGACAAGGTGAAAGAGGCGTACGCAGCCAAGGGACTGGTGGTGCTGAACCAGGCGCCGGTCAACAACACGTATGTGCTGGTCGTGCGCCCGGATACCGCGCAAAAGTACAAGCTCCAGACGCTCTCCGATCTCGCGCGCGTTTCCAAGGAATTGAAGCTCGGCGCCGGGCCGGAGTTCCGCGATCGCAAGGATGGCATCCCGGGATTGAAAGCGAAGTACGACATGAATTTCAAGGAGGACCTGCAACTCGCGATCGGCCTGCGCTACCAGGCGCTCAAGAACGATCAGATCCAGATCGTGAACGGTTACGCAACCGACGGGATGATCAGCGCGATGAAGCTCACCCGGCTCAAGGACGATAAAAATCTGTGGCCGCCCTACTTCGTCGTTCCGGTCGTGCGGAAAGAAACACTCGACGCGAATCCGAAGGTTGCCGAAGTCTTGAACAAGGTGAGCGCGCTGCTCGACGAAGCGACCGTCGCGGAGATGAACTACAAAGTCGACGGCGAAAAGATGGAGCCGAAGGACGTCGCGCACGATTTTCTGAAGGCCAAAGGCGTCGTCAAGTAGTCGTTATTCCCCCGGTCCCTCAGGCGATGACCGTCCGCGTCGGAGAGCGACGGCTCGCGATCGCGGATCTCGTGCGCGTCGCGAGAGGCGATGAAGCCGTCGACCTGACCCCGGCCGTGCGCGAGCGCGTCGCGGCGGCGCGCGCGGTTGTCGAACGTCTGGCCGCAACCTCCGAGCCGATTTACGGCCTGAATTCGGCGCTGGGCGCGAATACGGGCGCGCCGCTCGCGGCGGATGATCTCGCCGAATATCAATTGCGGGCGATTCGCGCGCGTGCCGTCGCAGTAGGACCACCGTACGATCGGGAATCCGTCCGCGCGATGGCGTTCGCGCGAATTGCCGGCATGGCGCAGGGCGGTTCGGGTGTATCGCCGCGGGTTCTCGAAGCACTGTGCGACCTGCTCAATCACGATGTGATTCCGGTCGTTCCGCGCATCGGCTCGATTTCCGTTGCCGATTTGCCGCAGCTCGCCCATCTCGCGCTCGTGCTCGTCGGAGAAGGCGACGCGTACTATCGAGACGAGCGACTGACGGGCGGCGACGCGCTCGCCCGCGCGGGACTCCGGCCCGTGAGCCTCGGCGCAAAGGACGGCGTCGCGCTGATCAGCGCCAACGCGGCGACCATCGGTCGCGCGGCGCTCGCCGTGTTCGATGCTTCCGCCGTGCACGATGCCTGGCTCATGGCAATCGCATTGTCGTTCGAGGCGTTTCGCGCCAATCTTTCGATACTGGACGCGCGTGTCCTCGAAGCGCGGCCTGCGCGAGGGCAGATCCAGGTCGGCGCAACGCTGCGCGCACGGCTTGAAGGCAGCGCACTGCTCGAATCGGGCGCGGCACGGCGGGTTCAGGATCCATTGTCGTTGCGCGTCGTGCCGCAAGTGCACGGCGCCTTGCATTGGACGCTCGGCGAAGCCCGGGAGCAAATCGAGATCGAGCTCAACAGCGCCGCCGACAGTCCGCTCGTCGTCGACGGTGATGCCATGCAATCGAACGGCAACTTTCACGTGCCGGCGCTCGCGACGGCGATCGACGCCGCAGCGCTCGCCTTCGCGCAAGCGTCGAGTCTCGCCGTCGAGCGCTGCATCAAGTTCATGTCACCCGTGTTCACGGACCTGCCGCTGCAGTTGACGCGCCACGGTCCGGCGCATTCCGGCTTCGCAACCGCGCAAAAAACACTAACCGCGTTGTGGGGCGATATACGCCGCTTGGCGAATCCCGCGTCGCTCGACTACATGCCGGTGTCCGCTGGAATCGAGGATCACGCGACGCAGGCGCTTGCCACCGTCGAGAAGCTCGCCGCGCAGATCGATCGCGTCCGCTATCTCGTGGCAATCGAGTTGGTCATCGCGGCGCAAGCGCTCGAGTTGCGCGGCGTTGCCGCGGAGTCGCTGGGATGCGGGCCGCAGCGCGCGTACGCGCGAGTGCGCGAGGCGGTGCCGATGCTCGACGCCGATCGTCCGCTCGGTCCCGACTTCGATCGGGTGGAAGCCTTGGTTCGCGCCGGCGTATTCGGCGCCGACTGAGGCGTCGAGCGACGATGCAGTGGTTTCTGCGCAACTGGGATCAGGTCGCCATTGCTCTCTGGGAACACGTGGCCATCTCGCTGACCGCGCTGTCGATCGCCTTCGTGCTGTCGCTCGCCATCGGCATCGTCGCGGCGCGTCGGCCGCGCGTCTACGCAGCCGCGCTCGGCATCTCGGGATTTCTCTACACGATTCCGACGCTCGCGTTCCTGGCGCTGTTGATTCCGATCGTCGGCCTCGGACGCACCAACGCGATCATCGCGATGGTGGCGTTCTCGCTGCTGATTCTCGTGCGGAACATCACGACGGGCATTCGTACGGTTCCCGGCGACGTCGTCGACTCCGCGCGCGGCATGGGCATGACCCAGCTGCAGATACTCGCACGCGTCGAGCTGCCGCTCGCTTCGCCGGTGATCGTCGCCGGCTTGCGCGTCGCCGCAGTCACGGTGATCAGCGTGACCGTCGTTGCCGCCTACATCAATGCGGGCGGCCTGGGCACGCTGATCTTCAACGGCATCGCCGGCGATCATCCGCCCAAGATCTGGGCCGGCGCGTTGACGGCGTGCGCACTTGCGATCGCCGTCGACCTGTCGCTCGCCGCCGTCGAGCGCCGGCTGCGGCGCACATGCACCGGCTGACCGATGCTGGCCGACGCCTGGCATTACATCGTGACCCATCCGACGCAATTCGGGACGGCGCTCGGTGTCCACGTCGCGCTTTCGGCCTGCGCGCTCGCGATCGCCGCGCTCGTCGCCATTCCGCTAGGGCTGGTCGTCGCGCGGCGTGCCGGATGGGCACTGGCTGCGATCAACGCGGCCAACGTGGGCCGCACGCTGCCGTCTCTCGCCGTGCTTGCACTTGCGATGCCGATACTCGGCACCGGTTTCGCGCCCTCGCTCACTGCACTCACGCTGCTCGCCCTGCCGCCGATTCTGACCAATACGATCGCGGGCATCCTCGGCGTCGACCGCGACGTCGTCGATGCGGCGCGTGGCATGGGGATGACCGCCGGCGAGATCCTGCGCCGGGTGGAGATGCCGATCGCGACGCCGATCGTGTTCGCGGGTCTGCGGACGTCAGCGGTCCAGGTCGTGTCGGGCGCCGTGCTCGCTGCGTTCATCGGCGGGGGCGGTCTCGGCGATTTCATCACCGCCGGCATCGCGATGATGGCGGTGCCCCAGCTTCTGGTCGGCGCCATTCCGGTGACACTGTTGTCGCTCGCCGCCGATTATCTGTTCGGCACGCTGGAGCGCCGACTGACGCCGCTCGGGCTGCGCGCAGCGTGATCTCGATCACCGGACTCTCGAAGCGCTTCGCCGACGCGGCCGGCCCGGCCGTCGATGCGTTGTCGCTCGAGATCGGCGCAGGTGAAATCTGCGTGCTAATCGGCCCGTCGGGCTGCGGAAAGACGACGACGATGCGAATGATCAACCGGATGATCGAGCCGGACTCGGGGTCGATCGTCGTCGGAGGGCGCGACGTCACGCGCGTCGATCCGATCGAGCTCCGGCGTTCGATCGGCTATGTGATCCAGCAGGTCGGACTGTTTCCGCACATGACGATCGCGGAGAACATCGCGACGGTTCCGCAATTGCTCGGCTGGGACCGCGCGCGCATCGCGAAGCGCGTCGACGACCTGCTGACGCGCGTCCATATGGATCCAGCGCGCGATCGTTCCCGTTACCCGCGCGAGCTGTCGGGGGGTCAGAAGCAACGGATCGGCGTTGCGCGCGCGCTCGCCGCCGATCCGCCGGTGATGCTGATGGACGAGCCGTTCGGCGCGCTCGATCCGATCACGCGGGCGAGCTTGCAGGACGAGTTCCTGCGCATCCTCCGCGAGCTCGACAAGACGATCGTGTTCGTCACGCACGATATCGACGAAGCGATCCGGATGGGCACGCGCATCGCAATCATGCGCGCGGGCCGCCTGGTTCAGTACGACACGCCCGAGGCGATTCTCGCGCGCCCGGCCGACCCTTTCGTCGAAGCCTTCGTCGGTTCCGATCGCGCCCTCAAGCGCCTGTCGCTGCTGGTGGTATCGGACCATGCGGCGAAGGACCCGCCGCCCGGCGGCGCGCCGACGGTGCTGCAGAGCCTCAATCTTCGCGATGCATTGTCGACGCTTTTGTCCGCCGACGCCGAAGTCGCTGCCGTCGTCGACGCCGGCGGAGCGATTCGCGGAACGCTGACGCTCGATACGATCCGCGCCGCCGGCGATCTCAAAACGGAAGAACGTCGATGAACGGCAGGAAATCCCCGCGCTCGACCCGCACGCGCATCGCGGCCAGGTCGGGCGCGAACATCCGATCGCGATGCCAGAAGGGAACGATATCGCGCACCAGCGCATGCGCGCCCTGAAGACGTAGCGAAGTCTGCAGCGGACGTCGAAAGTCGACGCCCTGCGCGGCTGCCAACAACTCGATTGCCGCGATACCGGCAATGTTCGCGACCATCGGTGCGAGTCGACGCGCCGCGTTCGTCGCCATGCTGACGTGATCCTCCTGATTGGCGGACGTTGGCAGCGAATCAACCGAATGGGGGTGCGCGAGCGCCTTGTTCTCGGACGCGAGCGCCGCGGCCGTCACATGCGCGATCATGAAACCGGAGTTCACACCGCCCTCCTGCACCAGAAACGGCGGCAAGCCGGACAGATTTGCGTCCATCATGAGCGCGATTCGCCGTTCGGACAATGCGCCGATCTCCGCGATCGCGAGCGCCAGATTGTCGGCGGCGAACGCAACCGGCTCCGCATGGAAATTGCCGCCGGAAAGCACCGCGATGCGATCATCGTCGCCGACAAAAATCAACGGGTTGTCGGAGACGGCATTGGCTTCCACCGAGAGCGCCGTCGCCGCGTGGCGCATTTGATCGAGACACGCGCCCATCACCTGCGGCTGACAACGGAGGCTGTAAGGGTCTTGAACGCGCGGGCAATGAACATGCGACGCACGGATCGGACTGCCGGCGAGGAGATCGCGATAAACGCGGGCGGCATCGATCTGACCGCGGTGTCCGCGCACCGAATGAATACGCGCGTCGAACGGCGTATCGCTGCCGAGGCATGCGTCGACGGCCAGCGCGCCGGAGACGAAGGTCGCGGCCAGCGCGCGCTCGGCAGCGAACAGCGCAGCGAGCGCGATCGATGTCGATACTTGCGTACCGTTCAGAAGTGCGAGCCCCTCTTTGGGCGCGAGAGCAATCGGCGCGAGCCCCGCCGCGCCCAGCGCCGTGCCGGCATCGACGACACGACCATCGATCCGCGCGAATCCTTCGCCGATCAGCAATGCCGATAAATGTGCGAGCGGAGCGAGATCGCCCGACGCGCCGACCGAACCTTGCGCCGGAATGCACGGTGTGACACCGGCGTTCGACAGTCGGACCAGAGCCTCGATCAGCTCGAACCGAACGCCTGAATGGCCGCGGGCGAGCGCCGCGATCTTTTGCGCGACGGTCATGCGCACGACGGCATCGTCCAGCAAAGGACCGGTGCCGGCGGCATGCGACAGGACCAGCGCGCGTTGCAGCTCCGCAAGCCTGGATCCGTCGACGCGCGTCCGGGCAAGCGATCCAAAGCCGGTGTTCACGCCGTAAACGACGCGGTCCTCCGCCAATACGCGGCCGATCGCGCGCGCCGCGGCGTCGACGCGCGCCCGCGCATCGGCTGTCAAGTCGATGGCCCTCGGACCCTGCCAAAGCGACCGCAGGTCAGCGAGCGTCAAGCGACCCGGTTCGAGCAAAATGGCGTTCATCGGACGAATGCTGCCGAGTTGGAGCGCAAGCGGTATTCGATCAGCTTTTTCACCGGCGTGGTGAAGAACGGCACACGGTGGTCTCGTCGCCCATCAGCGTAAAAGGAACATGCGCGCGGAACGCTCGATCGTGCTATGTTTGGCCCCGCTCGGGGCGATGTTCGATCGAGCGTAACAAATTATTGCGTCGGTCGCAGCGCAATCGGCCGAAGCCGAAGCGACCGCGAGCCTCGCGCCGTCCACTGTCTCGCGATCCTGACTATTCGAACATGATGCTCCTGCGTATCGCGCGATCGGTTTCCGCCCGGCCGGCCGTGCTCGCTATATTGCTGGTGCCGCTGCTCCTGACCGGCTGCAATCTGAAGAGCGGCGGCTTCATCGTAACCAAGCCGGTCCATGTTCGCGTGTTCAACGCACTCGTCGACGGTGGACAGGTGACGGTCACCGTTGGCAATACCACGGTCGCCAGCGGATTGCCGTTCGAGGGACTGACGAGCTATCAGGACACCGACTCCGGGAACCAGGAGATCAAGGTCACCGTCGGCAGCGGCTCGACGATTGTCGATACGACCACTTTGCTGCTCGACGATTCGAAGTACACGTACCTGGTTTATGGAACGTCGGCGGGACCGACCGCACAGCTGTTGCAGGATGCGGCCGCGACGCCCAACGGCGGAGAGTTCGCGTTGATCGTGCCCAACGGCGCCTTTGGATCGGGCGGGCTCGACTTCTATGTGACGGCTCCGGGCGCGTCGCTCGATAACATGTCGCCCAACCTGAGCAACATTCAGTACTCGACGACGACGAGCTTCGCGACTTTTGCGGCCGGCTCGTACCAGGTGCGCGCGACGCTTCCCAACAGCAAGCAGGTGATTTACGACGCCGGCACGGTGACGTTCAGCGAGCGGACCGTCTATTACTTTTTCTTCTACTCCAAGGGCAGCGGCACGCTCGTCAATGCGGCGCTGCTGGCGCAGGACACGGCAGGCACCGGCACGCTGGTCAACAACAAGCTCGCGCAATTCAAGATGATCCATGCCGCGCCCGGCACCGATCCGATCAATGCGCAGTACGACGGCACGCCCGCGTTCTCCGGAATTCCGTACGCGAATGCCTCGAGTTATACGCAACTGCCCGCGGGCGCGCACACGGTCACGGTGGAGGCAACCACCGCGCCCGGCGCGCCGATCGCAAGTCTCCAGCAGGCATTCGGCGCGGCAACCGACACGTCGGTCGTCGTGGCCGGGTTACCCGGCGCCCAGATGGCGTTCGCGTTGCAGGACAATAATCTTCCGGGGACGGCGGGGACCGCGCGCCTGCGGTTCGTCAACGTGGCGGCGAACCTCGGTCCTGTCGACGTGCTCGTGAACTTCGCGCGCAAGGTGGCGTCGCTGCCGACCAATGCCGGATCTGCCTATATCGAATTCCCCGAGGACGCCTACACGATCGACTTCACCGTCGCCGGAACGGCGATGTCGCTGTTGACGCTGCAGGGCGTCTCGGTCACGGCGGCGCACACGTACACGCTTTATCTGGTCGGCACATCGGGACAGCTTTCCGCGTTGCTGACCCGAGACAACTGACACGTCGATGCGCGGCGTTTACATCTCGAGACAGATTGGCGCACGACAGCGCGCCAAGTTTGAGAAAATGGTTTCCCCGCTTCCCGCCTATTCGGAGCTCCGATGACGATACGTCGCGCCCTCTACATCCTTGCTGCGTGCCTGCTCGCAGCGACCGTCGCCGGATGCGGCAAAAGCGGCAGCAGTTCCGGTTCGGCCCAGGTCCGATTCTTCAACGGCCTCGTCGACGCGGGACCTATCAACGTCTCCGTCGGATCGAAATCGCCGGTGTCGGGACTGCCGTTCGAAGGGCAAACGCTCTACCAGGGCGTCGATTCGGGAAACCAGGAATTCAAGGTCGGCATCGCGGGCGGAACTTCGACGATCATCGACACGACGCTGAGCCTCAACAGCAGCAATTACACGTATCTCGTCTACGGCACATCGTCGGCGCCCACGGCGCAGCTCCTCTCCGACCAGATCACCGATCCGGTGAGCGGACAGTTCCAGATTCGCGTGACCAATGTCGCCTTCGGCAGCAGCGGCCTCGATGTCTATATCACCCCGCCCGGCGCGTCGCTCGACACCGCATCGCCGAACATCAGCAATATCACCTACGGCACCTCGTCCACGTTCACGCCGCTGACGCCCGGTTCGCTGCAGCTGCGCCTGACGCTGCACAACAGCAAGCAGGTGATCTACGACGCCGGTACCGTGACGTTCGGCGATCGCGTGTCGTACGCGCTCGTCGTGTACACGAAAGGCAGCAGCGCGCTGGTCAATGCGACGCTGTTCACGATCGACAGTGCCGGCAATGGGACGCTCATCAACAGCAAGATCGCGCAGTTCAAAGTCGTGCATGCGGCGCCGGGCACCGCGGCGATCAACGCGTTCGTCGACGGTACCGTCGCGTTCGCCAACATCCCCTATCAGAATGCGTCGAGCTATGAGACGCTCCCTGCAGGCACGCACAATGTCACGATCGACACGGTGACCGCGCCCGGCGCCGTCATTGCGAGCGCGCAGCCGCCATTCCCCTCGGCGACCGACACGTCCGTCGTCGTGACCGGGTCGCCGGGGGCGCAGACGGCCGTCGTGCTCTCCGACAACAATCTTCCGGGAACCACGGGCAGCGCCCGCGTGCGGTTCGTCAACGTCGCGACGAATCTCGGCGCCGTCGACGTGCTGGTCAACTTCGCGAAGCGCGTGTCGGGTCTTGCACCGAATACGGCATCTTCGTATATCGAGCTGACCGAAGACACCTACGCAGTCAATTTCGACCTCGCGGGCACGACGACCGTCGTGCTGACGATTCCCGCGGTATCCGTGACGGCGGCACGAACGTACACGCTCTATCTCGTCGGCACGTCGGGAGCGCTCACCTATGTGCTGACGCGGGACGATTAAGAGCCTCATCGGCAGCAACCCTTGATGCAGCAGGGAGCGCCTGCACCCGCGATGCAAGCGGCGGCGAGTGAACTTTCGAGTCACACGCCGATGATGCAGCAATATTGGCGCGTCAAAAACGACCATCCCGACAAGCTCGTCTTCTATCGGATGGGCGATTTCTACGAGCTGTTCTATGGCGACGCCGAACGCGCGTCGCGCCTTCTCGACATCACGCTGACCGCGCGCGGGCAGTCGGCCGGCGCGCCGATTCCAATGGCCGGGGTTCCGCATCATGCGATCGAGCAGCATCTCGCACGCTTGATGAAACAAGGCGAAAGCGTGGTGATCGTCGAGCAATTCGGCGATCCGGCGACGACCAAGGGTCCGCTCGAGCGAAAGGTCGCGCGAATCGTCACGCCCGGGACCCTGACGGAAGCGAACCTGCTCGAACCCAAACGCGACTGTGTCCTAGCCGCATTGCTCACATCGAAAACACGATGCGGCGTCGCCTGGATGAGCCTCGCATCGGGTCGGGTGGTGCTGACCGAAGTTCCCGTCGCCGAGGCAGTGGCAACGCTCGAGCGCGTCGATGCCGCGGAATTGCTGCTTCCGGAAGACACGTCGCTCCCCATGGCATGGGGCCTCGCACCGCCCACGCGTACGCTGCCTTCCTGGCATTTCGACCATGCCGCGGCCGAACGTGCGCTGGCGAAGCAGTTCGGCACGCGTGATTTGACGCCGTTCGGCGCGACGGACGTTCCTCTGGGTGTCGGGGCAGCCGGGGCCCTGCTCGGCTATGCGAGCGCAACGCAGCAAGGCGCGCTCGCGCACGTACGCGGCTTGTTCGTCGAGACGGCGAGCGAATTCGTGTCACTCGATCCCGCGACGCGTCGCAACCTCGAAATCACCTCGACGCTTTCGGGCGCCGAATCGCCGACTCTTTTTTCGCTGCTCGACAATTGCACGACGGCGGCGGGAAGTCGGCTGCTTCGCGCGTGGCTCGTTCATCCGTTACGTGATCGTCAAAACGCATCGGCACGCCATGACGCAGTCGACATGCTCGTCGCTCGCATCGGTGAACGGCGCATGCTGACGACCTCGTTGCGCGGCACGATCGACGTCGAGCGCGTCGTGTCGAGGATCGCGCTCGGCAGTGCGCGGCCGCGCGATCTTGCGGGACTTCGCGACACATTGGCCGTGCTGCCGGCCATCGCTGCGGCGGTCGCCTTGTTCGATCCGCCGCTCCTGCAATCGTTGGCGGCCGATCTCACGGTCGATCCATCGTGGCATGCGCTGCTCGCGAAAAGCATCCGTGCCGAGCCGGCGACGCAATTGCGCGATGGTGGCGTCATCGCCGATGGTTATGACGCGGAGCTCGACGAGCTGCGCGCGATCGACGCGACTTGCGGCCAATTCCTGCTCGAT
>Ga0068856_100005007_pt1 | contig 13117 bp, 8 predicted proteins | sample KBSCornC62_FD_66595 | JGI IMG/M metagenome (GOLD analysis project Ga0068856, IMG submission 66595) | Corn rhizosphere microbial communities from Kellogg Biological Station, Michigan, USA - KBS Corn C6-2 | ecosystem: Host-associated > Plants > Roots > Rhizosphere > Soil ...
CCGCCGCAGGTCGCCGCGCAGGACGCGGCGCGCCGGGTGCTCGGCACCTTGGCGGCGGACGATTTCGCGCGCCTGCGTCGCAACCCGCCCCTGCTGTATCACAACGACCTGAGCGCGAGCGTGCGACGCTATTACTGGTCGGAAGACGTCGGCTACGCGCTGTGGCTGCGGCTCTACGCCGCCGCCGGCATCGCCGGAGAAACACCGTGACGTTCGCGCCGCCGACGCCATCCATCTTGCGCGCGTTGCGGCATTTCGTCGCCACGCGCGCCGTCGAGGTGCTCGCGCTGCAGGCCTCGCCGCTGCTCGGCGCCGTGCTCGGCGGCTACCGCGTCGGTCAACGCGGAATCCTGCCGTTCGCCGCCCTGCTCGTCGGCAGCTGTGCGCTCACCGCGCATGTCTTCGTGTTCAACGATTGGGCCGGCCAGCCGAGCGATCTGCGCGATCCGCTGCGTGCGCCGCTCGTGTTTTCGGCGCGCGGCATCGGTCGCGGCGAAGTCAGCGCGATCGCGTGGGCGCTGCTCGCGCTCGCCCTGCTCTGCTTCGCCGCGCTCGGTTCGACGGCGCTGGTGATCGGCGGCGCGATCGCCGCACTTGGGTTGCTGTATTCGGGTTCGCCCGTGCTCGGCAAAGGCACGCCGATCGCTGCATCGCTCAATCACCTGGCCGGCGGCACCCTGCATTTCCTGCTCGGCTACACGCTGGCGCACGCGCTCGATGCGGACGGCGTCTGGATCGGGATCTTCTTCGGTCTCGTCTTCGCCGCCGGGCACCTCAACCAGGAAGTCCGCGACTGCGACGGCGACCGCGTCAATCGCATCCGCACCATCGCCGTCGTGTTCGGCCGCCGACCCGCGTTTGTCGCCAGCCTGTTCACGTTCAGCGCGGCGTATGCGATGCTGACCGTGCTGGCGATGCGCGGCATTCTGCCGCGGCTGCTGCTGGCGAGCCCGGCCGTGTGGCTGCTGCACCTGGCGTGGTCGCTCGCGGCGCTGCGCCGCGGTTTGAGCTTCGACACTGCGGTGTGGATGCAGCGGCGCTACCGCGGCTTGTTCGCGCTGGTCGCGCTTGCGCTGCTGGCCGGCGCGGCAGGCGTCGCGTGACAATGATCGGTAGCTTCGGCCGCGCTTGCGCGGTGCGCGTCAACAGGGGCGAGTCGCAACAGCATGAAATTGTCGGTCGTGATCCCGTGCTACAACGAAGAGCGCACGCTGCGTGCCCTAGTCGACGCCGTGCGCCGCTCGCCGTACGAGCCGAAGGAGATCATCGTCGTCGACGACGCGTCGAATGACGGCACGCGCGCGCTTCTCGCGGCGGAGATCGCACCGCTGGTGCATCAGATCCTGTATCACGACGTGAATCGCGGCAAAGGCGCTGCGGTGCGTACCGGCATCCGCGCAGCGACCGGCGACGTCGTGATCGTGCAGGACGCGGACCTCGAATACGACCCGAACGAATACCCGCAGCTGGTCGAGCCGATCTGCTGCGACCAGGCCGACGTCGTGTTCGGTTCGCGCTTCCGCCATGCGCGGCCGCCGCGCATGTTCCTGCGCCAGTGGCTCGGCAACAAGGTGCTGACGCGGATTTCGAATCTGTTCACGGGTCTCGCGCTGACCGACATGGAGACCTGCTACAAGGTGTTCCGGCGCGAGGTCATCCAGTCGATCGAACTCGAGGAAGACCGCTTCGGCTTCGAACCCGAAGTCACCGCCAAGCTTGCGCGCAGCGGCTGCCGCATCCAGGAGATCGGCGTTTCCTTTTGCGGTCGCAGTTATGCCGACGGCAAGAAGATCGGCTGGAAAGATGCCGTGCGTGCACTGTACTGCATCGCCAGGTACAGCCCGCCGCTGCACACACGCCTGCGCCGTCGCATCGGCGCATGGGCACGCGCGCTGACCGGACGCCGCGCAGCCTGCGCGGAAACGGGACGCAGCGCGCCGTAGCGCGACGCACCAAGACGCCGAATTCCGAAAAAAAAAGAGCCCGGACCTGCCGGGCTCTTTTCGTTCGACGTCGCCGTCGTTACTGCGTGATCACCACCAGCCACGGCACCGAGTTCTGCACCGTCACCCAGAGTTGGGTCAGGCGATCGCGTTCGGTGCTGCTGCTGATCAACGGCAGCGATGCGGTCGCGCCGCCGGCGGTCAGGTACCCGTTGCTCGCATTCGACGCGGTCTGCCAGGCGAACGAGAACAGGCCTTGCTCGAGATCGACGATCTGCCAGGCGCCCGGTTCGACCAGGCCTGCGGCGGTACGCGTCGACGCACGCACCACGCGGTCGTTGCCGAAACGCGCGAGCTCGAGCGTGAACAGCGCCTTGCCGTCCGGCCCGCGGCCGACAGCGACGGTGGTCGGCGCGAGGCTCAGGCCGTCGAGCAAGCCCGCATCCACATGCAGCTTCGCAGTGACGAAGTCCGCACCGTTGCCGATGCCGTTGACCCACACCAGCGGCGTGCCTTCGAAACCGTCCGTGAACACATGCACCAGATCGGTGTCGGAAGCGCTGTTGTTGGCGAGCGACGGATCGATCTCGCCTGCCGTCAGCGCGACGGCGGCCGAATTCGCGAGCGAGTCGCTGACGTCGCCGCCGAGCACCGTGGCGCTGTAGACGTAGGCGACCTCGGATCCGATCGGCAGCGTCACCGAATCGTTCAGCACGTTGCCGACACCGCTGTTGCAGACGGCGCCGCCGAACGGAATGCAGGTCCAGCTGCCGTTCGCGAGGCCCGGCGGCAAGGTGTCGGTGACCGTCGCATCGACCTGGCTCGGACCGGCCGGGTTGGTGATCTCGATGATGTAGTTCACCGCGCCGCCGACCAGCACGTTGTTGCGATGGTCGGTCAGGGTCAGCGCCAGATCCGCCTGCGCCGGATTGACCGTCACCTGCGTCGGCGTGGAGGACGGGCTGCTGCAGCCGGAGGTGGTCACCACGACCGTGTAGGCGCCGCTGGTGTTCGCCACGTCGGTCGGGTTGGTCGCGCCGGCGATGATGCCGCCGTCGCGGTACCACTGGTTGTCGACCGCACTCGACGACGTCAGCAACACCGTGCTCGGTGCATAGACCGATACCGGTCCGGGCGGCGTGACCGTCGGCTGCGCCGGCGTCGGCGTGACCGACAAGGTCGCGTCGCGGCCGAACTGGCTATGACAGCCCAGCGCGTTCAGTTGCGCCGTGTACACACCCGCTGCGCTGGCCGTGTAGCTCTGGCTGCCGGCCCCCGGAATCGGTGAGCCGTCCTTCCACCACTGAATTCCGGTGGCGCTGTCCGAATCGAGGATCTGCGTCGTGCCCTGGCAGATACCGAGCGAGGTCACGGTCGAAGCCTGGCCGCGGAATGTGATGAACGGCGAGTGCGGCGTCGGATTCTGCACGACGTAGCCGGCGGATTGCGACGTGGTGCAGCTGTTCGCGTCCGTGGCCGTCACGTAGTACGTCGCCGCACCGGTCGCCGCGTACGTCGATGCCGTCTCGCCCGGTTGCACGTCGATGTCCTTGTACCAGGTGTAGGACACGGCGCCGGTCGCACCGCTCGCACTCAGCGTGAGCGGCACTTCCGGACATGCCTGATCCTGCGTGCCGGTGCCGTTTGTGAAGCCCACGATAACCGGCGTCGGCGGCGGCGTGTTGACCACGACCGTGGCGATGTCGGACATGGTGCTGGCGCAGCCGTTGGCGTCGCTCACCTGCACGGTGTAGTCGCCCGCGGCCGTCGCGACGTAGGTCTGGCTCGTCGCACCCGGAATCGGACTGCCGTTGAGGAACCACTGGTTGCCGTCTGCCGAATCGGAGCTCAGCGTCGTGCTGTTGCCGCTGCAGAACGCGGTCGTGCCGCTGATGCTCGGTTTGCTTGGCGGCACATCGATGTTGACCAGCGCCGAATTCGACGCCATGCAGGCGTTCGGCGCGATCACGGCCAGATTGAGCGTCACGGCACCCGACGCACCCGAGGTGTAGAAGATGTTCTGCGTGTTGCTCGACGAGGTGATCGTGCCGTTGGTGGCGCCCCAGCCGTAGCTCGACATCCCGGCCGGACCCGACGCGGTATTGCCGGTCGAGTTGGAACAGACCAGCGTCGGTGACGGCGTGATGGTCGCCTGGGTCGTGCTGCAATCGGTGTCGTTGAAACAGGTCGTGACGTCGTCCAGCAGCGGTGTCTGCGCCGGATCGCTGGTCGCGAAGAACGCCTTGTACTCGATGTAGCGCAGGTTGTAGAACTGCGTCGACAGCGACACCGGCGACGAGGTGAAGAACGTTCCGGACGTGCCGTCCGGTCCGACGAAGTTGAACGGTCCGTTGACGTTGTTCGAACCCGCCACCTGGAACTGCAGCGAGGTGTTCGCCGGCAGCGCCGCGTTCCACGACAGCGTCGACCAGATCGGCGTCAGGCCGCCGGACGGATTGCTGTCTTTCGGTGCCGACACGAACGTGCCGGACGCAGCGTAGCCGACCTGCACGAAGGTATGGAAGTTGAAGTCGCGCGTCGTATCCGCCGACCATGTCGCGCCGCTGTCGGCCGACAGCACGCGCGAACCGTTGGCGTAGGTCGAGGGCGAGGAGCGGATCCAGAAATAACCGCTACCGGCCGGTGCGGAGACCGGGCGCAACACCAGCGCGTACTGCGTGCCGGCCGTGACCGAAGCCGGCGCGGCGAACGTCGCGGCATACGTGACGGACGCGCCGCTACCGAACGTGCTGCCCGGGACGGAAGCTGTCGCAAGATCGGCGCCGGTCGGCAGGCCGCCGCTGGTCGCACGCAGCGACAGAGTCAGGTCCGGCGGCGTCGCGCCGCAGCCGCTGCAGAACAGCGTGAAATCCGCTTTGACCAGCGAACCGCTGACGCCCGCGATGAAGGTCTGTCCGGTCCAGTTGGGTGTGCCGAAGCCGGTGCCCGTGGTCGTGCCCGCGGTATTGAGCTGGTCGACCGCCGGCGCGTTGGACAGCCCAATGCTGCCGGGCGTGGCGTTCAGATCAAGCGTCGCCGAGGCCACGCCGGTGAGGAAATCGCCCTGCGTGGTGTCGGTCACGCACGCGCTGGCGGGCGAGCCGGCGAGCGAGAAATTCTGCGTCGTCGTGTTGCCGTCGATGACCGCGATGTTGCTCGCGCTGCCACTGGAGAAACCGGGGAAGCTGGCGCTCATGCCCGGATACAGGCCGGCCGGGATCGAGGCGAAGGAATAGTTGCCGCTGCCGTCGGTGGTGGTCGTACGGCTGCCGAGCATCACGGTGACGCCGGGCATCGGCGCGCCGCCGACGGCTTGTGTGACCGTTCCGGACACGGTGCCGCCGGCGCCGACGGGCGTACAGCCGGGGAACGCGGGAATGGAACCGAACTTGGTCAGCCAGCGGTGATTGAACGTCTGGTCGGCCGGATTGGCGTATTCGCTCGCATACCAGAAGGTGCAGCCGTCTGGATCAAGCGTCATCGCGCTGTAGTCGCCCCAGCGCTGGATGCCGGTCTGCGATGCGGTACCGGTGAAGAAGGTCTGTTCAGTCAGACTGAACGTATTGGCCGGATCGCCCGCGAGGCGGCCGGCGTACATGATCGAAGGGAACACGGTGGTCCCGTTCGACATGCTATAGCCCATCGCCAGGTTGCCGGCGCGGTCGAGCGCCAGACTCGGCATGAAGCGGTTGTTGACGTTGGCGCCGTCCGGATCCCAGGTGGTGGCCTGCGGCAGGTTCGCCGCGACGGTACCGCCGGTCACGTCCGCCTGGTACCAGCGCGGCGCGGCCAGTCCAGTCGTGTTCCCGCGGCGTACCGTATGCGGCACCCACAGCGATTCGGTACCGCCGAAATTCGTGTATTGGTTCTGCACCATCGCGCGTGTCGCCAGCACGTCGAGCAGCTGCGCAGTTCCGGGCTGGGCCGCGTTCGCCGGGCTCGCGTTGGGCCAACTGGTCGCGGCGAGCGGCGTGTCCGGCCCGGTGAACGTCGACAGCGCAAGGCTGTTCCAGTCGACATGGAATTTGTACACGCTGATCGCATTCAGGAAACTCGAGGTCGACACGAACAGGTTCGGACGCCCCGCGGGCGGCGTACCGACCTGCAGGCGCGCGTTGCTCGGGATGACGGTGAAGGCGCCGCCGCCGATGTCGAACTGCACCACTTTCACGGTCGGCGCACCGGCGTACATCTGCGCCTTGTTGAACGCCCAGGCGCGCGCGTTCTTGTAGCTCGAGCCTGCGCCGAACGAGAACAAGTTGGCCGACATGTACAGGCCATCGGGCCAGATGCCGAATTTCGGGTAGTCGTTCAGCGCATCGGAAATCTGGCGCGAATAGAAATTCCAGCCGCCGGCGAGCGGATCGCCGCTCTGCGATACGGCGAAACATTGGAAGGCCGGCGCCAGCACGTTGCCGCCGGCGTCGGTCAGGAATGCGAAATCGGTGATGACCCAGCGATCCTCGAATGTGTCGTACAGCACGACCGGATCGCCGAAATTGTTCGTGTCGCACAAGTTGCCGAAGTGGCCCTGGCTCATGAAGGTATCGAACGTGAACGCGGCTTCGAGGAAGCCGTCGCTCTTGCGGAAGATGCCGATGGACGTGTTGACCGTTTCGATGAAGTGGTTCGGACCGACATCACCGTTGGTATCCGGCGGCGAGCCCGCGCCCCAGTTGAAGCGGTCCAGGCCTTCGAACACCCCGTTCGGCGGCGGCGCCGGCGCATTCAGTGCGGGAACGCTCGGGCCGGGAGCGACGGTTTGCGATTCGTTCGTGCCGGGCGCGAATTGCGGCACGATGTCCGGATCTTCGAGCTCGACGCGTTCGCGCGGCACCGGCCGCACTTTCGGCAGCGAGCGCACGTCGAATCGCCGACTGTCGGCGCGCTGCAGACTCAATTCGACCGGCTTGTTCTGCAACGGTTGCACCGGCGCAGTGTTCGGCAGATCCGCATCGAGTGTGACGTCCTGCGCAGACACGCACACGGTCGCCGCGGAAACGAGCAATCCGAAAACGATTCGCTTCATTGATACCCCCAGCCATGGCACGGCCGCGGCACACTCCGGTGCGGCAACGTGCGAGCAATCCCCAAGCCACCGCTCCACCCGCGGAAGCCGCTGCGTCCCAAAACGGAGCCCCCGTCCGTCTTCGGAATCACACCCCAGTGCGACCTGCCAAGGATGCGCCCTGAGTTGGCAGGCGGTCAAGGCGCACACAGCCGTAGGCGTCCCGTCGCCGAGAGGTCCGTCCCCGCACCTCCGCCACCCGCGGATCGGCTAGTGCCCGGCCGTCGTCGCGCCGCTGCCGATCGGCACGAACTCGCGATGTCCGGCGATATCGACGGCGATGCCGTTGGACCAGATCTCGCCGATACGCCCATCGCCCCAGGCATCGCCGACGGCACGCGCCGCCAGGCCCTGCGTCGAGCGCATCAGCGCGAAATCGACGCTGCCCTGGCGGTATGTGGCGACCAGACGCGGCCCGTCCGCCGTGGGCAGTGACGTCGCCGGCGAGGACACAACGACGGGCGTCGAAGCGAACGGATCCCGCGCCAGGTCGACGCCCGGCCATTCACGCCGATGCCACACCGGCAGGGACGGCACTTCCCGAGGCGGACGCGCCAGGATCCTGGCAACGTAGGCCTTCCCCGATTGCGAATCGGCGAGCGAGCTCGCCGCCAGGACCAGGAGCAGCAACGGCAGGTACAGCAGCGCACTGGCGCACACGATGCGCCAACGCAGGCCGGAGCGATGCGGTGCCGCGGCCGTCACGGCGCCAGCCCTTCCGTCAGGTAATGGAAAAACGCGACGCGCACCGACGCACGCAGCGAGTGCGGCGCCTCGCCCGCGGTCAGCGTCATCGACGTGACTTGCGCCGAGGGGGCAGCGCTGAGCAAATCCTGCAAGAACGCGGCGAAATCCGCCGACCTTCCCTGTACGGCGAACGTCGCGCCGCGATCGGCATAAAAGCCTTCGTGCAGGTACTCGGCCGACCACGCGACATCGGTGATTTGCAGGCCATGCGTGTCTGCGTTGGTGCGCAATGCCTGTTCCAGCGTCGTGTTGTCGATGCGGTCCGGCAGGCGCTGCGCGAGCGCCTGCAGCATCGGGCGCATGGCGGCGAGCTGCGCGGCCAGCGCATCGTGGTTCGCCAGCTTGTCGTGCATCTCCGCAAACTCTCTGCGCAGCAGGTCGGCGTGGTCGTGGGCGTTGCGGGCACTGAGCCAGGCCTCACGCAACAGCACCAGCGCAAGCAGCATTCCGGCCAGATGCAGCAGCACGCCGCCGGCGGTCGCCGTGCGCGCGTTCACGGGCTGGCCTCGTGCGGCCAGTGCGCCTGGATGCGCACGACGCCTGCCGCCGGATCGGTCGCTGGCGGCAGCACACGGATACTGCGCCAGCCGTGCGCGCTCAGACGTTCGATCGTTGCGAGTTCAAGCTCCGACGTCGCGCTCCCGAGATCGAGCGTGAGCGTGTCGTCGTCGGCCCGCAGCGACGTCAGGCGCGCGTCCGGCGGCAGGTCCCCGGCAACCGCGAGTGCGGCCGCGGTGCGCGGCATGCCGGACTCGAGTTGCTCCAGGACCATTTTGCGCGCGAGCACGCGAGAACGGACCTGCTCGTAATCCTTCAGGTCCGGGATCTGCGCGCGCACGCGACCGATTTCTTCGCCCAGCAAGGCGCTCTCCGTGCGCTGCGCAGCCGCGTCGAAATACGGAATCGCCAACAGTGGCACGCACAGCAGCGCTGGCCCGAGCAGCGCGAACGCGCCCCGCCACAACCGCGTCGCAGTTCCCGTCGCCGGAGGCGGCGTCCCGGTTTCGCCGAGCCGCCGACGCGCACGCCACGCCACCACTGCGCCGAGCAGCAGCAGGTACACGCTAACGCACGCATCGGTCAGCAGCAGCGGCTCGGCATCGGTAGCGCCGGGTCCCGACAGCGATGCACCGGTGCCCGATGAGGCGATCAGCGCGAGCACGATCAGCACCACCACGATCGTCCCCTGCCAAAACGCGGCCAGCACGAACGCGCCACTGCCGATGCGCCGGCTCTGCGTCGCCCACCACCACGCCGACAGCAGCAAGACCGGCCAGGGTGCGAGGGCGACCTGCAGGAATTTCGGCAGGTCGATGCGTCCGCCGGGCGAAGTCACCCACAGCGCGAGCAGCGGCAGCAGCACCGGCAGCCAGAATGCCGTGCCCCAAAATGCCGCCACGCGGCGCAGTGTCGCGGAGGCGTTGGCGCTTGCGGGAGGTTGTGACATCGATTTCGCGACGTGGGGCGATCGAAGCAACAAACGCAACGGGCCGGAGGAGCGAACGTGTTCGCTCCGCCGGCCGGGCAGCGTTCCGCACAGGATACTTCCCCAGGGACTGTCAGCGCATGCCATTCGATCGACAGCTTTCCGGCTCACACGCGTGGCGCGCAGCGACGGCCGCCGCCGTGCTCGCGTTGCTCGCTACGCCGCTGGCCGCGGCCAAAGGCGGCGACGAAGCCGACGCCTGCGACAGCGTGCAGACGTTGTTGCCGCCCGTGACCGACCGGCCGACGGCAGCCGATCGCAAACGCCTGCACGGCTGCAACGAATTCACGCTGTACTTCGGTCTGGAAGCGCCGCCGAATCTGACCGACGCACGGTTGTGCGCCATGATCTCGCTCGAGGCCTCAGGCGCCGGCGGCAGCCCGCTGCACGACGCGGGGCTGTTGATGCAGATCTATGCGCACGGCCGCGGCGCGCAGCGCAATGCGGCGGTGGCGCGGCATTACGCCTGCCTGATGGAGGTGCAGGACGAGACGCGCACGAAAATCCTGCAGGGCATCGACCAGTACGCCGACGGCACGCAGGATTACCCCGCGTGCGCCGACGCCGAGTGGGGCGTGGCCGAGGCGGAGTGCAGCGCCCTGCCCGACTGGATCGCGATCCGCGACGCGAAAGTCGAGAGCGCGCGTTTCGCCGCTTCGCTCGATACCGACGCACGCACGGCATTCGAACCGCTGCGCAGGGCGTGGGCGGCGTATTTCAAGCTGCGCATGGATCTGGAAATCCGCCCGCCCGACCGCGGGCGCGGCACAAACGAAACGCGGCGCGAGCGCGAATTCGACGACGACATCGCGGCGGTAATCAAGGCATTCCGGGGCACGCGGATCCCAGCAGGCGACGATATCCCGCAGCAGGACCGTACACTCAATGCCACCTATCGTCGCGTACTTCAGGCGGCGACCCAGAACGTCCAGGACGACCCCGAGGGCCACAGCGAGCTGACGCCGGAACAGTTGCGCCAGGACGAGCGCGCGTGGCTCGCATTCGCCGACGCCTGCGAACGTTTTCGCCGCGTGCACGACGGAGGGCTTACGTCGGACGCGCTGCGCCGGCTGCTGACGGTGCAACGCATCGCAGCGCTGCGTGCGCTGTTCTATTACGTCCGGATCGACGAGAACTGGCAGCCTGGCGACGACAGCTGAACGGGTTGCCCGGGCTCAGACCGGACCTTCGATGCTGCTCGCCGGCGGCGTGAACCACGCGGCGCCATGCTCGGTGACGTAGAAGTGGTCTTCCAGCCGCACGCCGAATTCGTGCGGCACGACGATCATGGGTTCGTTGCTGAAACACATGCCGGGCGCGAGCAGCGTGCGGTCGCCGCGCACCAGGTACGCCGGTTCGTGGATCGCCAGACCGATGCCGTGACCCGTGCGATGCGGCAGGCCGGGCAGCCGGTAGTCCGGGCCGTAGCCCGCGCGCTGCAGCGATTGCCGCGCCGCATGATCGATCGCCTCGCATGGCAAACCCGGACGCACCGCGTCGAACGCGGCTTGTTGCGCCTCGCGCTCGTGCTGCCACACGCTGCGCTCCTTCGCCGATGCCGTACCGAACACGTAGGTGCGCGTCACGTCCGAGTGGTAGCCCTGCACCTGGCAGCCGGTGTCGATCAGGACCAGGTCACCGCTTTTCAGGCGCTGCTCGCCGGGCACGCCGTGCGGATACGCCGTGGCGTGCGCGAACTGCACGGCGCAGAACGTGCTGCCCGCGTCGGCGCCGAGCGCGCGGTGGGCGGCGTCGATGAAGCGCTTGACCTCGCTCGTGCTGACGCCGGGCGACAGGATGCGCGCCGCGCGCCGGTGCACCTCGAGCGTCATGGCCATCGCCTGCTGGATCAATGCCAGTTCCGCCGGCGACTTCAGCATGCGGCAGCCGTCGATCACCGGCGCCGCATTGCCGATCGCGATGGCGCCGCAAGCGGCGCGCAGGCCGTCGAACACACCGAACGGCGCGAGCGGGTCGAGCGCCACCGTGCGCACGCCGTCTTCCTCGAGCACGTCGGTCAGCAGGCGATAGGGATCGTCGTGCTCCTCCCAGGTGCGCAGGTCGACGTCGATGGCAAGGCTCGCGTGCAGCGAGCCGCGTTCGAACTCGGGGCACAGCGCGACCGGCTTGCCCGCGCGGCGCAGAACCAGCGCCACCAGGCGCTCGCTCGGCGCCCAGGGCACGCCACTGAAGTAGCGCAGGCTCGGCCCGGCGTTGACCACCAGCGCGTCCGCACCGAGCGCCGCGAGCAGGTGCCGCGCGTGCTCGGCGCGGGCGGCGTATTCTGATTGTGCGATCGGCGCGGGCCGTTTCGGCCAGGGTCTCAGATCCGACAGTTCGATCGCGGCGCTGGAACCGCCGACAGCGTGACTCATCCCGATGTCTCCTTCTTGAAAACGTTGGCCGATGCTCAGCGCACGCCGTGCATCAAGCGGTTGATCGCGGGCGCAGCGAGGAACAGCGCAAGCGCGGCAGCGCCCAGCGCCCAGAAACCGAACGCGTAGCCCGCTGCAGCAGAGGCGGCGGTCATGCCGGTGGCGCCACTGACCTCGCTCGCGAACAAGCCAGACAAATTGTTGCCGTTCGCAACGCTCAGGAACCAGCCACCCATGGCAAGTCCGGCACAGCGCGTCGGCGCGAGTTTGGTCGTCATCGACAGTCCGATCGGCGACAGGCACAGTTCGCCCAAGGACTGCAGCACGTAGACCGCGCTCAGCGTCCAGAACGGGATCTTCTGCTGCGCGTCGACGAGGTGGGCGAACGCGTACATCAGCAGCAGGAATGCCGCCGCGTTGAACAGCATCCCGCTGCCGAACTTGAACGGAATCGACGGCGGGCGGCCGCGCCGCGCGAGTCGCATCCAGCACGCGGCGACCAGCGGCGCGAGCGCGATCACGGCGAGCGAGTTGACCGACTGGAACCACGCGACCGGGAACTCCCACTCGCCGAAGCGGCGCACGACCATCTTCTCGGCCAAGAAATTGAACGAGCTGCCGGCCTGCTCGAAAAACATCCAGAACACGGTGTTGAGCAGGAACACGAGCAGCATCGCCGCGACCCGGTCGCGCGCGACCGCGCCGTCGCGCGCACCTTCGCGCAGCAGCAGCGCCGCGAGGCCGAGCCAGAGCAGGCCGAGCGCCCACGCCAATGCCGCCGCGCCGAGCTTGGCCAGCACGAGATACACCAGGGGTGTCGCGAACAGCGCGAGGAGTGTGACGTTCAGCACCGGCCGCGCCCCGCGCGCGTGCGGCGGCGTCGCACCGACGGCGCCGAGCCGGTGTCGCCCGAACCAGAACCAGACGAAGCTCAGCAGCATGCCGCACGCCGCGGCGAGGAACACGGCGCGGTAGTTTTGTTCCAGCGGCGTGGCGCTCCACGCACTGGCGAGCCAGCCGGTCAACAGCGGCGAGACGAACGCGCCGGCGTTGATGCCCATGTAGAAAATGGTGAAGCCGGCATCGCGGCGCGCGTCGCCCGGCGGGTACAGCTGGCCGACCAGGGCCGAAATGTTCGGCTTGAACAAGCCGTTGCCGACCACGACCAGCGCCAGGCCGCACAGGAACAGATCGATCTGCGGCACGACCAGCAGGCACAGGCCGCCGGCCATGATCACCGCGCCCAGCAGGATCGCGCGCTGCGCCCCAAGCACGCGGTCCGCGACGAATCCACCGAACAAGCCTGCGCCGTAGACGAGCGCCAGATAGGCGCCGTAGATCCGGTTCGCCGGCGCCTCGCCGCTGCCGGCGCCGGCATGGAACTGCGCCACGATGTACAGCGTCAGCGCCCAGCGCATGCCGTAGAACGCAAAGCGCTCCCAGAACTCGGTCAGGAACAGGAGCCACAGCGGCGCCGGATGGCCGAACGTGTCCGCGT
>Ga0068856_100005008_pt1 | contig 13115 bp, 9 predicted proteins | sample KBSCornC62_FD_66595 | JGI IMG/M metagenome (GOLD analysis project Ga0068856, IMG submission 66595) | Corn rhizosphere microbial communities from Kellogg Biological Station, Michigan, USA - KBS Corn C6-2 | ecosystem: Host-associated > Plants > Roots > Rhizosphere > Soil ...
ACCTGGTCGCCATGCGTGACGACCCGGCCGTCGACCGCGTGCGCGTGCGCTCGGTGCTGACGTGTGAGGCCGAGCAGGGCATCTGCGCCCTGTGCTACGGCCGCTCGCTCGCCACCGGCGGGCACATCGAGCTCGGCGAAGCGGTCGGCGTCATCGCCGCCCAGTCGATCGGCGAGCCCGGCACCCAGCTGACCATGCGTACGTTCCACACCGGCGGCGTCGCCGGCGCGGACATCACGCACGGCCTGCCGCGTGTCGTGGAGCTGTTCGAGGCCCGCAAGCCCAAGGGCCTTGCCCGCATGGCCGAGGTCTCGGGCACCGTGTCGATGGAGGAGGCCGACAAGTCGGTCACCGTCGTGATCACCGACTCGGCCGGCGAGGAGCACCGCTACACGTTCCCGCGCCGCACCCTGCTCTACGTCCGCGACGGGGAGAAGGTTGAGGTCGGCAAGCCGCTGAACGAGGGCTCGCTGTACCCCCACGAGATCCTCGCCCACGGTGCCAAGACGCCGATCGAGCGCCGTACCGAGACCGAGCTGTACCTCGTCCGCGAGGTCCAGGAGGTCTACAAGTCGCAGGGCGTGGACATCAACGACAAGCACATCGAGCTGATCGTGCGCCAGATGATGAAGAAGGTTCGTGTCGACCAGAAGGGCGACACGGAGCTCCTGCCCGGCCAGTACGTCGATCGTCACGACTACGCGAAGATCAACGCGCAGGTTGCCGAGAAGGGCGGCGAGCAGGCCCAGGCCGAGGAGATCATCCTCGGGATCACCAAGGCCTCGCTCAACACCGACTCGTTCCTGTCGGCGGCCTCCTTCCAGGAGACCACCAAGGTGCTGACCGACGCCGCTCTCGAGGGCAAGATCGACCGCCTCAACGGCCTCAAGGAGAACGTCATCATCGGCAAGCTGATCCCGGCCGCGACGGGTCTGAAGCGCTACCGCCGCATCGAGATCGAGCCGAGCGAGCCGCTGCCCCGTGGCATCGACGAGGTCGGCCTGCTCGACCACGACGATCTGGCGGCCGAGCTCGGCCTCTCCGATGGTGAGACGCTGGGCGACTTCGGTGGCCTGCATGCCGACCTCTCCGACCTGGAGGAGATCGGCAACGTCGATTCCTCGTTCGGGTTCGCCGACGAGTTCGCCGACCTCGGGCTGCCCACGGAGGGCTCGAACGGCGAGGGCAGCGGCGAGCCGAGCTAGGCCCTGACGTCGCAGGCGTTTTTGCCGAGGGCGGGTGGCCGGCTTGGCCACCCGCCCTCGCTGCGTTCAAGGTGGCGGGACGGACCCCTCAGGGTGGGGCGCTACCGGCGCGCGAACGGTATCGGGCCGAGCCGGTAGAAACGGGCCGCCTGCGCCATGAAATAGCCTCCGTCGTCCTCGCCATTCAAGGAGCGACGGGTGTTGCCGTCGATCGGACCCGGCTCGGGTGGGTGGCCAGTACCCGTCTGGCAGGCGCAGGTATCCGTGGCCTGGCCACCGCCGAAGAGCAGGGCAGCCACGCCGGCTTTGGCGTAGCTGCGCAGCAACGCCCGCGCGGTGCGATCACTGCCGAGCAGGCTCTGGACCCTGTTGTCCTGGTAGTGGTATGGCGTGTTGTTCTGGACCCGGAAGAGGGTGTTGCCCACCGGGATCTGCCAGATCGTGATCGGGAGTTGCAGGACGCGATGGACCGCGGCGATGTACTGGCCAAGCCGCCTGAAGTCGGCCGCGTGCCACCATGCGGATCGTCCGGCACCGTTGACGACCTGCGCGTAGCCGGCGTCGCGGTCTGAGATCTCGGTGAAGAGCGCGTCGAAGCGCGCGTGCAGCGACTCATAGAAGGCCACCGATTTGGCGGCCATCGTGGCCACCTCGGCGCTCGACGGGTGGTTGAGGTGGATGTCCACATCGGTGCCCCAGATAGAGTCGGCATAGGCCAGAATCACGCGTGGCGCATAGGTGTTCCTGAGCAACAGAATTGCCCGCGCGAACCCGGAGGCGTTGTTGGGCAGACCCTCGAGCCCCGGCATCCCACTCGAGGAGACCGAGGCGGCGACGCTCGCGGCCCGGTTGCCCTTCGATGCCTGCTCGATGAAGCCCCACAGATCCGGCTCGACATGGAGAACAACCGGGCCCCTGGCCAGCGTGGCCTGTCGAAAGAACGCCCTGAGGTTCTGGTAGTAGGCCAGCATAGTGCCGCGATCTCTGAGGTTGACCAGGTCCGCGACGGAGTCCTGACCCTGCCCCGAGCCCGGCTCGGACTGGCGAAGCTCGTAGTAGGAGAACACCGGCACCTCATGCACGGCCTCGGAGGACGCGATGTAGGAGGAGACGAAGTTCGTTCCCCAGCTCTGCCAGCTGTGGCCGGTATTGACCCCCGCCGAGAGGTACTGGTAGCGGAAGTCGAAGGGAGCCTGCCGGCGCTGGGCGCCAGCCTGCGTTGGCGATGACGTGATCCCCAGCTGCAGCGTGCGGTAGGGCCAACTGGCCAACGTGTGACCCGGGGGCGCCGCCGCCGAAGCGGAGGCACAGCCAACCGCGATCAGCAACGCCAGCCGCAATCGCGTAGCCGCTTGAGACATGGGTCTCACGTTACGCATCTGCAAGCAATGGGTGGGCCGCGCCTACGGAACGTTGCCCGCCGGCGTCGACTCCGGCACGATCATCGACCGCGCATTGCCGCCGCGCTGAGCCTGCGCCACGAGCTTCTCCTCGTAGAGCGCTGCGTCGGCCTGTGCGGTCGCCGCGTCCAGCGGCGTGGTTGACCCGAACAGCGCCAGCCCGATCGAGGCGTGGACCCGGATCAGCTGGCCGTTGCTCAGCTCGATTGGGGCGCTGAACCGGGCGCGCAGATCCTCAGCCACCTGACGCGCGGCATCGATCGCGATTGGCTCGGCCAGAATCAGCGCGAACTCGTCGCCGCCGACCCGTGCCGGCACGTCGACCGCGCGCGTGGCGCCGCGCATACGGTCGGCAAACGCGCACAGCACCTCGTCGCCGGCGCGGTGGCCGAGCGTGTCGTTGACGCGCTTGAAGTCATCGAGGTCGACCAGCAGCAGTGCCGCCTGCTGCGAGTTGCGCCGGCAGCGCAACTCGCACGCCGCGCCGGCCTCGGCGAACAGCGCCCGGTTGGCCAGCCCAGTGAGCGGGTCCCTGAGTGCCCGCTCGGTCTGCACTATGCGCTGCCGGTGCTCGTGGTGGGTCAGTGCGAGCAGCGCCGTGGCGCCGAACATGAGCGCCACCGACGCGCCGGGAGCGGTGTGCAGCTCGACCGCGGCCACCAGCCCGATCGGGGTGAGCGAGGCATCGATCAAGACAGCGGAGATCCCGTCCTCGAGCGGCATTCGTCGCAGCCTGATCCGCTCACGCAGCGCAAAGATCAGTACCGCCGCGAAAATCTGGCCGCCAAACGCGATGACGTAGCGCGGCCATTGATGCCAGCTCGCCAGTCCTGGCGCGAGCGCCGATAGCAGCAGCGCGGCCACGACCCCGGCCCAGCTGTTGCAGCCGGTGACGATCGCCGTCAGCACCGGCTTGGGTCGCCGCGGCTGGGTGATCAGCCCGCAGGTGAACATCGCCACCGGCAGCAGGTTCAGCGGCAGCGTGAACGCGGCCATTACGAATGCGGCCTGCTCGCAGCTCGTCCAGCTGTTGCTGCTGCGCTGAACGTTGAAGCGCATGCTCAGTGCCAGCAGGATCAGCGCGAGCGGCGCGAGCGACGAGAAGCCGTGGCCGCCCGGGAGCAGCAGCGCGCAGACGCCGGCTGTCAGCAAGAACCCACCGCCGAAGATCAGCCGCTCTTTCAGCAGCAGCTCCGGCGTCGTCCGGTCGCCCTCGGCCGTCTCCTCCTGCAGGTACCTCCAGACGCGTGCCGGTATTGCCCCCATCTCTCAGGAATCGGGTCCACAGGCCGATTCTTGAGGCATTTGGCTGGGGGCTAGCCCCAGTCATTCGAGGTGGCGCGCCCGTGCTCGCAACCTGATCAACACGCGGGCCAAAGCGCATGTGGGGTGCGCGCCAAACATCGCGGTGCCCGCAGCGAGCTGAGCCAGCAGGTACGTCTGTCCGGGGCCGCTGGGTCCGCTGACCACCGGCGCCGCCACAGCGCTGTTGGATGACGTTCTCCGTACGACGTTTGGAGTAAGTCGTGCGACGTAATAGCATTGCGTGCTGGGCGCCCGGGGGTCGAGGCGCCCGCCGCAGCCCGTGAAGCGGTGCTCAAGCGTGCGGCGCATCCATCACGAGTAGCGAGGACAGCAATGCACACACGTCTCCTGGGTCGCGCCGTCTCTGCGCTCCTCACCGTCGCCGTGCTCGCGACGTGTCAGCTGCCGGCGGCAGCAGCCGCCGGCATCCCCGATGGCCGCAGTGCGGTCACGCCGGTGATCATCACAAGCTCGGGCTTCTGCCCGCATGGGTCGGGAGCGGGTTCGCGCGTGCTCTGTCGGCTCGGGATCCGGGTTTCACGTGTCAGCCAGGCCAGCTCCTTCGTGGCCTGCCTTGGCTGCAACGGCGGCTGGAGCAGGTGGTCGAAGAGCGGTCAGACCTGGATGGCCAGGGCCGCGAAGCCGATCACCAGGGCCGGCACCGTCGTGCTGGTGGTCACCAAGCCTGGCTACATCGGCCGCTACCGGCTCTACCGAGCCGCCGCTCTCGGCACGTCACGGGCCGGGCTGCACCTCTACCGGCAGGGCTGTCTTGGCGCGGGCATTCCGGCCTCCACGATCAGGCAGTCACTGGCCGGGCGACTGCGCAACCTGCCCACCGTCCCCTGCGTGCGTCCCAGGGGCCTGACGGGTAACGCCTTCACGGCCGGGACCAACGAGCTCTCGACCACCACGATCACGCATGCACTGGCCTACGGGAAGGTCTCGCAGCCGATGTGGCTGACAATGGGGGAGACCTCGTCGGGCAACTGCCGGCCCGGCGGCCCCTACGCCTACACCGCCGCCGAGCGCCACAGGATCTTGTGGTACTCGTGGCGCGTGAACAAGGGCTACTTCGATTCGGGCTTCAGGCTCAAGGCCCGCCTGCCGGCCGGACAGATCTGCATCTACCTGCAGAGCGGTGTGCTCTATCACGGCTTCGCCGACGGTCCGGTCGCGCAGTGGGGCTATACCGACTACTCCACCGGTGACGTGCTGACCGGTCCAGCGGCCACCGCACTGACCGCAGCCGGCTCGACCACCGTGACACTGACCGGCCACGCGCCGCGGGCGGAGATCCTCCAGTCATACGATTCGCTCACGCCCTGCCCGGAGTACTCGGAGTACCTGCAAACCAGCTCGTTCGGAGGCTCGACGATGCAGGTCAGCGGCGACTTCACCACGACGCTCACCACCGCCAGCTTCTCGCAGTCCGGCTACGTCTGCAGCTATCTGCACGACGGTGCCATCACCGTCGCGATGTCCACCGACCTGGTGACCGTCGCAGGCACGCAGTTCAAGGACCAGACCTCCTACGCCGAGACTGCGGCGCAGGCGATCGGCACCGTCTCGAATCCGATCGGCGACACCGGCACCGTCGGGGCCGGCATCGCCGCGGGGCAGACCGTCCAGGTGCGTTGCATCGTCAACGGCCAGGGTCAGGCCCCCTACGACCCCGTCTGGTATGAGGTCGCGTCCTCACCCTGGGCCGACGCCTACTACGCACCCTCGTACGCCTTCTACAACAACGGTCAGACCTCGGGCACAGTGGTGCACGGCAGGATCTGGGATCCGGCCGTGCCGTTCTGCAACGCCGCGTGAGGGTGGCCGGGCCCTAGCGGAGCCAGCCCGGCAGGTCCCCGAGCTTCGGCTGGCGCTCGCGATCGATGCTGGTCAGCGTCGCCTCGAGCTCGGCCAGCCGGTCGGCTCCGACCTGGTCGGCCAGCTCGGCGCGGATCCGGCCGAAGATGCGCGCGCTCAGCGCGAGCATCTCCTCGCCGGCGGCCGAGCGCCTGATCAGCACCGCGCGCTGATCGAGCGGGTGAGCGACCCGCTCGACGTAGCCGACCTGCTCCAGGTTGGCCACGGTCTTGGCGGCAGCCTGCTTGCTGACCCCGAGTCGGCGCCCGAGCGCCGAGAGGGTGGCGCCGTCCGGGCCGAGCGCCTGCAGCGCGAAGCCGTGCAGCGGACGCGCCTGCGGATGCCCGGTGGCGGCCAGCTGCTCATGCAGGTCGTCCATGATCGCGCGGAAGGCGCCCGCCAGCAGCAGCGGCAGCTCCCAGGGACGTTCGCTCGGCACGGACCGGATCGTGACGGATTCGGCAGCGAATTTCGACAACCGGGTGTACGATATCGTCAACCCAGTTGTCTACATTCCGAGAGGCAGTGATGCAAAACCTGATCAGGCGCGGCGACGCGCGCACGACCGTCACCCCGAACGCCACGATGACGACGCTCGCCTCACCGACGCTCGGTGGCACCGACGGGCGCTCGCTTTGGCTGGCCGAGATGAGCGCCGGCGTGACCGGCCCGCTGCACATGTTCGACAGCGAACAGATCTGGACGGTGCTCGATGGGAGCGTCGCGGTCGCCATCGACGGAGAGAGCCACGTGCTCGACGCCGGTGACACCCTCGTGATCCCCGGCGCGGCCCAGCGCCAGGTCCACGCGACCACGGATTGCCGGATGCTGGTCTCCGGTGACGGCGCCGCGATAGCGACCGTCGTGGGTGAGGACGCGCCCCGTGGGACTCCCGCCTGGATCTCCTGAACGCCGCAATGAGCCGGAAACCTGTCCGACATGGGAAGGTCGGTGGTTGAGGCCTTCGGCGCATTCTGGACGGGTGTCTTAGCAGGCGCGTAGCCCTGTCCGCCATGCGTCCAAGGATCTGTCCAATGGGGGCAGGAGGACTGCGCGCGCGTCGATGCGAGGGGCATGCAAAAGGCATGGAAGCCTGCGCGACTCCTCCTCTCTCTCCTCTCCGCACTGGCAATCCCGGCCGCGGCTGCCGCCGCCGCGGCCGCTGCGCCGACCACGGTCGCCAGGAGCGCCTGCCCGGCCCCTACGCTCGGCCAGATCACCTGCGACGCGCGGATCCTCGTCAGGCGCGACGGCAAACCCGTGCACCCGAGGGTGAAGAAGGTCCGACCGCGGCACAACGTCGCAGGCGGCGGCCTCCCCGCGCCGGAGCAGATGACTCCCGCCTACCTGCAGCAGGCCTACGACCTCACCTATCTGTCCGCCACCCGCGGCAGCGGCGACACGGTCGCGGTCATCGGCGTGTACGACGACCCCGCTGCCGCCTCTGACCTCGCGACCTTCCGCGCCACCTATGGCCTGCCGGCCTGCACCGAGTCCAACGGGTGCTTCCAGCAGCTCAACGAGCAGGGACAGAGCTCGCCGCTGCCCGCGCAGGACACCAACTGGGCCGAGGAGGAGTCGATGGACGTCGAGGCCGTGTCCGCGCTGTGCCCCAATTGCAGGATCGACCTTGTCGAGGCAAGCGCCGCCGACGCCCAGGATCTGCAGGCGGCGGTCGGCGCCGCAATCGCGGCCGGTGCCAATCAGGTGTCGATCAGCGGTGATGGCATCTACAGCTCCAATCCATTCACCGACTTCAGCGCGCCGGGCGTCTCGATCGACGTCGCCACCGGCGACAACGGTGTGCTCCCCAGCACGGAGGACGCCTATCCGGCGGCGCTCCCGTACGTGACCGCGGTCGGTGGCACCACGCTCGACCCGGCCGCCGCGAGCGCGCCCAATCCGCGTGGCGTCAGCGAGACCGCCTGGAGCGGCGCCAGCGCTGGCTGCGACACACAGGAGGCCGCGCTCCCCTACCAACCGGCCGATGGCTGCAGCGGCCGCAGCTACGCCGACGTCTCGGCCGACGCGGATCCGTCAACCGGCCTGACCGTCTACGACTCGCCCGCAGGCGGCTGGTTCGACGGCGGCGGGACCAGCCTCGCCGCTCCGCTCGTGGCCGCCTTCCAGGCGGTGACGGGTGTCGACGGCTCGACGCCGCAGTGGGCCTATGCCGACGCCGCCAACCTCAACGACCCCGTCACCGGCACCACCGGTGACTGTCCCGGCCAGCTCTCGGTCCTGTGCGACGCCGCCTCTGGCTACGACGGGCCCACCGGTGCGGGCTCCATCTCCGGTCAGATCGTCCCGGGTGCCCCAGGCATCGGACTGCCATCGCTCGGCGCGAGCAACGACAAGACCTACACCCGCAGGGTTGCCAACGCCGGCGCCTGGCTGACGGGCGGCGTCTATCCCAACGGCGAAACGACCACCTTCTGGTGGCAGTACGGCACGACGACCTCCTACGGCTCGCGCACGACGCCCGTCAGTGTCGGCTCGGGAACCGCGCCCGTCCCGATCTCCTCGCACCTGGGGAGCCTGAAGCCCGGCACCCGGTACCACTACCGGTTGGTGGCCGTCAATGCGACCGGGACGGAATACGGGTACGACGCCACCTTCACCACCACCGGTCACGCGCGCGTGGCAACCGCACGCCGGTTGCACACCGGACGACCCAGGCGGAGTCATCAGACGCGGCGGTGAGTAGCGCGCAGCTGCACAGCGCCCGGTACGCCCTGCGAGCTGTGGCGCCGGCGTGACGGCGCGCCGGTACCCTTGGCGCAGCGAACTCCATGGCCGCGCTTGACCACATGACAGGTGCCGAGCAGCAGGATCCCGCACGCGCCGTGCTGAACCAGGCTCCGCCGCTGGAGCCGGCGAACCTGTTCGAGCTGGATGTGCCACTGCAGGAGGCGCTCTCGCGAGAGGGCGGCGGCTGGGGCCGCGAGCGGGTGGCCGAGGCCGGCGCGGTTGCCGGCAGCGTCGAGGCCCGTGAGCACGCTCGCCGGGCCGAGCGCAATGTGCCGGTGCTCCAGACCCACGACCGCTACGGCAACCGGGTGGACCAGGTCGAACTGGATCCGAGCTGGCACTGGCTGCTGGCGGGTGCGGTGCGTCGCGGCATCAGCGGCCTGCCGTGGCGTGAGGAGCGAGCCGGCGGGCACGTCGTTCGCGCCGCCATGTTCGCAGTGTGGGGCCAGCTCGACGACGGCGTGATGTGCCCCGTCTCCATGACCTATGCCGCCGTTCCGGCATTGCGCGACGGCTCACCTGAGCTGGCGGCTGAGTGGGAGCCGCGGTTGACCGCGACCGACTACGAGTCGGGCGCACTGGCGGGCATGGCGATGACCGAGCGGCAGGGCGGCTCGGACGTGCGCGCCAACATCACGCGGGCCGAGGAGGTGGGCGACGGCTGGTACGAGCTGCACGGCCACAAGTGGTTCTGCTCGTACCCGCCCTGCGACATCTTCCTGGTGCTTGCACAGACGCCGCCCGGCATCTCCTGCTTCCTGGTGCAGCGCGGCGCCGGGATGGAGTTCCAGCGACTCAAGGACAAGCTCGGCACACGCTCGCTGCCGAGCGCCGAGGTCGAGTTTCGCGGCGCCCGCGCGCGACTTCTGGGCGAGGAGGGGCGCGGCGTGCAGACGATCATCCGCATGGTCAACCACACGCGCCTGGACTGCATGCTCGGCTCGGCCAGCGTGTACCGGCGGGGATCGGTCGCGGCCATCCATCACGCGCGCCATCGCAGCGCCTTCGGAGCGCGGCTGGTCGAGCAGCCCGCGATGCAGAACGTACTGGCGGACCTTGCGCTCGACTCCGAGGCCGCGACCGTCGCGGCGATGCGGATCGCGCGCGCCTACGACGACGGCGAGGATGCACGCGCGTTCAGGCGCCTGGCCACCGCGGTCATGAAGTACTGGATCTGCAAGCGCGCCCCGGTTCACGCCGCCGAGGCGCTCGAATGCCTGGGCGGCAACGGCTTCGTCGAGGACTCGGGTCTTCCGGCCGTCTACCGCGGAGCGCCGATCAACTCGATCTGGGAGGGGTCGGGCAACGTCGCCGCACTCGACGTGCTGCGGGCAGTCGGACGGGAGCCCGACGCGATCGCCGCCTTCCGCACGGAATGTGACCTCGCTCGGGGAGCCGACCGCTACCTCGATGCGCACCTCGAGCGAGTGGCGGCGACCGGACTCGACGAGTACGGTGCGCGGCGCGTTGTCGAGGATCTGGCGCTGGCCCTGCAGGCCTCGCTGCTGGTGCGGTTTGCGCCCGCATTCGTGGCAGACGCATTCTGTGCGTCGCGGCTCGGTGGGCAGGCCGGTCGTGCCTACGGCACGCTGCCGGCCGGCGTGGATACGGGCGCGATCATCGCCCGGGCGCTGCCGGTGATCTGACCGGACTCGGCTAGGAGCGGGGCTGAACGCGCAGCTCGGCGAGTGCGGTCAGGAGAGTGGCGGCGATCGTCGCGGGGTCAGGGGGACAGCCGGGGATGCGGATGTCCACCGGCAGCACGTCCTCGAGCCGGCCGACGAACTGAGTGCGGTCGCCGAGCACGTTGCAGCCGAGCGCGCAGTCGCCGAGCGCGGCGACCAGGCGTGGGGTGGGCATCGCCTGGTAGGCCGTGCGCAGCGGCGTCGCCATGTGGTGCGTGACAGGGCCGGTGACCAGCAGGATGTCCGCGTGGCGCGGGGAGGCGACGATGTCCAGCCCATGGCGCTGGATGTCATGCAGAGGGGTCGTGAGTAGGCCGAGCTCGTGCTCACAGCCGTTGCAGGAGCCCGCGTCGACGTGGCGGATCGCCATCCAGCGTCGGCCGTCGCGCTGCAGCGCGGCCCCGCGGCGGAGCGTGTCGAGCTGCCTGAGCAGGGTGAACATCAGCGGTCGGCGCAGGCGTAGCAGAGCTCGAAGCTCTTGTTTATCAGGGGAAAGTCGGGCAGCTGATTGCCGGCTGCGGCCGCGGCCACGGCGGGCCAGTTGGCGTAGGAGCCGGTGCGCAGGTGCACGCGTGCGACGCGACCGCCGGCAAGCTCCACCGCGCACACGGATTCGCCGCGCGGGGACTCGGTACGTCCGATCCCGATCGCTGACGGCGCGCGGCTGGCGACCGTGCGGCAACGCTCGAGCGGCCGGCTGAGGAGCTCGTCGAGCAGGTCCCACGTAACGATCAACTCGGCGGCCCGGATCTTCAGGCGCGCGGCGACGTCGCCGTCGGGGTGCGAGAGCGCCGCCGGCTCGATCCCGGCGGTGGTTAGGTGCGGGTGCCCGACTCGCGCGTCGATCGCCACGCCGGCCGCGCGCGCGGCCGGGCCGACTACACCGAGCCGCAGAGCGGCGGTTCGGTCGAGCAGCCCGATGCCGTCCAGCCGCGCCTGCAGCGAGGCGGCGAACTCGAGGTCGCGCCAGGCAGCGGTGGCATCGGTTCGCAGCTCGCGCAGGCCTGCGCGCAGCGCCTCCAGCGAGAGCCCCTCCAGCGCGCACGGACCATCCCCGACGGCGACCGCGCCGAAGAGGAAGCGGTGGCCGAATGCGGCCCGGCACAGTTCCTGGGCGCGGTCCTTGAGCGCGGCAAACCCCATGGCCCCCGCGGCAAAGCCGACGCCGGCGCAGATCGCCCCGATGTCGTGCAGATGGTTGTAGGTGCGCTCGAGCTCGAGCAGCACGGTGCGCTGGCGCGCGAGCTCGCCGCCGGAGGTGAGCCCCAGCGCGTCCTCGGCGGCGAGCGCGTAGGCGACGGAGTTGGCGACGCTGCACGCCGCGCATGCGCGCGCGACGTGCGCGAGCGCGTCCTGCGGAGCGTGCCCCTCGGCGGCGCGTTCCAGCCCGCGATGCTTGTGGAAGAGACGCGTGTCAAGCGCCAGGATCTGGTCGCCGACGCAGTGGAAGCGGAAGTGCCCGGACTCGATCACGCCGGCGTGGATCGGGCCGACGGCGACCTGGTGGACGCCGTCGCCCCGGACGGGGGTGGTCCAGGCGCTGAGCTCCGCCGGATGACGGACGAGCGCGCGCAGCGGCTCATGCCCGGCGAACGGCAGTGCGTAGAGGTCGTGTGCCTCGCGCTCGTCCCAGACGGCCGCGCCGGCCAGCTCGATGATCGAGTCGACGACGCCATGCGGCGGAACCTTGCAACTGAGCACACGCGTCTGATGGCCGTCGCTGTTGAGGGCGATGCGCCAGCCGCGCTCGGCGGTCGCCCAGGCGCTGCTGAAGCGGGCGCCGTCGGCGAGCGCCGTGCTCACCGCCGCGCGCAGCCGATCGGGATCGATCTGCTCGACGATGGTCATGACGCCACCTCCGCGGCCGGTAGGACGCGGCCGGGGGCATCGTCGCCGACCACGCCCTCGAGCATCGCGTGCAACAGCCCGAGGAAGCCGAGCGCCAGCGCGGCAGCGACGACGATGCTGACGGCGGCGTGCCCGGTGGCGATCCCGCCGAGCACGATCAGCAGCTCGGAGACGAACAGCGGCGAGGGTGGGAGCCCCGCGAGGGTGCCGAGGCTGATCCCCATCCCGATCGCCGGCAGCCGGCGCCGCGCCAGCAGCCCGGGGCGAGGATGCCCGGGCGTGGGCTGCTCGTCGGGTCCCAGCGGCATCGCCGAGTAGAACCCGAGCGCCTTTCCGAATGCGTGGCCCGCGACGTGGATGGCCACGCCGGTGAGCGCCAGCCGCGAGCCGAAGCCGATGCCCACGGCGATGATCCCCATGTGCTCGAGCGTCGAGTACGCGAGCAGCCGCTTCCACGGCATCGTGCGCCACAGGAACGGGATCGCGATCAGGATGGAGGCCACGCCGAAGGCGATGAACACCGTTGCGGCGGTGCGCGCCCCGAGCGCCGGCGCGAGCGCGTCCTTCACACGCCAGGCCACCAGCGTGACGGTCGGCAGCAGCGCCGCGCTGAGCAGCGCGCTGACAGGTGCGGGCGCCTCACTGTGCGCGTCCGGCAGCCAGTTGTGGACCGGTGCCCAGCCGATCTTGACGGCGAGGCCGGCGATCAGCAGCACAAAGCCGGCGAGGATCGTGCCGTGCGGGAGCAGGTCTGCGTCGCGACGCAGCGCCCCGAAGCTGAGCGCACTCAGGTCGTGATGGTGGATGAGCGCCTGCGCGATCCCGATGACGATGATCCCGAGCAGCGCCAGCGACAGGCCGAGTGCGGTGAGGATCAGGTACTTCCAGCCGGCCTCGAGCGCCTCGCGCCGGCCGCTGAAGGCGACCAGCAGCGCAGAGCTGGCGGTCGTCGCGTCGATGATCAGCCATGCGAGCGCCAGGTTGGCGCAGAGCGGCACCGCAAGCAGCGCGAGCCAGAACGCGAACAGCACGCCGTAGTACCAGGCCTCCGAGCCGCGAGC
>Ga0068856_100005011_pt1 | contig 13114 bp, 9 predicted proteins | sample KBSCornC62_FD_66595 | JGI IMG/M metagenome (GOLD analysis project Ga0068856, IMG submission 66595) | Corn rhizosphere microbial communities from Kellogg Biological Station, Michigan, USA - KBS Corn C6-2 | ecosystem: Host-associated > Plants > Roots > Rhizosphere > Soil ...
TTGAGCCAAGCCGATACAAATGCCGAGGATCGCTCCTTCAACTCGGGAATCTCAATGATCTCAGTCAGAAAGTAGTAGCCATCCAGCTTGAGCAACGGATTCAGGTTGATGACAACTGCTGCAATCCCGGTAAGTAGGATGAACTCGTACATCAACTTGTGAAACCAACTCCCGGCGGGGGCGTGAAGCCAAAATGCCATCGCAATTCCGCAGACGACAAGCTCGATCCAGATCCCCGCGATGATTGTGGCAAGACGCTGAATCTTGGTTGCGGAGATCCAACTCTCGGTAACATCAACAAAAAAGCAGGGAGTGAGATAGAGAAACATCAACCCCATGCTATGAACTTGCCCGCCGTAGTGCTTGCAAGTGAGGCCATGAGCTGATTCATGAATGAAACCGACAATCATGATCAGAATCCAGAACCGCGCGAGGTCATTCAGGTTCTTTTCAGCGAAGTTGAAGAAGGTCGCCGTGTCCGGCCCGATCATCTTCCAGTTATTCACGACCATGAAGGTTTCAACCGCGAACAGCATAAGGGCCGCCAGCAGCGACCAGCGGCTGTAAATGAACCGGCCCGCAACGCCGTCGAGCCAATCAAAATAGCGATCGGGATCCCAGGCGGAAAAGCTGATGTGGGCGATGTTCAGTTTGGCCTTGGTGCGCCTTTGGCGCTCCCCCAGGAGCTTCTCGCGCATGGCCAGATTCTTGTCCTGGTAGCTCTCATACCACAGCTCAGAGCCCTCCATCTCGGAAGCGAATTCGCGAACCTCCTCTGCAGAGATGATTGAGCCGCTCTGGCTGCTGAAGACCTGCGAGATATCTTCGTAGGAGCGCTGCCCATCGAACAGTTGCAGCAGCTGCCACTGGAACGGCGTTAGACGGAAGTAGGCGTTTTTGCCGCGCTTGAGGACGCCGACAATCGGTTCCCCATCGAGCACTGTATCGTGAACCACCAGATCAGGATCCAGTCTCGGAGGCTGCGAGTTCGACTGGCGCACCTGTGGCAGCTCCGGCAGAACCGCATCAAGCGCTTCGGTCAGGTTCATTGACCCAATCTCACTTGCATGGTCATACCGGGCTTGAGCAAAGGCGACGGGCGAAGAACGGCGCCGATAATCTGCACGCTGCCGCTTGCCGGATCGACAACGGGGCTCACGCGGCTGATGCGTGCCTGCTGATGGAGGCCAGGGTAATCGGCCGTGCTCAGATCCAATTGTTTCCCGGCCGTGAATGCAGCCATTGCGGTTTCAGGGACCGTGAATAGAACTTGAAGAGGCGATTCAGCGGTGACCCAGAAGAGCACGTCGCCGGGCTTTACTTCCTGGGCGAGCCGAACTGAGCTGCGGCCTACCACGCCTGCAAATGGAGCGGTGATGTGCGACTGGTCAAGCTGCACTTTAACCGAATTGAGATTCGCTTCGGCGGCCGCTGCCTCTTCTCGATAACGAGCCACTTCAGCGATGGTCTCGTCGACGCGATACTTTGCATGTTCCCAGTTCTCTTCGCTGATGATCTTTGCGTCGCGCATGGCTGTGGCGCGCCGAAGGTCGGCTTCGGCAGTCAACTGCTCCGCCTGCCATTCGCGCAACTGGGCAAGAGCTGACTGCATATGCGCCCGGTGCGCTGCGCAGGTGGCCTGTAGTTCGCGGTCGTCGAGTTGAGCCAGGAGTTGCCCCTTCTTGACGCGGTCACCGATGCGAACGTTCACGGTTTCAATTCGCCCATTTCGCTCGGCGGAGATGTCGGCCTGCTCCTCGGCAACAAGAGGACCCATGGTCATAAATGATTGCGGATCAGCATGCTCCAGAGCTGTCTGCGCCGTTGGAAGCACCTTCTCAGGCCCGCCCGTGGCAGGTTGTGTTACAGCGGGCTGTGCTGGAGCAGCACTTGCGTCTACGGTTGGTGTGCGAGAGTCGCAGCCCACGCAGAGCACAGATGTTCCGAATGCTATTGCCGAAAGAATGATATGAACGCGGTGGTGAGGTCTGTTTCTCATATTTCTACCAACCGATCCAGTTCCAGAGAGTCTGCCAGATCCATAACGCGGGCCGGCGCAGCAGAACATATCCTGCCCCATGCCAACCCAGAGAGACTTTGCCTCGCCCGGTCATCCCCGTGCGGAGAGTAGCGTCGCTATTCGAGAGAGGCACCTCGACATTGAACGTGCGTTCGCCGTCTCCCAGTTTCGCTTCCGGGCTGATGATCGAGACGCGCCCTCGAAAAGTGCGTTGCGGGTAGCTGTCGAGCTTGATGGCGACTTCCTCGCCTGGCTTCATAAACCCGAGATCGCGCTCCGGAATCCCTATCTGCACGATAGCCGAAGAAAGGTCGAGAACCTGCGCAAAGGGCGTTCCCGCATCGAGACGTTTGCCCGCTACATTCTGGAGATCAGGGGTGACGACTACGCCATCAATCGGCGAGCGTAATTGCGCGTTTTCCAGGCGCGCTTGCGCGCGTGCTGCCTCCGCCCGCATGAACTCAGCCTGGGTGCGGTCCGCGCCCGATTGGGCAGCGCCATGCGCAAGATCGTTCTGCATCGCGAGCAGTGCCTGCTGATATTTCGCTTCGGCAGAGACCAGCTCGGTTCGCCACTGCCAGTCGCTCATCTTGCCAAGCACCTCGCCAGTGGTGACCCGCTGCCCTTCGTGAGCAGAAACGGAGCTCACGACTCCATCGACCGGTGCGGCGACTGTGACCAGATGCTGGGGTGCAACCGTGGCATCGCCACTAACTCTCATCGGAAGGGGAAACACGGACATAAAGAGCACGCACTCGAATACGATCCCCAGCGTCATCCACCGGCTCCGCGTGTCATTCAGGAGTCTTTGCTTTCTTTTGACCAGCGGCTCAATAAGGCTGATGAGCGGAACTTCGCGGTAGAGGAGCGCATTGCGGATGGCCACGGTTGCCTGACCGGCAAGAATCTTGATCATCTCAATGTGCGGAACATCGAGGAAGTCGGCCTGGCTGCTTTCGTAGGTAAGTACGCCAACCCGGCCTTGGTCATCCACGAGAGGCGTGGCGTATAGAGCGCGAAATCCTGTCGCCGTGAAGTATTCGGCCACCGGCGTGGGTATTTCTGTCACCGCATCAGCATCTTCCGTCTGCCGGATGTGAATCGTCTCTTGCTGGGTTGAGAGCCAGCGCGTCAGCTGGTTAAGTCTCTCTACGCTGATGTCGCCGAGGGGAAGGGCAGCCATGCCTGAGACGGCCTTGAGCTGCAACTTACCCCGCTGATCAAGAGCAATCGCGCAACGTTCATAGGGAAGGACGTTCTGCGGGCTGTTTACGATGATGCCAAGCAGCCGGTCCAGGCGAAGCGTGGAGGTGATCTCGCCACTGACAGCGACGAGCGCTCGGAGAATCTCCAGCTTCCTCTCCGCATGAAGCAGGCTCGCATTCTTGAGCGCGCTCGCGACGGTTTCGGCGACCGACATCATCAGGAACTGATCATCTTCGTCGAACGGATGATCCTGCCGGTTGATAGCTTCAAGGACGCCTACCTCGGCGTCGTCCTGCATGAGCGGAACAAGCAGCGCATTGGATACGGGTGCTGCGAGGGCCGCCGATCTAGCGGCGTTGCGTTGAACGAGCCGTTCATCCCTAGGGTCAACGATGAGCAGCGACTCGCCCTCCTCCGCCATATCGGCTACGTACCCTTCGCCCGGAGATTGCGTTTCGCCCACCGTCACAGTGGCGTCCTCGCCATCGTTAGCCATCAGGCGAAGAGTGTCCCCGTCGAACATCCAGAGGTGAACTGCCTGACAGGGGAGGATGGCCGCGACCTTGCCCGGGATAAGGGCCGTGAGCGGCTCGAGTTCCAAAGTCGCGTTCAACGATTTCTCAAGGTCATAGAGCTGCGACATCCGGTGCAGGGAGTCGAGGAGATCGCGTTTCTGCGCCTCGCTGCTTTCTGCCGCAATGATGGCCGGAGCGGCAAGCTGAATGAGAGGCGCAATGGTCTCGAGATCCTGAAACCTAGGCGTTCCCGAAAAAAAAAGCAACTCGAGCGCTCCGACTAACTGCTCATTCAAAAGCAGCGGCACATAAGCAATCGCCGATACAGAGCGGTTGATGTGAAGGTGCGAGTAGTCTTCCCGCAAGATCTCCGATGCTGGATAGACAAGAATTTGAGGAGTTTCAAGCACCAGGGGCGCCATGAGACGGTTACCAGAACTAGTCACTGAAAGCTCGGGCGTGATGTCACCTGCCAACCCGATCAGCGTCCAGGCGTTCTCGATGTCCTCCGCCAGAAAGCGATGCACGGCGCAGGCGCAATTGGGCACTTGCGCCACAGCCACGGCGGCAACAATTGCGGCGCGCGAAGTTGGGTCATGCGCCGCAAGAAGTTGTACACCTGCTTCTATACCGGCATCGTCGACAGGTGAGAGCATTCAAACCCAGACTCAATCGCGGAAAACTGGCCTTGACAAGGGGAAGGGAGCTGTTGATTCTCAAGTAGTTGAGGCTGTGAGATTAACAATTCCCAAAGCCTGGTGTAAAGCTAAATCTCGCGGGAAAGATGTGACCGTGGACCTGGACATAAGAGAGAGCGGAGCTGTTTGCATCCTGAAAGCAAAAGGCAGGCTTACGAGCGGCGAGCCGGTTTCAATGTTTGAAAATGCATTCCAGCGTGCCCTCGCGTCCGGTCACATCTCACTTGTTCTGGACCTGGAGGCAGTTTCCTTCATCGACTCATCGGGCATCGGCTCAGTTGTGAATGCTCTGCGTCAGGCGAACAAGGCTGGCGGTACGGTGAAACTCGTGAACCCGTCGAGCTTCGTCGCAAAGACATTCAAGATGGTCGGGATTCTTCCGCTCTTCAGCATCCATCTTTCTGAACAGGACGCAATTGATGCGAGCTGACACCCTATTGGTCCATCGAAACGACAGCTTTGAAGCCGGCGTCCTCTCCGCACTACCTGCACAGAACCTGTGGGCGACTCAGTCATCAGGCAGGCGGTGAACTTGAGCGAATCCAGCACCTGCTTGGACACGCTTTCGATCGAAACCACGGAGAATTATCTCGGCTGCAAACAGCGCTTTCATAATGCCGTGAACGCGATTGGCCTGGATCCGGCCTCCCCACAAGTCCGGATTGCTACAAGATCGCCGACTTATCAGTTGCGATCCGGAGCGTTGTCGGAATTTGCACCCAAAATCCGTCAATATAAGTAAGTCTTGAGGTCGTCCACTCGGAAGCTGCCGAGTGGTCAATTCAGCATAGAGAGGTCGGTCCGGCGCACCCGAACGTCGCAGGAAAAGGAATCCGACGGCATCAGTGCCAGACAGCAGGATCTCCAACTCCGAGAGGCAGGGTGTATCGGTTCGGGAATCGCGCTCGGACTCGCGTTCAGTATCGGCCTTGGCCGGTGGATCACGCACTGGGTCGCAGACAGCGGCCACCACCTTCTGCTGAGCCTTGTCGGCGCCTCCGTGATGATCCTGATAGCCGCGATCGCGTGCCTTGCGCCCGCACGCAAAGCCTCGTCGGTGAATCCCTCCGCGGCGCTGCGTGCCGAATAGCCTCCTAAGCGGGCGTCAGGCCACGTTTTCCCAGGCGGCCGTATCTGCCGAATCGCTGGATACTCATCGACTTCATTTTGCTACAACGCATCCGGCGCCTTGTACAAACGGTTGCAGCAGGACAAATCCTAACAAGCAAGGTCGCGATAAGTGGCCTTGTGGATAGGGGCAAAGTGGATATGGATGAGGATCGAGGACGATGCGAGTCTGGACAGAATTGATTGCGGAGAAGAAGCATTATGGCCTATCGAATCACGCTCGCCTGCTTGTCACTGCTGATGCTTTTATTCGTCTACGAACCGGTGGGAGCCGGGTTGTCAGGCAAGCATCAGAAATCGGAGAAGGCTCAATCAAAGGAGGTTGTTTACGTCTGCGCGTGCATGAAGAATAAGTCCTGTTCGTGTATGACTGAGGCGAAAATGGAAGGGCCTTGCGCCTGCGGAACCGAGGGCGGCCCGCCCATGAAGGCAGTGGCCGCAGACAGCGACTGGGCTAAGGAGAACCGCGAGGCGCTCGCAAAGTAGCGTCGTAGTCAAGGGCATTTGTCGCGGGCAGATGATGAGGGAAGCGAAGCAATGTTGCGAGGCGGCGCTTTCTCCGCACCAGCCGGGTTGAGACAGAAATCACGGAGCCCTACAATCCGTTTCAATGAGTCACATCGGGACCTTCGTGTGTCCAGCGATTGCGATCAATCGAGACGATGCCAAGCCGCTGCACCGCCAGGTCTACGACGGCTATCGAGAAGCAATCCTGCGGGGCGATCTGGCGCCAGGCCAAAAAATCCCCTCGAGTCGCGAACTTGCATCTGAGATGCGGGTCTCTCGCTTCCCGGTTCTTCATGCATATGCGCAGCTTCAGGCGGAAGGATACTTCGAGAGCCAGATTGGCTCAGGAACATTCATTTCAGCGACGCTGCCGGAGCAGATGATGTCTTCGGAACGGGGCCTCGACTCTTCGGAGAGAGTGCCGTCAGGGCTCAGGCCTGTTGCGAGACGCAATGCGCTATATCCCAAGTTCCCAAGAAATTCGCCGCTTCGGAGTTGGGGAGCATTCGGTCTTCATCAGCCTGCTTCTGATCAGTTTCCGTTTCAGTTGTGGTCGGAACTGGCGAGCCGCCACAGCCGAAATCCCAGGTCGGCCGCATTGCAAAAGATCGATCCGATGGGGCTGCAGCGGTTCAGGGTTGAGATCTGCCGATACCTGCGCACCGCGCGGTCGGTGAAATGCGATCCGGAACAGATCATGATCGTATCGGGCTCGCAGCAAGCTTTGGACATTACCGCGCGGGTTCTTCTCAATCCGGGAGACGCGGTGCTTGTTGAAGAGCCGGGATACACGCTGGAGAAGACTGTGCTGGAGGCGGCAGGGTGCCGTGTCAAACTAGTGCCGGTTGACGATGAAGGGATGGATATAACGGCGGCAGCCAAGCATAAAGGAGCCAAAGCGGCATTCGTCACTCCATCCCACCAGTTTCCGCTTGGAACTACCATGAGCGCAACCCGCCGCCTGCTGCTACTCAACTGGGCACAGTCCAGCGGCGCGTGGATCATCGAAGACGACTATGACAGTGAGTATCGTTTCGACACGAGGCCGATTGCCTCTTTGCAGGGCCTGGACGTCAACTCACGTGTGATCTACATCGGCACGTTCAGCAAGATGCTGTTTCCGTCTCTGCGCGTCGGGTACATCGTGGTTCCGCGTGATCTTGTGACTCTGTTCGAGGCGGTTCGCTTTGTAACAGATATTTTTCCTCCCTATCTTTACCAGGAGATGCTCGCAGACTTTATCGAAGGCGGGCATCTGGCGCAGTACATTCGACGGATGCGCCGCATCTACGGTGAGCGCCGGAGTGTGCTGGTGGAATCGATTCGGGCCGAGTTCGGGGATTTCTTGAAGGTGCACGGCGCTCCCGCAGGGATGCACGTTACGGTAAGCATGCCCGAGGGTTTCAACGACGTGGAGATCTGCGAGCGCGCGTCAGAGCAGAAGATCATGCTTTGGCCCCTGTCGCGCTACTACTCAGGCGATCGGCCGCTGCACGGATTCGTGCTGGGATTTGGCAGCACTAATGCAGACCAGATTCTCACAGCCGTGAAGCGCATGCGCTCTGTTGTGCTCGGGTAGTATCAGGCGCGATCCGGCCGATATTTTCATCTTGCGACAAATTAATTGCCAATTCCGTGCGAATTCCAGGATGCGCTTGCTGCCGTTTGTGCCGATCGAATGGTCATGGTCGAAGTGGTCATGGCCGAAGTGGTTTTAGCGGCTATGGCCAGTAGCCACTAATCCACGCACTCTGGAGCATGGGATGACGGCTCTTAAGCCCGAGTCCGAATAGAACTCTGGAGAAGAGAATGAATTTGTGTTTGCTTTTGGCCAGGATGCGTCGAGTCAAGATCTCTTATTCCCCGCAGAACCGAGCGACATTGCGATGGATGCTCATGGTTCTAATGACCGTGTCTGGAGTATCTACGGTGGTGTTCGCTCAACAGGCGACAATCGTGGGCACGGTTACGGATCCTGCGGGGGCGTCACTTCCGAATGTCAACATCACTGCAACCAACATCGATTCTGGAATCGCGAAAACGATTCAGACCAACAGCGCCGGACAGTATGTGATTCCGGATCTGAACATTGGCCGCTACAACCTGAAGGCCGAAGCCACTGGCTTCAAAGTTACCGAGCAGAAGAACGTTGCCGTGCAAGTGGGCGATCGGGATCGCATCGACTTCCAATTGCAGGTCGGCGAGGTGCAGGAGACTGTGACGGTGGAAGCTAATCCCGTGCGAGTGCAGACGGACTCGGGAGAGCAAAGCAGCGTCATCACAGGGCAGCAGATCTCACAGATCTCGGTGAGCGGACGGAGCATGTATCAGCTGGCAGCCTTGGTGCCGGGTGCTTCGAGCCAGATTGGCGCGGGCGGCATGAGCGCAGGCGAGGTGAATACGCCAGTGGGCGGAGATGCGAGCGTGGAATTCAACGGCTTGCGTCAGAATCACAACATCTATCTGCTCGATGGCGGTGAAGATGATGATCGCGGCGGTGCAGGCGGGATGAGCATTGCGCCTTCGAGTGATGCGATCGCGGAGTTCCGGACGCTCACCTCAAACTACAGTGCCGACTATGGGCTGTCGTCGGCCGGAACCATGTCGATGGTGTTGAAATCCGGAACCAGGACGCTTCATGCGTCGGCCTGGGAGTTCAATCGCAACGATGCTTTCGACGCGCGCAACTACTTCAATCCTGCGCCGCAGAAGGTGGCGGAACTGCGGCTGAATGTCTACGGATTCAATGTGGGCGGACCGGTGACACTCGGGCACCTCTACAATCCGGAACGAAAGCGCACGTTCTTCTTTTACAACCAGGAGTGGCGGCGGCTCATTCAAGGTGGATTGACGAATCAGCCGGTTCCCGATCCCGCAACTTACGGTGGCAACTTCGGCAGTGAGATTGTAAGGGTTCCGAGCGCAAGTGCTGTGTCGGCTGCGGTGCTGGCGCGGAATTGCCCTGGAGGCGTGTTGCCGGCCGGCGTCGTTCAGGGGCAGCCGTTTCCGAACAATACGATTCCGGCGTGCATGATTTCACCGAACTCCACTTCGTTGCTCACGGCTGGAATCTTTCCGCAAGCCAACGCGGTAAACGCGGCAGGTAAACCGACCTTCATCGGAGGAAACAACTCTCCTACGAATCTCACAGAAGAGGTTGTGCGCATCGATCACAACTTCAGCAGCAAATTCTCAATCTTCGGGCATTTCATTGCAGAACAGGTTTCGCAAGGCTTCGGTGTGAGCCAGTGGAGCGGCGCGAACGTACCAACTGTGGGCGACACCTTCGGCAATCCCTCGTATAGCGCAGTGGTGCACACCACTTACACAATCAACTCAAGCCTGTTGAATGAGACGTCGTTCAATTACAACGGCAACCGGATCAATATTGTGCCCTTCGCCGGATCGGGACTGAAGAGTCTGGCGATCCCAGATGGGTACGACTCTTCGAAGTCCCGGCTGTTCTCCGGACCCAATAATGACAATCGCATTCCCAACATCGATCTGAATGGGGCATTGGGCACTCACTTCGAAATCTCCAGTTGGCCATGGCACAACAAAGCGGACGATTATCAAGTTCGCGACGACATTTCCTGGACCAAAGGTGAACATCAAATCAAAATCGGCGGAAGCTGGGCGCTTTACAAAAAGACTCAGGATCTGTTCGGTCAAACACAAGGGTCATTGAACTTTGACGGCACGTTCACGGGAAGCGATTTCGCGGACTTCCTGCTTGGCAATGCGAAGAGCTACAACGAACTCGCGGTGCAAGACCATGGGCAATGGAACAATGTCTCATTTGCCGTTTACGCGCAGGACAACTGGCGCGTGAATCGGAATCTGACTTTGAACCTGGGTCTGCGGTGGGACGGTATCCCTCACACATACGAGGCTAATGACCGCATGGGGAACTTCTACCCATCGCTGTACAATCCGGCGGATGCCGCGGTTCTTCTGCCCGACGGCTCAATCAGCCCGAACAGTCCGGGGCTGGGAACGAGCCCGAATCCCATTCTGGCAGGGGTTCCGCTGTACCTGAATGGCATCGGCATTCCTGGGCACAACCACATCCCAAAAGGCCTGGTTAACAACAACTGGAACACATTCGGACCGCGCATTGGGTTCGCGTACGACCTCACGGGCAACGGGAAAACCGTGATTCGTGGTGGAGTGGGCCTGATGTACGAGCGGATCCAAGGCAATGACATGTATAACGCAGGCGCCAATACTCCTTTCAGTCTCAACGTGACCAACAACAGCGTGACCATGGAGGATCCAAACATACTTCTGGCGACTGGTTCCGCAGCTGCCCGGCCCATTAACCCGCCGAGCATCACGGGGCTGGCGATCGACAACTATAAACAGCCGGCGAGCTACCAGTACAGCGCAGGGCTGCAACGTCAATTGAACGCCAAATCTGTTCTGTCGGTTTCTTATGTAGGGAATCAGAACCGATACCAGAACGACTACAGGCAGCTCAACCTGCCGGATCAGAGCTATTTGCCGGCCCTGATTGGAGGCGCACAGTACACCACCGCGCCCGGCTTGCCGTATCGCGGCTTCAACTCAATTGACATGTCAACTAATGAGGCGAATTCGCACTATAACGGACTGCAGGTCGATTTGAACTCACGCATTCAGACATTGACTTTGCGTGCGTTCTACACGTTTTCACGAACTGTCGATCCGACACTGGGCGGCGGCGGGGGAGCCGATCTCACCAATGTCTCAAACCCATACCTTGGCTGGAAGTACGACAGCGGCCCGGGAGGATATGACAGAACGAACAATGCTGCTGTGAACTTTATCTACGAGATCCCTTTCCTGCAGAGAAGTCCCAACGGCTTGTTGAGGTCGGCTCTGGGAGGCTGGGAACTGTCGGGAATCGTAACGATGACTTCCGGCCTGCCAATCAATCCGCAACTGACTGGAGCGCAAAGCAGCAACGGGTTGCCAAATGCAACCAACCGTCCGGACAGGGTAAGCAAAGTGTCTTACCCGCAGAAGGCCGGCGAGTGGTTCGATACATCGGCATTTGCATCCCCGGCACTGGGTGCATGGGGCAACGCGGGTTTTAACTCGTTGCGCGGCCCCGGACGGGACAACTGGAATCTCTCGCTCTTCAAAAGCTTCACGTTTGGCGAGGAGCGAAGACTGGAGCTTCGTGCTGAAAGCTTTAACGTCTGGAACCACACTGAGTTCAATCAGGTGAGCAACGGGCTTGGGTCGAGCAATTTCGGCCAGGTCACATCTGCCTTTGATCCGAGAGTCTTCCAGTTCGGCGCGAAAATCTATTTCTGATCGTCCGAGTGAACTGGACGTAACCCCGCTCTCGCTGAGTTAAGCGAGAGCGGGACAATTTCCAAGAGCGATACAAATCTCTCCGATGCGAAGGTCCGATCGTCTACTCCTCTACCGCGAGTGCCAAATGATCGCGACGGAACTGCGCTTGCTCCCGGTCTGACCTCGATTGATTGTCTCTGCAGTCATAGCGCTTGCTGCAGTTGACGCAGTCTTCCGGATCGCAGCCGGTCGTCTCGGGGCCAATGGGTCCTTTAATGGGATCTTCGCAGACCTCGCGGACGGTGTCGCCTGGCCTCTGGTCGGGTGAGGTTTTGCGGACGAGCGATGCGGCGATCTGGAGGCCGCGGAAGAAGATGCCAGCCTGCGTGCCGTCGATGTGTCCCTTTCCGAATTGGCGAAGAACCTGGTTGATGCCCATGGTCACACCGCCAGCGTCTTCAACGGAGGGCAACAGAAGCATGCCGGTTTCGGCGATGCCGCGGTTGGTGGGGCGGCGGGAGAGCGTGTGGTGATAGCAGAAGGCCTTACCTTTTAAGGCTGCCCCCTTGCACTTATAGCCGCTGGGCAAGATATGACGGCATTCGTTGTACATCGATGACTCCTTCAACGCCCTCTCTAGATACATCTGGGCGTAAGTATGCTTTTTTCAAGAGCTTGTGGCGACGGATGCGCTGTAGGTATTTCCAATAATTGAAGTTCGCCGCAGGTATGTCTTCTGATTGGAGTTAGGTCCCCGTCGTCAGGGGTCAGAGATCAGGGATCTGGCTTCGTTGTCCGCTCATCAGGAAGGCAATTTGATTTACGCATAGGTTGTGTCGGCCCAGGCCGAGCGATACAAGTTCATTGTGCGCCGGAAGGGGGTAATGGACTGCAAACGGCAGGCATGTTTTTAGCGGAGTGGAATGAGCGGTTTAGAAGATGTTGCGAGGGAACTGCGATTGACAGCCGGTGAGCGGTATAGGAAGGCTTCGAAAAAGATCAACGCTGCGCTTGAGCGAGTTCGCAGGTGGGGAGTCGTGCGATCTTGACGCGGGACAGGGAAAGGTACTTAACCGTTGGGTAATGTACGAATGGGCCACCAATCAGACATGATCAGAGAGTTAGACTGATCCGCGATGACAAACTCCCTTCGATTGCGACGCTTTGCAGCTGCCGCTCTGTTCTTGATTGCGATACTGCCTGCACTCAGCCAGAGCAGTTCGCCTATGGGGGCGTGGATGTCGTGTGGGAGGTGGAATGCAGCGCCGAGAGAAGTCAATCGTGATCTACGAGCAACAGGAGCGCAGATCATCTACTTCGAAGTGGACGGAGCATTCACTCTTTGGTCAGGAACTCTGTACAGCGAAGCCCACCACCTACCAACGATCAGTGAAGGTGATGCCGAAACCTTGTATTCGGGAGTATGGACGCAAACGCCATCAGGCCCAACGATCAAGATGAGAAAGGTCTATGCAGACGTCCGGATGAGGAGCGAAACGATACCGAGTCCCGAAGAGACGGTAACGACTAAGCAGCGCACTGGTCGGATTCTCTTTAAGGGGCTCTGGTTTACAAGGAACCCTTCCTTGGATGGACAAATGCAAAAGTACGCACTCGAAGCGAAGCAGCGTCTTGATCAGAAATGATCCGACGGTCTTCAGGTTCTGGAGGGTTCTCATTGCAGAAAAGTGCCCCTCCGGTTGTGTCACCGTCCACTCGGACATTACCATTTTTGGTGCAGATTGGGTCTTCGATAC
>Ga0068856_100005015_pt1 | contig 13111 bp, 12 predicted proteins | sample KBSCornC62_FD_66595 | JGI IMG/M metagenome (GOLD analysis project Ga0068856, IMG submission 66595) | Corn rhizosphere microbial communities from Kellogg Biological Station, Michigan, USA - KBS Corn C6-2 | ecosystem: Host-associated > Plants > Roots > Rhizosphere > Soil ...
GCCGAAGCGGTCGCGAGCCGCAAACAGAGTGCGGTGGTTCTCGTCCCACAGCACGAACGCAAACTCACCGCGCAGTTCGTGCAGACACTGAACGCCGACGTCTTCATATAGATGCAGTGCGATTTCACTGTCAGATCGTGTGCGCAGATGGTGGCCCGCACGTTCGAGCTTGCGCTGAATGGCCTCGTAGTCGTAGAACTCGCCGTTGACGATAATGTGCTTTCGCCCATCCTCACTGGCAATGGGCTGGTCTCCGGTCGTGAGGTCGATAATGCTGAGTCGTGCGTGCCCCAGAGCTACTAGCCCGTCCGACGAGATCCAGTGTCGCTGTCCGTCAGGCCCGCGATGATGTAGTCGCCGCGTAGCCCTCTGTAGCACCGCCGGTGAAACCGGACCACTGCGCGAGAACATTGCCAGAATTCCGCACATAATGATCACCTCGATTCCGTCTTCACGATACGGAGATTTACCTTTAGGAGAGGTTAATCTGCTGGAGCAATTATACTTTCGGGTGATCGGCAGCTTCATCAAGCACTTGCGGCCGGCTTCAGGCGATCTGGGACAACTGTGCGCCTTCTATTTGCCTTTTTCAGCATTGATGAGTGATTAGGAGGTTTTTAACAGCTCACCGAGTTCGGGAAGGATACTCTTTGCGGTGTTCCACCGTTCCGTGGATCGCAGGCTCGCAATTTGGCACTAGATTTGCCAACAAGCATATCCGCTGCTTGCGCCAGTCCTTTCATTGGGAAATCTCGCGATATTGCAACCTTGCCTTTCCCTCGTTTTCGAAGGCTCGCACGACCTGCGCGACCGTGCGCCTATGTTCCTGCACCTGTGCAGGTTGGAAGAATTTACTTACCCGCCTGTTCCGTTCTGCATTGTTTGTCTGCCGCGCTGATGTGGCTCATGTGCGCTTCGCTCTCAACATCCAGAGCACGAATCAAGTCCTGCGCGAGTTGAAGGGTTTTGCAAGTCTCGTCGTCAGAGAAACTTAGTTCGTGTGAGACTGGCTTGTGAGTAGATGACATGATGTCGTTACGAGACATGGCTAAGCCCTCGCTTATCGACGTTATCTCGACCGATCTTTGCATATGCAAGAGCGTTGCCAAAAACAGCGTCGTTCATGCCGCCGGGGCAGTTTATGTCCGACTGGAAGGCGGGTCGTCACAGATACCAAGGCTTTCCTACCGCTTTTACATCCTCTTCCGGATTGTTTGAGAGTTCTCAACCACCTACCCTAACCCTGATTTCTTGGTGAGGAGGGTTGGTGATGTGTCCACGTCTGCGACCGATGCTTGCCGTAATGATCTCTGTGGCAATCCTTTGCGCCTACGTCACCGCTCAACAAACCAAAGAGCAGCTCTCACCTGCCGATCTTGTTAAGGCTGTGATTCACAACGAGATGAACAACCCAGAAGGGTCTCAGGCGAAGTGGAGATATGTGCTGGACAAGGAAATAGGAGGAAAACAGGAGACAAGAGACGTTGTCGAGACCAAGTCGGGTGTGCTTGACCGCCTCATCTCTCTTGCGGGCATTCCATTGAGCGACGCCCAGCAGCGCGATGAAACGAAACGAATCCTGCAGCTCTCAAACAGCCCGGAGCAGCAGCGCAAGATGGAGGCGAATCGCCGGAAAGATGCGGAACAGTGCAACGCATTCTTAGCAATGATCCCTGACGCATTTGTCTTTGAGTACGCTGGTCAACAGCCCGGCAGCGCTCTTCACAGACTGGTTTTCAAACCCAACCCCACCTATAGACCTCCTTCTTGGGAAGGAAAGATCCTGCACCAAATGACGGGTGAAATGTGGGTCGACACAGAGCAGATGCGACTTGTCAGCATCAGTGGCCAGCTCCTGAATGACATCAAATTTGCCGGGGGACTCCTCGGCCATCTTGAAAAGGGGGGCACTTTCTTTGTGAAGCGTGCTCAGGTTGAACCGGGTCAGTGGGAAACAATCGCGATGCAAGTGAATATGAAAGGCAAAGCGCTCTTGTTCAAGACTCTCTCGGTGCAACAGAAAGAGGTGCACCGGAGCTTCGAGCGCGTATCACCAGACCTCACCATAGCCGATGCTGCCGGACTTCTGCTGAAGCAGTCGTTAATCGCCGCGAACAGGTGAGAACACACTAGATCTATCAGCAGGTCTCAGTTAGCAGTTGCTTGTAGTTAAGAGTCCGCCAATTGTTGATGCTGCCCCTGTCTCGCGCTTCATGCCCCGAGATGGTCCACGATTGCCGTAGAGGTATCGGCGATTTACGCCAGTTATGGATTGTGATGCCACCACAGAAATACACGGACGCCTTCCAGAGGAATCGCCTGAGGCACTGAACATCTTGCCCGTACCAACCCTCACTGACAGCGCGCCGTGAAATATGTGTAGGTGAGGGGATAGAAGTTCGCAGTACCAGTCACGTCACCATATCCATTAAGGCCGGTAACACCCGGATAGATGGCATTGGCACAATGATCTCTTTGAATACGCCATTAATGTAGATGAACGAGTGTGCCAACGGGCCGTTGTAGTAGCTACCGACGATTGCACCCGAGCTGTTGATATCGTCCACCCTGGTACCGGAACTGGGATCTGCTTTAGGGTTGTCCAGTGTCGTATAGACGCCATTCTGAAGAACAAACCCGTGGCCGAGACCCTGCGTGTCCGAGTAGCCGCCGACAATCACGCCCGTGTCGCTGATGCTGCTTGCAGTTGTTGAAGTCGATCCCGGAAAGTGGATGCTCGTTAACACGCCATTCTTGAGTCTGAATGCGCCAGTGCTGCCCGAGGGAGTAGTGTAGTTCCCCACAACCGTGCCCCAATAGTTGATTCCCGTGAGCCAAGTTCTCTGTGCGCCGGGATAGTCCACGCTCAGGACAGCGGAGCCAGAAAGCAGGAAGCCATGATCGTGGGTGCATGTAGGACACAGTTTGACCGCGGCTGTGCTGTCCGTGTAATAACCGACGGTGTCGCCCTTGGCATTGCGCCGATTGAACCACGTCTGTGAAGAATTCGGAACGTTGTAGGTTGTGAAGTTTCCACTGGAATCGCGGATGAACCCCTCCCAAGTGGGATGACTCGGGGAGGCGGTCACGCCGATTACCGTGCCCCACCGGTTGATGGCCGTCGAAAAGCCAGTTGAGAAGAACTGCCAATTAGTGCAAGTCGCGGTTTGGGCGCCGCAGAGCGGGGAAGCGAACAGAAACATCAGAATGGGAAACAGTGACGAACGGGAAGGCATAAAGCACCTCGGCCTCAACAGAGATGCTGTCCCAAGCTGCCCCGTTGTCCCCTGCGTGAGAGTGATAAGAGCAAGCGATGACAGCGTTACCGACATCTCCGCTATGGAGTGATCTGCGGAAACGAGGGTGTGTGGCTTTGTTCGATGATGAACACACGCTTCGCTACATCAGATGCACCCGCAAATGGGACTTAATGCAGGTTCAAGTCTCCCGCACCGAGGTGCGCGCGCAGCACGTACCTACCGTTTCCTTCATGGTGAAAGGAACGGAAAAGTCCACCTTTGGAAGCTCCAAATGCGCTAGCATTTAGATCCCCGAAATTCACCGAAGCGTCCACCCGGCTGTAGTCATTCGCGTTTCCGACATAAATGTCGAGATTACCTGCATGGGAAACAACGTCTTTGTTTCCGACAATTCCTCGAATGCTCATGTCGCCAGCCGCGAGACGAATCACAAGATTGGTCTCAGCTGGGACCTCGATCACGGCATGGGAATTATTATGTGGGCCGGATGTCTCAAGTTTTGCTGCGTGGCCGACAATGTTAAGTTTGGTTTTTATCTTTGCTGAATCGTGTTCATTTTTGACCGTCCACTCAATGACAATTCTGTCGGTGCTTCCAGCGCGTACCTCATAGTCTCCGCCCCCCAATTGCATCCGGATTTGCCCACTACCCTGGAATGTCTTCTCGACGCGCCGCGGATTCTCTTGTCCCAGCGCATTGATCGTCAGTGCAATTACGGCCGAAAACAGCAGAACCGTTCTCATCTGATTCACCCCTCGGAAGATCTACGTTGACGTCGCACCTTTTGTTCCCCAAGAAATACGGACTGCTTGCCTTATCCTATCGGAGTTGCAAGAGTGACATCGAGATTTACCAACGAGTGGGAAGGCCCAACAAAAAAGGCCATTCGACTCGCGCGACTCGGAGGAGCGTTTTTCGGGTGGTCCGTCGGTTTTTCAGTGCTGAGGAGCAAAGGCGGGGCGATAGGTGTCGTTTCCCAAGACGACAACGCCACCACCTCGATCAATAGTCTGAACCGCACAGCCATCTCTGCAGATTCCCCAAAAGATGTCTACGGATTTTGGCAATCAAGAATCAATGTTCCGGCGCTACCGATGATGAGGGTAGAACTGCAGTGCGAAGCACTCAATGGTAGGAACTTGCCTGGTGCAACAGCAACAGGAAAAGCAGGGGGGCGATGCTGATTCGCACTCAGCAGAACTCTTATTAATCGGTTCTCGGTTTATGGACTCATCTCGCTTGCTCGCCTGATTGTCTGCAGTACCAACTCTTCAAAACTCGGCGCAAGCTCGGCAACGACCTTTACTCGGTAATTGCACAAAATCTTTTCGTGGTCGATCTTAACAACCCGGTAATCACCACTCTGAGTGCGCGATTTGATGTCAAAGCAGACTGGATCATAGTCGATGTCTGGACCCTGACCGAACTGCATATATCCAGTGGGCAATAGGGCCTCCCACAGGCCAGGATCCCTGGAGATTTCTGATGACAGTCCGTCCAAGTTTTCGCCCGGTGGATTGGCTAGCAGCCTGTAAACCTGCAGATCAACCTTTGCCCATCGATATGACAGGGCGAGGTGCTCGAAAAGGGGAGGGAACCGGGCGGGTAGTCTCGCATAGAGCGGGTCCAAGGCGGAGCGGGGTGTAGAGAACTTCAGTGGCCGCCATTGTTTCCAGCCGTGCTCGTCAGGGTCGCCGACGGCGAACTGCCAAGTGATGCCGTCGGGATCGCCCTTATAGGTTGTCATTTCATCAAACTTGTGAAATGTGCCAACGAACGCATCAATGATGTTGGGGATTTTCCAGGGCAGACTGGCGGCCTCTTTTCGGCGAACGCACACAAAACGTACCCAATCGCGATTCTAGCATCGCACCAATTCTTGGAAGGGACTCCGTCCGATAAATGTCGAAAGATCCCCATATCGCTCCCATCAAGACAAAAAGCGAGCAAAAGGCGCAAAGGGGTGATAACGGCTCATGGCAACGGTTGACCTGTGCTAAGGTACGCTGAAGAGCGGACTATGGGCAGCAACTCTGCGATTCGATGGACTGTAGCCGTCGCCTTTCTAGCCGCAGGTGCTGCGTTCTTCTCCATTTGGTTTTGGCTTATTCCTAAGTGGTTTGGGTTTCCCGTAGAAGAGCTGGTATACGCAGCACGTTGGCGTTGGATAGCGGCAATACTGTCCGTGCTGGGGTTCTCCGTTGCCGCACGCTGCGTCTGGGACTTCGGTAGGGTAGGACGCGGAACGCCCGCCCCTTTTGCACCGCCTAAGCGACTGGTAGTTGCGGGCTTCTACCGTCACGTGCGCAACCCGATTTACGTGGGCGGGGCCGCTGGGTGGATCGGGCTTTGGATTGTATTCGGGCACGCGAGTCTGCTGGGCGTTATGATCGCCGCGGCAGTCGCTCTCGGTGTGCATTTGTTTGTAGTCTTCTATGAAGAGCCTACTCTGAGGAGTACGTTCGGCGTGGACTACGAAGAATACTGTCGCCATGTGCGACGCTGGTGGCCTCGGGTTCGGGGGTGGGACAGGGCGCGGTTTTGAATGTAATCGCCCTGCTTTCATCAACTGACAGAATCCGTCAACTCCTTTATTCCCGTCGAAAGTAACGTGGAAACCAGCGCGGCTCGGGCCTATGCTCATTGCTGTAAACAGCAACCGATTCTAGCGTGCCGCTGCGGCGAGAAATTTCCTGGGCATCATTCCAGAATCCCCAGTCGACAATGGATGGAGCGGACTTGTTGCCGAACTCGGCTCTGATTTGGACAAGACGGTCGGGGCGAGCGTAAGGCAAGGGAGCTATCAGTACGCTCTTGATGGCCGCAAACACCACTGCGGTTGCGGCTACGCTGAGCGAGATGGACATGAGTGCGATCGTAGTTGTCGAAGAATGTCGACGCAGCAGCCGAAAGGCTAGTCGAATATCTTGAATGATTCTCATCTCACTCGTATCGCAACGCGACCATGGGATCCACCTTCGCCGCGCGAATGGCGGGGAGCAGCGCGGAGGCAAATGCGACCGCAGTGATCGCCGCGCACACCGCGAGAAGCGTGGTCAGGTCATGACTGGAAACTCTGAACAACTGATCGCGAACCGTGCGCGCGAGAATCAAAGAAAGAGGAACTCCGGCAGCTATGCCGATGCCTGCCAGCCAGAGCGCTTCCCGCACCACCATGTGCACGACATCAACTCTCGAAGCACCCACGGCAATGCGAAGGCCGATCTCTCGCGTGCGTTGTGCGGTGGCGTAGGCGAGCACACCATAGATGCCGATCCCCGCCAACAACGCCGCGAGCACGCCGAAACTCGTCGCCAACGACGCGATGACGCGTTCATCACTCAAGTTGTTCTCAACCTGTTCCTGCATGGTGCAGAAGGTATCGAGCACAAGTTTCGAATCGAGTGCATACATGGCGGCGCGAATGGTTGACTGTGCTGCTCTCGGGTCCTGCCAGGTCCGCACATAGAAAGTTAGGCCGAAGGTGTAAGCGTCTCCTGGATTGGTTTCCTGCAGGTACGGAAGGAAGACAGTGTGTAGCGGGATCTCCCGGACATTGGTGTGCCTGGCATCTTTCACAACGCCGACAATCTCTATATCAGGCGTGACTCTGCCGGCACCACCGCAGAAATAGTGCCCTAACGCGTCCTGCGGTTGACCAAAATAATGGCGTGCAAAGCTCTCGTTGACGACGGCAACTTTATGCGTCCCTATGCGGTCTGAATCCGAAATTTCGCGACCGGCCAGAAGAGGCATCCTCAAGGTTGAGAAATATCCCGGAGTGACTCGCTCCCACTCGACGTTCATATGATCGCCTTCGGCTGGTTGGTAGCCGGCGATAGTTATGTTCCTCCCCGAGTTGTTGTTGGCAAGCTCAGGATCGTTGGTAGCTGAGGCGGATTGCACGCCCGGAAGCATCGAGAGCTTGTCCAGTATGTCTCGGTATACAGTAAACGTGCGGTTGCCCTCGTATCCGGCGAGCTTCGGATCAACGGTGAATGTGATGAGATGGTCTGTCACAAATCCGACATCCAGCGTTTTGAGGTTGCGCAAGGTGCGCACAAAGAGCCCCGCGCCGACAAGAAGCAGAAGGCTGAGCGCAACTTGTGCTGCTACGGTCGCGCGTCGCAAATGAACCGATCCGCCGGCGATCACCGCCGCCTGTTGTTTGAGGGCTTGAGTCACATCAGGTCGGCGAAACTGAAATGCGGGCGCCAGGCTAAAGACGACGCTCACGATCAGAGCTAAGCCGAAATTAAATGCAAGGATACGGAAGTCGGGATTCGGGCTGAAAGCATATTGGCTCCGCCCCCAAATAGCGTGGATCAAAACAGCCGCGATCCGAGGAGCCAGAACTATTCCAATTGCCGCACCGGCAAGTCCGAGCAGCAGGCCCTCAGCCAACAACTGCTGGATCAGTCGTCTTCTCTGCGCTCCCAGCGCATAACGTAGGGAGATTTCGCGCCTGCGTTTGGCAATTCGTACGAGTAAGAGACTGGCCACGTTTGTGGATGACATCAAGGCCATCACCACGGCCATACCCATGGCGATCAGTACCGTCGTGGGCACCAGCCCCCGCACGGGCACACCTTTGGAGCAGTCGTCGATAAACAAATGGGAATAGGTGAGAAATACGTCATGGAAATGCTGCGTGGTGTTTCCGAGATGCTTTAGCTCGTCCACTCGGATTGCGTGAAAGAGCCGGTCGATCCCGGCCTGTGCCTGTTCGCGCGTAAGACCTGGCTTAAGCCTTCCGACAACGCTCAGCCATCTTGACCGCCGCTCTTCAAGGTCGTTCCAGTCGGGCGTGATCTCCGGCTTCATGGTCATGGGGACGAATAGCGCGGGAGCATCTCCGCTCACAACACTATGAAAGCCCGGCGGCGCCACGCCGACGACCGTGAACGGATGTCCGTTGATTGAAATGCTCTGATTGACGATCTTCGGATCGGAACCGAAACGGCGCTGCCAATACCCGAAGCTGATCACCACGACCGCGCTGCCGTTCTGCGTAAGATCATCGGTCGGAAGCAGCAAGCGGCCAACCGCTGAGCGCAACCCAAGTACATCGAAGTAGTTACCAGAAACCAATTCCGCATTTTCCAGATCCGGCTGGTTGTGCCATTGCACTCCGACCTGCGCCCAACTAGTGGCAATGAGTCCGCTGAAGACTGAGTTGCGATCTCGCAAATCACGGTACATCGGATACGAAAGGACGAGGTTCGCATCGCCCCGCGCGTGTGTACTCCCGGTGTCCTCGCCGGAGAAGCGCAAAACAACAAGCTTGCGCGGTTCCTTCACTGGCAGACTCCGGACCATCGCCTGATCGAGTAAGGTGTAAATCGCCGTATTCGCTCCGATTCCGAGTGAAAGCGTCACGACCGCAGCCATCGTAAACGCCGGCGAGTTGCGCAGCAGCCTCAATCCATAGCGAATATCCTCAAACACATTCCTCATCAGGAATCCCTCACTCGTATCTCAGCGCCACCATGGGATCGACTTTAGCTGCACGCCGCGCGGGTGGGAAGGGTACGTCGCATTTCGCACATTGTGCTCCGATCTGCCATAGAGAGCAAATGGGCAGCGAGGGGTTCCCAGCTCAAGTATCGAAATCAGGCGTTCTCGCAACTTTGCGCTTTTCATTCGCCCTTTCGGGGGCAAATGAGTGATATGAAGATGTATCAACAATGGGTACGCCTTGCCTATCTACCCACGAAAGCGGCGACCCATAATGGCACCATCATAAGAATCAAACCAGGCACGACTCGCAACGCAAAACCACGCCCGCCAGCAGTAAAGGACAGAACCGCCTTTGTCACCGTATTTGTAGTTAAGGCAGCGAAGATGGGAACGGTTGCGTCTTTTACAGTGATCTTCCCCGCTGTCACCAAAGAAGCGACCGAGACCGCTGCCGAGTGCGCGTCACCAAAACCGGCAATTGCCGCGGCGGCGATCAGGCCCCTCTTCCCAAAGACTGCAGTAAGAGCTGCGGAAGCGAAGACTACCGCAGTCACCGTCACAGCGAGAATAAGCGTAACTTTCAGGTTGAAAGCCGACCCGGCTGAGGCGCCGTCAGGCGAACTATGTTTCAGCGTGCGGAACGTAAAGATTGCACCATAAGCTGCGGCGACAACTCCCGTGGTAATCAACGGGAACCGGATATTCCACAACACCGTTCGATTCGTAACCCACAAAACTACCCCCAATTCTGCGATCGTAGCAATCGAGGAAAGGACTGCTCCGGCAGTAGCAGGCCACGCAACCTCCGATTGCTGGCGCACTCGCGCACCCATCGAAGCTATGGTCGCCGCGCTCGATGCAAAGCCCGACGCGAACCCCGCCAGGGGCAATCCTAACCGAAGGCCGATTGCCCTCACCGCGACGTATCCCCCCGCGCTCACCAACATCATGAGCACCACAATCTTCCAGATTGTGCGTGGATTGACCGCGCCGAACGCGCCCATGTAGCGGTTAGGCATCAGCGGCAACACCACAACGATGGCGGCTGCAAGAATCAGCGCATCGTGCAGTTCCTGCTCCGTGAGCACTGTGCGCACGAAACGATGCAAACTCGCACGCGTTGCTAACAGAATTGCGACCACCACGGCTACCGCAGAGGCTAACGCGGGCTCTCGCATGGCAAGGGCACCTAGAACCAGCGTGAGGAGCAACGCAGACTCGGTTGTCAATCCGGGGTCTTCTTGGTGGGTACGTAGGTAGGAGAGGGCTATAAATCCGGCTAAGGCCAGGATTGCCGCGGCGACCAGTCCTGCGCCGCCAAGTCGGAAACAGACTGCGCCCAGTACCCCCGCTATGGCGAATGTTCGTATGCCTGCGGCGGCGCGTTGCGGTCCGCTCCCCTTGCGCCGCTCGCGCTCTGCGCCGATCAACAAGCCAATGCCGAACGCGATCCCGAGCCTTAAGGCAGTCATGCCACTTGCAGACATATGCGAAATGTTAGCAGGAAGGTCGGGGCTTGCTCTTTATTCAGGTGCTGGCAAAAAAGTGGGTATGCGATGCTGGACGAAGGGATGTTAGCTTGGTTCCAAAGCCGCTTCGCTATTCTTCGGAAACTACTGCACCGTTCGGTTGGATTCCTCACGTCCTTTGAGGTAAAGTGATCGACCTTGACGCTCCACCATCGGTACTGATCCGCAAGTAGAACCCATAACTCACGATCGGAAAGCACGGATGAGAGCAGCTTCGCCAGGAGTGCCGCCGTCAAGAACGAAATCACGGCGAAGCGCCACATGTGCGGCCTCGAAGGTCCCAGAAAGCACCACGAATTGAATGATTCATCCGTGGACTTTTCCACGAAAAACCAAACGATCTCGCGGTCACAAATGTGATAAAAACGTGAATACACGGATCGTACCCTAGGGATCTCGAACAACTCGAGGAACCAAAATCCATTTAGCCATTTTCGCCTTGGGAGGCTGTAAATATGTGTACTATCTCACGTTTATCGCTGACTGTCCTAGTGGCAACTCTGCTGTTCGGAGTTGCGGGGTCGCAAGCACATGCCCAGACCTTTAACGCAATGTACGAGTTTCAAGGCGGCAGTGATGGTGGGGGGCCGAACGACTTGATCCGTGATTCAGCCGGTAATTTTTATGGCACTACGGTTACAGGCGGGACGACGATCTTTGGCACTGTATTCAAGTTTGATCCCTCGGGCACGAAAACGATCCTTCACAACTTCACGGGCGGAAGCGGCGGCGGAGAGCCTCACGGAAGTTTGGTCATGGACACCCAAGGCAACATTTATGGCACGGCCGAGTTCGGTGGCAACCTAAGTGTTTTGTGCGGAGGTATGCAGGGATGTGGAGTCGTTTTCAAAATCGATTCCACTGGCAATGAAACTGTGCTTTACAGTTTTACGGGAGGCGCAGATGGCGGACAGCCGCTCGCGGGATTGACGATTGATGAAGCCGGTAATCTCTACGGAACCACGCTTGGTGGTGGTCTGCCAAACTGCAACTACTTCGCATTCGGCTGTGGGGTGGTATTTAAAGTTGATACGTTTGGGCAGGAAACTGTGCTCTACAGCTTTAAAGGCGGGGCAGATGGCGGAGTTCCTGCATCTCCTGTTATTCGCGACTCATCCGGAAATCTTTACGGCGAGACCTCTGGTGTGGGTGCCGGGAGCGGGGGCACAGTTTTCAAGCTCGATGCAAATGGAAACGAAACCGTTCTACACGCATTCAGCGGAGGACAAGACGGCTCTCAACCGTATGGTGGTCTGGTTCAAGATCACAAAGGGAATCTCTATGGCACAACTTATGGTGGAGGTATCATTGATCCGAACCAATGCAATTATGGAGGTTGCGGCGTCGTTTTTCGGGTGAGTTCTGGAGGCAAGGAGGTTGTTTTGTACTCCTTCACAGGGGGAGCGAGTGGTTGGGGGCCAGTTGCAGGCCTTGCCCTGGACAAGAAAGAAAATCTGTACGGCACGGCTGCGTTGGGGGGTGCCGGAACTTACTGCTGCGGAGTCGCCTTTAAACTCAATAGGAAACATCAGGAAACTGTGTTGCACACGTTTTCTGGAGCAGCCGACGGAGGATCGCCCGAAACTGGCATGATCCGCGATGGCAACGGCGACCTATACGGCACCGCTCTGTTGGGCAGCTACGGCAACGGCGTAATTTTTAAATTGACCCCATGAATTTAGCAGTAATGGCTTGAAGGTCGTTGCCCTACAAGGCGGGCATCACTAACTTGGCGAGACCAGATTGTCTAAAACTAGTTGACACAGACCGGCCTTCTCATGGAAGGCGATAGCGCAAGCTTGCGCTGTTTGTTCGCCTTTTGGGGCATGATGAGTTCTATCAATCTGCTCAAACAGCTCTTCAAACAGCTTCGATTCCTGAAACCGTCCGTGCCGGTTCTTGGAGAACGTGGAATGGTGCGGAATCTCTTGATCGAAACCGAGACCGGTGAACCAGCGCCATGCCAGGTGCATGCGTAGTTCTTCCACCAGCCTACGTTCCCTGGTGATGCCGTACAGATACCCGATCAGCAGAATGCGCAGCAGAAGTTCTGGATCGATCGACGGCCGGCCCATGTCGCTGTAGCTCTGCTTCAGCCGTTCTCGCACAAAATCGAAACTAATGTGCTTGTCGATGAGCCGTAGCAGATGATTTTCAGGAACTTGGTCTTCCAGACGGAAGTAGTAGAACAGCGCCTCACCGCGGGATTGGTGCCCCATCATGATCAGCAAGCCTCCAACCATCGAAATCCAGCAAAGCATGTCTCCTTCTAACACGCTTTCGCTAAATCTCAGCCGCCAATCTCGGTGACTTTTTCAACACCCACGGGATTTGTCACTGGTTGACGTGATAACCTGTGCTGCCATGTACGGTCTGGACGATGAACCCCGCAGTTCCAAGGAAAAGTGGCTGATGCGAGCGCCGTTCCTTCTCGTTGCGTTCCTCTGGTGGGAGTACGTGAAAGCGATAGCTTTGCCCGACGCCGTCGACCCCGATGATTCTGTCCGTTCTTAGGAGGACTGAAAAGCCGTGAATCGAACATTGACGTGTGTTCTTGTTTTATTCGCGACCGCGGCTCTCGCTCAGGAGGCCATACCGAAAGCAAGTGTGACTCGCTGGCCGCAAGATCGCGTTGCGGCGATATCACTTACCTTCGATGACGGCATCAATACAGATCTTGATTTCGTCGCGCCGATTCTGGCCAAGCACCATCTGACGGGCACGTTCTTTGTCGCAACCGCAATGGGTCCTTGGGAGAAGCGAAAAACCGAATGGAAGCAGCTGGCGCAAGCCGGTAACGAACTGGCGAATCACACCGTGCATCATCCATGCTTGCTCCCGCAGATCACGCCACATTCGCAG
>Ga0068856_100005017_pt1 | contig 13109 bp, 31 predicted proteins | sample KBSCornC62_FD_66595 | JGI IMG/M metagenome (GOLD analysis project Ga0068856, IMG submission 66595) | Corn rhizosphere microbial communities from Kellogg Biological Station, Michigan, USA - KBS Corn C6-2 | ecosystem: Host-associated > Plants > Roots > Rhizosphere > Soil ...
CGGAAACGACGGCATCCAGAACGCTGGCATAGCGGCGGGGTGCTTATGCCAGGTCGCCGTCGGGGTTCAACTGACTTCGGACGCACACCTGGTGATTGTTCCCCGCCCTCGGTTCGCCGATTGGCGGGGCTTGTCTAAGGCAGGGGCCCCGCGAAGAAGACGTCTGACACGCCGGGCCCCAACGTCTTGCCAGCGAAAGTTGCCACGGATCCCGTTCTTGCCACCCACTGGCAACTTGGCCGTTCGTGGCAACAACCTGGTCGCCGGCGTACCGTTGCCGCCGTGAAGCACAGCCAGCCGCTAACGCTCCAGGTAGCACTCGCATCGGCATACGTAACCAATGGCGAGACCCACACCTGGATGTCCACGGAGAACCTTAACCTGGACCGCGCCTCGGCGCTGACCAAGGGCGTGTACGTGCGTACCGCCGCAACAGCGTGGGAGTGCACCCGCTGGCAGCCAGAGATCCGCGAGTGCGCCTGGACTGTGAATGTGGTGGCGCTGATCTGGGCTGAGGCTGCAGAGGCTCTGCAAGAAGCGCTGCTGAAGCTAAGCGACGATGTCGCCGCGGGGCTGGTACTGCGGGGAACGCACGACGCGCCCGTTGAACGGGATCCGCTCGGGTGGGCTGAAGCTCAGCTGGAGACGTTCTGGAAGGCGAAGTACGCCGAGCTGCAGCAGATGTAAGGCGGCCCCGGACGCCAACCGCAGCGCACGTCCGGGGCCTATCTCAGTGGGCGGAACGTCAGGACCGGCTTTCGGTTGCCGGAACCGGCCAGGACAAGCCGCCGCGGGCGGGGCCTGGTCCATCCCTTTCCTTATGCGACGTTCCTGTTGGGAGTCTGTGGCGCCCCGGCCGGTGACCTTCGGACGGCCGGGGCAGTGCGCCGTCATTGGGCGACGCTGGAATAACTCACATCGAGGGTACGCCGCCTACGCCACGTCCGGCGCGCACACCAGGAACTGCCGCCCGCGCCGCTCAAACCAGTCGTCAGTCACCTCGCTGACGATCTCGCCTAGCTCCTCCAGCACACCTTCCAGGTGCACGCCGTTGGGCAGTTCTTCCATGGGCCGCAGCGTCACGGCGATCAGCAGCGAGCCGACTGATACCGGGGCCGTGCGCACTGGAGTCTCCTCGTGATTGCGGCCCCGGGGTGTTCGCCACCGCACCGCGCACCGCCCTGGACGTGATGTTGCGCCCCCGCAGGCCGCTAGAGGCGCAAACATATTGTCTCACTTCGGGTTGCCGCGCTTGCCCGATGCGCCCGATGATCACCTCATGCCCCGCGACGCCCAGCCCATCGACTACCCGCCGCCAGGCTCAACCCGAATCGAACCGCGCATCCAGCACGTCCAGATCCGCATCGACGGCGTCTGGCGCCACGGCTACATCCAGCGCTGGTCTCGCCTACCCGACAGCACCCTCGCAGTGTGGCTGTCCTACCAGGCCGACCCGGAGCATCCAACAATCGCGCCGATCTGGGGCTGGTACGCCTACGATCCCGAGGCCGTCGTTCCGGTCGGCTCGGCGAAACCAGAGCCTTAGGCGCCGGCCCGCGCCTGCTTCGACGCCTCAGTGTCGAGCTGGTACCGCTGCATCTGCGACAGCCCCTTGAACGCCTCGTGACCGCGGATCTGCACCGCCAGCTCCCCCTGCCGTGCATACAGCGCGTTCCAGTGCTCCCGGTCGGCTGGGTCCTCCGCGACCTCGCCGGCGAGGATGGCGGCCCCGGACGGCATTGTCCGGCTCAGGGCGGCCAGCTCGTCGTCAATGCGGATGAACTCACGCTTTAACTCAACCAGGCCGGCGGGGATCTCAATGGTGGTCACGACGCGATCCTGCCACGGCGATCTCGCGCCAGGTCGGCGTGTCGGGGTTCACGCCGCCACAGTCCAGCGCTAGCGTCCACCGCGAACCCTCTTCTCACCCCCGGAGGACCCATGGGCAAGCACGACAAGCCGACGCCGCCGCCTTCGCCATCCCCGAACCCGCCCGGCAACGGAGACGGGGTCCCCGCCGATGTCGCCAAGCCCGGCAACGGAGATCACAAGAAGAAGTGAACGACTCGAACCTCAGCCTCGAACAACTTCACGCCTCCCTCCCCGACCGGATCCTTAAGGACCCGTGGTGGGGCGACACCACCCTCACCGATCCGGCCTGGCGCACAGCATTCAACGCCGTTCCGCGGCACCGTTTCACACCCGACACCTGGTACGAGTGGATTGACGGGGCCTGGGCAACCCGACGCCGCGCCGACGACCCAGACGTCTGGGCTACCGCTGTGTACGCCGTCGACAAGCCGCTCATCACTCAGGTGGATCCTGACACCGGCGCGCCCACCTGCTCGCTGTCGGCGCCGATGCTGGTCGCTGCGATGCTCGGAGCGCTGGATTTGAAGCCCGGCATGCGAGTGTTCGAATCCGGCACCGGCACCGGCTGGACCGCGGCGCTGATGTCGATGATGACCGACCGGGGTGTAGGTAGTGGCGTGGACTCCGTTGAGTACGATCCGCGCCTCGCCATTCAGGCATCCATCAATGTGGAACGAGTGCTGCGGGAGGCGCCGTGGCGTGGCCGGGCCGTATCGATCTCTCCCGGCGACGGTGAGGCCGGCGGGGGTTGGCGCGGCCCTTACGACGTCACCACGGCCACGCACGCCGTGCGGCGGATCCCGCCCGCATGGATTGCCCAAACGCGCCCTGGCGGCCTTGTGTGTGCCCCGCTGTCCGTTTCTGCGGACGGGTTGGACTTGTACGTGAAGCTGATCGTTGACCGCGCCGGCGGCGCCTCGGGGAAGGTGCTGTTCCCGTTGGCGTTCATGCGGTCCCGTACTGCGCTAAAGCAGGCCGCCGCGGCATGGGTCGATGATGAAGACCGCACTGGCACGACCAGCCTGGACCTGCCTGCGATCCTTGCGGCCAAGCAGGCGTGGGTGCTGCAGCTCGGCGTGCCCGGCATCACCATTACCGGGCCGGCCGAGGAAGACGGCGACGAGTGCGTGTGGCTGTCGCTGGCGGATGGATCCTGGGCGGTTGGCTACACACCCGTAGGCGAGCCGTGGGAGTCCGCCATCGTCGAGCAGCACGGGCCGACGGACGTGTGGGCCGCCGCGGAGTCCGCGTGGGCGTTCTGGAATGCTGCAGGACGCCGTCCCCTGGACGAGTACGGGTTGAGCGTTGCACCGGACGGTGTCCACAAGCTGTGGATGGGCAAGCCCGGGAACGTCGTCAGCGTGCTGCCGCAGGAATAGGCGCCCGATCAAATCACAGGCCGGGTGCACACTAAGCGTGTGAACGTGAATGAGACTCATGAACTGCCCGACGCCGACGAAGAGGATGCCGACAACCGTTACGCAGACACCGTCAACGCCCCGCTGGTGCCCGAGACGCTCGAGGCGCTGCGGAAGGCGCTGGAGAGCGGCGAGTACGCCCGTTACCGCCGGCCACGGAAGACGGAAGGGTGCCGACCATGACTGATGCCGCAACCCGCCATCACGAACTGGTCGCCGGGATCCACGCAAAGATGGCCCCCTTTGGCTGCTGCGAGGGCTACTCCCAGCCGGACGTTGACGCCATGCGCACGGCCATCACCGCGGTACTTGGCTGTCACCCGGCAAGCAGCGCCACATGCCTTGGGTGCGGCGAGAAGTTGCCGTGCAGGGAGGTTCGCTTCATTGCGGCGGCGCTGGGGGTTGCGATCGACACCTGAAGCGGTCAGAGCTTGAAGGAAACTCCGCCGGCCTTCGCCTGCGCCAGCGATATGTCCATCGACGTCTGGCCGGGGCTGCTCAGCTGGTAGAAGCTGCGCTGCGGCACGTGAATTGAGAACGGAAACTCGCACAGCTTGTTGGCGTCGAGGCTGCCGCTGCTGATGTAGCCGGTGGCTACGACCGTCCCGTTCTGGTCTGTGACGGTGATTTGGATCGGGGTGCTGGTGCAGTAGCTGGCGTCGGGCACGAAAATAGGCCGGTAGGCGGCGCCCTTCAGATCGAAGGAGTCATCGCCGAACGAGCAGCCAGCCAGGGTGAATCCGCCGGCAAGCAGGGCGGCAAGAACACGACGCACACGAGACCCCCTCAAAAGCCCGAACCCCCGCGCGGTGGTCAAACCGTACCGTAGCCGGGGTCATCATTAGGCGGGTTCAAAAGGGCCGACTGCTTCTCGTAGGCACGCCGGAAGTCGGGGTCTTCCATGCGCCTGTTGAGTTCGTCCCAAAACGAGCCGAATGGCTCACGGCGCTGTGGAAGCTGCGGCGCGGACCGGCGCAGCATCCACTGCCACCAGCGTCTGCGCGGCGTCCACACGTCCCACCGGTGGCCGAGAACGCACACGTGCGGCTCGTCCTGGTAGTCGACGTGGTCGTAGCTCAACGCGCACAGGTGCGTGGTCTCTACGCCGCCCACGACCTCACGCATGACGCCGCCACAGCCCCACGGGCCGGGCCAGTCCGGACCGTCGAAGCCGACGCCGCCGCAGAAGTTCGGCTTCACCTCAGGCGCGGCCATCATCTACCGCCTCAGACCGCAGCCGCGTTTCCCACTCCTGTCGCCACGCCTCAGATTCCTCGCGGGACAGCACGGCATCGGTGGTGATGAACCCGCTGGGCTTCGGACCCCACAGCGCTTCCCGGCCCGCGTCGGTGATCACGGTCATGTCGGCCGGGCCGTCCGGAAGCTCCTCAACCGACAGTTCGTGTAGTAGTCCCGCCTTGAACAACTCCATCGTTGCCTGCACCATCTCATCCCACCGGTCGGCCCACCGCCGCTTCCCGCCGTGACGTGGACCGCGAGGACGCGGAGGCAGCAGCGACTCCACTACCTCGCCCCAGTCGAGCGGCTCGCTGGCCTCTGCATAGGCGCCGAGGATCGCGCGCTCGTCGGCAGACAAGGCGGTCACGATCCGTCCCCGTCCAGCATCTCGTCGAGCTCAGCATCCACGGCGAAGCTCCGGAACGCACCGGCGGTGAACTCATCTCGCCGCGTGGAGTTGACACCAAGCCATTCGGCATCGAGTTCGAGAACGTCGTCGATGACGTTGCGGTCGCCGCCGACAATGACCGTGACCACCAGGCGCCGGCGCAGCAGTCCGCGGAGGAGGTAGGGCCAGCCGATGGTCACGGTCTGCCTGACGAACGGGTCCTGGATCCGCTTCTCGAACTCGATGGTGCGGTCGCCGACGCGGGTGGTGACGGTGTACGGCGGGCCGGTCTTGCGGCTGTCGTAGGTCGGTTGGATTGAGATGCGCTTACTCACTGCCCTGAACCCCCGCGCCAGCGCCCAATTCCTGAATCGCAGCCGCGATCAGCGTCTCGGCCGCGTCGTCGTCGCAGCTCACGATGTAGCCGTCCTCGTCAAGCTTGCCCTCGATCACGCCGGCCTGAATCAGCGCCACAACCAGATCACCGTCCCAGCCGGAGTCCCCGAACGGCCGCTTGCCGTCGAAGCCGTCCTTCTCGTCCCACAGCGTCGCGAGCAGCTTGATCAGGTAGCCGCCGATCGTTGCGGCGTCGGCGTCGTTCTCCTGCATCGGCAGCGCCAGAATCTGCTGCGGGGTTGGCTCAGGCATCGTGGATCACCGCCCGCTCGTCGAGGAACCGCGCAATCTCGCGGTTGTGCCGGGCATCTTCCAGCGCATCGTGTCGGCCAGTCTGCTGCTGCGGAACCCTCGGGTTGCCGAGCCGCTCACACTCCTGCTTCAGGTCGCAGGTGAACATCGGCAGCCCTTCGGGCAGGTCAATCATGCGGCCGAACAGCTGGGCGTAGGCCACGTGGTCGTAGGCGCCGTACCAGGCCCACAGTTGCGGATCATCGGTGCCGCGGATGAACGCGAACACGTCAGCAGCAATCTGTTCCCGGATCTTTACGCGGGGGTCGTCCCAGTCGAATAGGCGCCGCAGCAACCGAGCCTCGGCGCGGATCCGCATGTGCTCGGGGCGCCACAGCCATTGCGGCCACGCCGGGCCGGACAAGGCGTATAGCCGGTGGTCCCCGCCGATCTTCGGCAGCGACGGCCAGACGTTCTTCATGAGCCACGGGTTGGCTGCGAGCTTGCGGAAGTCGAAGTCGGCGCTGACGGCGTAGTACTCGCGTCCGCCGTCATCCACCATGCCGATTGAGATCAGGTCAATGGTGTGGCCGTCTTCGATGAATTCGGTGTCGATGAAAATGCGGGTCACGGGCTCCTCCTGGGTCAAGGATGCCCCATCTTCACCCGCGCTTTTGCCGTTCTGGCAAGTCGTACACCGTCACCGCCACGCCGCGCTGAACCAGGTGCTCCATGATGAGCGGTTCGACGCGGTCCCAGGTGCCGCCGGCCAGTCCGCACCCGATCCGGGGCATGTGTACCGACGCCCTCCGCTCAAGGGCGTGTGTCGCCACCGACAATAGGCATCCCCGCAGCGCCTCGTACCGGATCGGCGGTGGGCCGAACTGTTGCTGCCGCACCCCGTGCTGGCCGACCATGTTCGCGACCTCGATGCCGCCGCCGACCGACACAAACTGCACGACGCCGAGGTGGAGCGACCCGGATTCGCCGTCGGCGTTCTGGTACCAGCGCTGGTACTCGCGCCGCGCCTCAGGCCAGCGGTCAGAGACGGCCATGACGAAGCCTTTACCCCACCAACCTCGGTCGTTCACGATGTGCGCGATCACGCGTCGGCCATCGCCAGTCGGGTCGCTGGCGTCGCCGACGACGTAGGTGACCTCAGGCATTGTCACCCACCACCAGCACACGGCGGGTTGACTTCGTTCTCCCGATCGGCGTCTGCGCGCAGTGCCAGCTCCAACTCAACAAGCGCCCGGTCACGGAGATCGGTCATGCTCACCACATCCTCGAAGTCCTCAGCAATCGCCTCCGTACCTGATGGCACATGGGTGATTCGGATAGCCATCTTCCGGTTGAAGTCCCAGCTCGGCGGCCGGTAGATGTCGATGCGGAGGTCTTCCTCGGGGATCGTCAACTAGCTACCCCTCTCCGTCCCGTCGTGGTCATGCATCCTGCCACTCTCCAACCGACCGAGCGCCTCGTCCAACTCCTGGTAGGCGCCGGCGAGCTTCTCCAGCAGGATCCGCCGGTCCAACTGGTCGACGTTCAGCCGCCGGTGGTCTGTGCCCAAAGCCGAATCGCGGGCCAGCATGTCGACGATCATGCCGTCGCTGCTGGCCCAAGCGGGGAAGTTCGCGGCCACGACCACGTCGGTGCGGGCCTGAACAACGGCCGGGTTCGGCTCAGGCATCGCCGTTTTCCTTCGCGCTAGCCTCACGCGCCAACCGGTCTCGCTGTGCCTTGAGCCGCACGACTTGGGCCCGCAACCGGTGGTAGGCCTCATTCATCCAGGCGATGTCCCGTCGCAGCAGCGGCGCTTCCGGATAAGTCTCGTCGATGACGGCCTGGTCCTCGCCGGGCCACGGCGCGCTGCCGTTGTACTGTAGCCACAGATCGATGCGGGCGGCGGAGATGTGCAGGTCGCTCAACACATCAGTCACCGCCTCCTCCTGTTCGGCCGTTGCCTTCTCACGGGCTTCGCGCAGGCGCTTGCGGGCTGCGGGCTCAGGCATCGTCAGTCCTCCACGTCTCGCGGCTGCTCAGTCCCGCAGTACACACAGATCAGGTTCCCACCGAATCCACCGCACGACGGGCACGGCGTGGTTGTGATCGGCCCGCGGCCAGCCAGGCAGGCGGGGCACACGTCCCGGCCGTGGTCGCCCCACGGCATGTACTCGTCCGCGGCGACCTGCCAGCCGGAGGACTTCGCAACCTGGCGGGCGGTGACGGATTGCGCGCCGCCGAGGTACGTCAGGACTCCATAGCACCCAGGTGCTTCGCAGCAGACGAGTTCGGCCTTCTGGACAGTCACCGGCCAGCCCAACTCTCCGGAACGCCGCTCTCCAACTCCAGCCTGCCGATGAACGGCAGCACCACATCGTCAAACCAGCCGGCACCGCCTGCCGCATCCGGGCCAAGCTCGTCCAGGTTGTTGCAGCCGTCGTGGACCTCGCCGGTCGTCTCGTTCTCCCATGAGAACTGGACGCCATGCTCATCGAGATAGCTTCCGAACAGTCGAATCAGCGCGGCACGCAGGTCGCCGCAACGCCAGCCGCGGTGCGGATCCTTGTAGCCGTAGGCGGTGTCCAGCGTCACCTCGGCCCAGTGGGGCGGCTTGTGGCCGGACCCGTCGCAGTCGCCGTCCTCGTTGCACCACTCGTCGTGCCTGGCGGCCTGCTCCACGGTCAGCAGCGGACCGTCCGGGCGGTACGTTAGGTCGAGGATTGCGGGCAGGCCCTGGCCAAGCTGGTTCGCACGGCAGCGGGTGGCCTTGTCGGAGTGCCCGTCCTTGTCGGCCCAGACGACCGCTTCGAGGCTGCGGGCCTGCTCGTCGAAGGCCAGCAGGGCGCGCTGGCAGAACTCGAAGAACTCGGGGATGTCCACCTGGCCGTGCAGGTAAATCGAGGTGTTGAGGGTCATGTCAGCCTTCCTCGCCCGGCCATGTGATCGTCGGCTCCACGCGAACAACCTCGCCGTCACGCACGGTCAGGCGGTACCAGTCACACTGCACGTCGTCCCGGGACGTGCGGCACTCGAAGTAGCCGGTGAACTGGTGCCGGTCGCCGTACTCCGCCAGCAGCTTGCGCAGCGTCTCGGCAAGCCCCACGCGGTAGGCGAAAGGCCGGCCGGGCGCGTAGGGGTGCACGGCGACCGCCCGGTGCAGCAGCATCACACCCTGCTCGCCGTCGACCTCGGTGGTCTCGACCTCGAACAGAACGTCGGGTTCGCTGCGCTTCTGCGCAGGGTGGTACGGGCTGGACTTGAACTTCGGCCACGTCAGCGGCGGTTCGATGCGGAACTCGCCCGTGGCCACGGTGTAGTCGGTCATTGGTTCTCTTCCTTCTCGCAGGCGCACGGCTCATCGTCATATGAGGTGCAGTCGTAACACCCCGGGCAGGCACAGAACCCGCACGGGTACTCTGTCGCGATCCGGTACGCCTCGTAGGCGAAGTCGGCCAGGTGCGGGTTCTCGATCACATTTACGCGGCCAGTCGGCAACTCGGGCTCGGGCTCAACCTCGGCAGCCCTGGTCTCGCCATGGTGCCGTTCGACTGCGTCGAGCCCGTAGTTGACGAAGAAGCTGTAGATGCCGCGGGCGTAGTACTCGGAGGTGCGCATCAACCTTCCGTCCTCGGCTCCGCAGCGACCCACTGGCTAACACCAGTCAGGAACTCCCACTGCGCCTCGGTGAGGTCGACCGTGTCCGACCCGTCCAGACCCATGAAAACCACCGGGCCATACACGTGGTAGTCCTTACCGAGTTCGTACACGATCTCGGACGCGAGGGTGTTGCGCGGGAACGTGTCGAGCAGCGACCGCTCGTTGACGGCGAGGTGGATGCCTTTGCGATCGACGTTGTAGAGGAGGATGGCGAAGTCGCACCAGCCGCCGAGGTGCTTGCGGAGGTCGCCGATGATGTCTGCGGCGTCGAGGGTGATCCACTCGGGGTCGGCGTCGGCGGGGATGAGGATCGCGCGGGGCATGTCAGGCCTCCTCCCGCCCGGCCTCGTGCCACTTGCCGGCCTTGGTCCGGCAGATCAGCACACTGGCGCCGTTGCTGCGCTCGACCCGCGCGCGGGCGCTTTCCTCGCTTGGCTGCGACGCGTCTTCGGTGCGTCCGGTCGCACGGATGGTGGCGCGCTCACCCCACTCCAGTTCGGGCTCGCCGGCCTCGGCCAGCTGGCCACGGTACTTCTCAACGCTCTTGCGGAGGTTCGCGTTGACGTAATCGCGGTCGGCGACGTCGTCGCGCAGTCGCGCCTCCGCCTTCCGTGCCCGTTCGGCCTCGTCCAGCAGCTCGCTGATGATGCTGTCGCCGTCGGCTGTGCCGTTGATGCCGTACTCGGCGTGGTAGGCCTTCAGCTCGGCGAGCCGCTCGTCACTTATTGCCTCGGTCATGATCGGCCTCTCGTCTTGATCGACGGCGCTTGCCGCCGCTGGATCGTGCTGTGGATTTCCTCGCCGGCGATCCCGACCAGCGCTGCGGTGTACTCGCTGACGAGGTGCTCGGTGATCGTGTTCTCGCGTCGCAACTCCGACGGGACCCCGGTGAGTAGGTTGCCCAGGTGCAGCAGGATCGCGGCGACGTGCTCCTCGGGAACGTCCGGGCACTGCTGGCGGAGCGCGGCAACGATGCGCAGCGCCGGCTTCTGCAGCGTTTCGGCCATGCGCGGGCGGTGGCGTTTGCCGTCGCGGACAGCGATGGCGAGGTCGTTGGTGGTCTGGCGATCCATGAAGGCGCCTTTCTGGTCGGTGGTCTGAACGCCTGCGGCAGCCGCCGGACACATGGTCCGGTTGCCGCCGAGGCGGGGTTGGTCACGCCGCATGTTCGAACCCCGGCAGCATTACTTCCACCGGCTCCGCCTGCTCCGTCTTCGCGATACCGCACGTGACCGGGTCCAGGCCGGTGTCCCACGGCAGACCCGCAGCCTCGTTGGCTTCCACAAGGCAGTCCACGCAGTTGCGCGGGCCGTGCTCAGGAAGCCACAACTCACCCGCCAACTCCGGGTGGACCGCAACATAGTTGGCCTGTACCGCACGGGCCTGCATGGCGAAATCGTGCCGGTACGAGTTTGTCTCGGCGTCCTCTTTGAGCTCGTACCAGGCATACTCCCGCTCCCACGAAGCTTTGGCCTGCTTGTAGCCGGCCAGGGTGCGGGCGGTGCCGGTTATGGGGTCGATCTCGAACGCCTGCGCGCCGGCCAGCAGGTTCATGGCACAGCGCAGGACTGCCCGGTCCGGCTCGTTGTCGGCGGACAGAAGCTCCAGCCACAACTCGGTGCGGATCTGCTCTGGGGTGCGCTCAGCAGTCACGTCGGCTCTCCATTCCTGAACGTGACGCGGAATCCGTCCCAGAACCAGCCGAAGTTACCATCGGCATCCCAGCCGGGCTGAGCAAACAGGTAGGCACGGTTGCGGTTGGTACCGTCATCAAGGGCTATGCGGGATCCGCACGGCGTCACCCAGGCCACGGTGTAGGTACGGGTCAGTCCACCGTGAAGATGCAGGGTAGCGGTAGCCCCGGGGGGCGGTTGGCGCATCATCACAGTCTCCATAGTCCGCTGGTCAGTGGCGTTCGATGGCTGGTTCACGATGGTGTCAGGCGGCGATAAGCGGGGCGGTCTTGTCGTAGCCGCGGGCGGCCTGGTCCAGGATCCGCTTCTCGCCGGTGGTGTACGCGAAGGCGTCGAAGATGCGGTAGCCGCGACGCGCCAGGCCGGTGCGGTTGGACTTGCGGCCGATCGCTGCCTGATACGCCTTCGACACCTTGGTTCCGAAGGAACTGCCGAACCGGTCCGTGAAGGCCTCACCGGCGCCGAGCACCTCGCGCAGGTACGCCGCGGCGGTGATGAGGCCGCCGTTGACGCGGGCGATGTAGGCGTCGATGACGGCGTGGCGGCGGGTGACGGACATGTGGTGGCTGGCGCGGGTGCGGGTGGGGCGAGTGGCCGAGGTGACGATCCGAATGGTGGTGGCGCGGGCGGTGGTGGTCATCTCGGGACCCCCCTTGATCTTTGCCAACGTTTCGTTGGCGTCTGATGTTCAGACTAGACCCGCCCAGAAACTTTGTCAATGAAAGCTTGATACACTGATCCCGCAGAGAGACACTCACCGAGATGCCACCTCAACCGGAAGCAGACACCCATGGCCGACGACTTCCTCACCCTCGCCGACGTCGCCGACCTGCTCGGCATGAAAATCCAAACCGTCAGCTTCTACCGCGCCCACTCCAAGCCCGGCAGGCGCTACGCCGACCATCCGTTCCCCACGCCGTCCCGGCTGGTCGGGCGCTCCCCGATCTGGATGAAAGACCGCGTTGAAGAACTCAAGGCGTGGGACGCGAGCCGGCCGGGACGCGGTACCGGTGGCGGCAGGCCGAAAAAGACCGAACCGAGGGGTAACGCGGCCAGCTAGCCTAGAACCAATCCGCGGGGCTGTCACAGCCCACCGGGCGGGGCTTCGGTCCAGCCACGAGGGGTGTTCCCTGCGACGTCGAACACCGCAGGCTCATAGCCCTTCGTGGCCTACTGCTGAAAGACACGCCCCCGCTTTCCCGCCCACCACACCTGCATGCGGGACGCCCGACGCCAACCACCCACAGGTGCCGTCACGCTAGCGGGATACGCAATCCACCAGGTACCGCAGGCAGGGCATTGCCGAACCTGGAGCCTGACGAACCGCCACGCGCTGGTGCAGGAGTGATACTCGGTGGAGTCGGTCACGCTCACCGCCCCCGAAGTCGGTACACGCGCCACCGGGACTCACCCAGGCTTACCATCTCACTGACGACACACCCGTGGTGCTCAAGCCACACCAGATGCCCAGTCACGTCGTCGTAGCTGCGACCGATCACGCCACAGATCGTGCCGGCCGAGGCGCCGTTCGAACCTTGCTGGGCAAGAGCACCGAGGATCTCGCACTGGCGGCGGGCAATCCTGCGGTCACGACGCGTGCTAGTCCTCATCGGACCGCCTGGCCGGATTCAGACGGCACTGCCCGATGTGCTCGGACGCCTCCGACTTCTCCGGGTAGTCCAGCTCGCAGTAGCGGCACCTGTAGCGAAGCACTCTGATCACCACGGGCTCGTTCACCATGGCCGGGTTGACCACAGGCACCCACGTCTTGCCGTTGCCGTACACATCGGCGCAGGCGTAGTCCCAGTAGCCGCCTTGCTGGCGTTCGTAGAGAACAAGCTCGTCCCACGTCAGGCGCTCAGTCATCGTCGACACCCCCGCGGAGCCGTCCCAGCAGCTCCCGCCCGGCCGCCACATCACACGGCCTCAGCTCGGACCCGCCGTGCGTCTTGCAGGCGCCATGGTGGTTCAGCTCGCACGGCTGGTCCTCGTGGTCGACGAAGTAGCCGAGCAGCGTTGCCGCCTCGGCCAGCTGAGCGCGAAGCCGATCGTTCTCGGTACTCAGCTCGCGGAGGTTGCATTCTTCGGCGTTGCGGGCGTGATGGCTGACGTCCAGAAGTTCATCGAGCTGGTTTGCGCGCAGGCGCTGCTTTGATTCTGCCTTTCGCAGCCGCATCACCATGGCCAGCAACTCGTCGGCTCGCCGCTCGG
>Ga0068856_100005019_pt1 | contig 13105 bp, 11 predicted proteins | sample KBSCornC62_FD_66595 | JGI IMG/M metagenome (GOLD analysis project Ga0068856, IMG submission 66595) | Corn rhizosphere microbial communities from Kellogg Biological Station, Michigan, USA - KBS Corn C6-2 | ecosystem: Host-associated > Plants > Roots > Rhizosphere > Soil ...
GACACAAGTCGTCGTCAAACTTCCTAACAACCTGCCCGCCGGCCAGAGTGTTTTTATCAGCGTGACATTGCGGGGACAGACGAGTAACAAAGTGCGGGTGAGTATCGCAGTTAATTAATCCATAAACATTCCGCCATTTACTTCTATCGTCTCGCCCACCACATAACTCGCGGCGTCTGAAGCGAGGAAACCGATCACTTTTGCCACTTCTTCAGCCGTTCCTATCCGACCCAGTGGAGTCGCGTTAACGCTAGCCCTCATCATTTCCGCGGTTGAGAATTGTTCGTGGTACGGCGTATCAATCACTCCGGGCGAGACTGCATTTACGCGGATCCCGAATGGGGCCAATTCCTTTGCGAGTCCTTTAGTAAAACTGATGATGCCGCCTTTTGCAGCAGCGTAGTGAATCGCGCCGAGACCTCCGCCGGTCCGACCCGCAATCGAAGTGAGATTGATAATAGAACCGCTCTTCTTCTCGATCATCAACGGCACAACAGCCTTGCTGCAAAGAAAAGCACTTTTCAGATTGAGATCAATCACTTCATCCCAACGCTCTTCGGTCAATTCCCGAATGCGCAGCCGTTCAATCAATGACCCGGCGTTATTAACGAGGACATCCACTGCACCAAACTCGTTGACCGTAGTCCGCACCAGACTCTCCACATCACCCGGCAGGGTTACATCGGCGCGAATCGTAATGGCGCGACCGCCGGCGGTGACAATCTCATTCCGCAAGGACTGAGCACCACGTTCGTTCCGATGAAAGTTAATGGCTACAGCTGCACCACAAGCTGAAAGCGCGACACCCGTGGCGTAACCGATACCGCTGCCTGCGCCGCTTACGATTGCAACCTTGCCCGTTAAGTCCAGATAATTTTTCATGATAGAGGATGCTACCCCGAATCAGAACCGGAGCGAAGCGATGTCCGATATGCTTTAGGGGCTCTTGCAAAAAAGGCCACGCGGTCCTGGGAGCGCAGGCGTCCTCGCCGTGTCCAAGGCAACCAACTCGGTCAATGGTTGTTGGTTAGGCGGGACACGGGCAGGCGAGGACGCCTGCGCTCCCAGGACCGCGTGGCCTTTTTGCAAGAGTGTCTTTAGCCTGTCGTGACATGACAGAGAGGCCCTCTGCTTGAATGAACGTCTTTTGAATATTCATCCAAGAAGAAGGCCTGTTTGTCACGTCCCGACAAGACAGACGCATATCGGACATCGCTTACGCCAATACACCCCAGTCGGCTTCGTAGTCACTCAGTGAAATACCGAATCGTTTGATCTTGCAATTCAACGTCGTGACTTTTACACCCAGGAGTTTGGCAGCACGTCGCTGATTACCACGTGTCCGATGTAATGCCTGACGGATCAACTCTATCTCGTAACGTTGTACCTCTTCGTGAAGTCCAAGCTTCCCGTTTGACGTAGCCTGGTTCGTTTTGCGCAGTGCATCGACCTCGCGCAGCAGGCTCAATGCAGCTTCTCTGACACTGTTCAGATTCTGTAAAGCCAACTCGGACGGTCTCGGTGGAGCATCGTCAGAGGGCACGTCTTTTTCGGGCATCCATGTGCTGCTCATCACTTACCTCCTGGTTGTTTGTTATTCGTTGTAGTCATTGTGGGGAGCAACACAGAACTACATTGCCGATTTTCGATTGCCAATTGCCGATTGACGCTGGGTCTTTGGTCTTGGATCTTTGGCCCTGGTTTGAATCCTTGGAAAGCCAAAGACCGAAGACCAAAGACCCAATCGGCAATTGGCAATCGGAAATCGGCAATGGCTAATCCTATTCACGTCTATTTCTCAAGAAGTTCCCGAAATAATGCGACTGCTCGTTCGTCGCCCGTTTGTCCGAGCACTTGAATCGCCTGTTTGCGAATTGCCATCTTCGGATGAGTTCGAGCTACCCGAATTAGAATTGGAATGGCCTCATCCTTCTGTCGCCGTCCGATCGCAATCACTGCCTGTCTTTGAAGCTCGGTTTCCAAATCGTTGTCTATAGTTGTTGTCAGGGCGCCCAGACTCTTCTGACCCGCGATGCGGCCAAGCGCCGCAATCGAGGACTTCCGTAAGTCGAAATCCTTTTCCGACTCAGCGATTCGAATCAGATAAGTGGCCGCTGCGTCTCGGTTGTCATTCCGGGCAATGCCGGTCAAAGCACGTCGTCTGAGTTCGCGCGAAGTCTGTGTCTCATAAAGATTCTGAAGAAGCGGAAGAGTCGCTGGCGAGCGGCTCATTCCCAACGCCGACATGGCATTCTGACGCGCTTCATCGCCCTCTTGTGTGTTACGTACGATCTCAGTGAACAAAGTGTTCTTGGCAAGGCTTTCCGGAGTGTTCCCCAGCCAGTAAATAGCTCGGGAACGGATGGGCTCGCTGACGGGCCGGCGAATAAGCTCTATCAACATCGGATCGACACGCGCATCGTCATGAAGCGCGATTGCAAATGTGGCCCGATCAGCAAGCCGATTTACTTCCGGCGCCGTGGAATCAATGATTGATTTGAGATAATTCAGGCTCTCTTCGTTGCCAATCTGTCCCGCCCAGTACACCGGATATCCGCTGAATTCGTGCTTGCGTTTCAGGTTAAAGACGTCGGCACGTGTGAATTGTTCCCGTTGAGTGTCGAAAAGGAAGAACAACCCGAGCTCTCGCGTCTCGTATCTTGAATCGAACATCATCGATGTTCCATCTATTGAGATATAGACGCCGCCATTGCTGTCAACGACTTCGAAATCGGTAGCTACCCCTGGTCTGACTTCAAACTGATAACCAACCCAGAAACGACCTGACGAAGAGTTATTGCGACCCTGTAGCACTGCACTGTCGATCTTGGCTTTGAGCGTCGCACCTTCTACCGGGATAAACGGCTTCGTCTGGCCGGTGACGAAAGCAGCCATCGAAAGTAACAGGCTTGTTAGTAAGACGATCCTACGCATCGCTTATTAACCTATTTTGTACGACAGGGCTGTCGGCCTGTCGGATGCGTTCGGCACGACCACGACAGGCTAACAGCCTGTCGTACTACTTCAGCAGTTCTTCCAGGAATTGAAGAACTTTCGGATCGTTACTTCTGCTCAACCAGCCAATGGCGCGTTTGCGACGTTCCATTGGAGTTTGTGGGTTACGGGCAATTTCGATGAGCTTTGTAACCACACGCTGATCATTCAAGCGGCTGCGAGAAGGAAGATTCCCTGGCGCGATTGTCGTCATGCCAGGTGTCATACCCGCGGATGCATAGATCACCGTGCCTGACCCAAACGCGTTCATGATCTGATCCTTCACTTCTTCATTCTTCTCGCTGTCGTAAAGACTCAACAGATTGTCGATAGCGCTTTCGCCGCTGCGACGAGACAGCGCGCTTATCGCCGCCTTTCTAAGTTCGATTACGTCGGAGCTACGAGCGATCTCGAGCAGCTTTGCTCCGGCGCGTTCGCTCTTCCTGTTGCCGAATCCAGCAATGACAGTCCTGCGAATCTCCGGCGTCTGGTCTGCGTCATAAATTCTGAGTAATGCATCAACCGCCGGTTCACCAGGACGCGTCGCGATACTCGAGATAGCGATCTTTCGTAAAGTTGTTGGCCTGTTACTACTCGAAGCTAGTTCGACGAGAACTGGAATTGCCCTCTCGCCGCTGTGTTTACTCAGCGCGTACAACGAGGCTTCAATGATGTCGCTCTCTTTTGCGTTGAGCGCAAACTCGCGCAGCGCATCAATGACGCTGTCATCATTTGTCGCACCGAGAGCTGAAATCGCTCGAGCGCGTAGTTTGAGATCTGATTCGTTGCGCGCAACTCCGATGATTACAGGCGTAACGGCTTTACCACCGTAACGACCTAACAACGACAGAGCAGCGCCTTTACAGCGGACTGTTTGTGTAGAGCCGGGTTTCAGCCATTCAGTTGCGGCCACGACTCCGCGCTGAACGTCTGTTTGAAAGAGTGCCTGCAAGACCACGATCTTGAACTCGCATGGGTCGTCGCCGGCTGCGTCGTCATCTGGTTCAAGGGCCCAGATTGTTGCGTTACCCGACGGTGCCGCGATGGCGACTGGAGCTCGCCCCACACCCAGACCCGTTCCGCTCCCTACACCCTCGATGATGGAAAAGCTCGGAGCTGGAGTAGCGGCTTCATACACATAATGACCCGCAAGTGTTTGTGCCAGCAGTAGACGCGCATCCTCTCGCCAACTTGTATTTGGGTACTTTTCCAACAATTGAGCGAGTGTCTGGCGGCACTGATCCGTTTTCGACTGCTTATTCATCGCGTATGCCATCCAGTACATCGCGGCATCTACGTTCTTGTCATTTGGGTACGTGGCGATGAGTTGGTTGAACTTCTCCTGCGCTTTAGCCCACTCCTGATCGGTAATTAGATCGCGGCCACTGCGAAAGATGACATCAGCTGCGTCTGTCCTGGTTTGCTGCGTAAGCTGATTTGAGGTGCGGACACCGCGCTGTTGGCCGACCGTGCCGCCGGCAATCGCGAACAGCAGGATTGCTATCAATAGCGGCTTAGGGTTAAGAAAAATTCTGGTACTCATCGTAGTATTCCTCACATTCAGGCCAACGTTTTCGGCTTTGCAAAAAAGCATTTCTGCATCGGTTCTTACTTTCATTCTCACCGCGGCTTTACCCCGGTGATTCAGATCGCGCTGAGTTCAAGAGAACCCGTTTAAACGGTTTCGGAAGTTTGCTTGCCGCCCCATCACCGGGCTAAAGCCACGGTGTGAATGAGACAGATCAACTCAAGAGCACTATTGCAACGCTGCACTAATACCCGATCAACGCAGCCACAATTTCGGTCTTCTGCACACGATCCTTGATCACGCGTACCTCTTCTGGCTTTGCCTGGTCCGGCAAATTGGCGATATCGATCAAGAGCGGTTCGAGGTCACTCAAAAGCATTTTGGTGGGATACTTCGCTTTCATTTCAGCATCACGGCGCAGAACAATGTTTTCATTCAAGAGTCGACGCGAGAGCGCCTTGTCGTACGAAACATCTATCTCGACGTCGTTATCATTCAATTTCACGTTACGTATCGACTGCAGCAGGTTCTGAGTTTGTTCGATATGTTTCGCCGTCTCTTGATCCTCAATATCCTGAACGCCGAAATCAGATGACAAAACATCAGACTGCTCGACGGTGATTGCTTTAACAGCGTGTAACTTGCGGCGCACAGATTTCTGATTACCAAGTGCAATGTGCTTCTGAGGCTCAGCTGAACCAGGGGGCGCCGGTGCAGGCTGTTCTTTCGGGCTCGATTCTCGTGGTGTCGCGGTCTCCGCAACGAATGGTTTCGGCTTCTCGGTCTTCAAGTAGGTCGCGTAAATCACCAGCGCAACCACAACCAGCAGAGCTGCCGCTGCGAAAGAGAAAGCAAACGACGGAACGCGAAACAGGGCAACGAGGCGCGCACCAAAACCGTTTTCGGAAACCGGACGCAGTGCTGGCGTGGCTGTTCGTTCCGCAATCTGTTTCCACAGCGACGATGGAATCGCCAGGTCACGATCGTAACGCGAAAACAGTTCCTGCTCCGCCGCAAAGGTGGAAGATTCCGCGGCACACGACGAACACGCAGCGAGGTGTACTGCAATTTCTCTCGCCTCGTGGTCTTTCAACTCGCCGTCGAGATATTCTTCTAATGCTTCCTGACAACTTTCACACTTCATAACCAACTCCTGCGTACGGCTGAATGCGCCGACGCATTTCCGCTCGCGCCCGATGCAAATCTGTTTTTAGCTTCGCCAGCGAGAACCCGGTAATCTCTGCAATCTCCTCGTAGCTGCATTGGTGAAATACCTTCAACGTGAACACCAGGCGCTTGTCGTCGTCGAGTGCTTCCAGTGCACGGCGAATCAGCTCGTTCAACTCTTTACTCAACAAGCGATCGACTGGAATTGACTTTTGGTCGCTCACATCCATCACCGATTCGTGTTCCAGCGTTACCTGCATGTTGGCGCGAGTTCGTGCTCTCAATGATTCGCGGGCAACGTTTCTGGCAATACCGAACAACCACGTTGACAGCTTTGTTTCCGGCTTCATCCGATGAATTGCCCGGAACGCGCGAACGAAGGTCTCCTGTGTCAGCTCTTCGGCCAACTCGCGATCGCTCACCATGTCGTAAATAAAGCCGATCACCGGTCGCGAATACCTATCAAAGATCAGACGAAATGCCTCTTGGTCACCCTGGCAGACGCGAATTACCAGGTCTCGTGAACTGTTCATGAGAGTTCCGGCAAAGGCACCAGGCTGAGCTTCCAGATTTAGTTCATCAAGCGCCAGCCGTTTCATCGTCTCGGTAGGTTAGTGCGGGAAACTACGAAAAAGTTTCAGGGAAAATGTCCGACGAACTTTAGTTTGTCGTGGGTCGCCATCCATAAAACGTGTGGGAATCGCGAAAGTCACAAAAAAGTTCAGTATGTTCGGCTTTGCCCAAACGCGGGAATCCCAGCCTGGACTATGTCAAAAGACGGAGAGCCTCAGTTTTGTTCGTGTTATTTCGTGTGATGCGCGTGGATCGTCGCTTAGTTTTGGGGCGCAGAAGAGCGATCCACGCGCACCACACGAAATAACACGAAGAAAACGCCCGAGAGCCACTTGTGTTTTGACACGTCTAAGGGTTTCGGGATTTTCGCTGAGCGGAAGCAGGTTGCGAGCGACAAACTAAAGTTCGTCGGACCGTCAGGCGGTAACCAATTCTTCGTCGATCTGATTCAAAAATTCGAGGGGCTCGACGATTCGACCCTCGATGGCTGAAGCGGCAACCACATAAGGTGAGGCGAGGTATAACTTGCCAGGCCCGCTGCGTCCAGGGAAGTTACGATTCTGGGCGCTCACTGTAACCGTTTCGGCGGAAGGTGAGGCACCCGGTCCGGCATTGATACAAGCGCCGCACGACGGGTCTACCAACTCCGCGCCCGCGCGCTCGAATATCTCGATGTAACCTCGCTGGCGTGCGTACTGCTTTATTCGTTGGGAGCCAAATTGAATGTAGAGATGAACACCCTCGGCGACTCGCTTTCCAGCGGCCAGCGCATTCTTCAGCACTTCGGCGTACATATCCATGTCCGCCATTTTTCCACCGGTGCATGAACCGCCGTATGCGGCGTCGATTCGCACTTCCTCCGTCAGGTCATGAATTGGAATGCCGTTGCGAGGATCGCCTGGCGTTGCGACCATCGGAGTTATTTCATCCAAATCAATTTCAAACGAGGCAGCGTATTCAGCATCCTCGTCGCTAAAGGTGAATCCTTTCCGAATTTCTTCCGCATCGAGACCACGCGTACGAACGATGTAATCAAGTGTCACTTCATCAGGCTCAATGATTCCTGTAGTGCCTCCCGCTTCGACAGCCATGTTGGTCAACGTCGCGCGTTCATCCATTGGCCAGTTCTTCAAATCTTCGCCGGTAAACTCCAACACCTTGCCAATGCCCTTGCTCGTTTTCATGTACTCAGAAGCGAGTATGTGCAGCATCACATCTTTTGCCGCAACGTCGCTTCGTTTCTTTCCCTTCAACACATAACGGACGGTTTCAGGAACACGAATCCGAATATCTTTCGTGTACCAGGCGTTTGCCATGTCAGTTGATCCAACACCGAAGGCAAAACATCCAAGCACACCGGCCATGCAAGTGTGAGAATCAGTCCCGATTACTATTTGACCGGGAAGTGCGAGATCCTCAACGACTGCGTTGTGACAAATGGCTTCAGACCCGCCTTCAGGATTCTCTCCATAGAGTTTTATCTTCTGAGAAGACGTGAAGCTTTCCTGCGTCGTAGCCAGGCCCTGCGCCTTTTCAAGTAAACCCATCTCGCGATGTTTTGGCGACATCACTCGCCCGAGAAATGTCAGGTGATCGCGGAAAGCAAACACTGATTCAGGCTCCGACACTCGAGCATCGTTTCCTAACGCTTGTTTGAAAAGCGACTCGGCCATCGGGGTCACGTATTCATGTGAGAATCGAACATCTGCAACTGCAAACAGAGCATCGCCAGGTTTCACCGCTTCAACACCAATCTTCCCGGCGGTGACAAAAACATGACGCGCAATGATCTTTTCAACGATGGTCATCGGCCGCTTAGTCGTCGTTATTGCTGGCGGCGAGATCTTTCCGGAAAGCCTGGCTTTGTTGTAATTGAATAATCCGCCGTAAGTGACGATATCCTGCGAGATTGGATCAAGACCTTTGGTGAATTCCGGCAGCGGTATCTCTTCGCCTCGTCGAATGCGATCGATAAGATTGAAATCAGTCGAAGTTAGCAGGCCTATGTTTTGGGAGTTCTGACCGTAAATCTTTTCAATGCTCTTCGCGATTACAAGCTGTATGCCTGCGGCCTTTTCAGCGTAAGGTGCGGTTTCTCTCGATGAACCACAGCCTTTTGAAAGACCGGAGACCACAACTGCGAAGCCGCCGTTTTTGACTTGATCCTTTTGCACTGCGCCTTCCCGCATTCCGACGTAGACAAACTGACCAAGCGTTTCATCGTAGTAGAAACAGACCCAGCCCGGGGTTATTTCGTCAGTCGAGATATTGCTCATCAATGGCAAATCATCGTTCTGAAGACGTTTGGCAAGTGCGGATTCCAGCTCAGACGCAGCGGCTGAATTTGCCTCGAGTTGCTGCCGGATAAGGTTTGTGTCTTCGGTCAGAAATAGAATACGCCCGGAGAATTTGATGTGATCTGGTCGTCGTTCAGTAGTCATTCTGATAATCCTGGTTTCTTGTGCGACAGGCTGTCAGCCTGTCGATGCGTCCGTTGATCGCCACTCCGACAGCTGTCAGCCTGTCGATGCCTCTGTTGAATCGCCACTCCGACAGGCTAACAGCCTGTCGTACGCTGCCACATTGTGATATTTTTTCACCCAACAAATTGATTATAAACCGCGGGCGAATAAAACCTTTAACGGTCTAAACAGCGTCTAAGCGATGCCGACTACCCATCGGCGAATGGAAGCGAAGGATGGTCTTAAGATGAACGGCTTACTCAAAAAGTTGGTGTTGAGCGGACTTCTAGCAATGTCCATGGTTGCAGCTGGATCGAGTTATCACGTTGCCCTTGGTCAGGAGACGGACGACCCGGTCAAGATTCAAATCTACAAACGATTCTACGACAACTATCAGGGCAACAAGGCTATCGCCTATAAAGCTGCGCAGGACTATGTCGCGAAGTACACCAAAGACAAAGATCAGTACGTCGATTATTTACAGAAGTGGATGAAGGCCTACGAACAAGACCAACGTAAGGCAAACTTGCCCGGACTAATCAACGAGAAGAAATTTTCAGAGGCCTATAGTACCGGCGCGCAAATTCTAAGCACTGAACCCAATTATCTTCGTGCTCAAATAGATCTCGGTTATGCCGGTTATCTCGCCGCTACGAATAAGGACGAGACGCACAATGCTGAAGCACTGAACTATGCGCGTAAGTCAATTCAGCTTATAGAAGAAGGAAAAGCGCCTTCTGAGTGGGCTCCATTCAAAGGCAAGGACGATACGTTGGCGTATCTCAACTATGCGGTTGGATATTTGACTTTGAAGACTGCGCCTGAACAAGCCATCGATTCGCTGATTAAGGCCGCGCAGTACGAAAGCGAGATTCGTCGTACTCCCTCAACATATTATTTCCTGGCCATCGCGTATGAATCCGGTCCTTACAAAACGTTGTCCGCCACCTATCAGACCAAATTCGCTGGCCAACCAGAAACTCCCGAAGGCAAGGCGGCGTTAGAGAAGGTGAACGTCGTAATGGATCGAATCGTCGATGCCTATGCGCGTGCGATCAATGCCGCAGGAACGGATCCAAAAACTGAGCAAAGTCGTAAAGAGTGGCTTGCTGCGGCGTCTAACTATTACAAGTTTCGGCACGGTGGAAGCGATGCGGGACTGACTGAGTTGATCGCGAGCGCCACGCAAAAACCGTTGCCGCCGAAACCGTAGGCCAGTTTTTAAATAGGTCCTATAGGTCGAATAAGTCCTATGGTTCAAAAATCTGAGCCGCTATCAGACCTCGAAACTCTTGAGCGTCTCGGTCGCGCCCGCGCATTTATCGACCACTGCTAAATTGAGCCACAGATTTAGACAGATAAACACAGATCAGGTTTTGAAACTTATTGCCTGCTCAAAGTTTAATTCTGATCTGTGTTTCTCTGTGTAAATCTGTGGCGGACCGCAAAATCAAATCGAGGAGAACACACGATGATTCGAAAGATGTCGCACGCCACTATCTTTGTGAACAATCAAAACGATGCATTGGAGTTCTATCGCGACAAGCTTGGATTTAGGGTGCATACAGACGCGATGGTTGGCGATGACTTTCGCTGGTTGACACTGTGCACAAATGATCAGCCCGACTTTGAGATCATCTTGATGGAACCAAATGCAGGTATGTTGATGGACGAAGAGACTGCTACCCAACTGCGAGCGATCATGGCGAAGGGCGTCCTCGGAGCCGATGCATTCAATACCGACGATTGCCGCGGAACATACGAGGAACTGAAGGCAAAGGGCGTCGAGTTCCTGTCGGAACCTGCCGAGCGACCGTATGGAATAGAAGCTGTTTTCAAAGATAATTCGGGAAACTGGTTCAGCCTCACGCAGCCGAATGGGTGAAGCAATTGCCGATTTCCGATTGCCAATTGCCGATTTGTTCGAATGTCCGACGAACTTTAGTTTGCCGTGTGCGACTTTCAGGGACACAGATGCAACAAGGCTCTCGATGATCCACCGTCGACAAACTAAAGTTCGTCGGACATTCGAACAAATCGGCAATTGACAATCGAAAATCGGCAATAACTTAATTGGCAATCGTCTCGCCTCGGTTGTAGGATAGCCGCGCTCTCTCGCCGCAACACTTAAAAGCAGGAGTTTCCCACGCTATGAAACACACGAACATTCTCTCAATGTTGGCAATCATTCTCTTGGTCGTTTCGGTGAGTGCAAGGCCTGACCAGCCAAACATGCAGTCAGCCAGGACAAATCTGCAAAATGCCAAAGCCAATCTAATCGCGGCGAGCCCTAACAAGCGCGGGCATCGCGCCAAAGCAATCACCCTGGTTAACGAAGCCATTGCAGAAGTAAATCGAGGAATTGCATTTGACCGTCGACACAACCATGCTCTCAAAGCGCTGCCAGACCAGCCGCACATGCAAGCTGCCCTGGAGTTTCTTAGAAATGCCAAGAGCGATCTCGAACGGGCAACCAGTGACAAAGGTGGGCATCGGGTTAACGCAATCAAGCTCGTCGATCAGGCAATCGACGAAACGAAGAAGGGTATTGAAGCAGGAGAGTAAAGATTATAGGTCCAATACGTCCTATAGGTCCTATTTTCAGAACCATGGCCGCTCGCATCAAGTGGACCGATCGCACATTTGATTTCAACTTCCCGACCGGGCTGTTTCCGGAACTGATCGAACGTCTGCGCGGTGCTCCTGTCAGGTTGGAGGAGCACTGCCGCGACGTACCTGAAGCCGTGTTAACGCTTCAGCAGGATGGTCGTTGGTCTATGCAGGAGAACGCTGGTCACTTGCTGGACCTCGAATCCCTTGTTCAACAACGAATTGGTGAATATATGTCGGGCGCGGAGGCACTTCATGCCGCCGACATGTCGAACCGTAAAACGTACGAAGCGAGTCACAACGACATCGCGATTCAAACGATCCTTAGCAACTTCCGACGCGAACGCATGATCATCGTCGAACAACTTTCCAGCCTTGACGCCGAGATGTTCGGTCGAGTGGCACTGCACCCAAGACTCAAGGTGAATATGCGTTTAGTTGATATGCTTTATTTCCAGGCGGAGCACGATGATTATCACTTAACGCGTATTAGTGAACTGCTGCATTCGTTGCTGGCAAAGGAGCCAAGATGAAATTCCTAGCCCCCGTTCTTCTTTCAATCTTTCTCTTAATTGCAGGGTCAAAGCCGACTCAGACTGCGAACCAAATGTCACAACCAACTCTCGATGCCCTCGATAAAACCGACTACGACACCCTAATCGATCAGCAAACTATCGAGTGGTTGCTTTCGACTTACAAGATGCTGCACGCAGCACCAGAACTCTCCCATCATGAAGAAAAGACCGCCGCATTTTTCGCAGGTGAACTACGGAAACTCGGGTATACGGTAACCGAACATATCGGCAAATATGAGAAACCTGAGTGGACCGGCTACGGCGTGGTTGGCATCTTGAAAAATGGCGCGGGGCCGACTGTTCTGATTCGCACGGAACTCGACGCCCTTCCGGTTGATGAAAAAACTGGAGTGCCTTACGCCAGCAAAGTGAAAACGAAGAACGATGCGGGGGTGGAAGTCAGTGTGATGCATGCTTGCGGTCACGACATTCACATGACCAGCATGCTCGGAACTGCAAAGGTGTTGGCCCAACGAAAAGGCGAGTGGCACGGCACGTTGATCATCCTGGGCCAACCAGCGGAAGAAACGATCGATGGCGCTCGCGCCGTCTTGCGCGACGGGCTCTATTCAAAAGTTCCCCAGCCCGACTTCGTGGTTGCACTGCACGATTCCGCCGACATTGAAACTGGAAAAATTGGCTATGTGCCCGGCTACGCAATGGCGAGCGCAACTGGAATCGATATCAAGATTCGCGGTGTGGGTGGACACGGTTCAAAGCCGGAAGCGACAAAGGATCCGATTGTCGTAGCTGCCCAGGTCGTGATGGCACTGCAAACCATAATCAGCCGGGAAAACTCTCCACTCGATCCGGCGGTTGTAACCGTGGGTTCGATTCACGGTGGCACGCGCTACAACATCATTCCCGACGAAGTTAATTTGCAGCTGACGGTTCGCACTTACAAGGAAGATGTCAGGAAACGGATCCTCGCTTCCATCGAACGAATCACGAAAGGCGTGGCTGCCGCGGCCGGAATTCCAGAGGATCGAGCGCCGATTGTGAAGGTGAGTGAAACGGAAATAACTTCGGCCACTTACAATGATCCGCAATTAATGGAGCGGCTTGCTGGTGTATTCAAAACAGCGCTTGGCCCGGAAAATGTGGTGAAGACTTCTCCGGTGATGGGCAGTGAAGACTTTGGTTACCTGAGCCTCGATCAGAAAATTCCTTCGGTGATATTTTGGTTAGGTGCCGTC
>Ga0068856_100005023_pt1 | contig 13099 bp, 23 predicted proteins | sample KBSCornC62_FD_66595 | JGI IMG/M metagenome (GOLD analysis project Ga0068856, IMG submission 66595) | Corn rhizosphere microbial communities from Kellogg Biological Station, Michigan, USA - KBS Corn C6-2 | ecosystem: Host-associated > Plants > Roots > Rhizosphere > Soil ...
ATGGAACTTATGGATGCGGTTGATTCCTACATTCCAACACCGGTCCGAGACACAGACAAGCCATTCCTTATGCCTGTTGAAGACGTTTTCTCGATCAAAGGTCGAGGAACAGTTGTAACCGGAAGAATTGAAAGAGGACTTGTTAAAATCAACGAAGCTGTTGAAATCGTCGGAATGAAGCCAACACAGTCAACGGTTGTAACCGGAGTTGAAATGTTTAGAAAGCAACTTGACGAGGGAATGGCCGGAGACAATGTTGGACTTTTGGTTCGAGGAATCGAAAAAAACCAAGTAGAACGTGGACAAGTCTTAGCAAAACCCGGCTCAATCACTCCACACACAAAATTTGAAGCTGAAGTGTATATTCTTGCAAAAGAAGAAGGTGGACGACACACGCCATTCTTTACCGGATACCGACCACAATTCTATATTCGAACAACAGACGTTACCGGAAATGTTAGTCTTCCGGAAGGCGTTGAAATGGTTATGCCGGGAGACAATACAAAGATGACAGTCGAACTTATCGTTCCGGTTGCTTTGGAAGAAGGACTTCGATTTGCTATCCGCGAAGGTGGAAAGACAGTCGGAGCAGGAGTTATCTCCAAAATCCTGGCCTAATAAAATCGTCATCCTGAACTTGTTTCAGGATCTTCTTAATCCGCCGAAAGGCGGTTTTTTGTATTCAAAATCTCCATTCTGCTATAATTTATAGACCTGTGCAAACACTGACGCCGTCAACTAAGATATTTCTTGCCAAATCGTCTATTCCTAATGCCGGGAGGGGCCTATTTGCATCGGTCGATATTAAAAATGGGGAAGTCATAGAGTCTTGTCCGGTAATTGAATTTCCACAAAAAGATCTGCAATTTCTCAAACAAACACTCATGGTGAATTATTATTTTCTTTGGGGCAAGCATATGGATACGGTTGCAGTAGCTTTAGGGTTTGGTTCACTTTACAATCATTCCTATGACCCAAATACGACATACATTAAGCATGTGGAGGAGGAATTGATTAATTTTGTTGCCCTCAAAGATATTAAAAAAGGGGAAGAAATTACCGTAAATTATAATCATGGAAATCCCTACGATAAAAGCCCGTTGTGGATGAAAGACGTCCCGCCGCCACATGAATAACGTTATGGACATTTGGCCGAGGATATAGTATAATAAGCTTTATCTTAAGAACTTCAGTTCTTTTAAATACACACTATGGCAAAGGGAAGAATTCGAGTACGATTAAAAAGTTACGACGCACGAGTCATTGACTCTTGTTGCCAACAAATTCTTGATACGGCAATTCGGACCGGGGCAAAAGTCATTGGACCTATCCCGCTTCCGACAGACCGCTCTATCTACGTTGTGAATAAATCCCCATTTGTCGACAAAAACGCCCGAGACCATTTTGAAATGCGCATCCACAAAAGACTCATCGATATTATGTCTCCAACAGAAAAGACAATTGATTCCTTGACCCACCTCGAACTCCGGCCGGAGTTGACGTTGAAATCCGCATGTAACCCCAAGTTGACAAGTTCTTTATGGTTTACTTAATATGTAATCATGTCAGTTGATGCTGAAAATATCGCAAAGCTTGCAGAAATTTACAATGATAAAACAGTGCACTCCCTCGCTTTAAAACTAAAGCAGCAACTCGAAAACAATGGCTACCCACCCCATGTAACCGAACAGACAGTCGCAGAAGTGCAAGAGAGGCGAGATGCTCGGATACAAACATTAGCTGAACGTGCCCGTGAAATGGACCAGTTCAGTCTATACCAGTTACAAATTTCCCAAGCTCTCAAAGAGTTAGCTCCAAGCTCAGGAGGGTATCCCGAGATTGATATTGGGGGAGAGTTGGCGGAGAGATTTAACCGGCTTGTTGGATGCAATCTGCCAGATAATCTCCCATTAGAATTCTTGGGATTTCCACTTAATAAGGGTAAACACCCGGTACAACAGAAAGCATATGAGATTTCCCAAGAAATACATCCCGACATAAAATATATGTATACCGGAGCAATCAACGCGATACAACGATTTACTTGGGGGAAAATACATACACTTGGAGATGTGAGGTTTTTTGATCTTGATCAAATAAAACAAGTGCGAACTATTGGAGAAAAGAGAGGGAATTTTGTATTCAAAGGGTTCAGGAAAGAAATTTGATAACACTTCCAGCCCATACGGTTTCGGAAAATCCCTCCACTTGCTATAGCCTTACTAATTTGATACAATTAGCCAGATGATCCATCCTGTCAGTGGAGGTGACATTAAAAGTTAGCTTCGAAACATACTCTTTACTACAAAAGGAGGTGGCTCGAGGGCCACTTTTTTGTCGTTTAATGGCCTCGCCTCATAGGCGGGTTACACAACAAACAATATGCAAACAATACTTGGACAAAAGAAAACACAGACACAAGCATTCCTAACAGACGGAACTCGTATTCCGGTCACTGTGGTGAGTGTATCTGCAAACCCCGTTCTCGCAATCAAAACAGCAGAAAAAGACGGATATATTGCCGTCCAGCTTGGCCAAGGCATAAAAAAGCATGCAACAAAACCGGAAATAGGCCATGCAAAAAAAGGAGCGAAATTAGAAACCGCTCCTTATTTTGTTCGAGAAGTGCGAATGACAGACGACAAAGATCTTCCAGCTTTGGGAGACAAGATCGAGGTTGCAACGGTACTTGAGGCAGGAGACATTGTTGATGTGCAAGGTTTTTCCAAGGGAAAAGGATTTGCCGGAGGAGTAAAGCGATACCATTTTAAAGGCGGTCCCCGAACACACGGACAATCAGATAGAGAGCGCGCACCTGGTTCTATCGGTCAGACAACCACACCGGGAAGAGTCTACAAGGGCAAGAGAATGGCCGGAAAAATGGGAAATGAGACCGTAACCTTACGAAATCTTGAAATTGTAGATGTCACCGCAGACGGCGTTCTTATTAAGGGATTGGTCCCGGGGATAAAAGGAGCCTATGTCGTGATTACCAAAGTCGGCAAAAAGAAAAATTACGTCGCACTCCTCAAGGAAGAGGTTGCAGGAGAAGCAACACCTGAAGCTGATCTCAGTTTGGTTCAAGAGACTACATCAAACGAGGCTGAGGCAAGCCCAGTTCAAGAGACAGTGAAAGAAGCTGCGCCAGTGCAGGAAGAAGTAAAAACAGAAGCTCAAAAAGAAGAGGTAAAGACTCAAGAAGCAACACCTGTTGAGGAAGAGAAAAAAGAGGAGGCACAAGCATAATATGGCAGTAGCAAAGAAAATATCGGCAAAGACACCAAAAACAGTGAAGACAACTGAAAAAAAGGTTGTAGTAAAGGCAGTTAAGGAAGTAAAAGCACCAAAGGCACCTTCCGTCGTGAAAGCCATGGATGGCAAGAAAGTTTCTCTTACTGTCGATGTCTTTGATACGGCAGGGAAAGCCGCAGGAAGTATTATATTGCCCGAGGCACTCTTTGGCGCAAAGATAAATCCGGTCCTTATGGCCCAGGCAGTTCGCGTGTATCTTGTCAACCAACGACAAGGAACGGTTTCTACCAAAACCCGAGGTGAAGTCGACGGATCAACCCGAAAGATCTACCGGCAAAAAGGAACAGGACGCGCACGGCATGGTGGAATCCGCGCTCCTATTTTTGTCAAAGGAGGAGTTGCGCATGGACCAAAACCAAAAAACTACGAATTATCTTTGTCCAAAAACATGAAAAAAGCAGCATTTGCATCGGCTCTTACGGCCAAGTTACACGGCAACGGCATTAAAGTTGTGACCGGAGTTGAAAAATTAGGTCTCAAAACAAAAGCGTTTGCAGATGCATTTGCAAAATGGGAAGTTGACAGTAAGAAAAGAAATGCACTCGTCGTCCTTCCAAAAGACTCGCAAGAGCTCTATCGGGGCATGCGAAACCTCGAGGGAGTTGCAATAACAACCGCAGCACGGCTTAATACATACGAAGTGCTTCGATACAAGACGATTGTTTTACTCAAAGATACCGTTGACGTATTCGCAAAGGAGCACACGAAATAGTATGACACAAGTGATTATTTCCCCACTGATTACGGAGCGTTCAATGGCGCTGGCCCAAGAAGGGAAATATACGTTTAACGTGGGGCGGTTTGCAACCAAAACCCAAATAAAGTTGGCGGTTGAAAAGCTTTTCAATGTCCATGCGCAAAAAATTATGACGGTTGTCACAAAGGGACGAACAAAGCGGGTTGGCAAGAGACGAGAACAAGTACAGCTACAGCCGATGAAAAAAGCGGTCGTGCAGGTGAAGAAGGGCGAGAAAATCGCTTTGTTTGAACAAACAAAGTAAAGCTCGCAACAGCAAGCTAATTTTGATACAATATGAAACAGTTAAAAGTAATTAAAAAACAAAAAGGTGGCCGAGATACGGCAGGAAGAGTTGCCGTGAGAGGTCAAGGTGGCGGACACAAGCAGTTTATTCGTCTGATTGATTTTCGAAGGAACAAAATGATTCCGGGAAAAGTAATCGGTTTGGAATATGATCCCAATAGAACCTGTGAGATTGCATTGGTGCAATATGAGGACGGAGAAAAAAGATATATCTTGGCACCGGTTGGGCTTAAAGTTGGAGACAGTGTCGAGGTTGGTCCAAATGTTGAGGTTCGCGTTGGAAACGCAATGCCAATTGGCAATATTCCGGTTGGGACAGTTGTTCACAACGTAGAGCTCACTCCTGGCAAAGGTGGACAAATTGCCCGAGGAGCCGGGACTGCAGTCATGATTGCTGCGCGAGAAGAAAAATATGTGCATTTAAAAATGCCGTCAGGTGAAATTCGAAGGGTCCCGATGATGGCAATGGCAACAATCGGGCAAGTAGGAAATATTGCACACAAAGATGAAGTAATTGGAAAAGCCGGAACGAAACGACACATGGGTATTAGACCAACCGTCAGAGGAGTTGCTCAGAATCCTCGCTCTCATCCTCACGGAGGAGGAGAAGGAAGAAGCGGTATCGGTATGTCGACGCCAAAAACCTATGCTGGGCGGGCAGCGGTAGGAAACAAGAGACGACCAAAGAAATATTCAAACAAGTACATTGTACAAAAGAGGAAAAAGTAAAATATATGAGTAGAAGTGCAAAAAAAGGACCATACATTGACGAAAAAGTCATGAAAAAGGTTCAAAAACAAAAAGAAACCGGCGACAGAGTCGTCATTAAGACTTGGGCAAGAGCATGCCAAATTCCACCGGAATTTGTCGGGCACACGTTTGGTGTTCATAATGGACGGATCTTTGTCAACGTATATGTAACCGAAGCAATGGTTGGACACAGGCTCGGAGAATTCTCTCCAACGAGGACCTTTAGAGGTCATGGAAGAATCGTTGCCCGAGAAGTGAGTAAGACATAGAAATAAATTAAAATTTAAAGTTAAAAATTAAAATATATGACAAATGTAAGCGCAACAGCAAAAGGAGTACGAGTGAGCACACGAAAAGTGAGGCTTGTTGCCGACAGTGTCCGCAATATGAAAGCAACTGATGCGCTTTCCCAGCTAAGAACAGTAAATAAGCACGGAGCAAGTGTGATTGCAAAAGTAATCAGAAGTGCGGTTGCCAATGCGGTCAACAATAATAAATTGGGAGCCGGGGATTTGGTTATTAGTAAATTGGCAATTGATGAAGCGCCGTTTTTAAAGCGATTTCATGTTGGCCACCGGGGACACATCCGGACATATAAAAAACGAGGAAGCCATATAACGGTTATTTTAAGCTCGGCAGAACCAAAAAAAGTTCAAGTGCAAGAAAAGGTTACAGAACCAGTAAGCGAAGTGAAAAATGAAAAAGTAACAATGAAAAAAGAAACGAAAAAGGAGCATGTAAAATAATATGGGAAAAAAAGTTAATCCGATTGCACTACGACTTGGAACAGTATTTACCTGGCAAAGCCGATGGTTTAATAACCATGATTACAAAAAAACAGTATTGGAAGACTATAAAGTGAGAAAAGCACTCATGAATCGCCTTTCCGCAGCAGGAATTGCACGAGTTGAGATAGAGCGGTCAATCAATAGTGTAAAGCTGATTCTCTATGTTTCTCGTCCCGGAATGGTTATCGGACGGGCAGGAACAGGTCTTGAAGATTTAAAAAAATATATCATGGGCCTTTTTGCACAAATTGACCCAAAAAAGTTGGGGAAAAATGCACCAAAAGTAGATATCCGGGTTGAGCCGGTCAAAGACCCAAATTTGGATGCATACTTGGTTGCAAAAAATGTTTCCGAACAGCTTGCAAAAAGATTACCGTTTAAGCGGGTACTCAATCAAAATGCAGAAAGAACAATGACAGCAGGGGCAAAGGGAGTAAAAATTTTATTGACAGGAAGAATTGCAGGATCCGAAATTCATCGGAGAGAAAAAATTCACGTCGGGACTGTCCCACTCTCCACAATCCGAGCAATCATTCAGTATGCAAGTGTCCCGTCGCTGACGAAAAAAGGCTATATCGGAGTAAAAGTGTGGATTAATGTAGGAGAGAAATAATATGTTATTACCAAAACGAGTTAAATACAGAAAAGTACAACGAGGAACAATGAAGGGTGTCGCCCATACAGGGACCAAAATTTCTTTTGGTGAATTTGGATTGATAACCGAGGAAATGGGATTTATCACCAGCCGACAAATTGAAGCGGCACGGCGGGCAATTACCCATTTTACTGCTCGCGGAGGAAGGGTATGGATCCGGATTTTTCCGTATAAGCCGATTACGAAAAAACCACCGGAAGTTAGAATGGGATCAGGAAAAGGTGATGTGTTTGAATACGTAGCACCTGTTAAGGCAGGACGAGTTATGTTTGAAATGGGTGGAATTGACCGAGCAACAGCAGTCGAGGCGTTGCGCTTGGCATCGCACAAATTACCGGTAAAGACAAAATTTGTGGAGCGAAAGGACTAATATGGCAAAAGAAGTGAAAAGTCAAAAATCAAAAGTAAAAAGTGAGAAAAAGGATCAGAAAAGTACAAAACTGAGCGAATTGCAAGATCAAGTAAAGGCATTACGGGAAGAATTGGTAACCCTACATCTTGATTCGGAGCAAAAAAAATTGAAAAATACATCGTCATTGACACTCAAGAGAAAGGAGTTGGCACGACTCTTAACCGCGGTGCGGCAAGTGCAATTAACACATGAAGAAAACGTTTAATGCAACAGTAGTTTCGGTAAAGCAGAAAAACACGGTGGTTGTGGAAATTTTCCGACGGAATCCACATCCTATGTATAAAAAACTGATAACCAGAAGCAAAAAATTGAATGTCGACAGCGGGGAATTCACTCCGGCGGTCGGGGATTCTGTTCGAATCGAAGAAACCCGCCCATTGTCAAAAACAAAACATTTTAAAATTGTGGAGGTAATAAAGAAATAATATGATACAACTGAGATCAATGCTTCGAGCAGCAGATAACAGTGGGGCGCGGGTGCTCCAGGTGATCCATGTTTTTGGTGGATCGCAACGAAAATTCGGATTTTTGGGAGATGTAATGAATTGCGTAGTTAAGCAAGCCTCTCCTACCGGACAAGTCAAGGCAGGCGAGATTGTAAAAGTCGTCTTGGTTCGTGCTCGAAAAGAAACAAAAAGAAAAGACAGTTCATATGTACGATTTTCGGAAAATGCCGGAGTTGTTATTGACAATGCAAAAGATAAAAATCCAAAAGGCACCCGTATTTTCGGACCAATTGCCCGGGAAGTCAGAGATGCAGGATTTATGAAAATCGCCAGTATGGCAGTGGAAGTTGTATAAATTTTTAAAGGAGAAATATATGAAATTAAGAAAAAATGACGAAGTAATCGTAACACGAGGAAAAGACAAAGGGAAAAAAGCAAAAATTGAAAAAATTTTTGCAAAAAAAGGAAAACTAGTTTTGCCGGGAGTCGGAGAATACAAACGGCATGTCAAAGGGAATATGCAAGGGCAAGCATCGGATATTTTGACCCTCAATCGGCCAATTTCCGAAACAGTCGTCGCACTGATTTGCCCAAAGTGCAAAAAGCAGACACGGGTAGGCTTTGCGATGGTGAAAGACAAAAAAGTCAGAGTGTGTAAAAAATGCGGAAAAGAGATATAACGATATGACAGATTTTAAACAAACATATTTGGACACGGTCGTGAAAAAGCTTGAAGAAGAGCTGAAGGTGAAAAACCCGATGGGGGTTCCCGCCCTGTCAAAAATAGTGGTCAATATTGGAGTAAAGGGAGCAAATGCCGACAAGAAAAATATGGAAATCGCGGCACGAGCATTGGAGCAAATTACCGGGCAGAAGGCAAAAGTAACGATAGCAAAGAAGTCTATTGCCGGATTTAAGCTTCGAGAAGGAGAGAAAATTGGCCTTGTGGTAACGCTTCGAGGAAGAAGGATGTATGATTTTTTCGAAAAAGTTGTTACAATTGTGCTTCCTCGTATTAAAGATTTCCGAGGAGTGAAGAAAACAAGCTTTGATTCCCGAGGAAATTATACACTTGGACTTACGGAATACAGTGTTTTTCCAGAGATAGATCCGGGGAAAGTAGAAAAGGTATTCGGGCTTGAAATGACGGTTGTGACAACGGCAAAAAATTCGGAAGGTGCATTTGCCCTTCTGAAGCACATGGGAATGCCGTTTCAGAAATAAGGAGAAATAGTATATGGCAAAAACATCAAACGTAGTACGAAATACACAGAAACTAAAATTTAAAGTTCGGTATAGAAACCGATGCAATCTCTGCGGCAGGTCTCGCAGTTACATGCGACGATTCGGGTTGTGCAGGTTGTGTTTCCGAGAGTTGGCAAACAAAGGCCAATTGCCGGGAGTATTGAAAGCGAGCTGGTAAAAACTATGAATTATACACTTGGAGATTTTGTTATTAGAATAAAAAACGCAGTGCGTGCACATCGTAAGGATGTTTCTGCTCCTGCGACAAAAATTACGAAAGGAATTGCAAAGATTCTTGTGAAAGAAGGATTCCTTTCGGGAGTCAAAGAAAGCGAACAAGATGGGAAGAAAGTCTTGGTGGCAGATATTGTATACGAAAAACGAACACCGGTTTTTACCGATGTAAAGATTATATCCAAGCCGTCTCTTCGTGTATATGCAACAAAGATTGAGCTTGAAAAGAAGGAAAAGCGCGGATTAGGAAAGATTGTTGTTTCAACAAGTGCTGGACTTATGACAGGAAAGGAGGCTCTGAAAAAAGGACTCGGTGGTGAGCTCTTATTTCAGATCTGGTAATCTATGTCTAAAATTGGAAGAATGCCGATTGCGATAAAAAGTGGAGTAACCGTCACGGTTGCCGGACAAACGGTAACAGTTACCGGGCCAAAAGGAACTGTTGCCTATGCTGTTCCAAGCGGTATTCTTGTACGCGTTGAGGGAGATGCAATTGTTGTTTCCCAAGAAAAAGGACACGAACACGAAACAAGGGCACTTTTTGGATTAACGCGCGCGAATTTGGCAAATGTTGTCACGGGACTTTCGGATGGATTTGAGAAAAAGCTCGAACTTATCGGAGTAGGATTTCGTGCACAAACCAGCGGAACAGAGCTTACACTTTCTCTTGGGTTTTCCCATCCGGTAAAAATTAAAGCACCGGCAGGGATTACCTTTGCGGTCGCAGACAACGTTGTGAGCGTAAAGGGAAGCGATAAAGTGTTGGTTGGTAATACGGCGGCGATTATTCGAGGCATCAAGCCACCAGAACCATATAAAGGAAAAGGAATCAAGTATGCCGGTGAAAAGATTCGACGAAAAGCAGGGAAGGCGGCAAAAGCAGTAGGAGCTGCAAAATAATAGACTATGAATAATAATCGTACAACACGACAACAAAGGAAAATTCGAAGCAGCAGGGGCGTCCGGGGAACTGACGCAATGCTCAGGCTTTCGGTTGCACGGTCAAACCAACACATGCAAGCACAGCTGATTAATGACAGCAAGGGAGTTACCGTCGTTGGAGTTTCGGAAGCCAACCTTACGGAAAAAGCAAAAACAAAAATCGAGCGCGCACGGCAGTTGGGGAAACTTCTTGCGGAAGAGGCAAAAAAGCGGAAAGTTACGAAAGTCGTTTTTGATAAAGGCGAATACCGATATCACGGGCGAGTAAAAGCTTTAGCGGAAGGCGCACGAGAAGGAGGACTAAAATTTTAAGGGTAAAAAGCAAAGAGCAAAAATCACTTTTATCTTTTCTCTTTAAATTTTAATTTATACGATATGGCATACAATCAACGACAACAATTTGGACAGACACCAAGCGAATTTGCAGAAGATATTGTGCAGATTAATAGAGTTTCGAAGAAAACCAAAGGGGGAAATAAAATCGGATTCGCCGTGCTTGCTGTCGTCGGAAATAAAAAAGGAAAAGTTGGCGTCGGACACGGAAAGGCAGCCGACGTTGCATCATCAATCAGGAAAGCGGTTTCTGCGGCAAAGCGACAATTTATCGAAGTCCCAATTGTGAATGGTACAATTCCATTTGGCGTACACATTAAGCGTGGTGCAGCAAAGATTATGCTCAAGCCCGCACCAAAGGGAAGTGGAGTAATTGCCGGCGGAGCTGTCAGAAGTGTTGTTGCGGCAGCAGGAATAGAAAATATTTCTTCAAAGGTACTTGGGACAAATAATAAATCAAGTAACGTCTATGCAACCATCGATGCGCTCAAAGAGATTGCGGCAATGCACAAGAAATTCCAAGCACGCAAAGCAGCAAAAGCAGAAAAGAAAGGCTAACTATGAATCTTAACGGACTACCAAAAATTACAACAAAGGCAAAGAGACGACTTGGGCAAGGGCACGGATCCGGACGAGTTAAGACATCCGGTCGAGGTCAAAAAGGGCAAAAAGCCAGAAGAAAAATCGGTTTATCGTTTGAAGGTGGCGCATTGCCCCTTATCAAAAGAATTCCGTTTCTTCGCGGAAAAGGCCGGAATTTTTCTTTGCAAGGCAAACCCACACTTGTAACGCTCGATCAGCTCAACAGTCTGGCAAAAGACATGGTTGTTGATCTTGAAGCGCTTATTAAGCACAATCTTGTAAAAGAAAATGATGCGAGAACCTATGGTGTGAAAGTTCTTGGAGATGGTACAATAGAGAAGGCCCTGCGAGTAAAGCTTCCGACTTCAAAGTCTGCAAAAGAAAAGATTGAGAAGGCGGGGGGAAGCGTAGAGTCATCTCTCAATGAATAATATTCTCGATGTTTTTAAAAAAAGCTGGGCTTCGCCCGAAGTCCGAAAAAAGCTACTTTTTACCGCAGTAATCTTTATTATCTTCCGTTTATTCGCCCATATCCCGGTGAGCGGCGTCAACCTTGCAAGCTTGAAAACACTTTTTTCCCAAAACCAATTCTTGGGATTATTAGATATTTTTTCCGGAGGTGCACTCGCCAATTTTTCCATCATGGGACTTGGCCTAAATCCATACATTAACGCCTCGATTATTTTGCAGTTATTAACAATGGTCTTCCCCAAGCTTGAAGAGCTGCAAAAAGAAGGAGATTCCGGACGGCAAAAGATCAACCAATATACACGCATGATTACCGTCCCTCTTGCGGGTTTGCAGGCGTTTGGAATGTATGCACTGCTCCGGTCTCAACATATTATTGCGACCCTTCCTCCAATTAGCCTAATTGCGTTTATTCTTACGATGACCGCCGGGACCATGCTTGCCGTGTGGCTTGGGGAGCTTATTTCAGAAAAAGGAATTGGCAATGGTGTATCGCTTCTTATTTTTGCCGGTATTATCGGAAGGCTCCCGGTTGCATTTACCCAAACCGCGTCAACAGCATCCGCGGAAAATGTTTTTAATATGTTTGTGTTTGCCATTCTTGGCGTTGTTGTAATTGCATCAATTGTTGTGATCAACGAGGCAACACGGCAGATTCCGGTATTTTATGCCAAACGGGTACGAGGCAATAAAACATACGGGGGACAATCGACCCATTTGCCTCTCCGTCTTAATCAAGCAGGTGTTATCCCAATTATCTTTGCCGTTTCACTCGTCCTTATCCCTACTCTTGTGGCAAACTTTTTTACCAACTCAAAGGTGCCGTTTTTCCATTCGCTTTCCACAGCAATTATTGCGGGCTTTAATCCAAACGGATGGTTGTATAATGCAGTCTATTTTATCCTTGTCGTCGGATTTACCTACTTTTACACAGCAGTTGTCTTTAACCCGAAAAAGATTGCCGAAGATATCCAAAAATATGGTGGTTTTATTCCGGGGGTACGTCCCGGGACGCCAACTTCCAATTTTCTTAACTACGTACTTACCCGGATCACTCTTGCCGGAGCGCTCTTTTTAGGTATTATTGCTATTTTTCCATCCCTTGCAAAGGTTATCACCAATGTCCAAACACTGCTTCTTGGTGGAACCGGTGTATTAATCGTTGTAAGCGTTGTTCTCGAAACGGTCAAAGCTATCGAAGCCCAGCTTGTTATGCGAAACTACGATTCCTTCGTCGAACAATAAGCCTATGAAATTCATTCTCATTGGGATTCAGGGGTCGGGGAAATCAACACAAGGAAACCTTCTTTCAAAGGAATTGGGTGTTCCCTATTTGTCTACCGGTCATATTTTCCGCCAATTAGCGGAGGAAGAGACAGAAATCGGAAAATACATCAAAGAGACAATGAACGCCGGCTATCTTATTCCCGACGAAAAAACTCTCGAAATCGTCACGGAGTATCTTTCACGTCCTGAATATGAAAAGGGATATATTCTTGATGGATTCCCGCGGACACTCAATCAGGCGGAAGCATTTAAAAATGGGATCAACAAAGTAATTTATTTAAAAATATCGGATGCAGAAGCCCTGCGGCGGATCTCGCTTCGTAATTCCGGGCGTGCAGACGACACAACGGAAGCTATAAAGCGGAGAATTGAACTCTTTCATACATTTACCGAGCCGGTGATAGACTATTATCGGAGCAAAGGGGTTTTAGCCGAAGTAGATGGAGAAAAATCGATTGAAGAAATATTTGCAAGCGTAAAAAAACACCTATAACTTCTATGATTAATATCCCCCAACACCCAAAAATTCTTGCATTTGTCGGTATGGCAGGAAGTGGTAAATCCGAAGCAGCAACGTACGCACAGAAGGTAACGGGTCTGCCG
>Ga0068856_100005027_pt1 | contig 13094 bp, 8 predicted proteins | sample KBSCornC62_FD_66595 | JGI IMG/M metagenome (GOLD analysis project Ga0068856, IMG submission 66595) | Corn rhizosphere microbial communities from Kellogg Biological Station, Michigan, USA - KBS Corn C6-2 | ecosystem: Host-associated > Plants > Roots > Rhizosphere > Soil ...
TGGGTGCTCACCGCCTATGCACTGTTCTTTGGCGGATTTTTACTACTTGGCGGACGCGCCGCTGACCTATTTGGCCGCAAGCGCACACTGCTAAGCGGGATGATCGCTTTTACGACGGCTTCCCTGCTGATCGGTCTCAGCCACACGCCTACGCAGCTGATTGCTCTGCGGGCACTGCAAGGTCTGGCCGGAGCATTTATGTCACCCGCGGCGTTATCTATCGTGCTCGTTACCTTCCGTGACGGTCCGGCACGTAACAAGGCACTTAGTTTTTGGACGCTGGTAGCCACCGGAGGCGCAGCATTCGGGTTGCTGCTAGGCGGCCTGCTGACCCAATACTTTGGCTGGCGCTGGAACTTCTTTATCAATGTGCCGATCGGCATAGTCATGTCGTTCCTGATCGCCCGCATCCTGCCCGCCAGTGAGCAAGAGGAGAAGAAGCGCGGCCTGGATATTCCTGGCGCCGTACTAGCTACCAGCAGCCTTATGCTGCAAGTCTATGCCTTTAGCCAGGCGCCCGTGTGGGGCTGGCTGAGCGTAAAGACGCTGGTGTGGCTCGGTGTCGCCTTCGCTCTTCTCGCCGGCTTCGTGGCCAACGAGGCTCGCGCTAAGCGCCCGCTGATGCCGCTCAGTATCCTCAAGGTCCGCAACGTCAGCGGTGCCAACATGATCATGGCCGGGCTGTACGCCAGCATGCTAGGGTCATTCTTCTTGCTGACACTGTTCATCCAGGGTGTGCTGCACCTGTCGCCCGTACTCACCGGCCTGGCCTTCTTGCCTTTCCCCGTAACCCTGGGCTTCATGTCTACCCGCATGCCTAAGCTGGTTGCCCGCTACGGCTTTAAGCGCTTCCTGATCATTGGGCCATTAGTGGTCGCTCTAGGCATGTTCTGGCTTACCCTGCTGCAGGCAGGCAGTAACTACTGGCTGGGCATATTGCCGGCTGCCATCATTATGCCGCTGGGTATTGGTATGACCATGATGCCCACTATCGCCGCCGCCACTTCTGGCGTTCCGTCGCATGAAGCCGGTATTGCATCCGGACTCATTAGTACCTCCCAGCAGATGGGCGGTGCATTGGGGCTCTCCATACTGTCTGGTGTGGCCGCATCTGTAACGGCAAATATGATGCACCTGGGCGCCACCGAGGCAGCCATCCGGGGGTACCACGCCGCGTTCTTTACGACCATCGGCTTCCTGGTGCTGGCATCACTTGCGGCCATGGTGGTCATCCGCACGCCAAAGCGTCCGGCCGCCGAGACTACCGGCACGCTGCGCAATCCGCAGCTTCAGTCTTCTGCGCATTAGCCTGGACTACGATACCTATAAAAAGACCTCTCCAAGAGAGGTCTTTTTGGTAGCGGGATGACTTTAGGCTTCGGCTGGCTGGCTGGAAGCCGCCGGGTCAGCAGGAGTGTCTAGCGCCTTTTTGACAATCTGATCTATCTGGTCGTTCATAAGGTTTGCCTTGATGTAGTAGCCGTCGATACCAAGCTGCCGCAGATTGGCCGGAGCATCGGCTTCATTGAGGTTTGAGATAATAATCACCTTAATGTCTTGTCCCCAGTTGCTGGAGCGCATTTTCTCTAACACCTCGGCGCCGGAAATATCAGGAATCATAAGGTCCAAGAGTACGAGGTCAGGCATCTCCTTCTGTACAAAATACAATCCAGTAATGCCGTTGTACCCGATGTAGCAGGTGTAGCCAAGGAGTTCCAGACGGGTTTTGTAGATGTCGGCGAGGCTCGGCTCATCCTCGATAATGACGATTTTTTTGCTGGCGTTTGTGTCGTCCATACCTGCATTCTACCCTATAACCATAAAGATTACTACAGCCCAACTAATGTCGTGGTGCAACGATCGAGTAGGGTGCTGCGGCCATGCCCAATGCGCCAGGCTCCTACACTTTCGACAGGCCAGTTGCGGTGTCTACGCTGTCACCGGGTGACGTAGTGACTGATGTGAGCTGCTGTTCGGTAGCTATTGGCAGGCGCAACAGAAAGGTTGAGCCCTTGCCTTCCTCGGAATGCTCCAGCTCCAGCTTGCCGTGCATCGATTCGGCCAACATGCGGGAAATGTACAGACCAAGGCCGGTGCCCCGGGTAGTATCACGAGTCAGGAGACTATTGCCGGCTTGCTGGAACTTGCGGAAGAGCAGTTTCTGGTTCTCTACGGGCACCCCGCGGCCGGTGTCGGTAACGCGCATAACCAATTCGTCGCCTTCTTGCTTGGTGCTCAGCGTCACCCCGCCATGCTCGGTGAACTTCACAGCATTGCCAATTAAGTTATAGAGTATCTGCATGATACGGTCACGGTCAGCCCAGAGCTTGGGGAGTTTATCTAGGGTATTCGTATCCGCCGTCAGGCTGATATTTTTTTCGCGCAGGACAGCGCGCATCTCGTAAAAGACTGATTCAATGACTTTATCCAGCGCCACTGGCTCGAAGTGGAAGGTCATTTTGCCCTGCTCAATGCGCGAAGCATCCAGAAAGTCGTTGACGATTTCGATCAGCCGGCTGCTGGATGAGTGAATGTCGAATACCATCTCGCGGAATGAGTCGTCTTTGTCGAGCAGTTCCTTGTAGTAGTCGATCATCATACTGGCGTTACCTTTAATAGCAGTCAGCGGTGTGCGCAGCTCGTGGGAAGCAATGGAGAAGAATTCATCTTTGGAACGGGCGAGCACCTTTTCTTCGGTGATGTCCTGGACCAGCAGCACCGTGCCGATAACACTTTCTTTGGAACCTTCGGTGATTTTTACTGGTGCCATGAACAGCCGGAGAACTTTGCTCGCCATGCCAGCCTCCGGAATGTCTTTTGATGTCCCGGTCTGCAGGACACTGGTAAGACTTTGCCGCAAGTCCACGTTGCCGAAGAGGCTCTCTAGGTGATCCAGGGTCAGCGCAGTATGCTTGTGGCCGCATATATGCTGCAGCGCGGTGTTCTGGACGATAATTTGCTGGTCGGGGTCGAACAGCGCAAAACCAAGCGGCAGCCCTTCTATGGAAGCCCGCAGCTTGGCCTGCTCCTCGTGCAATTCGCGCGTCCTGACCTTCACCTGGTGCTCCACGAGACGGGCAGCATCTGTAAGGGCGGTGATATCGGTCATCACCACCAGGTAGCCATACGGCTCCTTACGAGCATCAAGCTTAGAAATGGAAAGTTTAACAGTAGGCTTGCTCTCTATGAGCAGCTTCACCGCATCAACGGTGGCGAGCCGTTGGTCGCCGAGCGCCTGCTCCAGCTCGGCACGAAACTTGCCCGGCGGCGGGCTATCCGCCAGATATTCAGTAAGTGCACGCCCCGAGAGTTTTACCGCCGGTACCCCGAGCAGCTGCTCGGCTCCAGCATTGGCGTAGCTAATCCGCATATCTGGCCCCACACCCAGAACGGCCTCATTGATCGTTCCAAGGATCTCACCCGCAACCATGCTGGGCGTGAAGCTAAAGAATCGGTACTTGAGGATACCGTAGCAAATAATCACCGACATTACCGTCAGCAGCGTGTTGCTGAGCGGCGGTATCACCTCTATATGCAGCAAAGGCAGGAGCCCGTCGGTGAGCGTCCCGCCAACAAGCGGTATAGCAATGGCAATAACGAAAAGTTTAGCCTGGACCCGAAGCGTAGCATCACTGGAAGTTCTGCGAAACAGCTCAAACTGCAGCAGTGCCGCTGCCGGTACCGTTACCGCCCAGAGGCTGATGAGTAGAAAGCCCGTGTTCGCTACCGGCACATATCCCCACGGGGTGGAGGTCATGTGCATGTAATCGGTAAAAATATCTGTTCGTGCATCGAGATACACAAACAGTGCCGCAGCCATGAGCAGCATCGTTGCCACATACGGCTGCAGAGCAAGCTTGGGCCTCGCATAAGTAAGGGCGAACATGTAAATTCCCACCGGCATGAACACAGAGCCGATGGTCGTCAGATGCGCCCAAAACGCTGCACTTTCGGGGGTTGCGCTGAGGCGCAGCAACGCTTCTGCTAGTGCCCAGCCAGCAATTGCCGCCAGAAAAAGTGCAAACCACACCAGGCTATCGGTACGCTGCCGAATGCGGACTACAAAAAAGGTGGTGACCGTACTGCTTAGAAATGCAACAAGTGATAACAGGGCGTATGGGTTGAAGCGGAACTGAAGCGCATCGCTGCCGCCATCGGCCAGCATCCATACCAGAAGTGCGCCGATCATCGCCACGCTACACCCCATCACTACCCCGTGGAGGATGGGCACTGCCTTCTTATAAAACGCAGTGGTCGAGTGTTGCCTGGCGGCCGCCGAGTCACGCATGTCTCTTTTATAGTACAGGTAAGCATAAGGATTTTCACTACTATTTTCACAAACCAGAATTAGCCGGAATTATGGAGTATACTGCTAAGTGAAAAGGGAGGTAGCTATGTTAGAGAACGCACCAGCATTTAGCGGGTTTTCGGTACAGAACCTGGACGAAGCCAAGCAATTTTATGGCAACACTCTGGGGTTAAAGCTAGAGGAGCAGCCAGGCATGGGTTTTCACATCTTGGCTAATGGTACAAAAGTGTTTGTATACGACAAGCCAAACCACGAGCCGGCCGGTTTTACGGTCTTGAACTTTGCCGTCGACGATATTGATGCAGCCGTCGATGCCCTAACAGCTCAGGGTATCGTGTTTGCTACCTATGATGGCCTCCACCAGGACGCCAAGGGTATAGCCCGCGGAAAAGCCGCCGGCCAGGGACCTGACATCGCTTGGTTTACCGACCCCTCGGGTAATGTGCTAGCTGTGCTGGAGAATTAGCGCGGAATGGCTCGGCAGTTACCACGACTAAGCAGACGCGACTGCGTCATGCTCGCGATTGGCGGAGTTGTTGTGCTGGCAGCGGGCGCCTTGGTACGTTACATAGAGCATAGCCGCACACCGCTCCCCTACCGGTCAGCGGGTATTACCGCACACTGGATTCCGCCTACCGTTACTCACTGGCAAAGCACCATTGATGCGATGAGCAAAAAGTATAATGTCGACGCTAACCTCGTGGCTATTCTTATGACAATGGAATCGGGCGGCGATGCCACCGCCAAGAGTGCCGATGATGCCGAGGGACTCATGCAGATTACCCCGCCAACCGCGCACGATATCGCCAGTAAGTTCATCAAGAAGCCGGTAGAGCACTATAATTTACAAGATCCAACTACCAATATAGAGTTTGGAGTGGCCTACCTAGCATATCTGCGGGATCTGTTTGGGACGACACAGCAGGGTCCGGACTGGAACAGCACCGTAGAGCTCATCTCTGCCGGTTATAACGGCGGCCCGGGCGCTGCAGGTAACCTTGAAGCCGGCAAAGGCCTTCATGACACCCAGACGGTAGTCTACTCGCGCGATGCCTTCAATATGTGGCGCGAGCGTCATGCCGGCAGCAGCCCCACATTCGACCGCTGGAAAGAACGCGGCGGTGCCACGCTGCTTACCGCAGCCCAAGCAAGCCAAAAATAAAGAATAAAAGGACGGTTAGCGACGGCGGCGGGAGCGCTGGTGCGCCGAAGAGCGCACTTTCGCCGGCCGCAGTGCAAGCGTAGAGCTCTTTTGGAGTTCGCCCAACCAGAAGCTGGCGGCCATTAGCGTCACCACCCCATAGGTAGGCCAGATCAGCCATAACCAGTTTTGAAGGCCAGTTTTGAAGTTTGCGCTCCCTCCACCGGCAACGCTGGCGGCGGCTCCTCCTGTGATTGAACGCTCTGCCGAGGCCCCCTTGACACTGGCAATCGTCTGGAAAAAGGCTTTGGTGCCCCTGGCATCGGTACTCACCAGCTTCACAACATAGGTGACCAGGTCTGGGGACGCAGGATAGGTATGGGTCAGCGTGAATGGATCGTGATTGGCAATCTGCTTAGTGTCGCTCGTACCGTCACCCCAGTCAACAGCAAGCTTGAATGGAGATTCTCCGCCACGCAGGCTCAGGCTCCAGCTCACTGACTGTCCTGAACTGTATACCTGGTAGTGATAATCATTCTCGGCAATCAACAACGGCTCGGACGGAGCAGCAGAGGCAGGTGAACCGCTGGCAGTCGTTTGGGGGTGCGGAGTCGTTTTTCCAGACGGCTGGGCTGATACGGGCGGATTATACCAAACCGTGATGGGCGCGGAGAGGGGTCCCTCATCATCAGTTATATTGAATACTCTTGCCTGGAGCAGATTAGAACCATCGGTAAGCCCGATTGTCACTGCATACATGTTCGTTGCATTGTCGCACAGTGCAATTCCCTGAGTTATTCCATTATCATCCAGCTTAATGTACGTATCACTGGGGCAGCTGCCGCTGACGTTGAGCTGCTGGGAGCTCGTGTGCGTTTGGTCGGCAGGAGTGTCAATTGTCGCTGCGGCGGTTGGCAGCGGGGCGGATACTTTGGCACGTACGGTGTACGAATCGGCAAAGCTGTGCAGCGTTACTCCACCTATGGCCACCCCGACACACAGCAAGAAAAACACCGATACTGGGTGTAGCATTACGCGCTTATGGAGTGGGCCATTCCGGCGAATCTGTTTGCGCACTGCATGCGTCCGCCGCCGCACCGAACTGGTGCGCTGAGCTGGCCGGACCGGCCGACGGGAAGTACTGCGAGTTTTCAAGTTTTTGGTGTTAGCTATTATCTAGCACCATAATACCACGCACCCGCAAAATCCCCCCACCAAACCAGAATGTGCTCTACGAGTAAGTAGAGTTTGGGATGCGTTGCGATGCACGCAAATGAGCCGTACTAATGGTACGGTGCATGCGGACTGGAGCAATGCGCCCAAAATGTGCTGGTCGTAGAGTGCCGCCTCTACGCGGCGGTGGGGATTTCGTCGCGTGTGTAACCAGCAATGATCTCTTTGACCATATCGGCAATTTCTTTGGGTTCGTGCTCGCTCTTGACGATGTACTTCACAGCGCCCTTAGACAGAGCGGTTTCGGCATCCTGCTGGCCTGCCAGGTTGGTGAGCATGACAACCGGAATATTCTTGGTGGCAAGATCGGCCTTAAGCTTCTCCAGCACCTGAAGACCGTTCATTTTAGGCATCATGACATCTAGCAAGATAATAGTGGGCTTGGAAGCTGGGATCTTCGCTAAAGCCTCTTCGCCGTCACCGGCCATATCTACTTCGTACTTTTCAAAGGTGAATATCTTTTGGTACATCCGCGACATTAGCGGATCATCTTCGACAATAAATACTTTAACCATCGCTTTTGATTATAGCCTTACATTAGCAATTTGCAAGTAAAACTACTTTTCCCTTTCTTTCGTTATCGTTAGCCCGGTTTTGGGGTCAGTATGGATTGAGAGCGGCGCGCCTGGCGTAGCCTTCAGCTGATGCGGCGTAACGATAGGCACAGTGAAGGCAAAGGTAGTTCCCACACCTTCGACAGATTTAACCAGACTGATGGCACCGCCCATGTTCTCCACTATCATTTTTGAGATATAGAGTCCTAGACCCGTACCGCGGGTAGTATCCCGGGTAAGCAGGCTGCTGCTGGCCTGCTGGAATTTGTGGAACAGTAGTTTTTGCGAATCTTCGGACATACCGCGGCCGGTATCAATCACACTCACGCGCACCATATTGTTATCACTCAGCTCCGCGGTCAGCGTTATGCCCCCCTCCTCGGTAAATTTAAGCGCATTGCCAATAAGGTTATAGACAACTTGTTTCAGGCGGTTTTTATCCGCCCACACCTTCGGCAAGCGATCAAGCGTGGGCTTGTCGACCTTCAGGTACACCTTCTTTTCACTGATGACAGCCTTCATTTCGTACGCCACACCCTCTATCACACTCTCCAGGCTGACCGGTTCGTACACAAAGCTGATTTTGCTCTGTTCGAGCCGGGAGACATCCAGGAAGTCATTCACAATATTAATAAGCCGCACCGACGATTCATGCACATCATCAATCATTTCCTTGAGCGCCTTGTCCTTCAGCACGTCCTTGTAGTAGTCCAGAATCATCGAGGTATTGCCCTTTATGGATGTCAGCGGGGTGCGCAGCTCGTGGGAAGCAATGGAAAAGAATTCATCTTTAGAGCGCTCTACCACTGTCGCCTCGGTAATATCGTCAATCAGCACCACCGTGCCGATGATCATGCCATTGCCCAGTGAAATCGGTGCTCCAAATATACGTAGCACCTGCTTGCCGTACGCAACATCCCTGACTTCAAACGGCTTGCCACTGTTCTGGCACGCCGTGATTTCACGCTTGAGATTAAACTGTGACGCCTGCAGATATTGCTGGACGGACTCTAATGTCAGGCTTTTAAGCGCTGCAGATGGCAGGCCCAAGATCTTTGGCAGGCGGTTGTTATACGAGACCATACTGCGGTCTTTGAACGTCATCATCAGGCCCACATCCAGGCTATCGATGGCAGCCTGCAGACGCGCATGTTCGTGGTTGAGCTCCGAGGTTCGAAGCGCTACCTGGCGCTCAATATCGTGCTTCTGAGCATGTTCTTTCGACACGTCGCGAAGCACCAGAACATAGCCCTCCGTAATACCTTTGAGCGTAATGTGCGAAACCGCCAGGCTAATCGGCAGACGCTTTCCATGAATCTCGCTTATCAGTTCTTCTGCATCACTATTCATCTGCGGAGCCTCTATTTTGGCCAGGATGGCCGCGCTTGTGACATCGTCAAAAAGACTGTTAATGCGCCGCCCTTTCGCACCGCTCTGGCTGACATGCAGCAACCTCTGGGCAGCCATATTGAGGTACTCTACTTCATTATTTGTGTTGATAGTAATGACCGATTCGTTCACGGTTTCCAGGATAGTGCCGGAAAGTGCCGTCGGGTCGATACCAAACAAGCGGTAGCGGTAAATGGCATAGCTTATAAGCGTCACCTGGGTTAGCGCCAATAACGGATCAATCGGGACCTCGATTTTCCAAATGGGTAGGATAGCACTTGCGATGAAGCCAACTGCGACCGGGATGACATTAGCCAGCAAAAAGAGCCGCGCTTGCTTGCGCTTGGAAGATATCTTCTTCGCTTCTTTATAGTGATTGAGCAACAGGATGATGCCGACGAGCAGAATCACAACGCTCCAAAGCCACAGGCCAAAATTGGCCGACCCGGGGGGCGCGGTGCTGGCATAGCCGAATGAGTGGCGTGCGGCATGTGCAGGGTCCCCAAGTAGATCAGTGCTGCCGGCGATTGGCAAGATAAAGAATAAAGAGCCGAAGATTGCGAGCCAGGTCAACGGCCGGTAGAGTAAGTCCTGGCGGTCGGTGTAAGTGAGTACAAGGACCAGAAAAATCGGTGAAATCAGCAAGTACACACTCTCGAAAAAGTAGTACCAGAAAATGTACGTATGTGCATCCGCGCTCGCCGTCCTAAATGCTCCGCCAACCTCCAGCAGGAAGGCAAAAAACATGTAGATTGCGACCCAAAAGGTTACTCGATTGCGTACACCAACTTTGCGGAGGGGAATAAAGAATGCGGCAATGATTGCGGCACCGGCGATGTACACATACACCAGCCAGGTCATTTGGAAATGGAAGCTAGAGGGGGTTGCTCGTTGTATAAAACGGAATGCGAGGTATATAACACTTACTAGGGCGGACCAATTCACGACCCGTACGAGGGATCGCGCTTGAAAATTCATGTCTCCTTGCCTTATCTGCGGCGACGCTTTTTTATGTTTTTAATAGACCCATGCGAATAATACGCGCATGTTATTAAATAATTATTAATCTAGCTGATTATGGATGTACTTCGCGACGAGATATGCCGGAGCTATAGTAAAGAGCAGGAGAACAGCGGTCACCATAAACGTCAGCTCGATGGAGTGACCGGCGGTTTTGAGGATGGAGCTCTTAGGCTGGCCGATAAACAGCATTCCTACGGTGGTGTTATCCACATCTTTTAGGGGCTGGTATACCGCGAGGAACGGCCGGTTCAGGACGTTTACGGAGCCCTTGAAGGTATTGCCCTGTTTCAGTACGACCGTCTGTGCTTGTGCATTAGTGTCTTTGACCCCGATAAGGCGCGAAGTGCCATCCGGCGCCACAAAGGTGGTAGCCGATCGCACATTGGCGGCATATACTGCACTATCCAAGCCTGTGGAATGCTTAATACCGTCCACAAATGCATTGTCGGTCGTTAGGCTTACAACGACTGTACCCACAATTTGACCGCTTGCGTCGCGCATGGGAGTAGCTGAACTTATGTCAACCTGCGGGGCAAGCACGCCGTTGCGAGTGCGGATGCTGGAGCTGGACTGCCCAATGAGCGCCCGGCGCACAAGTGTATCGGACGAGAAGGAGTCACCGTAGCGCTCCGGATCTTCGGCACGGAGCAAGACCTGGCCGCTGCTGCTGGTAATAATAAGCGAGGACTGTTTTTTGTCATGCAGGAATGAGCTCGTTAGGGACGTCAGGGTCTTAGTATCCTTACCCTGCACTGCCGTCACCACTGCTGGGTTTTCGGCTACCGAGCTGGCATTCGCCAGAGTTTCGGCTTTTTTGCCGTCTATGGCATAGCCTAGTACCTGGGCAGCAGTTTGCAGGTTATTCAGCGATTCACGCTGCACGTCACCTGTCAGCAAAAAAGTAAAGCTTACTGTGGTGAGCAAGAAAATTGCCAGGGTAAGCGTTGTGAAGATCATGAACAGCTGCGAGAAGAAACGAAGTGTTAGGTAGCGCCACACCCAACGCCCTAAGATGATAACACCCACTAGCAGTAGTACTTGCTGAATTATCCATATCGCCCCAAAGGCAGCCACCAGACGGGCAATTTGGGGGTTGCTGCTATCGCGCCACAAGTCGGCTAGCGACAGTAGCTCAAACGCCCCGATGAATCCAAAAGCAACCGCTACGGGGCGGAGATGGCGCTCCAGGCCCGTTGTGGCCCTACGCCAATACAGTCCGGCTATAGCAAACGCAGCCAGCGGCAAGCCAAGGTGGGCAATATTAGCTGCACTGCTGAAGCCCACGGCAGATGCTCCTTTGGTGGTCGCTGTTGCCGAGGGAGCGTCATCCGCAAACTCAGATTCGTCTAAGCCCTTCAGCTCAGGCTTCTTTTGCAGCGGATCAATAACCTGTCCCGCGATGATAAGGCCAAAGCCGAGTATTCTAAGTACTAGTGTCAATGTACTGTTTACATTGCCGATCAGTGATGCCCCAAGGACAGATTGCTCGGTGACGGTGCTCTGAACCAAGAACGACAGCGCGACCAGTAAAAAGCCGCTGCAATTGACCAGTTCTTTCTTTTCCTTGCTGGATGACCAGGCATCGAGGTGCAGCCAAAATACTGCAAAAAACACTAGGGCCGCAAAGAGTGCGATGGCAAAATGCAGGTTTTGACCAAAAAATTGTAGCGGTAACATAATCCTCACCCTAGCCGTTAGCAGCTACTATGGAACCTCGTCATTATTCTTATCATACCGTAAGCATAAGCCTTTTCACAGTACATTATCAAAGTCTGCTCACTATTTCCATGATTTGGGTTGGGTTTAATGGTCCGGTCTCGACATACCGGACAATGCCACTGCGATCAAGGAAATAAATAGTAGGAAGGCTTTTCACTCCATAGCTGGAAGTAAGGTTGCTATCGGGGTCAACAAGCCAGGTAAGGGACGAACCCGCAATAGCCATGGAAGCTTGGACTTTCCCCAGCCCTTCCTGAAGAGCCACCGGGTATATGTTGATATCCTGGTTTGCCTGCAGCTTGGTAAGTGCCGAAAGCTGCTCCGTACCCGTTGGTGACCACAGCGAATCCATCACCAGCACCGTTGGCCTTCCAAGCAGCTGGGCAAAATGCACCGTATCACCTGACGAGTTTAGGAGTGCAAAATCCGGTGCCGCTTTGCCAATCAAGTCGTTGTGCGATATTTGCGACTGTTCCTGATCCGTAAACGGCAGGCGATCGGTAGATAAATTAGGGAAGCTAAGGTAGTGGCCGGCGATGGACGGACCGCGCATCGGTTTAAGCAGGAGATTGGCCGTTACTGGCGTCACCCGCTTGAGCGTGAAGATACTGCTTACATAGTCATGATACCCATGCGCTTTTGCCTTAAGGTAGTATTTTCCGGCTGGCAAATACAACATGAATGACCCGTCCTTGCGCGTATGCTGAGGATTCTGCTGACCATATGCTGCGGCATCCCACACGACCCAAGCGTTCGTCTCCGGTTCTAGATAATACACGTTCACCTGGGCATCCAGTGCCTTGCGGCTGTTGCTGCTCAGAATATGCCCGGGGGGCGACACGTTCACCGCATTAAGCTGTCGGGTAGTTTTATTACCTGCGCCATCTAGTGCAATGGCCGTCAATGAATACCGGCCAGGCCGCCCAAAGCTTGCTACCCCAGACCATAACCCTGTATCCGTGGAATACGTCAGGTTAAAGCTCTCACTATATTGCCGGCTGCCGGCTGCCGGTGCTACCCCGGCAACAGCTTCTAGTGTGATACTGGTGGCGCCGCCAATGGCACTCATGGTTATTGTCTGGTCGACACCCTGCTGGGCACGAATCGTGCCATCACTATCCGGCTCGATGAGCTGGGGACCGACACTGAGAATATTGCCGCCCACGAGCGGGGGGAGCCGGTCAATAATAAGCGTTTGGACGGAAGTGCTGGTTTTATTGCCGCTGGTATCAGTCGCCCTGGCTACCATTTCGTAGTTTCCGTCCTGAGGAACCACTGGCGTAAAACTATACGTAACATGCTTAGCCCCTGCCCCTGCCAACGAATCTACCGGCAGCCAGTTGACACCGCCATCCAAGGAATATTCAACTGCCGCAATGCCCGCATTATCATCTGCCGAACCGGTAAGTAAGGGCGCATGCTTATATGCCCCGCTGATTTTAGAAAGCTGAATTGTGGGCGGGATGGTTTCGGTGTGCCTAATAGTTATTTTGGTGAGCGGCGCGGATGACGCTGGCGCCTTTTGCACAGTTGTCGTGGTAGTAGCTGCCGGGGTAAGAAAGGTGTTATCTGCTGAGGCAGCGCTGGTGTTATTAACATCTTCGCTCAGTACCTTAAAGTGATATCCCGTGCTGAGCCGCAGCCCGCTTAGCGTAATGCGATGCAATGTCACAAATGCACTGCTCCCCTGCTGGGAACCATAAGCCGGCGTAGTACCGTAGACCAC
>Ga0068856_100005029_pt1 | contig 13093 bp, 12 predicted proteins | sample KBSCornC62_FD_66595 | JGI IMG/M metagenome (GOLD analysis project Ga0068856, IMG submission 66595) | Corn rhizosphere microbial communities from Kellogg Biological Station, Michigan, USA - KBS Corn C6-2 | ecosystem: Host-associated > Plants > Roots > Rhizosphere > Soil ...
CTCATGCTTATTGCACCGTTGATGAGGTCTGGTTTTTTCAAAAATAAATTCATTGCATGCAAAGCGCCGAAGGATGCGCCGCAGGTATAAATAAAAGTGTCGCTGCTCGTAGCGTTGCGAACAAAGGGAAGCACTTCATTAAACACATATTCATTAAACTCGTTGTGGCGAATCGCTTTATGTTCCGGAAGCATATTGTTGTTTAACCAGCTTTCGTTGTTAATGCTGTTGATGCTAAACAATTTTACTTTCCCTGAATCTATCAAAGGCTGCAAAGCATCTATCATTTGAAAACGTTCATACTCCAGAAAATCTGCAGCAGCCGTTGGTATAAGTAGCACTGCAAATCCGTAATGACCATAAGTTGCAATGGGCATTTCTTTATCTAATGCGGGACTATACCATGATGTAATTTCTCTTTGCATTGCTTTGGTTTTTATTTTTTGTTAGCCGGCTGAAGTAATTCTGTTCATCTTCTGTTGTGTCACTCCCTTGTACGTTCAGAACTTTATTGAGCTGGTGAATGATGAGTTGTCGGGGGTGAGTATTAAGAGCCACGTAATAATTATAACTACAAATCACAAACTACAGACTATAAACTTTCTTCACTTCATTCCAAAGATCTCTGAAGCATTGTGCAGCATAACTGCTGTTTGCGTATTCAAATATTGGTTGCTGATGACTACCCATCTTTTCCACGTCACTCAGGTAGGGAATATAATTCTTGAAAAATAATTTGTCTTTATAAAATTGCTGCATCACTTCATGGTGCATATTCTTGCGATGATCAACCATACTGAAAAAACATTTTATTTTATCCTTGTTCAATTCATTCTCGTCAAAATAATTCATCACGGTTTCAAAAGAGCGAATTGATAAAGTAGTTGGAATATTGGGCATCAGTATCCAATCGGCAGCGTAAAAAATATTTTCATGCAGCAATGAAATCCCCGGCGGACAATCAATAAATACAAGATCAAAATTTTTTGCTTCCGAAATAAGGTTTCGCAATTTCTTTTTGCTTTTTTTCATTTCATCCAGAACAACATCAGCATTACGGGCAGACAGATCAGAAGGGATCACCCAAAGATTTTCAAACATTGAATCCTGCACCGCATCAGTTAATTCAAGTTCGCCGGTCAATAATTTTTTGCTTTCATTTTTTATGGTTGGTGTTGCATTCAGATAAAATGAAGAAGAAGCCTGCGGATCAAGATCCCAAACAAGTGTTTTATAACCATCTGCCGCAGCAAGATAAGCAAGGTTAATAGTGGCAGCGGTTTTGCCCACTCCGCCTTTTAAATTGTAAAGTGCGATGGATACCATAAAATAAATATACAGAAAAGCTCTAAAATGTTTTAAAGCCGTCGCGGTGCAACAAAAAATAAAGAATCAATTCTCAGAGACTGTTAAAAAAAAATTAGAATCATCATTGCAGAAAAATGGGAACGCAGATTGAGTGGATTATCAAGATTTGTCATGATTTTATCTCCCATTTATCCTTGCAATCATTATAATCTGCGTTCTATACTTATTCTTTAAAAATCATCTTTAAACAGTTTCTCAGAGATCATGATAATAGTTAAACAAGCGTGTTTGAATTCCTATCTGAAAGAAAATATTATTGCTTGAAATGCCCGGTGCGGAATGATGTCTGTACATAGCATCACCCTGGATGCTTAAGCCATTGCGCGGATTGAGAAGATAACCAAGACTTAACTGGTTGTAAAAATATTTATGCTTATCACCCTGTAAGGTTTTACTTCCGAAAGTGGGTACGCCCACTTCTCCGCCCCAAAGATCTTCGCCGTTGTTGTAAGGAAGACCCGGGTTTTCGCCGCGAATTGCGAAAAGATTTTCAAGCATGCCATACCAACGTTGGTTGTGATATTGAAAGATGGAAATAAATTCATGAAAGTTGGCGTTAAAAGGATCGGCAATCGATTGATTATTGTTCGTGTAATTCAAACCAATTTTTCCAAAGCCATGACCATACATGTAAGGACGAACGCCGTTCCACTCAAAGCGCCACGAAAGATCTTTTACATGAAAAAGATCTTTGTTGAAAATGCCAAGTTGCAAACCATACTTGTTACCAAAATGCTGCGAATGATTGTCAAGTGAAGTGGTGAGATTTAAATCGTCGAGCCCGATTTGTCCGTATAAAAAACCCTGCTTATAAAATTTGTATTTGTATGTAATGCCTATAAAGGCATTGTCGGGAGAGCCGATTTCAAATTCGATTGGTCGAAGAAAAATAAGCGGGTTTAAATATTGCACATCAAATCCGCGTTCGCCTGCGGTAGAATCTTTTTGATACCAGATAACATTATCATACAAACCCAGTTGAAATTTTTTTGAAAAATTTATTCCGAGATAATGCATCACGCTGTACTTTCTTTGATTATGTCCATCCACCTGGTATCTTGGATTAGACATTTTGTTGTATATAACATTATAAGTAAGTTTCCATACCCTTGCCTGCAATCTTATGTAAGGATTGTTGGATGAATTGTCGGAAAAAATAAGACTGCGATAGCCATCACCAATAAAATTTTTCCCGTATCCCGCGGCAATCAAAAAATATTTGCTGGGAATATAAGTGATGTTTCCCGTTACTTGTGTCGCAGTATATCCGCCGTTGCTTGTTAATGTGCCTTTTGCGAAACCGGGAATATAACCGCGATTTGAATCAATAGTACTGTTTATGTAGGATGGAAATTTGCTGTAGCCTGATGCAAAGCCGAGTGAAAAAGAAAATTTATCGTTGATAGTTTCCTGCAAACGAATACCGCCAACCAACTGGTAAATTGCATGTTCGGCAGCATGATTTTGTGCACCGGCTGTTGCAACAACATAAGGATCTATTGTGAATGTACTTTTTCCGTTGGATGTTTGAATCCAGTTATCGTTCCCTAAATGTTTGAATGCATAACTTCCCGAAGTGGTTGATAAACCAAATGTGCTATCTATAATTTCACTCTTTTTGTTATTGAGAAAAGGTTTTACTTCAAGCCAGTTGATTGAACGAAAACCTGTGAACAAAGATGTATCGGCATCCATCGTTATTTCGTTGTAACGGTTTTGAATCAATACATCAAGCGGCACTTGTTGAGAAAAAGTGTTTGATGAGAATGAAAATACAAATACAATTATCGTGAATCGTGAGACGTGAGACGTGAGACGTGAGTAGTGAGTTGCGCGTAGCTCACGGCTCGCAGCTCGCAGCTTAATAAAGTTCCGAACGTACAAGTGAGTGACACAACAGACGATAAGAAGAATTACTATTGCTGGTATCATAAAAATTTCTTCAGTTATTCATGAATTAGAAATCATAGAGCAGGTTTCTGAACGACATGCGAATGCCGATATAAAAAATTCTGTCTTTAAAAAATACCGTGCTGTTTTTTTCATTTCGAAATGTAAAGCCTGATTCAATGCGCATGTTTGTAACAGGATTGATGACGTAAGCAACGCGCAAATCCGCATAAAAAATATTTGTTGAAAGTCCCTGCCCGACGCTTACATCAATTGCTGTGTGCGTGTCGATCGGCTTAAAAATATTTTGGCCGTAGTTGACATCAGTGGAAGAATCAAGACCGTATTTCGCAATAAAGCTTTCTGCACGGAAATACCAATTCTTGTATGCGTATGACGCAACGATCAAACCTTCTTTGAAATTTGCTCCAAACGGATGTGCAAGCGCCTGGTTGTTGTGCCCGTAATTTGTAAAGAGCGTATTGGTTGCATAAGTGTAAGGCCTTGCAATGTTCGCTTCGATAATAGCATTCAGGTTTTTTACGCCAAACACGCTGCCACTGCGGATTCCAAGTTGTGCCGCATAGCGGCTTTCCCATCCGCTTCCTGTATTGTCGAGTGCTAATTGACCATACAAATGTGTTTGATGAAAGATGCGATACTTAAGAATTGTTCCTGCAATAACATTGTTGTGTACACCGGAAGGCGATTTACTGCCGTGCAAAAAAATTACGGGACTCAATAACCATGGTGATACATCTTTATTGCGCATTGAATCCTGGTCGGGCCACATCACCGTTTCAAATACGCTTACAGAAAAGCGTTTCGTTGCCTGGTAATCTACTAAAAAAGTTTGTCCCCATTTTCTGAAATAACCCTGCTTGTTGCTTAAACCAATTGTTCGGTCGGTGATGTATTGCGACCACATTGCATTGTATTGAAACTTTCCGTAAGTGATGGTTGTTTTGAAGTAAGGATAATTGTAACTGAATTCTGAAAGAACTAAAGAACGATAACCATCGCCGATGAAATTTTTTCCATAACCAAGATCAAACGTGAAATGTTTACCCGGCATATAAACAAGCCGTGAAGCGGATGAACTAAAATCAAAACCTTTTCCATCGCCAACATTTTTCCACCCACCCTGTCCCGGCACTACACGATATTTTCTTACGGAGCTGTCAACATAACCTCCAAAACGTCCCTGGCTTTCGTAAAAGGCAGTTTCGAAATAAAATTTATCAGAAAAATTTCCGGACACTTCAAAACCTCTTGTGTTCATCATCGGCACATGTGTGATGGAATCTGATGAAATGCCAGCGCGATGTCCCGTTGGAATTTCGCGTTTTGAATAACCAATGTATTCATCAAAAATAAGATCCGCGTTCAGGTTAAATTTTCCTTCTCTTATTTGCAGCAAATGTTCCTGGAAAAATTTGCGATGAAACCAGGTGCCTGTACCTCTTTTGATCGTTGTATCGTTGTATAGTACAGGTTTCCATGCAGTGTGCATCATCGAATCATTGTCATAAACAACTTGCTGTTCATTGTAGGTGTTTGTTGTGCGCAATTCAGGGACCTGCGCGTAAACAAACGCCGGAGAAACAAAAGAGAAACAAAGTAAGCAGGCAGAGAAAAATTTTTTAGAAAATGGATTGTTCATGAAGCGAAAATTTTTCATGATCTCAGTTCAGCAATTAGTGATATTGAATGCGTGAAAGTAACGCAAATACTGTTCGAAATAAAACAGCATTTGCAATGGTTGATATTTTGTGTGTTTATGTTGATATTTTTATTGAGCATATTATTATTTTTTTCCTGCTGCATTGCTGTCATGATGCTTCCGTTGCATCGCACTCTTCCTCTGATGGTAATTCTCTTCAACAGTGCGAAGAGCAGATGCCTCACTCTTCGGCATAACAAGCCAGGTTTTTAATGTAACTGAAATCTTATTCTCAGTTTATGCTTATTCTTCAGCTTGTCATGTTGACGAAGGAAGCATCTAAGATTGTTTTCATGAGCGATTGTACTTTAAAGAGTACTATTGAACAATGAACCACATAGGCACATAAGAAAGATAAACGACACATAGAAGGACTATGTGAGATCTATATGCCTATGTTTCTATGTGGTTATAAAAAAGTTTAAGTGTACATAAACAGAATTGAGATCAAAGAACTTTAAGCTGGAAAAAATTCACAACAATAAAACAACAAGCGCTGCGGAGAGTGTATTTAAAAAATTGACTGCATTGTTTGACAAATAATTTTTGCGTTCAAAAAAAGCGCCTAACAGTGAATCAATAAAATTTCCGATTGTTCCGGCAGCAATTATCCAGAAAAAATTTTTGCTCCATTCAAAGCCAATGCAATAGATCGCTGCAATTACAGCGCTGCCAATTATTCCTATAACAGTTCCTTCAAAACTTACAACTCCATCCAATCCTTTCACATCTTTTTTTAAAGTGATAATGTTGTAAAACTTTTTTCCATAGACCGTCCCAAGTTCTGATGATAAAGTATCTGCTGTTGCAGAAGCAAGACTTGCAGCCATCATTAAACGAAATAAATTTTCATATGCAGGATTTATCAAAATAAGTAATCCTGTAATTGCAGCTACTCCGCCATTTGCAAACACTTGTCCTACTGTTCTTCGCCCTTTATTTTTTTCTGCAAACCCGAGTTGCGTTTTCGTTTTTATTTTCCATGAAGTAGCGGCAGAACCAAGTATAAAAAATGTTGCAAGCATTGCAATGCCGGTATATGATGCACCGAAAAAAACAAAAACAGCAACAAAGGTTCCGGCAATTGCTGCAGTCGTATTCAGCTTGTGCGTAATTACACTTAACGACGAGGCAAAAATTATCAACAGGAACGCAACTAAGTAGCTTGCAGTCATGCGTGTAAAGTAAATAAGTTCTGATAAATATTAGAGATCATTCGCTGTAGCTGATAGAAATAGGGAGCATAGTGGTTGCATAACGACAGTAATCCAGTGCACATTATAACCAATGAATATATGTGTCGGAAATTTTTTAGAAGGGTGTAATAGTATCATAAAAAAATATTTATATTCAACCTTTCAAAAAGCTACTATGGACCGTAATTCCAATCCCTCTGTTAAACTGCTTGCTGAAGAACAAAACTTGGATCTCTATAAACGAATATTCGATCTGCTTCCTGCTATTGTATTTATTAAAGGACGAAACAACGAGTTGCTTAAATTCAATAAAGCTTTTGAGGATTTCATGAGAATCTCACAAGAAGATTTGATGACAAAAACAACCGCTGAATTATTCCCCGAAGCAGAAAAGTATGCAGGCGATGATATGGAAGTTATTGAAACAGCCAAGCCAAAACTAAATATAATAGAAGAGGTAATTGTGCCGGGTGATGTTGCATGGCTAAAGACCGATAAAGTTCCGCTTACGAATGAAAAAGGTGAAATTATCGGTGTACTGGGAGTATCGTATGAAATCACGCAGCAAAAGACTATTCAGGATAAGTTGGCTGCTGCACAGGAAAAATTGCGGAGGTTAAATAATGAATTGGAAAGTCGCGTAAAAGAAAGAACTAAAGAATTAATGCGATCAAATGATGAACTAAAACGAATAAACACCGATCTTGATAATTTTATTTACATCGCATCACATGATCTGAAATCACCTATTGACAATATCGAAGGGTTTATTCATTTATTGAAAGACAGCCTTGCAGGAAAAACAACCGAAGAAGAAGAGGAATTTCTTGACAGAATGACCACTTCGGTAAACAGGTTCAGAAAAACAATAATTGAATTACGCCGGATAACAAGTGTGCAGCGCCATCTTGAAGATAATGTTGAAGATACAAACCTTGACACGGTACTTGAGGATATAAAAACAGAGATATATTACCTTATTGAAAATACAGGTGCCACAATTAACACATCATTCCAGGTTCCCGTAGTGAAATATGGAATAAAAAATATTAAAAGCATTTTATACAACCTCATTACCAATGCAATTAAATTCCGTTCTCCTGAAAGAAATCCTGTGATAAAAATCTCAACAAGAGAAACAAAAGAAGGTGTTTTACTAATTGTAGAAGACAATGGACTGGGACTTACACCGGAAGAAAAAAATAAATTGTTTATTATGTTTAAGAGATTGCATGATCACGTAGAAGGAACGGGAGTGGGCTTGTATATTGTTAAACGTATTGTTGAGTCTACCGGCGGAAAAATTGAAGTGGAAAGTGAGAAAGGAAAATCAACTACATTTAAAGTATTACTTAAAAGCAAGCAATAGAGATGTCTTTATTTAAAAAGATATTATTGGTTGATGATGATGAGGATTCAAATTTCTTAACGAAAAGAATTATCGTTCGTTCGAATATTGCGGATGAAGTTGCAACTGCATTGAATGGCAAAGAAGCATTCGAAGTAGTTAGAAAATGCAAGGAAAAAAATGGAGAACAACAATGTCCTGACCTTGTATTGCTTGATATAAAAATGCCTGTAATGAACGGCATAGAATTTTTACAGGTGTGCCAGGCTTCTAACCTGTGCAATTTCCCTGTAGTTATACTTACTTCGTCCGTAGATGAGACAGACAAAGAAGTGACAACAAAATTTCCTTTTGTAAAAGATTATATCAATAAGCCTTTTACTTATGAAAAGATGATGAACATCAAATCAAAACTTTCAAAAGATAGTTGAAGATTTAAAGTTTAAAGTGATAAAGTATCGTAAACTTTAAACGTTCTTTCAGTTAAATGAGTCTATTCGTTATCCCCCTTAATTTACCTTTGTTTTAACCATGCATGATATAATAAAAGTAATGTCGCTCGGCAAGCGATTCAGGGATATTACAGCAGTTGATGAACTTTCTTTTACTGTGAATGAAGGAGACGTGTATGGTTTTCTCGGGCAGAATGGTGCGGGTAAGTCAACCACCATCAGAATGCTGCTTACATTGATAAAACCAACACACGGACATATCGAAATATTTGGGTTGAATCTTCAGTCGCACCGCATTGAAATATTGAAACAGGTTGGTGCGATCATTGAAAAGCCCGATTTATATAAATATCTTTCTGCGTATGAAAACCTTCGGCTGTTTGCAAAGCTTAGCGGAATAAAATTTTTACAAAAACAATTAATGCGGCAGCTTGAAATGGTCGGTCTGCAAGGGAGGGAGCATGACAAGGTAAAAACTTTTTCGCAGGGGATGAAGCAACGACTGGGTATTGCTATGTCGCTTGTGCATGATCCTAAACTTATTATTCTTGATGAGCCAACAAACGGCTTAGATCCTCAGGGAATCGCTGATATGCGCAATCTCATTTTGCATTTGAGCCGTGAAATGAAAAAAACAATCTTTGTTTCGTCGCATTTGTTGAATGAAATTGAACACGTGGCAACGAGAGTACTTATTATTGACAAAGGAAAAAAAGTTATAGAAGGTTCTTCTGAAGAACTGTTTGATCCTTCTAATACAATTGTTGAAATTGATTCCACAAATAATTTTGAATGTTTACAGTTGTTGCAGCAAAGCCAATGGCAGCAATATCTTCAGCCTCAACGAAGGCATTCTGTTTTGCTTAAAATGAACAGGAATCAATTACCGCAATTGAATAAATGGCTGGTTGAAAATAATGTTGCTGTTATTTCATTTCAGCCGCGGTATACCCTTGAAGATTTCTTTTTACAGGTAACATCGGGCAAGCAATATGTGGAAGCTTTTACAAATTGAACTATATAAAATTTTTAATCGTCCACGAACATATATTGCTTTTGGAGCAATAACCGCTTTAATTGCCGTTATACAGCTTGGATTAAAAGCAGATGGTGAAGCGTATGTTGATTTCATCATGAGCGGACTAAAAGACACATTTGATTTTGAAGGAAAAATTTTAAATGGTTATTTGGTATGTTATGTTATCCTTCAGCTTTTGCTGGTGCATGTTCCTTTATTAATTTCATTAATTGCTGCAGATATCATTTCCGGTGAAGCAAACATGGGAACGCTTCGTTTGCTGCTTACAAAACCTGTAAGCAAAACATCGTTCATGCTTGCAAAATTTTTCGCGGCAAGCATTTACACTTTTGTTTTGTTATTATGGATCGCAGTACTCGCATTAGCTTTAAGTATTTTTCTTTTTGGAACAGATGATCTTATTATACAAAAAACGTCTTATGTTGTTCAGATAACAGAGAACGATGTTTTCTGGCGTTATGTTGGTGCATTTTGTTTTGCATTTCTTGCAATGCTCACTGTAACTGCAGTGGGATTTTTCTTATCAATTTTTGCAGAAAATTCAATCGGTCCCATTGTCGCAACAATGAGCATTATTATTGTATTTACGATTTTAAGCACGATGACAATTCCTGTCTTTCAAAAAATACAACCTTATCTTTTTACCACGCATATGGTAAGCTGGAAAGAATTTTTTGATGAGAAGGTGAATGATCAGAATGAAGTTGTAAAAGGAAGTATTCAAGATCCGCAAAAAATTATTGATTCCGCGTTGATACTGGTATTACATATAGTGATTCTTGTTTTCGCAGGAATATTCGTGTTCAGAAAAAAAGATGTATTGAGTTAGGTAGTGAATAGTGAATAAAAAATGTATGAAGAAGTTGATAGTACTCTCGCTTTTGATTTGCTGCTTTTTGTTTGATGGCATCGCCCAGGATGAATCAACACTTATAAACAAAGTGAAGGCAAAGATTGAGCAGGTGAATGATTATATAGCAGAAGGAAATTTAAAAACAGATGTAAGTTTCATAAAAGCGCCGGCAGGAAAAATAAAAGTGTGGTTTAAAAAGCCGGATAAATTTCGTCTTACAAGAGAAAAAGGTATTTCAATTTTACCAAAAGGTGGAGTGAGCATAAATCTTCGTTCAGTGTTTGCAGAAAACAATGTTGCACTTGGTGCGGGTGAATCAGTTATCGGTAGCGTTCAAACAAAAATTGTAAAGCTCCTTCCAACAGATGAGAACAGCGATATTGTTTTGTCAACCATATACATCGATACAAGTGCGTTGCTTGTTCGCAAGGTGATCACCACTACAAAAGAAAATGGCACTTACGAGATCAATTTGTATTATGGTAAATACAGCAATTACGCATTGCCCGATAAAGTTGTTTTCAGTTTCAACACAAGAGATTATAAGTTGCCAAAAGGGATAACACTCGAGTTTGATGAATCAGAAAAACCTACTGATCTCAACAAATTAAAAAATAAAAAAGGTAAAGTGGAAATTACATATACTTCTTACATCATTAACAAAGGTGTTGATGATCGTGTATTTAAATAGAAAAAAATTGCTGTTACTTGTATATGACGACCGCCAGTTTCTTGTTCAGTCACTATTGACTATTCACAATTCACGACGATCATTCCGGTGCAGTGCATAATCCAAGCAACTCCGCTTTTTCTATAATGTGATCTTTCATTTTTTCTTCTATCTCTTCTCGCTCTGTAGCTGCAGGAAGATCAAGTTGTGTGTCGAGCGCATAAATTCTAAACCAATAATGATGGGTGCCTTTAAAATATTTCGGACAAGGTCCTTCGTAACCAAAACTGTGATTGTTTGCAAGACTTTCAACAGCGCCTTTTGGTATGCTGCCTTCTTTTATTATTCCTGTTACAACAGGGATATTAAAAAGCATCCAATGTGTCCATGGCTTTGGAGTGGCATCTACATCTTCAAACACCAGCACAAGACTTTTGGCATTTGGAGGAACATCTTCTATTTGTAATGGCGGATTGATATTAGGCCCGAGACAAGTATAATATTCCGGTATAATTTCACCATGTTTGAACAAGGGACTCTTTAATTCCATTGGTATAGTTTTAATAAATTATCTCTTCTGTAACTCTGTAAAAATTTTTTGAAGGTCAAGATCTTCGTAACTGTTTATTACCAGGTCGGCTTGTTGCAAAAGATCTTCAGTGTGAGTAGTGGTGATGGCAACACATTTCATGCCTGCATTTTTTGCGGCCTTCACACCATTTGCTGCGTCTTCAACCACAAGACAGTCCTCAGGTTTTAATTGCAACTTTTCCGCAGCCTTTAAAAATATATCAGGCGCAGGTTTACTTTTTTGAACAAGATCACCAGTTACAATAATATCAAAATATGAAGTGAGATTTGTCAACTGCAAAACGAAGTTCATCTTTTCCTGTCGTGAACTCGTAGCTAAAGCAATCTTCAAATTTTCCGCTTTCAGTTGTTTTAAAAATTTTATCGCGTAAGGAACAACCTGGATTCCTTTCTCTGTAACAATTTCACTGAAGTATTTCATCTTTTGAGAAAGTGCTTTCTTTGTTTCTTCTTCATCAAGAGAAAGTCTTGATTGAACAACTATGGCACTTTTCATTCCTATCAAAGGAAAATAATCTTCGAAGGAAAGTTCTTTGTGATAGTCAGTAAAAACCCTTTTCCATGCGAGATAATCAGCCTCGGTCGTTTCGATAAGCGTGCCATCCATATCAAAAATTACTCCTTTAATATGAAGCATATCCTTTGTTTCGAGACTTCCATTTGTTAGAAAACTTTCTTTCATAATTGCAAAGAAATAAAATATGTTGATATTTATCTACAGTCTCTTTTTATATCACCCTTCTTTCTACAACCGGGGTATAATTTTTTAATTATTGATTTACGAAATTGTTTTTCTTAATGTTCTTTTGTTTGCTGTATTCCACCTGATCTAATATGACTAAATAATTATACCCGACTTTCTTTTTTATTTCGAGGCATGATTTTTTATTTTATCATTAGGCTATTTAATGCAGTAAGTTTTATATGGTTTGCAACGATGATTCTTTAAAAATCACAAATGTAAAAAAGATAGCGGTGCTTCGATGTGGTGCCCTGGGAGATTTTATTGTAACGCTTCCTGCATTAAAGGCAATGCGTAACGCATATCCTGAAGCGGAAATTATTTTGCTTGGAAAACCATGGCATAAAAAATTTTTGATAAAAAACAGAACACCTGTTGATCGTGTAGTTGTGGTACCAATAAAAAAAGGAATACGCCATGAAAATAATGAAGCGGAAAACGAAGAAATGGTAAATTCTTTTTTTCAGGTGATGCAGCAGGAGCATTTTGATATCGCTGTCAATTTCCAGGGAAATGGTGTTTCAGCAAATCCGTTTATCAAGAGGTTGAATGCAAGATGTAATGTTGGATTGACATGTGAACAAGCAGAACAATTAGACAGGAATATTGATTTTTATTATTATCAAAATGAAACGATACGATACATAGAAGTTGCAAAATTGATTGATGCTAATACTTCTGACCTTGAACCTGAGATAAAAATATTTGAACAGGATGAAAAGGAAATAGCGGGGTTAATAGAAACATTAAACTATAAACCTTTTGTTGTGTTGCAATCCTGCGCAATTGATATAAGAAGAATGTGGCCTGTAGAAAATTATGCTCCGCTTGCTGATGAATTGAAGAGAAAAAATTTTGAAGTTGTGTTTACAGGCTCTGCAGCAGATAGAAAGGTTGTTGAAGAAATTATTGCTTCAATGAATTATAGCGCAATCAATATTTGCGGTGAAATAAGTTTGGGAGGATTAACTGCATTGCTTTCAAAAGCTGCGCTAGTAATTGGCGCAGATACAGGTCCGCTTCATCTGGCAAGAGCAGTGCACACACCTACAGTAGGAATTTATTGGGCTCCTAATTTAATTAACTGGGGACCTGTTACTCGAAGTATTCATCGTCCTGTAGTTTCATGGCAAATGCAATGTCCTCTTTGCGGCATTGTTCCAAACGATCCATATCCATTTGAACCAGGAACTAATTGTGATCATGCAGTTTCGTTTGTGA
>Ga0068856_100005036_pt1 | contig 13082 bp, 10 predicted proteins | sample KBSCornC62_FD_66595 | JGI IMG/M metagenome (GOLD analysis project Ga0068856, IMG submission 66595) | Corn rhizosphere microbial communities from Kellogg Biological Station, Michigan, USA - KBS Corn C6-2 | ecosystem: Host-associated > Plants > Roots > Rhizosphere > Soil ...
GTGGCGTATCAAAAACTGTTGAACCTGATGAAATTCGTGCAGGCCCTCAGCGGCTCTTGCACCGCTGGCTCTTACAATCGCCAATTTGCTGTCTGGTATGGGTGGAGCAATTTTTCACCAGGTTATGGCACTCTGAAGAACTTCTGGCAATCTTTGCCGACCAGTGCAGTATCAAGCGGGTGCAATTTCCAGGCCTCGTATATCACATGGCTGGACACGGGCTATTCAGGCAACTCGGAAGTACAACGTTTGCAGCGATATGTTGTGAAGCAGCTTAGGCGTCCGTACTGGGTTAACACCGAATTGTACAGTACTGCGCAAATACAGCAGTACAACTCCACGTATTCTCCATATCAAGCGATCATTACCGGCTATTGGGGTGCAAGCGATGCCGCGAGCTGGGCACAAGGCATGTGTACGAAGTGGAACACCGCTCTGCAACCGGTCCGGCTCGGGGTTTGGACCTTCTACGATCAGGACCTCACCAGCTCAGAGCTGTATCGCTCATACATCAACGGATCGATGGCGGCCATCGGCTCAATCTGTACGTACTGACGCTTTTAATGAGCCCGGGGCACTCATAATGGGGCGTCAGAACGTGGGTATGACCGTCTGGGCCTGCAGGCGTCTTCTGGCTCCCAGACATGCCCTCATTTGGCGCGGATCGGCCAGCCAAGGGACTCTGCAAAATCAACGAACTCCATACTCAGGTTTCGGGCTCCGCAATCGCATTTCCTCATGTTTTTCGTCCATTTTTGGGTGCTCTCCTTAAAATTGATCGAAATTTCACAATAATCTCAAATCTTGGCGCGATTTTCGCGCGGCAGACGCGGACTCGAAAGCAATTTCATGAAATCCTGCTCCGTTGTGTCCGGCTTTTCGAGAGCGATCCGCGTGCGGGCAGCCGGGCTGAAACCAAAGTCTGAGCAGAAGCCGCGAACATTGCGCCAGGCGGCGTTCGCGATTTGAACCGCTGGGTTCTGTTTGCGCCTCGTTCCAACCAACTCGCCTGCTTTGTTGAGAACCGGCTCCTCGATCAGCATACCGTGAAGTGCGAGATCTTCAGCAGCCTGTGATGCGAGCGCGTAAGCCGAACACAGACACTCGAGCGCCTGCCCGTCTGGCCGATGGTCTAGCTTCATCTCGGCCAATTCTTCGCTCCAGAAGAACCAGGCATCGCGCGCGCGGCCCATCAAATAATCGGGGCAGGGCGGAAGGCCCCGTTCCGCCTGGGGCTCTAGCTCCGCGAGTTCCTTCAGCTTGTTCACTCCGCGCTTGCGGGTGTCGCCTTCGGCGATCTGAATCCGCAGCGGCTTTGGTTTTCTGCCTCTCATCGTTTCGCTTTCGCTTCCTCAGGTTCCCAAAAAGGCCAAAATTCCGGTTCGTAATTCATAGAAAACACAAAATCAATTTCGCGGATTTTCGTAGATTGGCGGCGGGCGGTCTTCAAAGTCAATCTGCTCAACATTCACCCACCCCCACCCAATTTCCCCCGCCCGGATTTTTTTCGCGCTCAAAATTTGAAAGCATTCTTTATTACAATCAAAGACTTATCGCTTTCGCGACCCAAGCCAGCGCGCGGAAAACCCGTTTTTCATTTTGTGGAAACGCGCGTTCATGCGGCAGGCGGTCTTCGCAGGCAAAGTGCTCAATATTTGACCCACCCCGACCCACCAATCCACGCTCGGATTTCTTTCGCGCGTTAAATTTGAAAGCATTCTTATAAGTTGGCGCAAAATGGCGCTTGCTTATTCGTTTTCGTGATTTGTAAAAATGATTGTCATGAACTCTGATGATGACTCGACAAAGTCAGTGATCCACACCATAGAACTAATCAGCGAGAGTGAAGACACGGTCCGTCGTAGCCAAGCGGTGATCGAACAAACGAGGCAACTCATAGCGAAAGCCAGATCACTCCTCAACGAAAAGTACCGCTCTCCGTGGAGCATTCCGTATCCGACCGATCCGCCCGATTCGCAATAAACCTCTCGTCTCAATCGTTCAATGTGCCTCATTTCTTTTTTCCCCAAAAGGGCGATTTGACACAGAAATGTGTTCGTCGCCGAGCGAGATCCGAGTAATCCTGCCAAATTGTCATGACGCATTAGCCTTGAACAGTGGAGAGCACCGGCAATAGATAACATTCCGAGTTTTTTCATCAGCCCACCAACCGGTTCCATCGCACATCTTCAGCGGACATGATCGCGTTATCTCTTCACAGTGCCCCACGAACTGCGAATCTGTCGGCCTTTGGCTTTGGTTCGCTGCGCTGAGTCCGTTGCGTTCCCATTGCCTGACCGCCGCTCGCCAATCCCTCATCTGGTTGCGCCCAACTTTCCAGCCGTTGGCCGCGTAGTGATCCAGCCATTGCTGCGGGTTTACGAGGTTTCCGCGCTCTGCACAATACGCGCTCACTTGTACGAGCGTGGGAAGTGCGAAAGCACCTACGCTTTTGACTTTCTTCTGATTCTGACTCTGACTCTGAGTTAAGCAATCCGCTGAGCCGCTTGCTGAGCCATCCGCTGAGCGAACGGCTGAGCGAATTTGCTCCCCACGCTTTTTGCCGTTGCTCCTGGCGATCTCGGATTTTGCCTTTTCGGCTTCCATCCGGTGGCTGAACATTCGGCCGCCCCGGATTTCGAAAAATTCGCGTAGTTTATCGAAGTGTTCTACAACTTTCTCGGTCGCGATCCGAGCCTTGCGCGCAATTTCCTCCGGTTGCGCCGGGCAAGATTTCTCGATATGGCACAGGCACCACATCCGAACCAAGATCGCTTGAGCCTCTAGCGGGAGATCATCCACTTTTCCATCTAAAAGGAAGTCGTAACCATACAGCTTGAACCACGGTTGATGATCAGCCATGCCGCTGCTCCCGGGTTTCGAAAAAGTCCGCCAAATCGGCTTCTTGCTGCATAATCAGCCGCGCATAGAACTTGCAGTGGTTATTGTTTAGCTTGAAGGGTTCTTGTGAACGAAGTTCGACGTCGTGATGCCATCTAAGTTGCTCGAACAAAGCCTGCATGCTGTACCTCTCATGCCCCGCCTCTTTCACTTTCCGCGCCAGATTTGTGAGCAACCCGTAAACGTGCTGATTCTGCGCATGAAATCGCCAGAAATCTTGCTCAGTATCCCGGTTTGCTTGATAGATGAGTTGAAATTGTTCGCCAGATAGGGCGCTCGCCTGAGCAGTCATGATCTAGCTCCCTTGCACATAGCGTTGCAAATAGACCCGCGCGAACAGAACGCGGTCTCCGATGCGAGTAGGCGTAATTTTTCCCTGCCTGATGAGTTTCCAAATTGATGACTCGCTGACCCGCAGGAAGTCAGCCGTCTCCGCCACGTTTAAAACAGCGCGTTCGTTCATTGACGCGTTTGTATTAGCTCTCATTCTTTGCTCCTTCGTCTTACGGTTTTTCATGTTTTTTTCCTGCTTGACCCGTTCCCAATTTGCCTCTAGAGTTGCGCGTATGCAAATGAACAACATTTTCGCGTTTCATGGCGTTTCAAAGCTTCCGGTTCTCGTACCGGCTGACAAACTCAGCCCGGCCGATGGACGCGTCATGTTCTCAGTGGGAGGGGATATTCCTGCGAGCGGTCTGCCGCGGGAAGTTCACTTGGTTCGGAACAGCGATTTTCACAACTTGACTGACAGGCTCAGCTTCGAAGACGGCCAGTTCATAAGGGCAGCTAGGGAACTGAAACAGGCATTCATCGACGATAACAGCGCCTCAGCGCGTGACGCTTACGCCGTTCTGATGCCATTCCTTGCGGAGCTTGGCATCGCCTCGGATATGCCGGGTTTAGATGAAATGGCCAAATTCTTCACGACGAAGTTAAACTGGGTTGGGCGGATGGGATGGCCGCAGCATCACTATTCCCGACTCGTCACAGAGGCACTCAGTGGAGTGCGAGTAGTTTTTTGGTGGCCAACGCGGAAGTATGAGTCGCTCGCATTCCTCTGCCCCGACTGGAAATCCGCTCTGTGGCTGGCCGCTTACCTTGACCGATATCGAATTTGTCCCTGCGGAAAGCTTTTCACTCCCGATAAGAAGAAGCGAATGGTCGCCTGCTCAAAGAAGCACACTGACTATTTCCGGCTTAAGAGATGGCGGGAACGCAAGGCCCAGGAGAAAATTCAATGAGTGTATTTCAGCGTTTCGACGGAGTCTGGCATTTTCGCTACATCTACAAGGGACAGGTGATCCGGCGCTCCACTCGCCAAGGAAATAAGAGAGTGGCCGAAGATATGGAGCGCGCCGACCGTACAGCCCGGGCAAAAGGCGAACTAGGCCTCGGAGAGAAACCGATATGTCCGACGCTGAGGAAGTTCCTTGTGGATCGCGTGCGACCATGGGCAGAGAAACAGGAAAGGACAACGGCAACGTGGTACCGCTCCGGTATCAATCCACTGCTTAACTACAAAGCGATCAGTGATCGCGCAATGGATACCATCACCATCGAAACAATCGCCGATTATCGCGCGCATCGAGAGAGTGAAGGGCGAGCCGTCGGCACCATCAATCGGGAGCTGCGCGTGTTGCGGCGCTGCTTACGGTTGGCGGTGGAATTGGGAGTGATCACGCAAGCGCCGAAGGTGAGAATGGCGGGACAGGAAGTACGGCGAGAGCGCGTAGTCAGCGACAAGGAATTGCGGCTCTACCTCAATGCCGCGCCCCCGCTGTTGAAAGACGTGGCTGTCATTCTCAGCGAAACCGGCTTGCGACCGGATGAATGTCATCGGCTGGAATGGGCACACATCGACTTCGACGGGAACCATCTTCAGGTGATCGAAGGGAAAACTGCGGCAGCGCGGCGCCAACTTCCATTGACTCCGAATGTGCGCCGTGTGCTCGAAGATCGTCGGGACATTGACTGCGGAGATGGCTTCGTCTTCCCGGCCCCTACCAAGAGCGGACACATCGATCACAGCACGCTGAAAAAGCAACACCGCAGCACGCTGAAAGCCTCCGGCGTGCGTCCGTTTTTGCTGTATTCATTGCGCCATACTTTCGCCACCAAGATCACCAAAGATCGCAGAGTGGATGGGTGGACATTGTGCAGAATTATGGGCTGGGCTTCGCTCGCTGTGGCGATGGTATACATCCATCCCGATCAGAAGCGAGTGTTGGAAGCTTTTTCCGGTCACGAATCCGGTCACGTTTCCACACAGCGAAGGGGAGAGGCATCTCTGGCTCTCCCCCAAACTATTGAACTTAATTGAGATGATGGTGAGCGCGGCAGGATTCGAACCTGCGACCCATGCCTTAAAAGGGCATTGCTCTACCAACTGAGCTACGCGCCCATCTCTTTCGAATGTAACACATTCCGAAGCACTTAATTGAGTCTCAGGCTAGATCTTCGACGTTCTCTCGGCGGTCACCGTCACTGCTGGCGTCAGTCGCATCTTGTTCCTCAGCACGGCGTGCAATCGCGAGCAGATTCAAAGAATGTTGTTGGAAAAACTCGGCGATTCGTATTCTCTATCCTGTTCGGGGTAGGCGACAAATCAGAGCCGCGATTTAACTCACAAAATTAAACCACCGCCGCCACTGGCTTTTCCTGCAGAAGCAGTGCGGTTGCCTGCACGCGAGCATCGGCGTGAAACCATCTCTGCACCACCTTATCGCACAGGAAATTCGTCAGCGACAAAAGGCTCATGCCCTGGTGATGCACCATCCACTCGCGCACTAGTTCGAAACGAGGTGCGCCAAAGCGCTTGCGGCCGGCAGTGTAATCCGCCGACTCGAAAAATCCGTACGCCCCAAACCATCCCAGCGACTCCATCTTGCGCAGATTGGCCATCGCTGATCGGCGGTCAACGCTCAATGCCAGGAATGTCGCGTAAGGAGCTATGATCAGCGATTCTGATTCCTCTCTCTTCAAGGCCAGTTTCGGAACTCCGAACGCCTGGTAGTGATAATCTCCCACCGGATTCCGCTTGGCACATGCCGATTCCGAAATTCCCCAGGGCACGCCTTTGCTGCGCCCATACTCCTGTTGCTCTCGCACCGCCGCCTTCAAAGCCCCGTCCAGCAGCGTGTTCGGATAGGTCTGCATCCAGATCGCAGGCATCATGTACTCGAACATCGTGCCTGTCCACGAAAGCAACGCCGGCTCCCGATCCTCGGTGAACGGTCGTCCCAGCCGAAACCACGCGTCCTGCGGAATCTCGTCCTTGGCGATAGCGACGAACACCGCAGTTCGCGGCTCCGTAGCCAGCAGATCGTAATAATATGGGGCGAGCTCCTTCGCTTCCGCGTCATACCCGATCGACATGAGATAACGCTCTTTGTCGAACAGGAATGAGAAATTCATCGCGTTCGCCAACCGCTCCGCATGCTCGCTGATCTTGTTCAACTCACGGATCAACTGCAACACATTCTGTCGCGCTTCAGAAAGCATCGGTCCCAACCGCTCTGCCTGCGCACGATTCCCGTTGCGATTCAATTCGCCGGATTGCTCCAGCAGTGATTCCAGGGCGGCGATCAAGTCCGGCAGTCTCTCCAGCCTGACCGATTCGTCACTGAATTTCATTCCTTCTTTCAAAGCCTTGCGCAGCTCGGCAAATTCGGGCAACTTCCATGGCAAATAGGACTTTGCGATCTCGCGCACTGCCTCAACCCGCGCTCTCGCCTGTTGCCGGAAGCACTCGATATCCGCAGCGTCCTCTTTCCCTTCGGAACTTGTTGGCTCCAACAATGGCATGGGAAAATTCATCACCGCGCCGAACCAGTCATCGCCGCAAAGCTCCTGCTCGTATTGTTTCAATTCACGTTTTGGAAAAGCCCGCAACTCGCCCAGCACGCGCAAATAGTCCAACAACCCTTCTCCCAGCGGCTTCGCAAGCAAAGGCTGGCGGCAACGCTCCAAAAATCCCTGGCGCAACGTCCACAGCGACGCTACAAGATTGCCGTTGTCCACCGAAGACAGGAAAAACGGTGGCGCTGGTTCCAGGGTGTGCGTCTTGTACCAATTCATCAGATGTCCGCGATGTTTTTGCATGCGCATCAACGTCTCAAGCGTTTTCTCCGTTAGATCGACCATCTCCGGTACTGTGAGATATCCAAACTCGCCCGCCGCCTGCCGTGCATTCAGAAGCAGGCCGATATTAGTGGGAGATACCGTTGCCGCGGCCTTACGTGGCTCATCCTGCACGTTGTCCGGGATCAGCCAATTGTGTTCCTGAGTTGAGAATTCGAGAAAATAGCGCCAGATGTACAACGCCGATTTGCGCAGCAGCCACTTGTCGCGGCTGGTAATCTCTACCTCGGGAGCGAGCGGGCTGCCGTTCAGCCACAGCGCGAATGGCTGGCTGCAGAACCAGAGCACAAGAACCGGCATGGCTGCCCACAGCGAATGTGGCTTCGTCAGCCAGATCACCAGCCCCAATCCCACTGACAGAAACGGCATCCAGTCTATGTAGCGATCTATGGGAGTCCGACGCTTTCCCATCTCCGCTTCTGCTGCTGTCTCCCACTCCAGCAGCCGTTCGCGAGTCACCAGCCTCCGCACCAGCGCCCGCACCACCGCATCAATCGACAGCAGCATCTGGTGCGCCAGAAGTGTTAGCGTCAAAAGAACCGTTAGGTTCGCCTGTATCAAGTTCCCGAACGCGTCACGAGCGACACCCAGATTCCTGGTAAGCAGCGCCCGCGTCAATCCGAACAGAAACTCCACCCATTCCGGGACAAACATGATACAGATCGTCGCCACCGTCCACCACACCGGATGCCCCATGACGAACCATCCAAACAGCAGCAACACAAACGTGGCCGGCTCGACCAGGCTGCGCCGCAAGTTGTCCAGGATCTTCCAGCGGGAGACGAGCGAGATCGGATTTCGCACCTGCGAGCCCGATTCATCCGGCACTCGGTCGGTAAGCCACTGCACAATCTGCCAGTCGCCGCGCAGCCACCGATGTTTGCGCCGGTTATACGAGCTGTAGTGCGAGGGATAATCCTCGATCACCGCGACATCGCTGACCAGCCCCGCGCGCGCATACGCGCCTTCGATGAGGTCGTGGCTGAGGAGGGCGTTCCGCGGAAATCGCCCGTACAGCACATGCAGCAGCGTATCGACTTCGTAGATCCCCTTGCCGGTGAATGATCCCTCACCGTAAAGGTCCTGGTATACATCGGAACTGGCTCGTGAGTACGGATCCAGCCCCGTCTCTCCGACGAAAATAGCAGCGAGCCGCGATCGCGCCGTGCTGTCCACGCTGATATCGACCCGCGGCTGCAGAATCCCGTATCCCGCCACCACAATGTTGTCCTGCGGATCAATGATCGCCTGATTCAATGGATGGTTAATGGCACCCACCATCCGTTGCGCGGATCCCCGCGTCAACTCCGTGTCAGAATCCAGCGTGATGACGTACTTCACCTTCGGCAGAATGGATAAATTTCCCGACTTCACCGGGAACGGGTCATATTTCCCCCGCAGAAACTGATTCAGGTCCATCAGCTTGCCGCGCTTCCGCTCCCATCCCATCCAGCCCTTTTCCCGCGGGTTGTACACCCGGTGGCGATGCAGGAAGAGGAAACTTCCCGCCTTCCTTCGCGTATACCGTTCATTCAAATCATTGATTAGCTTCGAGCACAGCACTACTAATTCGTTTTCTTCCGGAGCAGGCTGGCGCGAATCGGGCAGGTCCGACAAAATGGCAAAATGTATATTCGGATCCTGGTTGCCGACGTACCGCACCTCCAACTCTTTCACCAGGTGACGCACTTGCTTCTCGTTGAGCAGCAGCGTCGGAATCGCCACCAAAGTAACGCAATCCTCCGGAATTCCCTCCGAATAATCCATCTTCGGCAGCATCACCGGTTCGAGCAGGTTGGTGGTCAAGTAATTCATGACCTCGACCGCGGCCTGCGAACTCGGGATCGCCAGAATTAGCAAAGACAGCAGGATTTCGCCCAACGGCGTGCTGGGCGGCGTCAACAGCCACAACACACCGCTCATAATGATGAGCGCCAGCACGGCGATCCCCACCAGCAGGAATCGATCCGGATTCATTCGCAGCGAGATTCTCACCTGTTCCGCGAAAGTAGGGTGGTAGGCAACGCGCTGGCGCAAAATCGGCGCACCCTCGGCCACCAGGTAGTAGCCAATGTGTGCCTCCCGCAAGCCGATCTTTGGGTCCCGATACGTGCGCGCCTCCGCTTCCCGCGCCAACGCAAGCGCCGTTCGGGCCACATCCATCTCGCTCTGATCCGAACGCAGCGCAATTTGCGCTACTTTCTCGCGATACTGGTTTTTCGTCTCCGCATCCATGAAGGTGAAAGCGCACGCTGGATCCTGCCGAAGAATGCTGTCAAACGGCAGCAGTGATTCAATCTCTTCCTTCCAGGATGTCTGCGACACGTAGCGGAAGATGCGGATATAAGGAGGGATCCGCTTGGATCCAGCCGTGATCGGAGCCGCTACCGCCGCCTTGCCATGCGCTGCGATCGTCTCCAGCAATAGCAATTCCAGAGACGGAACCAGCGCCCCAATCTCATGAAATTTGAGCGGTGTGTGCTCCTCAAAGGCCTTACAGAATTCCGTGAACTGCTCTTTTGTAAAAGTTGTATCGACAACGTTGAGAAATCCCAGCGCTATCGCCATGACCCGCGGCAGAATATCCACTTTGTTCGATACCACCGGGAGCGTGCTCTTCCCTCCCAGATCGTTCGCCAAAGCCTTCCCCGCGAGCAAAAGCTGCTGATCATTGTCCCGAAGCCAGCGGATATCCTCCGAAGGCTTGCCCTTGCCAAAAGCCTCTTTCACTCCTTCGAACAACGACTCGAACGCCTCGGACAGCCGCTCGCAACGCTCCGAAAACATTTCACCCGCATCGCGATCCGGCAGCCAACTCAGGTTAGCGGCGAGCTCGGTCGCGGCCTGGCGCAAGGCCTGCAATTCGGCGGCATCCGCTTTACCCTCGCCCGGAATTTGAACGACGTTAGAGGATCGCTCTTCCTGGCCGACATCGCCGCCCGCGTGACCCACAACGCCGTTCGCCTGGATGTCTGAACCCATAAAGTTCACTCAACTCGAGGGTGCCCCACCCTTCTCGCGTATTTTGCGAGAGGATGGGGATTTTGACGTCCGCATCGATAACAAGCGACCTCGAAGACTGACCTCACCTAACGGTAACTGGCCGCCTGCAACTCAAACATCTCAGCGTACCGTCCCCCGATGCTGGTCAAATACTCGTGATCTCCCTCTTCCGCGATCTTCCCATTCTCCAGCACCACGATCCGATCCGCCATCCGCACCGTAGAAAACCGGTGCGAGATGAAAACCGCCATCTTCCCCGCGGTCAACTCCGCAAACCTTTGAAACACTTCATACTCACTGCGCGCGTCCAAAGCCGACGTAGGCTCATCCAGAATCAGCAACTGCGCGTCCCGAAGATAAGCCCGCGCCAGAGCTACTTTCTGCCACTCGCCGCCTGACAGATCCACTCCGGTTTCAAACCGCCGGCCCAGCATCTGATCGTATCCTGACGGTCCGAGCTTTGCGACAACCTCATTCGCCATGCTTTTCCGCGCTGACTCCTGTAACTTCTGCAGATTATCCAGCAACTCGATCCGCCCTACCGCGATGTTTTCCCGCGCCGTCATCTCGTAGCGCATGTAATCCTGAAAGATGACTCCGATCTCTTTATAAAGATCGTCCAGGTCATACTCCCGCAGATCGATCCCATCCAGCAGAATCCTTCCTTCCACCGGATCGTACAGCCGAGTTAGCAGCTTGACGATCGTAGTCTTCCCTTCTCCGTTCTCTCCAATCAGCGCCACGCGCTCGCCAGGCCGCAAAGCAAAATTCAACCCATTCAGTACCATGCGCGAGCTACCCGGATAACGGAACGAAACGCCCTCGAATTCGAAACCACGTGTTATCGGACGCGGCGCCGGCAATGCATTCGGCTTCGACCGGATAGTCGGCTTCATGTCAAAGAACGCAATCAGATCCGTGAGAAACAAAGCCTGGTCCGCAATGGTCGACAAAGTCGAAAACGTCTGCTGTAAGTTCGAACTGGCATCCCGAATCGCGTTCGCCAGAAACGTCAACGTGCCCAGAGTAAAGACACCCGTAACCGTCCGCCATACAGCGTAAATGTAAGCCGTGTAATACCCGGCCGTGCCGATCGCCGACAGCAGGGACCCGGCCACCCCCTTCTTCCTGGCCAGCGCTATGTCTTCTTCATAAACCTGGTCCGAAAGCCTCTTGAATTTGGCAGTCAAAAAATCTTTCAAGCCAAACAGCTTCAACTCCTTCGCCGCTTCCTTGCTTCCGCCCAGAATTCGCAGATAGTCCAATTGCCGCCGCACTGGAGTCTGCCGGAAATTCTTGGCGTATCCCAAAAAGGCAAAATGTGTCTCGCCCACAAACGCCGGAATCACGCCCACAATAAGGAGGAGGAGCAACCATGGCGAAAACAGCATGATCGAAACCGACAAAGTCACCGTAGTGATAACCTGCTGCAACAGCCGCCCCATGGCTTGGATCATGTACAGCCGGTCGGTCGCCTGCACCCGCGCCCGTTCCAGCCGGTCGTAAAAAACCGGGTCTTCATAGGCAAGCAAATCGAGGCTGGCCGCGTGCTCCATCACCCGCACGCTGATGTAGTTCATGTACTTCCCAGCCAGCAGCGCGTCGGTGTAATCAATCACCCGACCCACGAGCCCTTGAGCCAGAGCCAAGGCAAACTCGGCCGCAACCAGCCACCACAAGTAATTCGTGATCGGCTGATGAGTAGTAACAATCCGGAAAATAGCGTCAATGATGAGCTTCGAAACCCAGAACAGCGCAGGAGGCAGTAGTGAAACCACTATTCTGGCGAGCAGTCCCATGATGACCACCGCCCGCCCCGATTCCCACACGTAGTGCAGCACCGTCGGCACGTTGCGTAGAGCCGACAGCCGGTCCCGCCATCCGCTCCAGAATTGAGGTGCTTCCTTCACGACTGCATCTCGAGCTGCCAGAGGAAGTTCGGCCCCGCCCGCTGAATTTGACCCGGCAAGCGATTGTGCCTAGTTTACAGAATAAAAGCCGGCTCCCCAAGGACATCCCTTGGATGATAAAAAGGTCTCCCCGGTTGGGCGCACCGTGCTAAACCACTGCCTGCCCCATCTCCTCGCGCGCAGTTGGGGGGTGAGAGTTCGGGATTTCGCGGCAGCACCCAGGCCGGTCTCTATCCCGGTATGGCCCTCACGCAACTAATTTGTATCTTTCCTCTCTATCCTTCGACAGCTAAAATTTCCTTGCTCACGACATCTATGATCAAACTCTGAGAGGAGTTCCATGCGTAGTTCTCAGGCGCTCTTACTTGTCCTGCTGGCGTGCCCGCTTTCCGCGACGGCGCAAATCGACGAAATTATTAAGAAAGTCGACGATTCCCTGCAGCAGCGCAATACTTCGGGCCTAAGCGACAACAAAATCATCGCCGGACTCAAGCAAGCTCTCCAGCTCAGCACCACAAGAGCGGTGGCCGTGATTGGCCGCCCCGATGGATTTCTGAAGAACGATGCCATCAAGATAGCTCTTCCACCGAGGCTGGAGACGGTCGGCCGAGGCCTCCGTTTCATCGGGCTGGGCAGCAAAGTGGACGAACTTGAAGTAGGAATGAATCGAGCCGCCGAACAAGCCACTCCGCAAGCCAAACGAATCTTCCTTGCTGCCCTGAAGAAGATGACCTTCGACGACGCCCGACACATCCTCACCGGCAACGATACCGCCGCCACGGACTATTTTAAGCGCACCAGTACTCCCGACCTGACCAGCGCTTTCGCCCCTATCGTTCACACGTCGATGCAAAGGGTCGGCGTAGTTGGGCAGTATGACCGCTTCATCCAGACCGCACCCGGCGGTGCGGCCATGGCCAATGAATTTGATCTTGATAAATACGTCGTTGGCAAGACCTTGGATGGCCTCTTTTACATGCTGGGGGAAGAAGAAAAGAAAATACGCAAAAACCCCGCAGCCCAAACCACCCAGCTATTGAAGCAAGTCTTCGGTAGAACGAAGTAAAACCAAGGCCGCTGCTCGAGTCACAAACTCCTCCGGGTTGCCCCACACTTCTCGCGCTTTTG
>Ga0068856_100005040_pt1 | contig 13076 bp, 9 predicted proteins | sample KBSCornC62_FD_66595 | JGI IMG/M metagenome (GOLD analysis project Ga0068856, IMG submission 66595) | Corn rhizosphere microbial communities from Kellogg Biological Station, Michigan, USA - KBS Corn C6-2 | ecosystem: Host-associated > Plants > Roots > Rhizosphere > Soil ...
GCCGCTCGCATCGAAGCTCCGGAAGCGCGACGCGAGCGTCACGCGGTGGCCCGCGAGCCGCAACGCGTCGAGCAGCGCGTTCGCGAGCGCGCGATCGCCGGAAGGCACCGGATGATCGGGCGCCTTCAGCGGCGCGTAGAACGCGATGTTCACGCGTGCGCGAGACAGAACGAAAAACGCTCCGCCAACCGGTCGGCGCCGCCGTCGAGCGAGAAGTGCCCCGTGGTCCGCTCGAATCCCGCTTCGCCGAGCGCGTGACGCAACTGCGGGTCGGCAATGAGCCGCGTCAGCGCCGACGCGAGCTCGTCGGCCGCGCGCGGCGCCACGAGCAAACCGGTCTCGCCGTCGACGATCAGCTCGGGAATGCCCGACACGCGCGTCGACACGCAGGCAAGCCGCTGGCTTTGCGCCTCGAGCAGCACGTTCGGCAACCCGTCGCGGTCGCCGTCGCTCGCGATCCGCGACGGCAGCACGAATACGTCGGCGGCCCGGTACGCGCCGAGCACGACCGCGTGCGCCTGCGGACCGAGCCAGCGGATCCGCGCGTCGATGCGCAACTCCCGTGCGAGCGCCTTCAGCATCGGCAGCTGCGGACCGTCGCCGACATGCAGCAGTTGCCAGTGCCGTTCCGGCGGAATGCATGCGAGCGCGCGCAGCAGGTCGTCGAAACCCTTCTTGTCGACCGCGCGGCCAACGGCGAGCAGCGTGACCGGCGAGCGTTCGTTGCGGCCGTCCGCCGACGAGCGCGTGCGCGACGGCGCCGGAAAGCGCGAGGTGTCGATGCCGTGATAGACGAGGTCGACGTTGCCGGCGTGCGGCGCGAGCTCGCGCAGATGCGATGCATTGCACGACGTGCACGTGGCGACGAACGTGCACTCGGCGAGCTTCTCGCGCTTCTCCCATTCGGGAAGCGTCCAGATGTCCTTTGCGTGCGCCGAAACGCTCCATGCGAGCCCGCGCAGCATGGCCGCGTAACGGGCGACCGACGCCGGCGTATGCAGGAAATGCGCGTGCAGATGCGCGACGTCCGCCGGCAGCTCGGTCGCGAGCACGAGCGCCTGCCCGAAGCGGCGCGCCCGATTGCGGGTCCGGTCGCGCCGGAAGTCGCGCCGCCATGCCGAGACCGCCTTCGCGTAACCGGGCAGCCTGCGGGCCTTGCTCCATGCGCGAAGCACGCGCAGCGGCCCGTGATGCAGGTACTCGGGAAGATAGGTAACGCGCGCCTTGATCTCGCCGTGCAGCGGGTGCGTCGCGCGATCGGTCGGCCGCCGCAGCGAGAAGAGCGCGAGCGAAAAGCCGCGCCGCTCGAGCGCGAGGAGTTCCTGCGCGACGAACGTCTCCGAAAGCCGCGGATAGCCCTTCAGCACGACCGCGATCGAGCCGCGGCCTTCGGAACTCGCGATCGGATGCGTTGCCGGATGGAAAGCGGTCTGCACGTCGCGCGCGGCGAGGCGTCTCGGAACGGGTTGGGATGCTACTATCATCGGCGAACGAGCGCCGTCGCGGCAAGTGCCTCGCGGCAGGGCGCGCGACGCATCGTTCCCGCAAGACGGCATGGACCGCTCCCTCTTTCGCTACATCCTTCGTCATACCTGGCGCGACCAGGCCTTCCTGCTCGTGCTGACGACGATCAGCTTTCCGCTGATCTACGTCAATCTGGAGCTCCCGAAGCGGATCGTCAACAACGCGATCCAGGGCAAGCACATCCCGGACACGTTTCTCGGGTTCCACGTCACGCAGGTTTCCTACCTGATGGCGCTGTCGTTCCTGCTGCTCGCGCTGATAACGATCAACGGCGCGCTCAAGTACTGGATCAACGTCTACTCGGGCGTCGTCGGCGAGCGGACGCTGCGCCGGATGCGCCACGACCTCTACCGGCTCGTGATGCGCTTCCCGCTGCCGCAGTTCAAGACGATGTCGGCCGGCGAGATCCTGCCGATGATCGTCGCGGAGACGGAGCCGGTCGGCGGCTTCATCGGCGAATCGATCGTGCTGCCGATCTTCCAGGGCGGCCTGCTCGTGACGTACGTGCTGTTCATCTTCATGCAGGATCCGTGGCTCGGCCTCGCCGCCATTGCGCTGTGGCCGCCGCAGATGGTCGTCATTCCGCGGCTGCAGCGCAAGATCAACCTGCTGTCGAAGGAGCGCACGCAGACGGCGCGGCAACTCTCGGACAGGATCGGCGAATCCATCGCGGGTTTCGCCGAGATACGCGGCAACGATACCAACGAGCTCGAGCGCGCGGACATCAGCGACCGTCTCGGCAAGATCTATCACATCCGCTACGACATCTACCGGCGCAAGTATTTCGTCAAGTTCCTGAACAACTTCCTCGCGCAGATCACGCCGTTCTTCTTCTATTCTGTCGGCGGCTACCTCGTCATCCGCGGCAACCTGTCGATCGGCGCGCTCGTCGCCGTCATCGCCGCGTACAAGGACATCCTGAACCCGTGGAAGGAGCTCCTGAACTGGTATGCGACGAAGGAGGACGTGCGGATCAAGCACGAGCAGATCGTGTCGCAGTTCGAGCCGCCGGGACTGCTCGACCCGAGGCTTCTCGAGGAAGCGCCGGAGGCCATTCCGCCGCTCACCGGCGACATCACGGCGCACGGATTGAGCTACAGCGAAGGCGGCGTCCACAGCCGGATCGACCGCCTCTCGTTCAAGATCGCGCACGGCGAGCACGTCGCGCTCGTCGGCAACGGCAACAGCGGCCGCGACGACCTCGCGCATCTTCTCGCGCGGCTCGAGCTGCCGACCGGCGGACGCCTCGAGATCCATAACGTCAACCTGGCGGAGGTCCCGCAGGCCATTCCCGGACGCCGGATCGCCTATGCGTCGCAGAACGCGCACCTCTTCACGGGCACGCTCGCGCACAACCTGTTCTATGGCCTGAAGCATCGGCCCGTTCACCCGCCCGTCTACGACGAGGAGGGCGAGCGGCTCGCGCAGCGGCGGCTTCGCGACGCGGTCGCCGCGGGCAACAGTCCGTTCGACATCCGCGCCGACTGGATCGACTACGAACTCGCCGGGGTTGCGGATCGGGCGGAGCTCGTGTCGGCGGCCGTGCGGATGCTGAAGCTCGTCGAGATGGAGCGCGAGGTGATCGGCTACGGCTTCGCGAGCGCGACCGATCCGAACCGCCATCCCGAGCTTGCGGCGAAGGCCGTCGCGGCGCGTGCCCATGTCCGCGAGCGTGTGGTGCGCGAGCACCTCGAAGGCGCCGTCGAATTCTTCGACCGCGACGCGTATTTCGCGAACATGAGCATCGCCGAGAACATCCTGTTCGGCACGCCGCGGCGCGCCGATTTCCGGCCTGCGGCGCTCGCCTACAACCCGGCGGTCGTGCAGTTGCTGCAGGACGTCGGTGTCCTGAACGAGTTGTACGAGGCCGGCGCGAAGGTCGCGGCGCTGATGGTCGAGCTGTTCGCCGACGTCGCCGCCGACAGCACGCTCTTCGAGCAGTACAGCTTCATCACCCCGGAAGACCTGCCCGAGTTCCGCGCGCTGCTCGCGCGCATGGGGCGCCGGGGTCTCGAGGCGGTGTCCGACCGCGACAAGGCGCGGCTGCTTGCGCTGACGCTGCGCGCGGTCAAGGCGCGTCACCGCCTCGGCGTGATGGACGAGTCGATGCCCGAGCGCATCGTCAAGGCGCGGGGCGAGTTCCGCAAGCGCTTCGGGGAGAGCGGCGTCGTCGAGTTCTTCGACGTCGACCGTTACAGCGCCGCACTCTCGGTGCAGGACAACATCCTCTTCGGCCGTGTCGCCTACGAACAGGCGAGCGCGCAGGGTCGCATCAGCGCGCTCGTGCGCGACATCGGGTTCGAGGAAGGCATATCCGACGAGGTCGTGCGCATCGGCCTCGAGTTCGACGTCGGCAATGCCGGCTCGCGCCTGTCGTACTCGGAGCGCCAGCGCGTCGCGATCGCGCGCGCGCTGCTCAAGAATCCCGACGTGCTCGTGTTCAACGAGCCGACATCCGGCCTCGACCCGGGCCTCGAGGTGCGCGTTCTGCGCGCGGTGCTCGGGTGGGCGAAGGGGCGCACCGTCCTATGGTCGCTTTCGCGGCCCGAGCTCGCGCGCGAGTTCGACCGCGTGCTCGTGTTCGCCGAAGGCCAGCTGGTCGAGGAAGGTCGCTTCGACGAGCTGCACCGCGAAGGCAAGGCGCTCGCGCAACTCGTCGCCTGACCTGTTTCGCCAACGCACGGCATTGCGTGCACGGTCTTCGGGCATTAGGATGCCGCACCGCCAGGCGGTCGTCGGCCCTTCGCCTTCGAGCCGGCGTTTCGTTCATCGCGGTTGCGCGCCTGGACGACCATTTCGGGAGACGTGATGTCGATGCAACGGCGCAGCTGCTCGTGTTCTGGATTCCCTTCTCGTCGCAATTTCCTCGGCACTTCGCTCGGAGTCGCGGCGGCCGCGATCGTGGGCACCGCCGTGACGAGCGAAGTCGCATTCGCCGGGTCGCTTTCGAAGGCGCAACGCGACAAGATGACGCCGGACCAGATCCTGGCGCTGATGAAGAAGGGCAACAAGCGCTTCGCGAGCGGACAACGCCAGGACCACAACTACCTCAGGCAGCAGCGCGAAAGCGCCAAGGGACAGTATCCGGCCGCGGTGCTTCTGAGCTGCATCGACTCGCGTGCACCCGCCGAGACGATCATGGACCTGCGCATCGGCGACGTCTTCAACAGCCGAATCGCCGGCAACATCTCGAACCCGGACATCCTGGGCAGCATGGAGTTCGCCTGCAAGGTCATGGGCGCCAAGGTCGTGCTCGTGATGGGTCACACGTCGTGCGGCGCGATCAAGGGCGCGATCGACAACGCGGAGCTCGGCAACCTGACGGCCCTGCTCGCCAAGATCAAGCCCGCCGTCGAGGCGACGCAGTATGCCGGCGAGCGGAGCGCGAAGAACTACGCGTTCGTCGACATGGTGGCGCGCAAGAACGTCGAGCTGACGATGGCGGCCATCCGCCGCGACAGCCCGGTTCTCGCGGGCATGGAATCGAGCGGCGCGATCAAGATCGCCGGATCCATGTACAACCTCGAGACCGGCGTGATCGACTTCTTCGCGTAACGCCGCAACCCGCGCGCGGCATTCGTCGCGTCTGCCGCTACGAATCCCGCGCGCGTTCGCAGGTGAAGGCGCGAAGCCAGTCGCGGGTGCAATCGCCGATCTCGCGCAGCACGTCTTCGTCGGTCCTGCCCGACGATTTCGGGACGTGAAAGCCGTGATCGGCGCCGTCGAGCCAATGCATCCGGAAGTTGTCGCGAAGCCGCTTTACCACGGCATCCATCAGGTCGCGCCGGCACAACGTGTCGCGCGTGCCGTTCAGGCACAGCGTGGGCACGGCGATGCTGCCAAGGTGCTCATCGCGCAGCCGCTCGGGCTTGCCTGCAGGATGCAGCGGATATGCGAGCAGCAACAAGCCGTCGCAGACGACGCCTTCAGCGACGAGCATCGAAGCGGCGCGGCCGCCCATCGACCGGCCGCCGAGAATCAGCGGCGCTCGCGGCGCTTCTGCGCGGAGGCAGGCCGCGACGTCGGCGATCCGCGCCTTCAGCACCGGCATCGGATCCGGGCGGCGACTGCCCCGTTCGGTGTACGGAAAGTTGAAGCGGACGACGCGCAGGTCGCGCGCCTCGAGGACGCCGGCGAGCGCCGTCATGCCGCGGTCGTTCATGTTGCCGCCGGCGCCGTGCGCGAGCGCCAGGATCGGTTGCGGACCAATCACCGATACGGATCCGCCGCGTCGCGCAGTCCGTCGCCGAAGAAATTGAAGGCAAGGATCACGACGATCACAGGGACCACGGGCAGCATCAGCCACGGATAGAGCGCGACGACGTTGACGTTCTGCGCGTCGTTCAGCAGCACGCCCCAGCTCGTGATCGGCGGCCGCAGGCCGATGCCGAGGAACGACAGCGCCGTCTCGCCGAGGATCATGCCCGGGATCGACAGCGTCGCCGACGCGATCAGGTGGCTCATGAAGCCGGGCAGCAGATGGCGTCCGATGATGCGGCTGGGTTTCGCGCCCATGAGACGCGCCGCGGTCGTGTAATCCTCCTCGCGCAGTGCGAGAAGCTTCGAGCGCACCGCACGCGCGAGACCGGTCCAGTCGAGCAGCGCGAGGATCGCCGTGATGCCGAAGTAGATCAGCACCGGGCTCCACGTGACCGGCAGCACGGCGGAGAGCGCCATCCAGAGCGGCAGCTCGGGGAACGAGCGGATGACCTCGATCAGCCGCTGCACCGCCGTGTCGATCCAGCCGCCGTAATAGCCGGCGATGCCGCCGATGACGAGCCCGAGCGTGAACGAGAGCGCGATGCCGAGCAGTCCGATCGTGAGCGAGATGCGGGCGCCGTACAGGATCCGCGAGAACATGTCGCGGCCGAGCCGGTCGGTTCCGAGCAGGAAAAAGTTGCCGTCCTGCGCCGGGCACACGACATGGAACGACATGTCGACGATGCCCCAGAAGCGGTACGGGTCGCCCGAGCAGAAGAAGCGCAGCGGCCGCGGCTGCGTGCGGTCCGGCGTGTACACGCGCCGCAAATTCTTCATGTCGAGCGACTTTTTCTGCGCGTAGACGAACGGCCCGATGAAATGGCCATCGTGAACGAGGTGCATGGGCGATGGCGACGCGTAGATGAAGTCGGTGTGCCGCGCGTGCAGGTTATAAGGCGCGAGGAACTCGGTGACGAGCGTCGAGCCGTACATCACGAGCAGGATCACGGCGGATACGACGGCGACGCGGTGGCGGCGGAACTTCCACCACATCAGCTTCCATTGCGACGCGAGATAGAAGCGCTCCTGCTCGGGCGAGAGCTCGAGCGCCGAGCCGGGTTCGAACGGCTCCGTCGAGACGTAGTGATCGACGTTGCCTGCAGCCGGCGGCAGCTCGAGCGTGCTCATCGCGCGACGCCGCCCGTGAGCCGTATCCGCGGATCGAGCGCGACGAGCGCCAGGTCCGAGACCAGCACGCCGACGACGATCAGCAACGCGAGGAACATCAAAAACGTTCCGGCGAGGTACATGTCCTGGCTCTTGAGCGCGTTCAAGAGCATCGGGCCGGTCGTCGGCAGCGACAGCACGACCGCGGTGATCTCGGCGCCCGAGATGATGTGCGGCAAAAGGCTCCCGATGTCGGAGATGAAGAAGTTGAGCGCCATCCGCAACGGATACTTGCGCAGCACCTTGCCCGGCGGCAGGCCCTTCGCGCGCGCGGTGACGACGTACTGCTTCTGCAATTCGTCGAGCAGGTTGGCGCGAAGCCGGCGGATCATCCCGGCCGTTCCGCTGGTGCCGATCACGATGACCGGGATCCAGCTATGCTCGAGCACCGATTTCACCTTCTCGAGCGTCCATGGCTTGCCGATGAACTCCGGGTCCATCAGGCCGCCGATCGTCGTGCCGAACAGCACGTTGGCGACGTACATCATCACGAGCGCCAGCATGAAGTTCGGGATCGCGATGCCGAGGAAGCCCACCAGCGACAGCCCGTAGTCGCCCCAACTGTACTGGTGCGTTGCCGAGTAGATGCCGATCGGGAACGCGACGCACCACGTGAAGAGGATCGTCACGAACGAGACGATGATCGTCAGGAGCATCCGGTCGCCGATCACCTTCGTGACCGGCATGTTGAACTCGAACGAGTAGCCGAAGTCGCCGTGCAGCATGCCCCCGACCCAGCGCACGTACTGCTCGGGGATGGGCTTGTCGAGGCCGTAGTACTCGCGCAGGAACGCAACCTTCTGCTGGTCGACCGACTCGCCCTGCGCCTGCAGCTCGGCGATGTAGCTCTCGAGGTAGTTGCCGGGCGGAAGCTGGATGATCGTGAAGACGATGATGCTGATCGCGAAGAGCGTCGGGATCATCATCAGCACGCGCTTGCCGACGTATAGCAGCATTCAGCGTCCCTCGGTGTCGAACCAGAACGCGTCGACGTTGTACATGCCGAAGTACGCGCCGGGGTCCCAGCTGAAGATGCCGTCCGCCGGGACGTTGCGCAGATCGTCGCTGACGACGACCGGCTGCAGCGCGTGCGTCACCGTGCCGATCGTGTAGACCTGCTCGGCGTGAATGGCGAGCATCTCGAGCCACACGCGCTCGCGTTCGCTGTCGTCGCTCGCGCGGCGCCACTCGCCGTACAGGCCGACGAGCTTCACGACCTCGGGCAGCTCGGGCTTCTCGCCACCCTTGCGGTTCTGCTCGTAATACTGGCCCCACATCGGCCATTCGAGCTGCTCCTGCGTCGTCGGCGCGAGCTCGGACGGGCTCATCTCCGGCGTCGGCACGCCATTCGACAGCCCGTAGAACACCGACATCATCGACTTGCCCGAAAACACGCGCTTGCGAAATACCTCGCGCTGCGACGGCCGCGCGAACATCGCGATGCCGAGCTGGCGCCACGTGTCGCGAATCAGCTCGAGGACGTCGGTCTCCTCGGAGCTCTCGCCCGCGGTGTCGATGATGAGCTCCATCGGCCGTCCGTCGGGCAGCAGCCGGAGGCCGTTGTCGTCGCGCTTCGTGAGGCCGATCGCATCGAGAAGCGCGTTCGCGCGCTTCGGATCGAACGTGGACCACGCGGTGCGAAACTGCGGGCGGAACAGCGGGCTTCGCGGCAGTACGGTATTGGCGGATTCCTGACCGAGCCCGAAGTAGACGACTTCGTTGATCTCGTGGCGATCGATGCCGAGCGACAGCGCGCGGCGGAAGCGCACGTCGCGCATCAGCGTCCGCCAGACCGGATCTTCGACGTTCAGGTTCGGATACAGCGCGACCTGCGAGCCGAGCGCCTTTTCCCAGAGGTACACGCGATAGTGGTTGCGGGTCTCCGACTGCTTCAGGAACGTGTAATTGTCGAAGCGCAGGTAGCGCGCCTGCAGGTCGACGCTGCCGGCGCCGGCGCGCGCCGGAATCAGCTTGTCGTCGGTGATGTTGACGATCACGCGGTCGATGTAGGGAAGCTGGCGGCCCATCCGGTCGACGCGATGGAAATACGGATTGCGCACGAGCACGAAGCGCGTCGTCGGCAGCGGCGTCGTGTTGATCCACGGCTCGAGCGTCGGCAGGTCGGGGTTGTCGTTTCGAAACTGCTCGTCGAGCTTCTGATAGAGGCCCGCCCAGTTGCGCGAGCCGGCGGCGACGGCGCGCGCATTCGCCTTCTCGAGCCCGACGTATTTCGCATGGAACTGCTTCAGGTAATGCGCGGGGCGATAGATGAAGAGCGGGCTCGGCCCGGCGAGCGCCGTCAGGAATTGCGGATTCGGCTCGTCCCACGTGTAGCGGACGGTCGTGGCGTCGACTACCTCGAACTTCGGCGCGCGGTTGTCGACGAGCAGCGCGCGCGGCAATCCGAACGGCGACACATCCTTGTTGTTCGCGACGTCTTCCCAGTAATAGCGGAAGTCCTCGGAGGTGAACGGCTGCCCGTCCGACCACTTGTGCCCGCGGCGCAGGTGCAGCGTGAAGATCCGGTTGCCGACGTTGTCGAGGCTTTCCAGGATGTCGGGAACGAGCTGCAGCTTCTCGTCGTAGCCGATGAGCCGCGCATAACCGTAGACGACCATCATCCGGATGTCGCGGTCCTTCGCCATCAGCATCCGCAACTCGCCGCCGTAACGCCCGGTGGCCCACCCGGGGCGCGAGATGTCGACGACGCGCGGCGTCGCCGGCAGCCGCTGCGCGAGCGGCGGCAGCTTGCCGGCCGCGACGTCGGCAGCGAGCGACGGCGGCTCGTCGGCGGCGGCAGCCGACAGCGTGACCAGCATCATCGTTGCGAGCGCCAGCGCGCATCGTACGAGCAAGGACGTGCGCACGTTCATGCGGTCATCCGTTCGGATGCCGCGCGCGTTGACTGCATCCGCACCCGATGGCCGTCTCCAATGTCGACGAGCTCGCCGGCATTGGCGTCACTCCACCCGAATGGTTCAGGCCATTCGGCGGGACTGCGCGCGGCGCCGGCCTGCACGGCGCCGAGATCGAGCTTGCGGCCGAGGTCGGGGTAGGGGACCGCGGCAAGGAGTCCGAGCGTGTACGGATGCGTCGGATTGCGGAACAGCACCTCGCGCGGCGCGATTTCGACGATGCGGCCGCGGCACATCACCGCGATGTCGTCGGCGACGTAGTCGACGACGGCCAGATTGTGCGAGATGAAAAGATACGTGAGGCCAAGCTCGGCCTTCAGGTCCTTGAGCAGGTTCAGGATCTGCGCCTGGATCGACACGTCGAGCGCGGAGACGGGCTCGTCGCACAGGATCAGGTCGGGCGACAGCGCAAGCGCGCGCGCGATGCCGATCCGCTGGCGCTGCCCGCCCGAAAAGCTGTGCGGATAGCGGGAGAGGTAACGTGGATCGAGACCGACGAGCCGCATCAGCTCCTTCGCCATCTCCGCGCGGTAGTCGGCATCGCCAATGCCGTGGATCACGAGTGGCTCGCGCAGGATGTCGAAGACCGTCATTCGCGGCGACAGCGAGCTGAACGGATCCTGGAAGATGTACTGCACGCGGCGGCGGAACTGCATCAGCGTCTCGCCACTCGCCTTCGTCACGTCGATCGCGTGGCCGCGGTCGTTGTAGAGCACCTGGCCGTTGTCGGGCGTCATCGCCCGCATGATCACCTTCGACAGCGTCGTCTTGCCGCAGCCGCTCTCGCCAACGAGCCCGAAGCACTGCCCGCGACGGATCTCGAGCGACAGATCGTCGACGGCGCGGAACGGCGGGCCTTCGCGGCGCACCAGGAACCCGCTTGCGCGCTGCGCGAACGTCTTCACGACGTTGCGCACGCTCAGGTGGACGCCTTCGGCCTCGGCCGGCCACGGCTCGCGCATCTCGACGAGCGGACCCGCCTCGTAGTCGACGTTACGGACCGACACGAGCCGCTCGCCGGGCTTCATGTCGAAATGCGGCACGGCGCGGAGAAGCGCGCGCAGGTACGGATGCTCGGGACGCTCGAAGATCGCCTGCACCGGCCCCATCTCCATCACGCGGCCCTGGTAGAGCACGACGACCTGCTCGGCGACGTTCGCGACGACGCCGAGATCGTGCGTGATGATCAGCACCGCCATGCCGATCTCGGCCTGCAGCTCCTTGACGAGCGCGAGGATCTGCGCCTGGATCGTGACGTCCAGCGCCGTCGTCGGCTCGTCGGCGATCAGAAGCGACGGCCGGCACACGAGCGCCATCGCGATCATCGCCCGCTGGCGCAGCCCGCCGGAAAGCTGGAACGGGTACATGCGGAGCGCGCGGCGCGGATCCGGAAAGCCCACGTGCGAAAGCATCTCCTCGGTGCGCGCCATGCCCACGCGATGCCCGATCCGGTGATGCAGGAACAGCGCCTCGCTCACCTGGTCGCCGATCGTGTGCAGCGGCGACAGCGACACCATCGGCTCCTGAAAGATCATCGAGATGTGGCGCCCGCGGATGTGCCGCACCTTCCGGCCGTCCGGCGCCAGCCGCACGATGTCGGTCGGTCGCTCGCGCGTGTCGGGTGGCGTGAACAGGATCTGTCCCGAGGCGATCCGTGCGCTTGCCGGCAGGATGCGCATGATCGCCTGCGCCGTGATCGACTTGCCGGAGCCTGATTCGCCGACGAGCGCGAGCGTCGATCCGGGCGCGATCCGGAACGATACGCGGTCGAGCGCACGGATCCGGACGCCCCGTGTGTCGAAGTCGATCGACAGGTCGCGCACGTCGATCAGGTCAGCCACGCGGCGTCTCCGTCATCCGGTTCCCGCGTGTCCTGGCGCGTCGGGCACATTGCGAAAACCGTCGCAGGCCTTGCGCAACCGCAGCGCGTAGGGAAGGTTGCGCATCTCGAAGCGCAGCATGCCGCCGACGCGCGCCAGCATCGAGCGCTTGCGCGCAGGCGCGAGCGGCGGCACGTGGCGCGCGAGATCGACGTACCACGCCGGCGTCGCGCCGATGTCGTCGAGATCGAGCTCGAACGCCGCCGCGTGCTCGCGCAGCCCTTCGCCGAGCAGCGGATGCACGGGTTGCGTGACGAGCAGGTACTCGGCGACCGGCACTGCATTCTTCAGCATCCGGTGGACGACGATGACGTCGACGCCGGCAAGCTCGGTCATGTGCTTGACCTTCTGCACGGCGACGCCGCCGGCGTGGCCGACGAGCTTGATCTTGAGCTTCCCCGCCTGCTGGCAGCCATCGCACGGGCAAAGCGTATTGGTGCCGATGTCCGCGGCGCGCGCGTGGAACGCGCGGTAGATCGCCGCGGCGTGCTCGCCGATCGTCGGATCTGCCGGCCGGTCGCCCTGCGGCGCCGGCATGTAGAAGAACGCGGCGTCGCCTTCGAGCTTGGCGAGCTTGAGCGCGGGTGTCGCGGCGTCGATCACCGCCTCGAGCAGGTCGGCGATGATCTGCTGCGCGTGCGCGAGGCTCGTGTCGTGCATTTTCATGAACCGCGTGTAACCCGCGATGTCCGCGATCAGGAGCAGCGTGGGCTGGATGGCCATCGGTTCAGGCGTGAAAAGGAATGTCGGTGTCTTCAACCCGTATACACGGGCGCGGGCTGCGTGAAGAACGCGTGCAGGATGTGATAGACGAGCCGGTAGTTCTTCTGCTGGAAGCTCGCGTGTGAGATGCCCGGCATGACGGCGAACTGCTTGTCCGGGTTCGGGAGGCGGCGGAAAAACGCGAGAAGGTCGTCGAAGGCCGCGATGCCGTCGTACTGGCCCCGCATCAAAAGCGTCGGCACCGTGATCTTCGCGGGATCGACGATCGGCAGCTTCGAGCACATGTCGACGTAGCTGCCGTTCGGCATCGAGTCGTCGAGCGCGAGGATCGCGTCGGCGAACGCGTCCACGACGCGCGGCTCGGCGCAGTCGGGATGATCGCGCGCGAAGATCGACTGCACGAAGGCGCGGTCGATCGGCCGCCGGTTGCGCGCGCGGAACTCCGGAAGCTTCGTGCGGCGCTGCGCAAGCGTCGGCGCGCCTTCGCCGGTCCAGACGAACGCGTCGAGCGCGAGCCGCGCGACGCGCTCAGGGTGCCGCTGCGCGAACAGCGCTGCTCGGAGCGCCCCCGACGAGATCCCGTACGCCATCACGCGCTCGATGCCGC
>Ga0068856_100005041_pt1 | contig 13076 bp, 15 predicted proteins | sample KBSCornC62_FD_66595 | JGI IMG/M metagenome (GOLD analysis project Ga0068856, IMG submission 66595) | Corn rhizosphere microbial communities from Kellogg Biological Station, Michigan, USA - KBS Corn C6-2 | ecosystem: Host-associated > Plants > Roots > Rhizosphere > Soil ...
TCCGTAAACCGCACATCCGAAGTGGATACTGTATCGGCCTTTTTTTGAAAAGCCGCAGCGCTGTTGCTGTCTGCAAATGAGAAAATAAAGAACGCAGCTATTAAACAAAACGCTATTCTTATGGCATTCCTTGTTTTGGACGATGTCATTTCTTTCGGCTAAACTTATTTACCTAGTGGAATAGTGAAATCGACATCCTCGGGAGGGAGACATTTATGATCGTTACAGGTCATAAACTCCAACTGGCCCTTTACAGCTTTGGCGTTCGGCGAATTAAGTTTCACCTTTTGCTGAAAGGTTACTGTATTTTCAAAATAGGATACATCCATTTTGAAAGCTTCTTCATACTTGCTGATAGGGGTCGGCTCAGCAGTTTTGCCAATAACAGCATATTCTTTTGACGCCGTAAAAGTGAACGAAGTCTTGATTGGGCCGCCATCCTTTACATTCTGTGAATATATATGCCATCCCGGCTGAATGGTTGCACGAAGGAACACAACCGCCTCCTTATTACTTATCTTTTTGGCCGCATATGACCATTTCACAGGTTTTTCAATTTGGGCAAAAGCCGCAGTGCCTATCATCAGCACAGCTATCAAAAGCAAAATTCGTTTCATTTTTATGTTTATTAGTTCAGTTGTTCATTAGTTTATTGGTCCTTTCCAGTTCATTATGGCCTTTTCAAAACAATGCCACCAATGAACTAATGAGCCAGTGAACCAATGATACATTATATCATTTATTCAAGAATTCAATTTCTTTAAAGCCAAACTCCATGTTTTTTTCGCCGGCATTAACTATAAGAAGTCCGTTTTCCTTAACTCCTTTGATGACCCCTTTAAAAGCTGTCGTCGATTCAGTACCACTAAACGGAATTTTAGACCTGAAATTATGCTCCTCGTTTAACCAGTATAGTCGACTTAAATACTCGTTCCTTACATGGTCAAACTGTCCGGCTTTGAGCTTCAGATATTCCGCTTCAATATTTTTACAAATCTCTGATAATAAAAATTTCAAATCATAATCCCTGTGTAAGATTTGTTTTACTGACATTGCGTTGGCAGCTTCGGGCGGAAAAGCTTCCTGGTTTATATTTAAACCGATGCCGATTACCGAACTTTTTATTTGTGTTCCCTGGAGTGAATTCTCGATCAAAATACCGCCCAATTTTCCATGTTCAAAATATAAGTCGTTGGGCCACTTGATTTTAAATTTTTTCCCCAGTATAGGTGTTAACGCATTAGCAACGCCCAGGCTTATCGCCCGCGTCAAATCAAATTGTTGGGACACCGGCAGAAAAGCCGGTTTTAAGTAAATGCTAAAAGTTAAATTTTTGCCCGGCTCGCTATGCCATCGATTGCTTTGTTGCCCCCGGCCAGCATACTGGCTTTCTGCCATAATGACCGTACCTTCGGGAACTGGCTTAGAATTTGACAATAAATTCTTTAAAAAATCATTTGTGGAATCGACGCGTTGAATTGTGATTAAATTTTGTCCAACAAATAATCCCGAAAATATGTTATTTTGCAAAGTATAATATGTATAAACCAAAAGCGTTCAAAACTAATTCTTTTTGATGGTAAAAAACAAAGGGGTAAAGGAATCCGCTTATCTTTCCGAATTGGCCATATATGGCATGCAGGAAAAAAAGGGGAATGAGATAGTGAGGTTAGACCTTCGTAATATATTTAGTTCGGTATCTGATTATTTTGTGATTTGCCACGCCGACTCGGCCACCCAGGTAAAAGCCATAGCAAACAGCGTAGAAGAGGAAATTTTTAAAGCGACCAGGCAGGAACCCTGGCGCAAAGAAGGCCTTGAATATGGCGAATGGATATTGCTCGATTACATTGATGTGGTAGTGCACATTTTCAGAACCGATAAACGAGAATACTACGGAGTTGAGGACTTGTGGGGAGACGCCGATATTAAATATTACAAAAGCGCCTAAACTAATTACGTCACACAATTGCGCAGATACGCGTCTAGCCGATACTCCTATTTTAAAAAATGTTGATTTAAGTTGAGCTTTAAAGAAATGAAAGATAGTAAACCAGATAGTCCAAAACCTATACGAAAAATAACCGGTAAAAAGCCGTCGGCCAAACCGCCCAAATTTAATATCATGTGGCTTTACGCCATTGTAATCATGATATTGCTGGGTGTTGGCTACTTTTCGAACGGTAACAGTGCCGAACAGATTACTTACCAGTTCTTCGAAACCAATATCCTGAAGAACCACGATGTACAAAAATTGCAGGCCTATAAAAATGGCGACCTTATAACCGTTGATGTTTTTATCAAACCCGAGGCACTCAAAAGCCGGCCGGATATTTATAAAAGTGTTCAAAATCAGAGAACCATTACCGGTGCACCAAGCAACGGACCGCAATATTATTTTACCTATGCTTCGTACGAAACCCTGAACCAGCAAATCAATGCTGCCGAAAAGGAGTTTGGCTTTACTGAAAACGATAGAGTACAGATAGATTATACGCAGCAAAACAGCATCCTTTCGAATGTACTGTTCCAGGGCGTAATCATGATATTACTGTTTGCAGCGGTATGGATCTTTATCATGCGCCGCATGTCTGGTGGCAGCGGCGGCGGACCAGGCGGCCAGATATTTAATATCGGCAAATCAAAAGCCACCCTGTTCGATAAAGAGGCTCAGGTTTCGGTTACTTTTAACGACGTAGCCGGCCTCGAAGAAGCAAAACAGGAAGTAATGGAGATTGTCGACTTCCTAAAAAATCCAAAGAAATACACCAATCTGGGAGGTAAGATTCCCAAAGGCGCACTCCTGATAGGCTCGCCTGGTACTGGTAAAACCTTGTTGGCAAAAGCTGTTGCGGGTGAAGCACAGGTTCCATTCTTCTCACTTTCAGGTTCCGACTTCGTTGAGATGTTCGTGGGTGTAGGTGCATCCCGTGTGCGCGATTTGTTCCGCCAGGCAAAAGATAAAGCGCCGTGTATCATCTTTATCGACGAGATTGACGCCATTGGCCGTGCCCGTGGTAAAAACAACATTGTAGGTGGTAACGATGAGCGCGAAAATACGCTGAACCAGTTACTGGTTGAGATGGATGGTTTCGGTACCGACTCAGGTATCATTATCCTGGCTGCTACCAACCGTCCGGATGTACTCGACTCTGCGTTGTTGCGTCCGGGTCGTTTTGACAGGCAGGTATCAATCGATAAGCCAGACCTGGTAGGCCGCGAACAGATATTTAAAGTGCACCTAAAACCGGTTAAACTGGCAGAAGGTGTTGATGCCAAGAAACTGTCGGCCCAAACTCCGGGATTTGCAGGCGCCGAGATAGCTAACGTTTGTAATGAAGCTGCTTTAATAGCGGCCCGTAAAAACAAAGACGCAGTTGATATGGCCGACTTCCAGGATGCTATCGACCGCGTAATCGGTGGTTTGGAAAAGAAAAACAAGATTATATCACCAGAAGAAAAACGTATCGTGGCTTACCACGAAGCTGGTCACGCCATCGCAGGTTGGTTCCTGGAATACGCTGACCCACTGGTGAAAGTATCAATCGTACCTCGTGGTGTTGCAGCATTAGGCTATGCGCAATACTTGCCAAAAGAGCAGTTCCTATATACAACTGAACAATTGCTTGACGGTATGTGCATGACAATGGGTGGCCGCGTCGCTGAAGATATCACATTCGGAAAGATTTCGACTGGCGCTCAGAATGACCTTGAAAGGATCACCAAATTGGGTTATGCCATGGTAACCATCTATGGTATGAACGATAAGGTTGGTAATGTATCCTTCAACGATACACAAGGCGAATACCAGTTTAACAAACCATACTCTGAGAAAACCTCGGAGATGATTGACGAAGAGGTACGCAACCTGATCACAAATGTTTACGAGCGTACTAAGAAGTTACTGACCGATAAAAAAGCCGGTTTGGAAAAGCTGGCTAATAAGCTGCTCGAAAAAGAAATCCTGTTCCAGTCTGACCTGGAAGAGATATTGGGCAAACGTCCATTCGATCACCGTACAACTTATGATGAGTTTGTAAACGGTCCGGAAGGTGGTAACCAGGAAGCCGCCGCCGGCAACCTGATCCACGAAGGCGTTGCCGATCACTCAGGTACCTTTAACAGGAATCCTGAAGAGAAAGACGCTAATTAGTATTTAGCCTAAAGCTAAAAGCAGAAAGTCCAAAGCAAATTGGGCTTTTTGCTTTTAGCCCTGGGCCTTTCGCTTAAAAAAATGAGGGACATCACTACATCTAAAGAAAAGCTACTCAAAAAGATACGCAAAGCTTTGCTTGAGAAAAGGGATAACCCTTACCCCAACCTTGAGGATCTCCCTCACTATCCCGTTCCCGAAGATATACCCGAGGTTTTATTTGCAGAAGAATTTACAGCCGCCTCTGGGCAGTTTGTATTCTGTGAAGACGAGATACAATTTATAGATAATTTGCTGCAACTGGCCGAAGAGCGTAAATGGCACAAGATCTATTGCTGGGAGCCAGCCTTGCAAGAGATACTGAAAAACTACGACTACCCCTTTTTCGAGACCGACAAAGATTTTGACCAGGCCGAAGTGGGTTTTACGCTGTGCGAGGCGCTGGTGGCCCGTAATGGCAGCATCATGCTTTCAAATGCCGGTATGGCCGGTCGCAGGCTAAGTATATACCCCCCCGTACACATTGTTTTGGCCTATACTTCGCAGATCGTTCTCGACCTGAAAGACGGCTTTAAACTACTAAAAACACGTTACGGCAACCAGTTGCCATCTATGGTAACTACGGTGACCGGCCCCAGCCGAACAGCCGACATAGAAAAGACTTTAGTTAAAGGTGCGCACGGCCCAAAAGAACTTTTTGTCTTCCTTTTAGAAGGGTAAAAACTTTTTTAATCTTTAGGAAAAAACAAACTGCCATCAATATTGTGTAATTGCCTGAATAACAATTAATTTTAAATAATTGTACTGTTTTTGTCTTGAAAAAATACCGTGAAAACACGGTATTCTATTATTTCAATATTTTAATACATTCGATAATTCGTTAACTAAAACCCTAACTTAATTATCATGGCACAAAAAATGGACCCTGAAAAGGCTAAGAGCCTTATCAAGGAATTCAGAGATCAAAACAAAGCATCAGGCGAACACGCCTGGAAAACTCCCGAAAATCAACATCTTCATGGTTTCTTCATTGACCGCGAAAGCCTGGAAAATATGTTGAAAGATGAAAAAGTTGCGGGAATACACGTATATTTCGCCAAGCATCCTGACTTCACGGGTAAGCCGGATAAAGTTCATACCATTATGATGCATGGCTCTGTACCCAACACGCAACCCGGAGCAGCAACTCCCTATCTTGCTACCGGAGATGTAATGGATAACGTACCGCCTTGCCCGCCTTATTGCTCTGCGATGTGATATGGCGATTAAATGTTTTACTTAAGATTAGCGATAGGCTTTATTACTGCCCTAATCGGCATGGTGCGCTTTAAAAGGCTTTCCATGCCGTTTAAAATTTTAACGTTTTACCTTATATACGTATTCGTCGAAAATATCGCCAACAGGCTAGCTATTGATGTAAATAACAATAATCTAATTGTAGTTCATTTAGAAACAATTCTATATTTCACTTTTTTTTCGCTTATTTATTACCTTCTGATCAGAAGCGGCCAGCTAAAAAAGATAATGGTAATTATGATTCCGCTCATATTCATATTTATCATTATTAATTCAATATACCTGCAACCGTATAATAAGATTTTCCCGGAAAATTCCATGTTGGCCAACGAAATAGTATTCGTTATCCTTTCGCTATTGTTGTTTAAGCAAATGCTCACTTATCCGGTGCAGGTTAATATTATAAAGCAGGGGACTTTTTGGCTCAATACGGCAGTGTTATTTTTTTCCGCTACCATGTTCTTCAACTTTGCAATGATAAATTACTACTCCAAGCATCATCTTCTCGTTGTAGTACATTACTTCTGGAATGGAAGCGAAATTCTGTTTAATCTAATGCTTGGAGTCGCTGTACTTTATGAAAGAGCGGAGGTTGCTACTGATCTTAAACAATACGCTCAGCCACAGGCCGGACGATGAACCAACTCTGGAAAATCATTTTCTTGCTTTATTCTACCAGAAGACATTATTTAGATGCCCCGAAAACCACTGTGACGTGGAGAATATTAACAAATAAGATTAAAAACAAACCATGTAACCTTCTGTGAATATAGTCGTTTCACTTGTGGGGTTCCTTTTTGTAGCAGAAGTGGGTTTCCGGAAAAGCAGAACCACGGCATTTTTTACGTTTTAAAATAATAATGATACACGTTTGCGTCATAGTTTTGTCGTTGGTAACCGCCTTATGCGGCATGGTATCTTATAAACGACTCAGCATTCCTTTTCAATTACTAAGTTGGTATCTCGTGTTTAACTTCCTGGACAATGTAGCTAATAGAATTGTTATATCTCTCTATGGAAACAATTTAGTCATCCTTCATATTGAAACTTTGGCCAACCTGGTTTTCTTTTCCCTTATATATAATGCTCTGTTTAAGAATAAATATATGAAGATGTCCGTGCTGATATTCCTAATTTTGGGCATCTTGCTATATATCATAAACTTTTTGTTTATACAGCCTTATAATAAGGTATTCCCTTCAACCATGCTCCTATTCAACGAGTTATTGTTTGTGGCGTATTCTATGGTGCTGTTTAAGCAGATGCTTCAATATCCTTTACAAATAAACATTACACAACAAAGCCTTTTTTGGTACAATACGGCTATCTTATTCTTCTACTCAACCATGGTCGTAAATTTCGCATTGATAAATTACTATTACACCCACAATTTTCAAAGCAACATAGAATCCTACTTTTGGTATTTTAGCGATATAACATTCAATTTACTACTGGGCTTCGCAGTCTTTATGGATAGGGAAACTTTATATCGCGTAGCACCTTTAAAAATATATAAACGATAATACCAGACCCGGTATTAATTATTTTTCTGTCAGGCTGTCTATATTTGAACTAATTTAAACGCGAGCAAATTAGCAATGCAGGACGACAACATTGGAGCGGCAATCTTACTTACAGGTTTATTTTTCGCTTTCCTGGCGGGGTCTGTTATCTATTTCGTCATATTATATCGCAGCCGCCAGTTAAAAAATAAAAAAGAACAGGAGGAACGGGAAGCCTTCTTTCGCCAGGAAATACTTAAAACCCAGATCGAGATCCAGGAACAAACGCTGGAAAATATCAGCAAAGAGATACACGATAACGTTACCCAGGTATTATCATTTATCAAACTTACTTTAGGCACCTTCGGAAATTCGCTAGAAGAGGGTCGAAAAATGAAGCTCAACGAGACCCGAGAATTGCTGTCGCAGACCATTAATGACCTTCGCGACCTTTCAAAAAGCATGAGTTTTGAGCATATAAAATCGATGGGATTGTCCAGAACCATCGAAAAAGAGGTTGAGCGAATGAATAAAAGTGATGTTATCGACGTGCACTTTTCAAAAAATGGCGAGACTTACTCATTAGGTGAGCAGCGGGAACTTGTACTTTTCAGGATATTGCAGGAAAGCATCAATAACGCATTAAAGCACTCAGGGGCAAGGAACATATACATTGATGCTCAATACAATCCAAAAGAATTTGTTTTGATCCTTCGCGACGATGGCTCGGGATTCACGCCAGCAGCACTCGATAATAAAAGCGGTTCTGGTTTGCGCAACATCGAAAATCGCGCCGTTATGATTGATGGCAAAGCAGTTATCGCCAGCGCACCCGGGGAGGGTTGTACCGTAACTATTGCCGTGGCAACTCCTGAAATGAAACTCACCTGACAGTAGGAGGATTCGCAACCACGATATCAATCCGGTGCGCCGGCCGACCGTTTTAATCCTTGCGCTATTCCTTTACTTTTAAGCAAACTTCACCGTTTTTATCCCGCTGAAGCTTTCATTTTTATTTTTTGGAAATTTTGGCCTATTTTATTTACCTTAACAAACAAGCTATCGCATATAGTTTTACTAAATTTGCTTTATAATAAAGTCCGTTCTTCCTGAGCAACTTTTAGTTATGCAAAAAACAGGTATATTTTAAATGCGGTTGTTAGCGACTTAAATACCTGAAACCTTTAAAACAATTTTTAAACCGATGGACGACCCCATCCAAATAGCGCTCGTTGACGATCACAAACTTTTTAGAAGTGGCATAGCATACCTTCTCAATAATTTTCACAGGTACAGCGTCCTTTTTGAAGCAGGTGATGGAGAAGAAATGATCCGCAAGATCAACTCCAAACTCAAACCCGACATTATCCTGCTGGATATCAGCATGCCTAAAATGGATGGCATTTCGACTGCGAAATGGCTTCGCACTAATCATCCTGAGATCAAGATCATTGTGCTTTCCATGTTCGAGGATGCTGAGAAGGTATTAACTATGGTGAGGATGGGGGTTAAAGGCTATCTGCTGAAAGATTCGGAACCAGGCGATTTTGAAGATGCGTTACTCAAGGTATCACAGAACGAGATATACTATCCCGAATTTGTCACCAAGCACCTGGTGCATAATATCAACATCGATTACACCCTTGCCAAACTCAATAGCAGGGAGGTCGAGTTTCTGAAACTAGCTGCGACTGAGCTCACTTATAAAGAAATTGCCGAGCATATGTGCATCAGCTCGCGCACAGTTGACGGCTATCGCGATCAGCTATTCGACAAGCTGGGAATCAAAAGTCGCATAGGGTTAGTACTTTACGCCATAAAAAATAAATTGATTGACGTATGATAATTTGCTAATATTTTTAGCAAATTTGTATTATGTCGCATGAGGAGAATCCCGAATTTTTTAAGGGCAGGGGGGCACAAGTCAACGTTCACAACAAGTTCCTGAAGAATAAATATGTGCTCGATCACATCGAGGGCCTGGACGAGCCTATGCTCGAAAACTCGGCCACACAGATCTACCAGGAAACGCCCAAAAAGATTGTCAGCGAGTCAAACAGTCCCGACTTGTGGCACATGTTTTCCATCAATCCTTACCAGGGCTGCGAGCACGGGTGTCTCTATTGCTACGCCCGAAATACCCATGAATACTTTGGCTTCAGCGCCGGACTCGACTTTGAGCGGAAGATCATTGTGAAGCGAAACGCTGCCGAATTGCTGGAAGAATACCTCAATAAAAAGAATTATGAGCCCGTGTCAATGCTACTTTCGGGCAACACCGACTGTTATCAGCCACAGGAACGCAAACTAAAAATTACCCGCTCTCTGTTGCAGATATTTCTCAAATATCGCAACCCTGTGAGTATTATCACCAAAAACAACCTCATCCTTCGCGATCTGGACATTTTGGGTGAAATGGGCAAGATGAATTTAGTTCATGTGAATGTTTCGCTCAATTCGCTTAACGAGCAATTGCGGCAAAAGCTGGAGCCCCGAACAGTGACGGCGACAGGCAGACTAGCTGTTATTGAAAAATTAAGCGAGAACGGTATACCTGTTAGGATAATGGTTGCACCAATTATACCGGGGCTGAACAGCAATGAGATACCTTCGGTGATCAAGGCAGCTGCCGACAGAGGTGCCCAGGGCGCTGGATTTACCATTGTAAGGCTCAATGGGAGCATCGCCGAGATATTTACCGACTGGATACATAAAGCTTTCCCTGACCGCGCTGAAAAGGTTTTAAATATGATCAAGGCGTGCCACGATGGAAAACTCAATGACAGCGAATTTGGACGACGTATGGGCGGCGATGGTAATATTGCCGAATCTATACACCAGCTTTTCCGCATGTCGGTCAACCGCTTTATGTGCGACCGGGTTATGCCAGAGTTTGATTTTAGTTTATTTGTGCCAAAGAAGGGGAGGCAGACGAGTTTATTTTGAACACGATTTTGAGCATTGATGAGATTAAAACGGATTTCCTTATCTTTCCATACTAAACCCTCTAAACCATGTATAAACCAACCCACAAGCTATTCATCACGATACTGGCTATGTTTTTTATAGCTATCGGCTGCAACTTTATGAGTGATGCCAAAACCAAGCTTGCGCGTTATTGCCCAGGGTTAAAGGTTAGTATCTCGGGTATCAGTTATTCCAAAACCGATAGTAGCAGGACTTACACAATTAACTATGACCGATCCTCGCAAAACACGGTTAATGCGTACTTTAACGACAGGAAAAACGGGTTCACCAATTCGAACAGCAAGCCTTTTGATAACGGCGGCTTCGTCCTGGCTAGTGCCATCAAGCACCCGAACAAAAACACTGAGGTAGTGCATATCAAATTAACACAACAGATTGTGATTGTCGAGAATGGAAATTGATCTAAACTACCCTCAATAAACTATCTTCTTCCTTTGGTAAAGAAAATATCCAAGACCAGCAAGTAAAATACCCCCGGCGATAATAAACCAGCCGGTAATTTTCCCAATATTGCTTCTTTTATAATAGGACCTTGAATCCTTGTCCAGAAACTGGAGAAAACGGTTTATATGATCGCGGTACGTAAAGTTATTTTCATAGTAATAAACAGTTACGATATCACCTACTCTTAAACTATCTACTTTCGGTCCCTGTTCGGCTGTATAGACTTCAAAGGGATAATTGTAGCTTTCTATTTGAATATACCTGTAATCACCCGGATCGCTGAATGGAAGGTTGCCCAAGTGTTTATCCAGGTAGGTTATGTGTCCCGTTACATGATCGTAATCCTTCTTTTCACGTGAACTGGTCCAAACAAAATATAGCCCGGCAATTACAAACAAAACAGATATAAGCGCAAGTGTTCTAAAGGTAAGAGGTAGTACCATAAATTTCAGGTTTCGGTGTCATAAAAAAAGCGCTTCGTTGAAGCGCTTTACATTTATTTCTTTTTGCAAAACTTAAGCAGTCTCTACTTCCAGAGCCATTTGCTCATCAACCAGGATACGGCCGCAGTGTTCGCAAACGATGATCTTTTTGCGTTGGCGTATATCCGACTGGCGCTGAGGCGGAATCTGGTTAAAGCAGCCTGAGCATGAATCGCGCTGGATTGTTACAACAGCAAGACCGTTCTTCGCGTTTCCACGCAGACGGCTATACGCTGTCAATAAACGCTCCTCGATGCTTTGCGAAGCTTTATCTGCCTCAGCCAGCAACTCGTTTTCTTCCTTTTCGGTCTCAGCCGCTATGGCGCCCAGCTCAGCTTTTTTAGCATCCAGGTCAGCACGACGGCCTTCCAGGTCAGCTTGCGCTTTTTCAAAGATCTGGGTTTTGGTTGTGATCTCGTAACCAAATTCCTTGATCTTCTTTTCGCTCACCTGTATGTCAAGACCTTGGATCTCAATTTCTTTAGTGATAGCGTCGTACTCGCGATTGTTTTTTACTTCGTTGAGCTGAGTTTCGTACTTTTTGATGTTGGCCTGCGCATCGCGAATCAAATTCTTGCGGGTCACGATATCATCTTCCAAATCATCCAGCTCATTTTTTATTTTTTGGATGCGGGTCTCCAATCCTTCTACATCATCTTCCAGGTCAGCTACTTCCATTGGCAGTTCACCTCTTACCTGGCGTATCTTGTCAATCTTAGTGTGGATGGTTTGTAGTTCGTATAAAGCCTTTAGCTTTTGTTCTACGGTTTGTTCCATTAAATAAAATACTTTATGGGGTTGGTATTAATTTCTGTTAAACGGACGGCAAAGTTAGGAAATTTTTTCCTAATTATATTATACAATAATTGCGCCGTAAATTGCTCGCTCTCAAAATGTCCGATATCGGCTATAACGATACGTCCTTCGGCATCAAAAAACTCGTGATATTTGTAGTCGGCGGTTACAAAAAAATCGGCGCCTGCCGTTATGGCATGCTTTAGCAAAAAGCCCCCTGCGCCACCGCATACCGCTACGCGTTTCACCTTCTTGCCGGTCAATACCGTATGCCTGATGACGCGGGTCGCCATATTTTGTTTGATAACGAACAAAAACTCCTCCTCGGTCAGCTCCTGTTCCAATTCGCCAATCATACCCGAGCCAACTTGCTGATGCTGATTAGTCAAATTATAAAGGTCGTAAGCAACTTCTTCATAAGGGTGGGCCAGGAAAAGCGCCATCAGCAACTTGCTCTCCAGTACTGCTGGGTAAATGGTTTCTATTCTAACCTCATCCTCATGATGCCTTTTGCCCGGTTCGCCCACATAGGGATTGGTGTCTTCGCCGCCCTTGAAAGTTCCCGTGCCGTCGGCGTTGAAACTACATTCGCTATAATTGCCGATATTGCCGGCACCGGCATGAAACAGGGCATTGCGCACTTGTTCAGCCTTGTCCCGCGGCACATAAGTAACCAGCTTTTTCAGTAATCCTGTTTTGGGGGCAAGGATACGGCAATTGGTTAGCTCAAGTGTTTCACAGATTTTGGCATTCACGCCGTCGGCCACATTATCCAGGTTGGTATGGATAGCGTAGATGGCGATATCGTTTTTTATCGCTTTCTCCACAACTCGCTCGACGTAAGTTTTACCATTCAGCTTCTTCAATCCACGGAAAACGATAGGATGATGTGAAATGATCACCTGGCAATCTTTGGCGATCGCTTCATCAACAATAGCTTCGGTGCAATCCAGCGATAACAGCGCTTGATGAACCTCCTTATCAGGATTGCCTACAATCAGACCGGAGTTGTCATAATCTTCCTGGTAAGATAAGGGAGCGAGACTTTCGAGATAAGATGTGAGTTGCGACAGTTTCATAAGGATACGAATTTCACGAATTGGCTCGACTTACACGAATGGTATCGCCTGAAAATTCGTATAATTCATTGCTATTTGTTCGATTCTTCTTTCATCCACACTACTTTTTGTTCGGATTGATGCGACTGAGCGATAATATTACCATATAATTCAGGCCTGCGGGCTTTGAGATAACGATAGCCACCTGCCTGCGTTAGCTTCTCGGGCGTAATTAATGCGATAGCAACCTCGTTATCAAAACTGCGGCATTCAGCCATAATATCACCAAATGGATCGATGATCATTGAACAGCCATTCTTCAATTGGTCATCGTCCATACCAATTGGATTTGAAAAGA
>Ga0068856_100005045_pt1 | contig 13070 bp, 16 predicted proteins | sample KBSCornC62_FD_66595 | JGI IMG/M metagenome (GOLD analysis project Ga0068856, IMG submission 66595) | Corn rhizosphere microbial communities from Kellogg Biological Station, Michigan, USA - KBS Corn C6-2 | ecosystem: Host-associated > Plants > Roots > Rhizosphere > Soil ...
CAGGTCGATGAAGAACAGACTGTTCATCGTCGACCACAAGACCGGCGCTGACCTGCCGAAGTCCAAGAACCTGGACATGGCCGACCAGTTCAGCTTCTACCTGTGGGGTATGAGACAGCTGGGACACGAGGCATTCGGCGCGATGTGGAACGCCGCCCGATCGAAGCGGCTGCTACGGGAGATGACGCTGGAGGAGCGGTTCGACCGCCCGCTGCTGGCACGTACCGACCGGGAACTGTCGACGATCGCCACAGAGGCCTACGCCACTGCCCGCAAGGCTTACGCCCGAGGTGCGATCGCAGAGCGCCACCCCGATCCGGATCGCTGTCAGTGGAAGTGCAGTCAGTTCATCGACGCGTGTCTGCTGGGTCGCAAGACCGACGACGAGCGAGAGCGCCAGTACCTGATCGACGTCGGGTGGACTGTCGACCATACGCGGCACTAGGGAGACGGTACAGATGTATTACCTGCGGCGTGACCGAATACGTGTCTACCCGCACGTGTGGGAGCTCCCGTTCCTGCTGCTGTACTGGTTACTGCTGCTGTTCGGTTGGGTGGCGGCGTGGACGGTGCTGTGGGGCTGGGAGTCGCTCGGGCCCAGTGCGGTGCGCGCTGCTCGTACAACCAAGAGTCTGCTCGGATGGCCCAGGTAGACAGTCTTCTCTCGCCCCCTGTAGGATAGTCAGGCCGTCCCAGGGATGCGATGTTGGTCTGCCGACCCGCTGGCTCGGGGGACGGCCGAAGCAGTGGCTGAGAACGCGGGAGACTTGACCTCGACCGGCGTTCGAGTACAGGCGAAATGTTCCGACACTTTGGAGGTCGGATTCCTTCTCGTCGCTAAGCCGGTTCAATTCCGGCTGCTGCTTCGACCCCAGGCAGACAGAACTGACAGAGAAGAGATACGCACAAAGTGACAACACAGGCAGAACAGAAGGCATCGTCGTACTCCCAGTCTTTGGACGAGATGGACGAATGGCTGAACATCCTGTACTACGGCGAGCAGGGATCGGGAAAGACCACCGCCGCCGCTGCAATGGCCCACCTGGGGGTCGTCTACCTGGTCGACGCCGAATCGGGTGCGAAGGCTCGGCCGCTGCGCAGGCTCGGGATTCCGGTGGAGAACATCCGTCCGGTGAAGATCTCCAACTACAAGGACCTGAACGATTTCTACTGGTTCTTGAAGCAGGAGCTGCAGGACGCCAAGCCGGGCGAGATCGCCGGGGTCGTATTCGACTCGATCTCGGAGATTCACGACCAGCTGATCCGGGCACAGGTGGACGTCCGTCACGGCAAGGCCGTGCGTAAGGCCACCAACAAGCATGGCCAGCTGGCGATGGAGGTCGACGACAACGAATTCCAGGTGGAGCTGCAGGACCGGGGTGTCGTCACCGAGCAGCTGCGCACCCTGACTCGCAGGTTCCGGGATCTGCCGTGTCACACCGCCTGGGTCGCACTGGCCAAGCGAGAGGTGGATCCGGGTGGGGAGGGGGTGGTGTACCTGCCTCTGCTGCCCCCCAAGTTCGGCAGCCAGCTGCTGGGATTCGTCGACGTGGTCGGATACATGGTCCACGCACCCGGGGTAGACGACGACTCCGGATACCTGGGTCTGTTCCGCAACACCGGCCGGTACAAGGGCAAGGATCGTCTGAACGCCTTGCCGGAGGTGATGGCCAACCCGGCGCTGCACCGGCTGGCGGCGGTGATCTTCGAAGAGATCGACCTGGAGACCGACCCGGCGCAGAGCGCCTACCTGAGGCGGGTGCTGGCGGCCACCAGGACCGACGACCCGACCCCGGACGAGACTACGTTGGACCAAGAGACCGACGAATCCTAGTAGTACTTGACTCCGGGACAAACCAGTAGGTATCGTAGAGTGATACCGGTACACACCGCAGCCGATCGCAAAGGAGTTACACCAGTATGCCGAAGCTCACCAAGGCCATGGCGGACAAGGTCGAAGAGGCCGAGACCGGCGATTTCGAGCCGATTCCGGAGGGCATCTACCTGGCGGTGCTGGAGGGGGAGGTCGAGGCCGTCGAAGGCCAGAAGGGCACCTACTGGAAGTGGGTCTTCAAGATCACCCAGGAGGGCGACGGCAAGGGACGCAAGATGTTCGTGAACACCTCGCTGTCCGACGCCGCACACTGGAAGCTCAAGGAGGTGTTCCAGGCGTTCGGGGTTCCGACCGACACCGACACCGACGACCTCATCGGTCAGGAGGTCAAGCTGATGGTCATCCAGAAGCTGGCCGAGCAGGGCAAGCGCAAGGGCGACATGGTCAACGAGGTCGAGCAGGTGCTGCCAGCGAATCAGGCGACCACGGCCCCGGGCGCTGCCAAGACCAAGAACGCCGCCAAGGCCGACGAGCCCGCCCTGTTCTGATGAACCGAGTACGGACGGCTGTCCTGGCCCTGGTGACCGTGGTGGCGGTCTGCGGGATCGCCACCACCACCGCCACCGGATGCCAGAAGAAGTGCAACAACTCAACCAGCAGCACTGCCGCAGGGGACCGCTGCTGAGACCCCCGGGCGCGCGTGCCTTCGCGCCCGGTCCGCCTACCCCGCCGTACTGCTGTTGTACGGCGGGGTAGGCTGTTCTTCCGGTACACTCGGGGGACGGTCTCCCCCTACAGCTGAAAAAGGTGCGGTGTGCAGAACGAGCGGGTAGAGCGGCAGTGGCAGGAGCTGTTCGAGCAGGGGGCGTTTGTCTTCCCCCTCCCTGCAGGCGGCAAGAACCCCGGCGACCTGGGTATCAAGTGGCAAAACACCTGGATCAGGAAGGGACGGAACCCCTATCCTCAGCTGGCGTCGGCTCATTTCGACGCCGAGGGGCTGTGGCTGGCGACCGGTCAGGTGTCCAAGCGGGTGGTGTTGGACATCGACAAGCCGGAGGCGGGGGAGCACTGGCGGCAGCTGCTGGGTCCGGATCTGTACGACCGGGCACTTAAGGTAGCAACCCGAAAGGGACATCACCTGCATTTTCGCATCCCGATTGACGACGACCGTCCGTGGCCCGGTCACTCCGACAACGGGCTGGGGTACGACTTCCGGGGCGACGGGGGTGGGGTGGTGCTGCCGCCGTCGGTCCACGAGACCGGACACGTGTACGAGTGGATCGACGGAGAGCTGTTCGACGCGCCGGACTGTCTGCGCCACCCTACCTCCACAGCGCCGCAGGCCTCATTGAAGACTGAAAGCAACGTCAGGTCGCTGGACCGTGCCCGAGAGAAGCGCACTCCTGGTTCGACCTTGGCGGGCCTGCTGGCCGACCCGCCGGAGGAGGGCGGCCGGAACAACTGGCTGGCCAAAGTGGGGGGCCACCTCGCCAAGATGTGGCCGGGCCCGATGCAGGACGGCTACGGGCAGCTGATGCTGTACATCGGACAGAACCTGCCGCAGCCGCTGGACGAGGCCGAGATCGTCAAGACCGCAGACTCGGTCTGGGAGCGCGAGAAGACTCATGCCGGTATCGAGACCTTTACCGACGAATCTGGCTATCTGGTCGGCCGGGACGGCAAGCTGTATACCCGCCGCAAGGGGGAGGACGGCAACAACTACGTGGTTGAGTGGGCAGACTTCGACCTGCAGGCTCGGCGCGTGGTGCAGGAGGAAGACGAGCGGATCTTCTACGTCGACATTCACACCAGCCACACCACCTACCTCAACGAGCCGCTGAAGGCGGACGTGCTGGGCAGCATCAATCGCCTAAATGTCTGGATGGCGGCTCACCACTGCTCAATCGTCGGCCACCCGCAGGACCTGTGTAAGATGTCCTACGGCACTCGCCTGGTCCGATACCTGCTGGCTCAGAACCCCGACGTGGCTCAGACTGCGGAGCATCTGGGACAGCAGGAGGACGGCACGTTCCTGACGCCGGACGGCCTGGTGGAGGGGGGTGGTGTGGTGCCGCACCGCAGCGTCATTCCGGCCCGGCACCTGACCTCCTGGGTCAACTACCACTACGGGACCTGTGACAAGACCGAGGCGATAGACGTCCTGCGGGAGGTGTTGACCTTCCAGGAGGAGACCGTGGCCTCGGTGTTCGGCGCCTGGTGGGCGATGTCGATCCTGAAGGGCCGATACCAGACTTCGCTGTTCCCGTTCATGATGCTGGAGGCCGGGTCGGAGTCGGGAAAGACCACCGGCTTCTTCGCGATGATGGTGGCGCTGTCCGGGTCGAAGGACGGCGCGGGCCAGCACACCGGGGCCAGCTTCCGCGATGCCGTTGCCGCCCACCGCAACGGTATCGCCTGGCTGGACGACATGACCGAGATGTCGGTCGGCCAGGTTGTCGACATAATCCGTCAGGCCACCAGCGAGGGCAGCCGGGGAAAGAAGTCCGGCGACAACCGCAGCAACGAGCGGGTCACTCTGATCTCGCCGATCCTGGTGTCGGGCGAGGGCTCCGGCACGATGATGTCGGAGAAGGCGATGCGGGACCGGGCAATCCAGCTGAAGTTCGGCTCGCCGAAGGGCCGGATGTCTTTGCGGGACCCGGAGCGCCCGCAGTGGGACGACATCCTCGCGCTCCAGGCCAGGTACGGGAGCGGCACCCGAGGGCTCACGGCGGTCTCCGGTACCCTGGTGGGGCAGATACTGGCTCGGAGCGCTCTGCTGGAACAGCTGGGGTCTCTCCGGCCGTCCGGAGCAGGCAGGCACGCAGACAAGATGGCGGTACTGCGCATGGGAGCTCGGATTCTGGACGATCTGCTCGGTACCGAGGACCACTCCAAGCGGGTGGACGAGTGGGTGGCCGACCAGGTGGACACCGGGGCGGCGAACCTGGCCGTGAACGAGATCATCCCGTGGGCGCTGCGTTCGGCCGGGGGCGGCATTCCGACTACGGCCAACATGTGGCAGCCCGCCTACTGGGACGAGAAGGCGGGGGTGGTGTGGGTGTCGATTCCCCGGCTGGCAGACGCCTGGCACAACCGCCACAATCTCACCTCGCGCGAGCGCCAGCTGGGGACGGAGGAGGCGATCCGTACCGAGCTGAAGGCTCTGATCGGGGACACGTTGGGCAAGACCAAGTACACCGACGTCGAGAACAAGGTGAAGAAGCGGTACGTGCCGCTCCCGGCGACCCTGACCGGCGAGATCCTGGAACGGGCGGGCGTGGACACCGGCGGAGACTGACCCCCGGCTGGAACACCCCCCGGTGTTCTACGAGTGGGCCAGTATGTTCTATGCTACGGCGGGTGACTGTTCTGTTACTCGCCGTGATGCATATTTAGTCCTTGGAACACACATAGAACATATCTCATCTTAAAAATAGAACATAGGGGTGTTCTATGGCGGCCACCCGTTCTGGCCTGCCATGGAGCGGTGTATAGAACGGATAGAACATAGGTGTGGGTAGTGTCCTCGTGTAGGAAGAGGCGGCGGACGGCTTCTGGGGCCCCGTGGGGGTGCGTTCTCCGGATAGGGTGTTCTACGGCCCACAAGCTAGGTGCTACAGTACTTCCATGGAGACAATGGACCGTCTCAAGTTGGCGGTCGAGCAGGAGCAGGCACTGGTCTGGCACGACGATCCTCTGCGCTATCCGTACCTGCGGCAGACGGCCAAATTGACCCCCAGCCGCACCCGCCCTATCGGACGCGGGGACTCTTGGTCCCGAGGGGGTCGCGTGGTGGGGTACGCGACGCTGGTGCCACGGGCGCCCTCTCAGAACAACTACTGGGCGCGCCGGGTGTTCTGGTGCAAGCAGGCGGACCGGGACGGCAGCCGGATACCGCCTGCCCGCGAGGCCGTGCACCCAGGCGCGATCGAGCCTGGCATACTCACCCCGTGGCTGGCGGATGATGACCTACTGGGCGATTTCGACCCGCTGATGTCGGCGTGGCTTGTGGCTCGGCGACGTGAACTGGGGCTGGGCGAAGGGTGTGCAGTTTCATCTTTGCGGCGTCCGCCCCGTACTTGACGGCCAGACAATGGGTAGTGTAGTGTAGTACACAGATCGGCCGGACTGAAAGGACGTGGGTTATCCTTTCACTGCGGATGGAACAAGACCCCGCGTCCGACATCTTGTCCGACCGATCACGCACCAAGTACCACAGCATGACCCGGGTGACACCGACGCCGGGGGTAGAATCCCCCCTCGATCCGCCCCCGGCACCAGTACAGGGCACAAAAGGCACGATCGATCAGTCTGAACGACCATCGGTTATCTTTGGGAGATAGAGATCGCGGGTTCGAATCCCGCCGCTGACTCGCAAGAGTCGGTGTAGCGTAGCGGCCTAACGCGCTTCCGGTGGACACTTACTTGACTGATCGCTAGCACCATCGCACGGCACCAGCCAGGTGACCGGGCGGACTGACTGAGGATCGGTTATCTCCTTTTAAGAGAGTGTTGGGGGTTCGAGTCCCCCCGGTGCTGGAGACAGTGCCGTAGCTTAATGGCAAAGCGCTAAAACCCGGTTCTCGCCACCTTGTCCGCCCGGTCCCCTAAACAGTACGCAATGGTTTTGTAGCTCAGTGGTTAGAGCACCCGCCTGTCGAGCGGTAGGTCGCCGGTTCGAATCCGGTCAGAACCGCCAGGCTTCGGCTGTCTTCCCCCGTTGGCAGCTGGAGCCGTAGGACTGGGGGCGACGTATCAGCGCCGGATGTACGGTGCCTGCCGACACAAAGGCAGGGGTCAAACCGGAGACGTCGTCCCCAGCTTTATTGTCCGTCGCAGAGGACTGAGGAGAACGACATGGCAGGCGCACTGTCCCGCCACACGAGCAGGAACGTCCCGCAGAGCCAGCCGATCCCTGGACGCGAGGCCGACATGGTCCGCAACGACGCCGGTGGGTACGTGTTCCGCAAGGACGTGTGGACCCGGCTGGCCGACTTCCTGGTGCTGGGCACCGAGGGCGGCACGTACTACGCCTCCGAGCAGAAGCACACTCTCCGAAACGTCCGTTCGGTGGCTGAGGCCATCCGGACTGACGGTGTCCGTGCGGTCCGGATGGCGACCGAGTACAGCTGCGGACGCCCGCCCCGAGTCCCGAAGAACCACCCGTGCCTGTACGTGGTCGGTGTGGCCCTGGTGACCGGCGACGTCGAGACCAGGCGTGCGGCGGCTGACGCCGTGCCGAGGGTCGCCCGGACTGTGGATCATCTGGCGCACCTGTTCGGGTACGCCAAGGGGGCGGGTGGTGTGGGGGCGGCCGGTAACGTCGGCTCGACCGTGGCCCGTCGGGCCTGGGTCAACTGGTTCCGGTACGGCGAGCCGGACCGGGTGGCCTACCAGCTGCTGAAGTCTCCGCAACGTAAGACCGGAGACGGCGAGCCGTTCCGTCCGGGCGACCTGCTGCGGCTGGCCAAGCCGAATCCTCGCACCGACAACGAGGACGCGCTGTTCGGCCTGGCCGTCGGCAAGTACCAGCCGATCGGCGTCACCGGCAACTTCGCCAGTGCCAAGGCCTACTACGAGGCGCAGCGGGCGGACACTCCGGCCAAGGCCGTCAAGGTGATTCGCGCCTACCACGTGCCGTGGGAGTTCCTGCCGGACCAGGTGCTGAAGTCTCCGGATGTCTGGCAGGCGCTGATTCCGACACTCGGCATGACCGCCCTGATCCGCAACCTGGCTCGGATGACCAGCCTGGGGGTGTTCAGCCCGCTGTCGGACGCAGTCGGCCAGGCGGCCAGCCGCCTGAAGGATCAGGCTCAGCTGCACCGGGCCCGCATCCACCCGTTCGACGTGATGATGGCGAGGGTGGTGTACGCGTCCGGCTGGGCACAGCCGAACCCGAAGGCACCGGCTCGCACCTGGAAGGCCAACGTCTATATACTGGCGGCGCTGGATCAGGCGTTCGAGCTGGCAGGCCAGGCGGCCGAGCGCAGTGCTGGCAAGCTGATCGTCGGAATCGACAGGTCCGGATCCATGAGTTCCGGGGTCATGCACGGCGGGTCGAATCTGGGTTCGGCGTATCACGTCTCGTGTGCGTCGGCGCTGTCGCTGCTGCGGACCTGGGACACCGACTCCCACGTGGTCGAGTTCGACGACCGGACCTATCCGTCGAGCCTGCGGTCGAACATGTCGCTGGGCGAGGTGATGCGGCTTCCGCACCACGGCGGGGCCACCGACCTGGCCGCTCCGATCGACTGGGCGCTGCGTAACAACGTCCGATGCGACGGGTTCGTGATCTTCACCGACAACGAGACCTGGGCCGGTCGGCGGCACTCCACCGGGGCACTGGCGGACTACCGGCGCCGGATCAACCCGGCGGCCAGGGTGATAGTGGCGTCCACAACGGCCGCCGGGTATACGATCACAGACCCGTCAGACCCGGGCGTCGTCAACATGGTGGGGTTCGACTCCAGCCTGCCGACCCTGGTCGAGGGCTACTTCTCGGCTGGCGGTGAAGCTTGATAGACCGGGGGCTGTGGAAGTTCACCCGTGGCTGGTCCCGGTGGACTTCGGTCGCCGTGGTCTCGGTGGGGATGCTGGCCTCGATGGCGGCAGCTATACGCGGGTCGGGCCTGACCAGGGCGTTGTTGCTGGCGGTGGGAGTCCTGCTGATCCTGACTGGGGCCAACTCGGTGCTGGAGAACGACGCCTGGATCAAGGATACGGAGGAGGACGACGATGTCTGAATCGGGTCCTGACTTCTTCGAGGAGGGAAAGACCTACACCGATCCGGTGGCCAACGACCCGTACAAGGCGCCTGAGCAGTGCACGGTGTTTCGCTGCGACGCGGTGATCGTGCACCCCCAGAGCGACGTGCGGTACGCGGTCGGCTGGGCTCGACCCGGCGGCCAGACCGACTGGGAGTGGCAGTTCGCCTTGATCTCTCAGGCGTCTTGGGACGACTTCGGGCCCTGGTCCGAGGGCGACAGGTGGGCGGGGGGTGGTGTAGGATGACCCGGCGCACCGAGTACGCCGGACGCAACCCCGACGGGTCCGAGATCCGGAAGCCCCTGGACCAGTGGGAGGGCGACTGGGGTCATACCGAGCCGGACGACCTGACCGGGCGTCGGATCGAGCCGGGTATGTGGCTGGTGCGGTCTTACCAGTCGGGACGTTCGTGCAACCTGGAGATCCGACAGGTCAGGGACGTCAGGCAGATACGTCCGGGTGGGCCGATGCGGGTATTCTTGGATGAGTCCCGCGTCCCGATCGAGTACCCCAGCCGCTGCCTGATCATCGACTGGGACCCGGTGTTGGAGGCGGTTCGCCCTCGGTCGGGCGGGGTGGTGTGAGTGACGTCTGTCGTCAAGGTGGACGTGGTGTGGGACGGTATCCGGGCGTACCGGGTACCGAAGCCCGGCGAGATCGAGGCGGTCCGGCTGATGTCACTGGGCCACAGCTCTCGCGAGGCCAGCCAGATGATGGGCCTGCGGTCGATAGACACCGCTCATCGGAGGGTCAACGAGGCGCAGGCCAAGTTGCATGGGTGCTCTCACGGCGATACCGTGTACCGTATGTACCGGCTCGGCCTGCTGGACAATCCATACGACCCTCAGATGACTCCGGTCCTGAATCAGGAGCAGCGCTATCTGTTGGACGTGGTGGACCGGATGTCGCTGCCTTATCGTCACGCCCATGTGATGCTGGGGATAGGACGTAGTACTCTGATACGCCGGATGAACGAGATCCATGAGCTGCTGGGTGCCGACACCCGAATGCAGGCCATATCTTGTGCGGTGAAGTTCGGTGACATGAAGGTGGACGCTCCGGCCCAGCTGTGGCGGGGTCGGGTGTAATACTTTACCAGTAACCCCGGGGGGTGCGACGGTGGACAGAGGCACCGTTGGTCCGGGAGACCACGCGTGGGGTGATGCGTGGTGCGCGGGGCCGGTCTGATGTCGGGCAGACCGGCCCCGCCTGTGTGTTTTATGGAATGTGAGACATAGGTCCCCATAAGGGTCCTTATACTTGACAGCTGGACAAGATAGGGGTAGGCTAGTACTATGCAGATAAAGACCTGGGATCAGGCGGAGATCGCCCTGGCGCAGCGGTGGGAGGGCTTTCGGGCCCGTCCGCAGCAGCGCACACTGGCGCACGGGGTCACCCAGACCGTGCACGGCAACTCCAAGTACGGCGTGCTGCTGGCCCAGGCGGGCTGCGGTGTCGGCAAGTCGCTGGGGTATCTGATCCCCGCGATCGCCAGCGGCAAGCGCGTCGTGGTCAGCGTGTCGACCAAGGCTTTGCAGGATCAGCTGCTGCACAAGGACCTTCCGACCCTGAAGGAGACGCTGTTTCCCGACCTGACGTTTGCAAGTCTGAAGGGCCGTTCCAACTACGTGTGCCTGAGGGCGGCCGACAAGGCCGGGCATTCGGCGCACATGAAGCCGGGCGGACTCGGGGAGCGTGCCGACCTGATGGCGCCGTGCAACGACGAGACCTGGCGCGAGATCACGGTCGACTCCGAAGGCTGCGTCGGCAAGAAGGCTTGTCCGTTCGCCGACCAGTGCTACAGCGAGGCGGCGAAGGAGCGGGCGCTGTCGGCCCGGGTTCTGGTGGTCAACACCAGCCTGCTGACCCAGCATCTGAAGTTCGAGGCGATGACGGCGGGGAAGGCCAGTCTGCTGGGCAAGTTCGAGGTCCTGATTGTGGACGAGGCCCACGAGATGGCCGACATCGTAGCCGGAGGTCTGTCCACTCAGGTCACGCTGCGCCGGATCACCGAATGCACCGGGAAGCTGGCCTACCACCTGGACGGACAGGACACTCCGCAGCTGGTGGAGCGGGTGAACGATCGAGCCGCTCGGTACTTCAACGGCCTGAAGGACTGGTTCGTAGGCCAGAAGGACGCTCGTACCGCCGAGCTGTCGGACGACGATTACAAGTCGATCACGCAGCTGATGGAGGCTCTGCTGCCGCTGGCGGATCGGGTGCGCCGTGCCGAGTGCTCCTGCGAGCCGGTCATCGACCCGGAGACCGGCGAGGAGGATCTGCACTGCGAGTTCGCGCGGCGGACCTCCACGCTGATGACCGACCTGACCCTGTTCACAGACACCGTGTCGGGGGACACAGTACAGTGGATGGAGCGCGGCAAGCGGGACACTGTCGAGTTGAAGGCCAGTCCTGCCGAGGTCGGGGGGTGGCTGCGGTCGGTGTTGTGGGACCCGAAGCACGGGGACCCGAAGAAGGCCGTCCTGACCAGTGCCACTCTGGGCGTCGGCGGCGACTTCACCTACATCGGTCGGCGGCTGGGCCTGTCCGGATACGAAGATCTGGATGTGGGCAGTCCGTTCGACTTCAAGAAGCAGACTCGTCTGTACCTGCCTCCGACGTCGGCGCCGTCTCCGAAGCAGCGGGATGAGTGGCTGCCCTGGGCTCGCACTCAGATGGAGCAGCTGGTCGTGGCCTCCGACGGTGACGCGCTGCTGCTGTTCACCAGCACCTCCGCCATGAAGGAGGCCCACGGACAGCTGGCCTTCCGTTTCCGCCAGCGGGGCATGACGGTTCTGCTGCAGGGCGACGGTATGGACAACCGGACGCTGGCTCAGAAGTATGCCAGCACGCCGCATGCGGTGCTGTTCGCCACCAGGTCGTTCATGACCGGGGTGGACTTCCCCGGCAAGAAGCTGGTGGTGATGGACAAGATGCCGTTCCCAGTGCCGGAGGACCCGGTGTTCAAGGCCAGGTGCAAGGCGGTAGAGGACCGGTTCGGGGAGCGGTCCAGCTTCCGGCGGGTCTCGATCCCCGAGATGGCGCTGGTACTGATCCAGGGCGGAGGTCGCCTGATTCGTACGGTCACCGACCAGGGCGTGTTCGCCATCCTGGACTCGCGGATGCGGGCCGGGTGGGCTTCCCCGATTCGGGCCAGCCTTCCGTTCCCGAAGTCCGTGATCGTGTCCACCCTGGAAGAGGTGGAGGAGTTCTTCGACGGACTGAAGGTCAGCGGGTTCTGATGGACCAGCTGCACGTGCTGGCCCTGTACCAGGAGCAGCGGGTGACCCCCGGCGGACCCTACATCCGATGCCGCTGCTCCTGCGGGTACAGGTCCAGGCTGGAGAGCGGGAGGGGAGCCCGCTCCCGCGCTAAGAAGGCTGGCGTGGCACACCGCGACGCCAAGTTGAATCACCAACGAGGTCAGGAGTAGTGTCATGGGCAATGTAGGGGGTGGGGTGGTGTACTGGCGCCGCGTGGCCGAGCAGCTGCGCAGTCAGGCCGACGACGCGGCCAGGGCGGGGGACGCGCTGCTGTGCCGCGCTCCCCAGCGGTCCAACGAGATGTACCGGCTGGCGTGCCAGATGAACGTAGCAGCCCGCCGGGTCGATCGCCACGAATCTGTCACCATCGAGGAGCACGCGCTGATTGAGATGGTGCGCACCCGATTGGAGTCCCAGCTGTGAGCAGGCACACCACCGTATTCACCACCAACCCGGTCTATCGGGCTCGCAACGAGCTTCGCAACCGGCTGGAGCGCGTGGCCGAGGAGGCCCGGGTTACCGCCTCCTGTGTGGGGTCGTTCTCCGGCAACGAGTCCGAGCAGGCGATGTGGTCGGCTCTGGACGACCTGTGCCAGGGGATGATCCACGGCCTGGAGGCTGCCAACGAGATCGACCGTGCGTCCCGGGAGGCTCAGCGCCGACAGGCCCGGGAGGTTTCCGGGCCGGGCGTGGCCGAGACAGCACTTCCGGCGTAGTCTGGTTCCGCACCGTTCATCACAACAGAAAGAGGTCAAAACAGTGAGCATCGACAACCGACCCCGGGCAGCTATTGCGCTGTACACCGACGGGCAGCCGTGGTACCCGTACCGCGAATGCTTGTCCGGCCCTATCCTGTACATTCGGGAACCGGTTCTGCCGAACCCCCGGTGCACCTGGTCGCGACTGTTCCGGGGGGACATGCGCGTGCACCTGGACCTGACCGACCGGGACACCCTGACCGAGGTCATCTACCTGTCGCACGTCGATCCGGGTCAGGTGGACGAGAACAACCTGATCGAGGCCATCGGCCACGCGATGCAGCTGTGCGGATGCAACCCCCGTCGGCTGTCCGGCATGGTCTGGGACGAGGTGGGGGATCTGCTGATGTTCAGCGTCTACCCCCGCATGCAGGACTGCCGGTCGGCGGCCGACCGTCTGCTGGCCGCTGGCGCGGGTATCGGGGTAGGGGGGGTGGTGTAGCGATG